>Ga0315270_10000480_pt1 | contig 22180 bp, 17 predicted proteins | sample C1_bottom_MG_FD_204932 | JGI IMG/M metagenome (GOLD analysis project Ga0315270, IMG submission 204932) | Sediment microbial communities from Yellowstone Lake, YNP, Wyoming, USA - C1_bottom | ecosystem: Environmental > Aquatic > Freshwater > Lake > Sediment | place: USA: Wyoming | collected...
AGGAAGCCGAATGTCGCGCCGCCATAACCAACGTATAACACCCACAGCAGCGGCTTTTTCCAGATGCCCTTGGTGTGCCATCCCACCAGTCGCAAGGCGTGAATCGCGAACAGCAACCCGGCGAGTGTGGCGGTGACCGGGACATGCTTCCAGAACACATCGGCGATCCAGAACAGCAGAAACACAACGAGGCTGGAGCGATCTATCCACTTACGGTTCTTCAGATTCACGGGATAGCCGACACCGCGCTCGATGAAGAACGGCAACACGCGTCGCGCCATGGTGAAGACCAGCGCAAGCATAAAATACATCCCGGAATACAGGCCCCATACGATGCCTTGCTCCAGTACACCTGACTCACCCAGGTAGAAGCAAACATTGGCCAGCATCAGCAGCACCAGTTTGGACGCGATGCCGATCTGGTCATGTTGCTTTGCACGCAGGATCGGAATGAAGATCGCAACGATGAGCCAAAGGTCGAACATCAGATCGAGCAGCAGCATCGGCAGTATATGTTCGGGCGACATCCACCCGGCTAACCGTGCCGCGAGCCACAGTGCGGTCAGGCCTGCCAGCGAGTAACCCTGAAGCGTTTGGATATGGGTCCAGTTACGCACCGCAGTCAACAGAAACCCGGCGACAACAGCCATACCATAGCCGAAGATCATTTCATGCGCGTGCCAGTGCATGGGCGAAAACGGCAAATGTGGTGCGGGCCAGCCATACACAAACACGTTACCCCAGATAAATATCGAGATCAGCGAGAACACCCCCGCCAGCAGGAAGAACGGACGAAAGCCAAGATTGAACAAGGCAAAGGATGGAGCAGGTTGGGCTGGATCTTTGAAGAGCAAAATAAAATCCTCTGTAAGCAGGTCGATCATTAGCAATGAACCTGACCATACGCCCTTGCGGGGAGAAAGAATCGATATGGCTCTAATGGCTAATCTAGGTTAAATCCAACGGAAAATAGAAAAACACAAAGCGTGCATCTTTAAAATCCATCTTCAGCATGGCGCAGTGATTGAGGCCATAGTCTACATAACCCGGTACCGCACTCGTTAGATGGCGCTCGCTGGCGTGCTGCGGTGATTCAAAATTCCTGTCGCGGACATACTAGGACAGTAGCATCTATTCGCCGAAGCGACTGCTTGCCTCAATATTGACCTGCTTCATCGCCTCCAGATAGTCGCGGCAGGGCGCTTGTGGATTGAGATTCACCACTGTCACTTGGGACAAGTCGGTTTTTGAGGGTATATCGCAATTCGGATTGTCGCCCTTTATCGTATTGATTGATTGGTTGGTTGATGTTCAAGGTGCTGTGATCAAGTATTGCTGCGCGCCCAGCGCACGATACCACCGACGTCCATCGCGCCGGCTTGACGTGCGATCTCGCGTCCGCCCTTGAACAGCGCAAGGGTAGGAATGCTGCGGATGTTGTAGTGCGCGCCGAGTTCCTGGGCTTCTTCGGTATTTAATTTTGCCAGGCGCATCCCTGGTTCCAGTTGCTGGGCGGCTTGTACGAAGGCGGGCGTCATCATGCGGCATGGGCCGCACCACGGCGCCCAGAAATCCACCAGAACGGGAATGTCGTTGCGGTCGATATGCTGCACAAAATTGCTGCTACCAAGCTCTACGGGGTGCGCATCGAACAATGGTTTTTTGCACTTGCCGCAAGCGGGCTGTCCGTTCAGCTTGGCGGAAGGTACGCGATTGACACCATCGCAGTGCGGGCAAACGATGTGCAGCGAATCACTCATGGTTTATTCCTTTTAGATTGCGGTTTTGAAGATATGGGGACGCATCCTGAAAATTCAAAGCCTCCTGAGAGATGGCCGGACTGGGCAATGGCAATGGGCAACTTTATATAACGGCTGCCATTTTTTTATTCCGCGCTGATGCGCATCGACAAATCCACTGCCTTGACATCCTTGGTGAGCGCGCCGATCGAAATGCGATCTACGCAGGTCTCTGCAACCAAGCGCACATTGTCCAGGTTGATGTTGCCGGAAGCTTCCAGTTCCGCGCGTTTGGCGGTGTGGGTGACGGCGGCGCGCATGTCTGCCAGAGAAAAATTATCGAGCAGTATCAGCTTGGCTCCTGCATCGAGGGCCTCATCAAGCTGCTGCAAAGTCTCCACTTCGATCTGGATGGGTATCCCCGGCGGGGTGATGCGGAACGCCTGTTTCAATACCTCGCTGATGCCTCCCGCAGCGGCGATGTGATTCTCCTTGATCAGCACACCGTCGAACAGGCCGTTGCGCTGGTTGTGCCCGCCGCCGATGCCGACCGCGTATTTTTGCGCCATGCGCAGCCCGGGCAGGGTCTTGCGCGTATCCATGATCTTGACGTCGATGCCAGCCACCGCATCCACGTAGCGCCGCACCAGCGTGGCAGTGCCGGACAGTGTCTGCAGAAAATTCAGCGCGCTGCGTTCTGCGGTCAGCAAGGCGCGAGCTTTTCCTGTGACTTCGCATAATTGTTGACCCGGCTGCACGAGTTGGCCTTCCTGCGCCGACCATTTCACCTTGCAATCCGGATCAAGGCTGAGAAAGCATTCCTCGAACCACTGTGTGCCGCACAACACGGCCTGCTGACGCGAAATGACGCGTGCTGTCGAAGTCTGCGTGTCGTGGATCAATTGTGCAGTCAGGTCGCCATCGCGGATGTCTTCATTCAGTGCAGCGGAAACATTGAGGCAGATGTGTGGCGCAAGGTCTGGTGTAAGCATGGCTGTACCTTTTGATCGATGACGGCAGTATAAAGGAAGCCATGAAGACTTGAAATTCCCGCTGTATCCCCCATTTACGTCTCATACCAAGATCCCCTTGAAGGAGTCATGATGCGTTTTGATAAATTCACTACCAAATTTCAGCAAGCGTTGTCCGATGCCCAGAGTCTTGCGGTCGTTGCAGATAACCAGTTCATCGAGCCACAACATCTGATGCTGGCTTTGCTCAACGATGCCGAAAGTGGTGCAGCTTCGTTGCTGGCGCGCGCCGGAGGTAATGTTGCACCGTTAAAAGTCGCATTGAAAGAGGCAGTGGAACGCCTCGCCAAGGTTGAAGGCCATGGCGGCGAAGTTCAGGTCGGGCGCGATCTGTCCAATCTGCTCAACCTGACCGACAAGGCTGCACAGAAGCGCGGCGATGAGTTCATCGCCTCGGGGATGTTTCTGCTCGCCGCTTGCGATGACAAGGGCGAAACCGGACGCTTGCTGAAACAGCATGGCGTGACGCGTGCGCCGCTGGAACAGGCCATCACCACTGTGCGCGGAGGCGAAACAGTCGGCAGTGCAGAGTCTGAAGGCCAGCGCGAATCCCTGAAAAAATACACCATCGACCTGACCGAGCGCGCCCGCCAGGGCAAACTCGACCCGGTGATCGGGCGCGATGACGAAATCCGCCGCGCTATCCAGGTTTTGCAGCGCCGCACCAAGAATAACCCGGTGCTGATCGGCGAGCCCGGCGTGGGCAAAACCGCGATCGTCGAAGGTTTGGCGCAGCGCATCGTCAACGGCGAAGTGCCCGAGACGCTGAAGAATAAAAAAGTTCTGTCGCTGGACATGGCCGCATTGTTGGCCGGCGCGAAATATCGCGGCGAGTTCGAGGAACGCCTGAAAAATGTTTTGAAAGAGTTGGCGCAGGATGAAGGTCAGACCATCGTGTTCATCGACGAGCTGCACACCATGGTCGGCGCGGGCAAGGCCGAAGGCGCAATGGATGCGGGCAACATGCTCAAGCCGGCACTGGCGCGCGGCGAATTACACTGCGTCGGTGCGACCACGCTGGACGAATATCGCAAGTACATCGAGAAGGACGCTGCGCTGGAGCGCCGCTTCCAGAAAGTGCTGGTCGAAGAACCGAGCGTGGAATCCACCATCGCGATCCTGCGCGGCTTACAGGAACGCTATGAATTGCACCACGGCGTGGACATCACCGACCCGGCTATCGTTGCTGCTGCGGAGTTGTCCAACCGCTACATCACCGACCGTTTCCTGCCGGACAAGGCGATCGACCTGATCGACGAAGCCGCCGCGCGCGTCAAGATGGAAATCGATTCCAAACCCGAGGTGATGGACAAACTCGACCGTCGTTTGATCCAGCTCAAGATCGAGCGCGAGGCGGTGAAGAAAGAGAAGGATGAGGCCTCGCAGAAGCGTTTCGCACTGATCGAGGACGAGATCAAAAAACTGCAACGCGAGTACGCCGATCTGGAAGAGATATGGAAAGCGGAAAAGGGCGCGGCCCAAGGTACGGCGCATCTCAAGGAAGAGATGGACAAGGTGCGCGCCGAAATCACCCGGTTGCAGCGCGAAGGCAAGCTGGAACAGGTAGCGGAGTTGCAATACGGCAAGCTGCCCCAGCTCGAAGCCAAGTTGAAGGAAGCGGTACATGCAGAAGAGAACAAGCCCAAGAACCGCCTGCTGCGCACCCAGGTCGGCGCGGAAGAGATCGCTGAAGTGGTGAGCCGCGCGACAGGCATACCGGTGTCCAAGATGATGCAGGGAGAGCGCGACAAGCTGCTCAAGATGGAAGACAAGCTACACGAGCGCGTGGTCGGGCAGGATGAGGCAGTGCGCCTGGTCAGCGATGCGATCCGCCGCTCACGTTCGGGATTGTCAGACCCGAACCGTCCGTATGGTTCGTTCCTGTTTCTCGGCCCTACCGGCGTGGGCAAGACCGAGTTGTGCAAGGCGCTGGCCGGTTTCATGTTCGACTCCGAGGATCACCTGATCCGCATCGACATGAGCGAGTACATGGAGAAGCATTCCGTCGCGCGCCTGATCGGCGCACCGCCGGGTTATGTCGGCTATGAGGAAGGTGGTGGCTTGACCGAGGCAGTGCGGCGCAAGCCTTATTCAGTCATCCTGCTGGATGAAGTAGAAAAGGCCCACCCGGACGTGTTCAACGTGCTGCTGCAAGCGCTGGACGACGGTCGCATGACCGATGGACAGGGGCGCACCGTAGACTTCAAGAACACCGTGATCGTGATGACTTCCAACCTGGGCAGCCAGATGATCCAACAGATGTCAGGTGACGATTACCAGGTCATCAAGCTGGCGGTGATGGGCGAGGTGAAGTCCTATTTCCGTCCCGAGTTCATCAACCGCATCGACGAGGTGGTGGTGTTCCATGCGCTGGACGAAAAGAACATCAAGTCCATCGCGCGCATCCAGCTGAAATATCTGGAGGCACGCTTGGCTGCGATGGAGATGAAACTGGACATCAGCGATGCCGCACTGGCCGAGATCGCCAACGCGGGTTTTGATCCGGTGTACGGCGCGCGCCCTCTGAAGCGCGCGATCCAGGCACAGTTGGAGAACCCGCTCGCCAAGCAGATACTGGAAGGTCGCTTCGCCGCGAAGGACACCATCAAGGTGGATTGCAAGGGCGGGGTGATGAAGTTCGATAAAGGGTAAGCTTGGATTCGAATAAGCCATTGGCAATGTTATTTCCATTCAATTTCATGAAGGCGAATAGGAAAAAAAGGCTTAGTGGTAAACTGTTCGCATCATGAGCCACTCATTACTGGAAACTTTTCTGGCGCCGCGATGAATATTCTATTGATAGAAGACAATCGGGATCTCGCCACTAATCTGTTTGATTATTTTGAGGCCAGGGGACATGCCATGGACATGGCTTCCGACGGTATTTCCGGGCTACATTTTGCTGCGACCAATCCATACGACGTAATAATTCTTGATGTCATGCTGCCCGGTATGGACGGATTGACCTTATGCAAACGCCTGCGTGAGGCCGGCCAGCAGACCCCCGTATTAATGCTTACTGCGTGTGATTCGCTGGATGACAAGATTGCGGGACTCGAAGCAGGTGCTGACGATTATGTGGTCAAGCCTTTTGCACTAAGAGAGGTAGATGCTCGGCTCAGTGCATTGGTCAGACGCTCAATCGTTAGAGATTCAGGTTCAAAGCTGCAGGTAGGCGACCTGTCATTCGATACTGTAACTTTTAAAGTCGTGCGCGGAGAGCGCAGTATTGACCTGCCTCCGGTTCCGTTAAAGCTTCTTGAAATCCTGATGCGAAATTCCCCCCGAGTCTTGCCGCGAGAGGAGATTGAAAGGTCAATATGGGGCGATTCGCCTCCGGACAGCGATGCCTTGCGCGCCCACTTGTATATCTTGCGTAATGCCATCGACAAAAAATCGGACAAGCCCTTGCTCAAAACCCTGCGCGGGATCGGATACCAAATCAGTAATGTTTAGCATCCATCATAGCTTCAGATTCAGGTTGGCATTAACTTTTGCCATTTTTGGCGCGATGATCAGCTTGGTTCTGTCGTTAGGACTATCATTTACGGCACACAATCTGGGAGATCGCCTGATAGACGAAACACTCCGTGCTGAAATCGATGACTATATTTCCAGGCGTGCACGCAATCCAAATTCCTTGCCACCCGCAACCGTCAGTATTCAGGGGTACTTATTTTCACCGGGACAAAGCAATACAGAAACGCCCCCGGAATTGCATGATCTGATCCCGGGAAAATACCAGTTGATGTTCAATAAAATCCCTTACCGTGTCGCGGTGGTAGATAAGGGTGATGAACGCTATGTCATGATGTTCAATGAAATGCGACAACAAAAAAGGGAATCAGCTTTTTTAAATTACTTGGTTACGGGCGCCATCATAATGACGCTGCTTTCGGCGTGGGTTGGATGGTGGCTCGCGGGAAGAGTGGTAGCACCCATTGCCAAGCTCGGAATGCGGGTCAGTCAGGCAAGCCCGGAAGGCAATACCCTCGATATCGAACAAGGATTTGAGCCTGATGAAATCGGCAAGCTCGCGGATGTATTTTCTGGCTACCTCAAACGCATGCGAGCATTTATAGACAGAGAACGTGCATTCACCTCGGATGTGAGCCATGAACTCAGAACGCCACTTGCGATCGTGATGGGTGTTGTGGAGTTGATGGAAGAAGATAGCCAGCTGCAAGATAAACAAAAAGAGCGAATCGAAAGAATAAGCCGGGCTACCCGCGGCATGGTAGACACGACCGCAGCCCTGTTGTTAATGGGTCGGGAAGCCAGTGCGGATGAGCCGTTGGTCCAGAAATGCGAAGTGTGTGAAATGGTCAGCCACATCATCGATATGCATCGCCACTTGTTGAGTGAGCATACGACCGTCGAACTGGTCTGCCAGACGTATCCCTATGTTAAGGCTGAGCGCACTCTTTTTGGCATCGTTGTCTCCAATCTCATTCGCAATGCTTTCGCTTATACGCCATCGGGATCAGTGATAATCACAGTCAAGGAAAATACCCTAACGGTTACCGATACAGGCGTTGGCATTCATAGCGAAGAAATCGGTAAGGTATTTCAGCACCACTTCAAGGGTTCTGGCAGCGCCGGCTCTGGCATAGGTTTGTCTCTGGTCAAGCGTATCTGCGATAGATACGGCTGGGAAACCATCATCGAAAGCACTGAAGGGAAAGGCACAACAGCTCAATTGCTGTTTCGTCGATCGACAAAAGCGCCAACGTAGTTAAAAGTTCTGCGTGCATCTTGCAGTTGCAGACCAGAATAATTTAGTTCGGCCTTATTTGTCTCCCCTTTACAACCCCACTTGACGCTCCCTTCACTCTCCGTTGACAGATGGACGACACAGCGAATCGTAAGATGTTCGCAATGTGTACATATCACAAAGGAGAGACCAAATGAAAGTGTCTTCTATTTTCAACAACTCGATAGAGTCCTGCTTTATTCCGGATCATCAAGGCAAATCAATTTTGTATTTTGCCCGTAATCGGATGGCATCGTTGTTGAAAACCATGGATCACATCGGAACTGCAATTGCACTAGGCGAAAAAGCAGACCTGGATGCGGCGGATAAATATCGCAATCAACCCTCGGAATTCATAAATGAACACCTGGGTTAGACAATTACCTATCACCAAGCAGTTTGGCGAATATACCAAATACCTTTCCTTCGCACGAGGAACATTAAAACAAGACTTGCTGGCTGGTGTGACCGTATCTCTGGTGGCCATTCCACAATCGTTGGCTTACGCTCAACTTGCCGGTGTTCCGGCATTTTTCGGCCTCTACGCTGCACTCATACCTACGATCGTCGGTGCATTGTTTGGCTCTTCCAGGCAGCTTTCAACTGGCCCGGTCGCAATGACCTCTCTACTCACAGCGGCCAGTGTGGCGCCTTTTGCGGCAGCAGGTAGCGAGATGTTCTTTTCCTACGTCATACTGCTTGCCTTGCTCTCGGGATTGTTTCAGGTGCTGTTCGGCGCATTGCGCATGGGCGTGCTGCTCAACTTCCTCTCTCACCCTGTGTTGATGGGATTCATCAATGCGGCTGCGATCATTATCGGGCTGTCGCAGATCCCGACCCTGCTGGGTATTTCCGCCAACCATTCTGAACATTTCCTCGTCGATATCTGGCAAGTCTTCAGCCACATCGATACCCTGCACGAGCTTTCGTTTGTCTTCGGTGTGGTCGCAATCGCCATGTTGTTGTTCTTCAAAAAATACACACCTAAAATCCCCGGCGTATTGGTCACCGTGGTCGTGCTTACCTTCATTAGTTACAAGATCGGCTATGCCGACATGGGTGGCAAGGTGGTTGGGTTGGTACCCAGTGGATTGCCCACCATTGGTTTTCCCTTGCTCGACTGGCATGCCACAACCATGCTGCTACCCGCAGCCTTCATCATCGCACTGATCAGTTTTATGGAAGCCATGTCCAGCTCCAAGGTGATCGCCCTCAAGACACGCCAGCCGTGGGATGAAAACAAGGAGCTCATTGGACAGGGGCTAGCCAAGATCGCCGCTGCGTTCTGCCACTCGATGCCTGTCAGCGGATCGTTTTCGCGCTCGGCACTCAATCTTTCCTCGAATGCACAAACAGCATTGTCATCTGTTGTTGCCGCTATCTTCGTGTTACTGACATTGTTGTATTTCACCACCTTGCTCTATCACTTGCCTCAACCGGTTTTGGCTGCCGTGATCATCATGGCAGTTGTAGGCTTGATCAATTTCAAGGCGATAAGCAACTCATGGAAGGCGAGCAGGGATGATGGTCTGACCTCCATCCTGACCTTTTTTACCACACTGACCTTTGCGCCCAACATTCAAATCGGCATCATTACCGGCATTATTCTTTCATTGGTCCTGCTGCTCTACCGCATGATGCAACCCCATGTGGCAGGTTTGGGTATGCACAGCGATGGCACCCTGCGCGACGCTCAGCGTCATAACCTATCCCCTTTGCATCCCAAGCTGGGTGCAATTCGTTTCGATGGAGCCCTCAGGTTCATGAACGTTTCTTACTTTGAAGATGCGTTGTTGACGCTTGAAAGAAACAGCCCATCCATACGTTATATTTTAATCAAGTGCGATGGGATCAATTATCTTGATGCAACAGGCGTTGAGATGCTGAGCAGTTTGATCATCCGTTTCAAGAGTAATGGCATTACGCTGGGTTTCAGTGGCATAAAAAAACAAGTACATGAAGTGATGGACAAAACGAATCTGACTGCAACCATCGATCAAAAAAATATATTTTCAACTGATCAGAAAGCTTTCGACAAATTGTATGAGCAAGGTTTGATCGACAAAAGAATAAACACGTCACACAGGAAGCATGCAGAGCATTCTGCGCAACCCCGTTAAATGAGTCAATTTGCGCATCTGTTACCTACGCACAATTTGTACGCCGGAACAATTTTGTACTTCTGCTTGCAAATCCTGTTTCAAGCCAGCACAAACTTATTCCAATGTAGAGTCGGAAAACATGATCATAGCTAGAGAAGCATGGAAAGCCGGCCTGTTCCGGCGCGAACACTGGTTGCCCAATATCATCTCGGGTGTCATTGTCGGTGTTGTGGCTCTGCCGCTGGCCATGGCTTTCGCGATTGCATCTGGAGTCAAACCTGAGCAGGGGCTTTATACCGCCATCATTGCCGGTTTGGCGGTTTCGCTTTTCGGCGGCAGCCGATTGCAAATCGCCGGCCCGACCGGCGCATTTATAGTGATTCTCGCAGCCATCACAGCAAAATATGGAGTGGATGGTTTGCAGATCGCTACCATGATGGCGGGTGTCATGCTTCTACTATTAGGAATGGCACGGTTTGGCGGAATAATTAAATTCATACCTGACCCGGTGATAGTCGGGTTCACCGCCGGTATCGGTGTCGTGATCTGGGTAGGACAATGGCCTGACTTTTTTGGTTTGACCAAGATGAGCGGGGCGCATTTCCACGAAAAATTCTGGAATCTGTTGCAGGCGTTGCCGCACATGCAATTCAATACCACCGCCCTTGCTTTGCTGAGCATATTGCTGGTTATATTTTCTCCCCGCCTTCCCGGCATGCGGCGTGTTCCTGGGCCGCTGGTAGCAATGACCGCCGCCACGCTGCTTCAATATATTTTCCACTTTGAAGGTGTTGCAACCATCGGCAGTACCTTTGGCGGTATTCCGCAAGGACTGCCCAGCATCAGTATGCCAGCCATCACGATACCGCGCATGATCGAGCTGATTGGCCCTGCCTTTACCATTGCCATGCTGGGGACTATCGAATCATTACTCTCTGCGGTGGTAGCAGATGGCATGGCCGGCACTAAACATAACTCCAATCAGGAGCTTATCGGTCAGGGTATTGCAAACATTGCCGCACCTTTTTTTGGCGGCTTTGCTGCAACGGGCGCCATTGCCCGTACCGCTACCAATATTCGCAACGGCGGCAACAGCCCACTGGCGGGCATCATCCATGTCATCACTTTGGTTCTGGTTCTGCTGGTACTGGCTCCCCTTGCAGCTAATATCCCGCTGTCAGCTCTTGCAGCCATCCTGTTTGTGGTCGCTTATAACATGAGTGAGGTAAAGCACTTTATACGGATGGTCCAGCGTGCTCCGCATGCGGATGTGGCCATTCTTATCATTACCTTCCTGCTCACCGTATTCGCTGATTTGGTTGTGGCGGTTAATATAGGTGTGGTTCTTGCGATGCTGCACTTTATGCGGCGTATGGCCTCCTCGGTTGAAACACAGCAGCTCTCCGAACAGGATTTGCAATCCGAGTTGGCACATGAAGGGTTCACCAAATTGCCGGAAGGTGTCATGGTGTATTCCATAGAAGGTCCATTCTTCTTCGGCGCGGTGGAAAATTTTGAACAGGCACTCGCACAAACTCATACCGATCCCCATACCCTGCTGATCCGTCTGCGCAGGGTCCCATTTATGGATATCACCGGCCTGCAAACTCTGGAGGAAGCAATCGAGCGCATGAAAAGACGCGGGATCACCATCATGCTGAGTGAAGCTAACGATCGCGTGCTAGCTCGATTAACGAAGACCGGAATACTCGAAATGATAGGTGAATATAAATACTTCAAGAGCTTTCCTGTTGCACTGAATCACCTGGGAGCGCGCATAACCACCCCCGCTGAAGCCTTGTCCACGATGCGCATCGATACAGAGCCAGTGGGTATCAATTATGCAAATACACACTGAATTACGGATGCTCTACCCGGCAGTCACCATTCAGCCCTGAGAAACCTGGTTCCGCCAAGCGCGTCATAAAAATGGATGGCAAGCGCGGCCGTGATGAGGTTCGGCAAACAAAAACTGCTGCGCATAGATTGCGGCGTTGCAAAGTGCTGCAAAGAGAAAGCCCGGCCAGCCGGGCTTTTCTTTTGAACCAATCAGGCGCCTTGCCTATCTTATTTTTGCGCTTGAAAGAGGGGTAAACTCATGATCGGCAAACCTTCGCGAGGCAAGTTTAGTGCCTCCAAAACTTTCAAAGCTGCATAGGCATCGTTCGCCGCATAGAGCATTTGCTGCGAGGTGAGCTGGGGTTGTGACCAATTGGAGGTGGTCACATGCCTGGCCTTGGCAAAGCGCTGCCTGAAGATCAATCCCACCGCCGCGCGGACGCCCATCTCTTTGTGGTAACCGTCCATGCTGAACACCGTATTGAGATCGACCACCGCGTTGAAATGAACGCCCAGCTTCGCGTAGATCTGCCCCCGATCCGACCTGAGGCCGAAGCCCACCTTGATGAGCTGTTCCGATTGCAGCAACTCGATCAAAAACGGCAGGCCAACCGCCCGGTGGATCTGAAACAGATAGGCCTTGTCGTGCAGCGCAAACTGAACCACGTGCGGGCCCTCACTGACATCGCCCGTGACAAATGTCGGCTTGGATTCGGTGTCGAATCCGACGATGCCGGCCGCCTTGATCTCTTCAGTGGCTGCAGCAAACTCTTCCGTGCTTGTCGGCACATGGATGCGCTCCAGCGTGAGGCCGACAAAAGGTTCCATCAGCGCGATCTCATTCCTGGTCGGGGCAACTTTGTGCATGTAAGGAGCAGCCCTCAGATTGATGGCGGACTTTGGTTCTAATGATGGCTTATTTGTTGTGCCCGAATTGGGCAGGGGAAACCGGAGTGGAAGTCGGCTCTTTGAACAGCGAACGATACCAATGTTCCACCCCGCAATTGCATGATTCAGTGGCAATCAAGGCCACATTTCGTGGCCTGGCAATTAATTGGCGGTGACCGCAGTGTGGAGTACGCCGATTGCCTTGCCTTCACTCATGATTGGAACGCTTAACTGAACGCTCTTTTTCTTGGTAGTCAGGTCTTCTTTGACTTCGGAATCTACATAGGCTTTGCCGTCTATGGCGTTCTTGAATGGCGGACGCGAAGCATTATTATAAAGAGCCGGCTTGCTGGCACCTGCTACCAGATTGCCTTTTCCGTCGCGTGCATAAAGTTTGTTGATACCCTTGTCGGTTTCCTGAGTTTTCAGGAACTTGCTAGCGTCACTGTTCTGGATGTCGGTTACTGCGGGATCGTTATCCTTGAGGTCATCCCATTTTGCATTTGACATGTCGTGTACCAAGCCGCCTTTGGCATTGGAATTTTTTACGGCCGCAACGATTGCAGGGTTAGCAGCCCACTCTGTCAATTTTGCTTTGTAATGTTCAATCTTGGCCTGTACATCAGGTGAGATCGGTTCGGCAGACACATTAGTTGCTGAGCCTAGAGCAATTACAGCACCGGCCAGAAATGCGGACACAACTTTCGTATATTTGATCGAAACATTTTTTTGCACGTTCATTAAAGACTCCCTTATCGTACGTTGAAAAAAGCGGTTTAAATACTACACAGTCTGATTGAGAACCCAATATCCCTCAGTTGCTAACGGATACTAGATAATCTTAGCAAAAGTAACTGGTTTAGGTGGATTATTTTCACCTAAGAGTCTTCGTTAGCCGAATAAATTACCTGCTTATTTTAGCGCCTCGGAGGTGATTTTTTCTATCGTCGCATCGATGTCATTTGCTGCAGTTGCCGCACCATCGATCGCATATCGTTGCTTGATGTAGGTGCCATTTGTATAGCTCAGCCATACTTTCCCTGCAGAGTCTTCCCAGGCCACTGCCTTAAAGGGAATATCCAAAGCCGCGAGCGCGGCTTCCTTGATGATGTATGGGCCACCCTTCCCGCGTCCAAAAATGAGCAATTGATTGGGCGGAATATCCACATTCACCTTCTTCGATAACTCCTGCCAGTCTACCCGGCTGAAAATATGTGCACCGACGGCCTTGGCGGAGGCTTCCATTTTATCCATCGTCTCAACTACCGAATATTTGCTGGGTTTGGTGACAACGCCCGTGTTGCTCTCATACATCCCGCCCTGGGTGACCTTGGCAGGTGTTGCGCAACCAGAAAACAGCAATAATGCCGATCCGGCGATCAGTAATATCTTAAAAATCTTTCCTAACATTTTTATCATCCCCTTGAATTTAATTGCCACGATAAATCTCCACCAAGCCTTCTGGTATTCAGCCACCCCTTTGTGGGAAATGGGTGCGGAGCCGATCAAAACTGCAAAACGCGAATATTATAAATTATGTCGTGCAACCAAATATTACCTTAACTCTGCGTAGTGATGTCCAGTTAACTTGCAAGGTTGCACGCAGCTCAGGCGGCTCCGCCATTGCGCGAAAAATCCTTGAGACAACATCGCCCAGATGGATTGCTGGTTTCGCATGAGCATCTTCCAAGTTTTGTTTCGTTCATGACGAAAGTTTTGATGCCGGGATCGTTCAGTGCATCGGCCTTGGTGACGCCAAAGCAATAACAGAGCGGAGCCTGGTGTGATGCTTCCTTTATGCCAACTTTGGTTCGAAGCTGAGACTTGAGGATGACGCTGTCGTCATCCGCGAAATAGACGATGTCGCAATCAGGATCGCTGCAGAAAAAATAACGTCGATCCTTGCCGTCCCACTGCCATGAATCCTTGATGTGATGCGCGATGGTTCTGGCCGATACTTCGGAATATTCGATTCCGTTGCCCGGACATCGACGTTTATTGGGATGTGTGGTTTTTTGGTCAGGAGCAGAGCAGCAGTCGGCCATATCGTTTTACCTGAATAATCTTCGTTAGCAGGATGGACGAATCCTCATAGTGATCGTCTTGCTGATGAAGTGCGAGTAAGCCTTGGTAATAAAAAAGCCCGGAAAACCGGGCCCTGTTGTGGCGGAATTACTTACCGGAGGTGCCGAGCAGGTGCTTCCTCTGCATTTGATCCCCGATCAGCTGGGAAATGCCTTTTACCATATCTCCCTTGGACATCGGGTTGAATGACTGTGAAGTGCCGCTCCACACCAGCATGGCGTCTGGTAGCCTGTACAGCAGAGTTTCCACGACTACCAGGGTGTTCTCGACCGTGTAACCGGGCGTAGTAGTGTTGTAGTAGCCACCACCGCCGTAGGCACCCCCATAATAATTGCTGTAACCGTAATTTGGGCTGGCATAGGTCTGGGGCGGTACGTAGGTCTGTGTCTTGTCTACCGAGATGAGCCGGGACACAAGCACGCTGTCAAAGCCGTCCTGGATGAGTTTTGCACGCACCACTTCCTTATCTTCCTCCGGGTTTTTGAACATCGTGTGGCCAGCAACGGCGACAGTACCTTTTGGTAGATTCTGGATCATCTGGCTTTCGGCGAAACTCCGCATGTTCTCGTCCTTCGTCAGCACGATCACGGCAGTCTTGATCATTGGGGTGCCGGGGCGGTATTCGGGATTCGTCCAGTTGGAAATCAGTGTCTCATTGGCACAAGCACCAAGGAACAGTGTGGCCGCAGCCAGCATGGCCAAGTGTAAATGGTTGGAAAATCTGAGCAGGGTCATTCGTTAGTCTCCTTGTCGCTGGGCATGGCCAGAATGGTCACCGGCAAATATTACCAGATATGACGATTGCTTAAAGGTGCATCGAGCTCACAATAATAGTGCGTGAGCAGCGATGCACTTCGTAATTTATAGTTGCTCATGACAGCTTTTACTTGAAAACGTTGGCCAAAAGGTTGTTCCGCGTACCATCCCATTGAAGCCATGTGGCGATAGCATTGCCGTTTGTAGACATCACAACGCTGGGGTAAATGGCGTCACCTATGTCGTCGGTTTCAATCAATGAGGCAGTGCCCCAGCCGGTGCCCGCGACAAAGCGGTTGGCCCAGATATTGGTGCGCGTGCCATCCGACTGATGCCAAACTGCAATGGCATTGCCGCTGGCGTTCATTGCAATCGAAGGCGAGGCGGTATAGCCCACATTGTTCTCGATCAACGTGGCTGAGCCCCAGCCGGTGCCAGCAATATAGCGATTGGCCCAGACGTTGGAGCGGATGCCGTCAAATTGGCTCCATACCACCATGGCGTTGCCATTGGCATCCATCACCACCGGGCTGTCCTGATACACGTCACCCGCGTTGTCGTACTCGATTAAGGCAGCAATGCCCCATCCGGTACCTGCCACGTAGCGGTTTGTCCACAAGTTGAAACGCGTACCGTCAGACTGAACCCACACTGCAATGGCATTGCCGTTCACATCCACTGCAATACTGGGGGAAACTGCGCTCCCCGCGTTGTCTGTTTCAATGAGCTCGGCCGCGCCCCAGGTGCCGGTTCCGACAACATAACGGTTGGCCCAAATATTGTTGCGCGCACCGTCATACTGATCCCAAACAGCAATGGCATCGCCATTGGCATTCATTGCGATGCGGGGATAGCTAGCGCTCTGTGTGTTGTTGGTTTCAATCAACGTGGCGGCACCCCAGCCCGTTCCTGGGACAAAGCGGTTGGCCCATATGTTGTTGCGTGTGCCATCGTACTTGTGCCAGACAGCGATGGCATCGCCGTTGGCGTCAATAGCGACGTTCGGTGCATACGCGTTCCCGGCAGTGTTCGTTTCAATCAACACCGGTGTACTCCAACCGGATCCAACCACATAGCGGCTGGCCCAGATGTTGTCGCGTATGCCGTTAGTCTGCGGCCACACCGCCATGGCGTTGCCGTTGTCCTGGATGGCGATGCTTGGGATGCCGACATTCGTGTCGCTGACCTCCATCAATGTACCAGTCTCCCAGCCGGTGCCCGCCACGTAGCGGTTGGTCCAGATGTCCGGATAAAATCCGCTGCCGTTTTGAACCCATATCGCGAAGGCATTGCCAGTGGGATCCATGGCGATGCTGGGCACGATAGGGAAATCTCCACTTCCAGTCTCGATCAAGGTTGCGCCTTGCCATGCCATGCCTGCGATGCAGGTCACGGCCACGTCCGACACATTGGCGCTGGCCGTGCCGCTGCCACCCTGTACCGTGCAGGACTGACCGGTGGGTTGCGCCAGTACGGTCACGGCGTAGGTCGTGCCGGCAGCCACCGGCGAACTGAAGGCAAACGCGCCATTCGCGGAGACGGGCAGATCATTCCCGGCGTTGTTCCGCAGCACCAGGCCGGTGCCGACCAAACCACTGATCGTGCCGCCAATGGAGTAGTTGTTGACGCAGTTGACCGCCACATTGGTCACATTGGCGTTGGCCGTTCCGCTGCCGTTGGTGACGGTGCAGAATTGGCCGGCGGGCTGGGTGAGCACGGTGACGTCGTAAGGTGTGCCGCTGGCTGCGCTGGTGGCAAAAGTGAAATTGCCGTCGCTGTTAATCTGCGACGTGAAGTCGGTGCCATTGTTTTGCAGGACGAGGCCACCAACGCCACTGAGGCCGCTGACTGAGACGCCCACGGTGAAGAAAACTGTGGGTTGTGCAATGTTGATATCCACGAGCATGCCGTCATGCACCTCGCTGCTTGAATGATTGTAGGAATCCCAGCCAGTGATCGTAGAGCTGTTGGGTGCGTGAGCGACTTTAGGGCAATCAAAGTGGACGTAAATTCCAAACCGGGATTTGCCATTTTCCGAATGGTTAGCCACAAAGGGAAAAGTGGCCGTGCCTTTGAGTTTGCCGCCGTCAACGACCAGCGCCGGATTCTGCGTCGCAACAATTTGCAGGGGGCTCCACTTGACGGTGACAGGATCCATTTGGATGCGGGTCAAATTGACAACCACATTGCTGCAGTTACCGGCCACCTCAAAGAAAGAGGTCATCTGAAGCGTGGCCGGCTGGTTGACATAGTAGGAGCCAGCGTCGCCATTTTGCACACTGGATACCGAGGTTTGCGTCATCGCTTGGGCGGGCGTGGCGGTGACGTGGGCAGAACTCCTGTCATTGACACACCAATAAGGATCGTTGAGCATGGCCGTGGGGATAAAGCAGACGCCAGTTCCATAAAATCCATATGAAAAGCTGTTGCGCTGCCATTCGCCGACACCGTTGGCCACTAGGGCATCGAGCCGCTTCCAGTTTCCTCCTGGGCTGGCCATGAACACGTCAGTGCCGGTTGAACCACTGGGAACAGGTGCTCGGATAGTAATCAGACTATTAAAGATGACATCGTGTGGGGTGAACTCGTAGACATTGCCAGCAACAGGATAGGCTTCCAGCGCGGCAGGTGCGCCAGCGGAAGAGCGGGCAATGCTGATGGTAGTGTCTTGTGTCAAGGCACCTGCGGGGATGACCACCTGTACTCCGTCGGGGCCAGTGAGTGTGCCTCCTGCTGCGCCAATTATGGCTGTGGTCGATGTGGTCGGTGAAGAGCTGCCGCCGCAGGAAGTAAGTGTGCTCAGGGCAAGCGCCGCTGCACTTACCAAGACGAGCCTGTGCAGATTTTTCGCACGAAATAGTGGGTGAATGCGAGATGAGTTCATGATGATTCCAATAGTTGGGCTTGCTTGCTGTTGAAGGAAAATCTTCGTAACAGGGGCATCACAGCAGCGTTGATTTGCACAAGTTAATATGCGGTAACTTCTTGGCCGATGTTTATGCGCGATGCAGTTTCAATCTACATTAATGATATTGGGATGTATATACGACCAAAGTCCATGACGAAGATTGTTACTTACCGCGCACCTGATAACGGCCCGGAATCATTAACTGTTTATCGTAGTAGTAATAGAGGATGGAACCTTTTTGGCAGAAAGCATATGCGGGACTTCATGCCTGCCGGACTTAATAACCCAACGCCCTCGCACCCTGATAGAACGCGAAGCTCACCAGCCACGCCAACCCCAGCGACCAGGCTAGCGACAGTGCGGTGAAGCTGGCCTGCTTGGATTCGCTCTGCAGCGTGGCGATGGTGGCGAGGCAGGGGGTGTAGAGCAGCGTGAACAGCATGAAGCTGTAGGCCTGCACCCAGTCCAGTTGCTGGCCGATCGCACCGCTGAGCGCATCACCGCTCAGGCTGTAGATCACGGCGAGCGCGCCGATCACGATCTCCTTGGCGATGAAACCGAAGATCAGCGCGATGGTCAGTTGCTCGTTGATGCCGAGCGGCGCGAAGATCGGATGCAGCGCGCCGCCTATCATGCCCGCGAAGGTGTCGGCGCTGGCAGGCTCGGCGGAAAACGGCAGGTGGGTTAGCAGCCATACCATCACCACGCCGGCGACGATGAACTTGGTGGCGCGACGCAGGAAGTGGCGTACCTCTAACCAGCCTCGCAGCGCCATCTGGCGTGCAGTAGGGAAGCGATACGGCGGCAGCTCAAGTACGAACGGCTCGGTGTTCTTGAACCGGTTCTTGAATACCAGTGCGGTGAGGATCGCGGTGGCGAAGCTGAACAGGTACAGGCTGAACAGCACGAGCGGTGCGGCCTTGGGCGAGAACAGCGCGGCGGTGAAGAAGATGAACACCTGCAAACGCGCCGAGCACAGCGAGAGCGGGATCACCAGCATCGTGAGTAATCTCATCGCGCGCGAGCGCATCACGCGCGTGCCCATCAGCGCTGGCACGTTGCAGCCGAAGCCCATCAGCAACATCACGAAACCGCGCCCATCCAGTCCGAGGCGCGCCATCAGCGCGTCCATCAGGAACGCGGCGCGCGACAGGTAGCCGCTATCCTCCACGATAGCCATGAACAAAAAGAACAGTACGATGATAGGCACGAACGCCGCGACGGTGGCCACACCGTTATAGATGCCGTCCAGCAGCAGGCCTTGCATCGCTTGCGGCAGGCCGCTGAGCAGCGGCTCAAGCGCTGCACCGCGGAACCAGCCGAGCAGGTCGCTGATGCCGCCCTGAAAAGGTTGTGCGAACAGGAACACTCCCTGGAATACCAGATACATCACCGCGAAGAAGATCGGCAGCCCCAGCCACGGATGCAGCATCACGTTATCCAGTCTTTCGGTGAGGTTGTCGGACAACTGCGCAGGAACCTGCACGGTGTGCTTCAGCACGCGCGCCATTTCAGCTTCGATATGCCCATCCTGTTCCAGCTGGTTGCGCAGATGTTCCGCCATGCCGGGCGTGGGGTAGCGCAAGGCTTTGGTGATGGCTTGCAGCGCTTCCGGATAGCCGCTGCCGAATTTCGCGCTGAGCAGGAAGATCGGCAACTCCAGCAGTGCGGACATTTTATGAACATCGACGGTGATGCCGAATTTTTTCGCTTCATCCGCCATGTTGAGGATCACCACGATGTTCATGTCGAGCTGCTTGAGTTGCAGCAACAGGCTCATCTGGCGCTCGATCTGTGTGGTGTTGAGGATGACCAGCGCGAGGTCGGGCACGTTGTCGTGCAGGAAGTGACGCACCACCTGCTCGTCGTCGGAAAAGCCATGCAGGTCATAGATGCCCGGCAGGTCGATGATCTCGACCATGTCGTCGCCCAGCAGGATCTTGCCGCTGAGCAGCTCGACCGTGATGCCCGGCCAGTTGCCTACGCGCGCCGCGCCGCCGGTCATGCGGTTGAACAGCGTGGATTTTCCGGTGTTGGGCATGCCCAATAAGGCGATGCGCTTCATGTCTTTTGTACCTTGATCTTTGCAGCCTCGCCGCGCCGCAGCATCACATCGGTGGTGCCGATGCGCACCTGCAAAGGGCCGGAAAAGCTGGCTTTGCGGATCAGCTCGATCTGCTTCCCGGTGCGAAAGCCCAGGGCGAGCAGGCGCAGGTGTAACGCCTCTTCGGCATTGATTGCGACGATGATGGCGATTTCGCCGGGATACAGGGCGGCAAGGGTTGTTGCGGACATGATGGTGGTCTAATTCAAGAGTGGGGCATTATTCCACAGTCATGCGGTTGTTGTCGCTCAGCCGTGTTCTCGTCGACTGGCGAAACTGAAAAAACAAGGGCTGCTGCGGCAGTCCTCTAATCAGTACCGTCATTCCCGCGCAGGCGGGAATCCAGTGAAATAAATACTCCGCGAAGCGGACCAAACTTTAATATAGATCCGCTGCGCGGAAGCTTTTCAATTAACTGGATTCCCGCCTGCGCGGGAATGACGGTGCTCACGGATTATTTATCTGACTTCTTTTATCTGACTTCGAGCAATTCGATATCAAAGATCAATGATGCATCAGGTGGAATACGATCCCCGGCACCACGCCGACCATAGCCCAGGTCAGACGGAATGACCAGAGTGCGTTTCCCGCCGACCTTCATGCCCGGAACACCCATATCCCAGCCTTTGATCACGCGTCCTGCGCCGAGTTTGAAAATGAAAGGCTTGCCGGGCTCGGATGCATCGAATCTTTTGCCTTTGTAGTTGGGTTTGCCAGCATCGTAAAGCCAGCCTGAGTACTGTACGGCGACCATTTTTCCGGCGACTGCTTCAGCACCCGATCCGATCATGGTATCTGTTGTCGTAAAGTCCGGCTCCTGAATCGAGGCACAGGATGTCAATGACATGATTAAAACAAATGCGCCAAGCAACGATAGATTCATATTTCTATACATATATTTAGAGACTCCAGATGGCAAACGGAAAAATAATACCACTAAGTGTTGATTTTATTAACAGCATTTCAGCTCAATAGTACGTGTTTTACTTTCGCCCATTGACTACTATCAAGCACCTGCCATAAGTCGATTCACCTGATCGAGAAGGCCGCTGAATATTCTCTCAGACACAATGGTTGGGAACCCGACCGGAAGCTCTTTTGATACTGACTCGATCACTTCTGGTGTAATTGCAACAAGTCGCTGGATGACCGCTTCGAAATCAGAACCCAAAGCGTTAGCTTTGGCAACTTCATTCCAATGTCGGCGTTGGATTTCAGCCATACGGTAGTGGGCGTTCTTCGAGCGCAGTGCCATGGCCATCTTCACTTTTTTCCACTGAAACTCACGCGCCTCCTTTCCGATTATTGGCCAAGCAGACATGACATCGTAGATGGGTGTGAGCAAGAAATGATCCTGCTGTCCGATGAAGATACTGAAATTCTTTGCATGACCGTCGGGCGCTGCGAGCATCCAGAAGATAAGCTGAGCCGTCATAAAGTTTGTGCGGTCAACTTCCGCATTGTCGCTGCCGCGCAATATATCAAGAATGGTGGAAATTCCGGGGCCCCCATTTTCTTCGTACTTTTGGTCCGGCGACATTCCTGTCGCTTGGCAAAAGTCTTCCTGCGGAAGACGAGCCCACCAGTTGTCGATGAGACGGCGGTCAAATCGCGTGACTACCAGTACCTTGTGGCGACCGAACATCCCAAAGGTAGAGTCTGCAACTGGAAGCCCATAGGCGCGTAACAGTTTCGCACAAAGCCATTCGTTTTCGACAGAGGTGGAAAAGTCAGCGCGCATGCCGCCCACCTCGCCCAAGGGCAGCTTCAGGATGTGCGTTGTAGGGGTCGTACCACGTGGCCGACACCATTGATCGCTGTGCCAGAGCAGCGCGGTTTTTTCCTGTGCCCCGGCAATTGAGATTCGCAACTCATCTTCTTCGGGCACACCGATGCTTCGATTGCTTACGGTATCGTCGAGAATCCGCTCGATGTCTGATGCGGAAAGCGGGTCGGCATCGATTCTGCGAACATC
>Ga0315270_10000482_pt1 | contig 22172 bp, 18 predicted proteins | sample C1_bottom_MG_FD_204932 | JGI IMG/M metagenome (GOLD analysis project Ga0315270, IMG submission 204932) | Sediment microbial communities from Yellowstone Lake, YNP, Wyoming, USA - C1_bottom | ecosystem: Environmental > Aquatic > Freshwater > Lake > Sediment | place: USA: Wyoming | collected...
CCTTTGAATTTTTGGTGTTCTCAACGCATGGACTCGATCTTGCGAGGCTTACCGTGCGCGAAGTCACAACATTTCCTATTGATGTGGTCGAACAAAGTGCCCAAGGGGAGCAGGCATTGGACACGGATGTGGATGCGCTACTTTTAACGCTACATGCGCAACCTTACAACTACAGTAGCGATGCCAATCAATTTGAATTTCTCGGCTTGCGTGGTGATATTGATATCATGCTCGATGCTGTGACGCATATTCCTTTGCGCGTCACGGGTCAGGTGGACTATCTCGGCGAGGTCAATATTAATCTGCGGCGGATCGTTAAGAAATAAATCACACTTGTTGTGCTGGCTATGCCATAACCTCAACGGCTAGCGCGCCAGAACGGCCTGCCACGGTGCCCAGCTCGATGCGGCGTTGTTCAATTTCGCCAGAACTAATGCTGCGAAAGACATCACCCAAGGTGACAATGTCGTCACCCGCTTGACGCCATTGCGTGAGTAGCGCACGCATGACGGGTAGGAGTTTCATGCCTTCTAACTCCGCGTGCAATGTATAGACATGGCCGTGACGCAACGGTTTGCGGCTTGCTTCGTAGACCGCAGTGTGAACATTGTCTTCGGTAATATCGTTGACGCCGATCAATTCATCTAACGTCGGCAACGTCGTTGGAATTTGTATGCAGCGCGAGCTCGTATCGCCCATGCGTGGTTGAAACACGGACTCACCACGCGTATCGCTGGCATAACGAAAGCCCAGCTCTTCTTCCAGTTTCAATGTGTGCGCATTGATTTGCCAACCTGCAGCACCGATGACTTCCGCGTCGCGCTTGAAAACTTCGCGAAATGCATCTTGTGCCAAGATCATTTCTCGCCGCGTCCAGGCGTAGTCTTTGTTAACAACAAAATCTTGCCAACGCACGTGATCGTAACAATGGATTCCGACTTCGTGACCTGCGGCGGCGGTGGCTCGCAAAATCGGTGCGGCTTTGCGGCCTATATGTGGTCCGGGCAAGAGCGTGCCGTAGAGCAAGGTTTTCCAACCATAGTGGCTTGCCACAGACGTACGCTGAACTTTAGCAAGAAATCCGGGGCGAAAGACACGACGCAATGCGCGCCCGGTGTGGTCCGGCCCAAGGCTAAACAAAAACGTTGCGGCGACCTGAAACTCGTCGAACAGTCGCAACAACGCGGGCACGCCCTCGAGCGTGCCGCGGTACGTGTCGACGTCGACTTTTAATGCAATGCGCATGGGTTAGCGTGCAGTTGTCGCATCGTCAAGCAGCGCGCTGGCGTTGGCGACCTCGTGGCGGTACGCGGTAAAAATTCCGCGCAACGCGTCGCGCACAGCGACTTTAGGCGCCCAATCCAGTTCTTTTTGCGTGTTCTCAATCCAAGGCACGCGCGTTTGAATGTCTTGGTAACCCTTGCCGTAGTATTGGTCCGAGGAAACCTCTTGGATCTGAACTTTCTCTGCCTTGGCGCGATATTCGGGGAACTCGTGCGCGATTTCCAGCATCAGTGTGGCCAGTTCACGAACCGACAAATCATTTTTTGGATTACCGACGTTGTAAATTTTGCCAGAGGCGCAACCATCTTTGTTTTCGATAATTTTCATCAATGCGGAGACGCCGTCGCTGATGTCAGTAAAACTGCGGCGTTGTGCGCCGCCATCCACCAATTTAATCGGTTCGCCGCGAGCAATGTGGCCGAGAAATTGAGTGACAACGCGCGAGCTGCCTTCTTTCGGGGTGTGCAAGCTGTCCAGTCCTGATCCAATCCAATTGAAGGGTCTGAACAAGGTGTAATCCAATCCTTGTTGTTGACCGTAGGCCGCAATGACGCGGTCGAGCAATTGTTTTGCGCAAGAATAAATCCAGCGCGGCTTGGTGAGTGGACCCAAAACCAAGTTCGATTCGTACGGATGAAATTCGCTGTCTGCGCACATGCCGTAAACTTCCGAGGTGGAAGGAAATAACACGCGTTTCTTGTAGCGTGCGCAAGCGCGCACGATAGGCAGATTCGCTTCGAAATCTAACTCGAAGACGGCAAGCGGGTTTTGTACGTAGGTGGCGGGTGTTGCAATGGCAACCAACGGCAAAACCACATCGCATTTTTTGACGTGATATTCGACCCATTCGTGATTAATGGTGATGTCGCCTTCAAAAAAATGGAAGCGCTTGTGATCAACGATATCGGCGACACGGTCGTTACGCATATCCATACCATACACGTTCCACGATGTCGTCTCGAGAATGCGATGAGATAAGTGATGGCCGATGAATCCGTTCACGCCCAATATAAGTATATTCATGGCTAATTGGCTTCCACTATTTTAGGTTCAAGATTGAGGTTCAAGACTGAGTTTCAAAATTCGCATTTCAGATTTAAAAAAGTTGTAATTCGTTTCGCCCGAAGTGTTGCTGAAAGCCAGCCACATCGACGGACTGGTTATTGATTGCAAGCTCGGTGATCAGTAATCGTTCGCCATCGGCGCAATCAACCCAGCAACGGTTATCCTGCCAGTATAAACGAGCTGTGGAGCTCTGAGCTTTGTCCTTGCGGTAGTAGCTGCCCAGAAGATGAATTCGGTCGCTGCCTAGATCAAAAAAGGCGCCGGGATAAGGCGGGGCCACGGTGCGGATAAGATTATGGATTGGCCAAGCGCCCCAGTGCCAGTCGATGCGGCCATCTTCGGGTTTGCGGCCGCCGAAATATTTGCCCAGTGAGAGATCTTGCGGCGTTTCGATAGCGCTTCCGGCTAATAGTTTGGGAACAGTACGAACCAACAATTGTTCTGCCGCGTAGGTGACTTTTTGAAACACGTCATGAGCGGTGTCGTTAGGCAGAATCGGAACTGCTTGTTGATCGACGATGCTGCCAGCATCCGGTTTCACCACCATGCGATGCAATGTTGCGCCAGTTTCCGACTCACCATGCAACACGGCCCAGTTTACCGGTGCGCGACCGCGATACTGCGGCAACAGTGAGCCATGCAGGTTGTAGGCACCTCGCGTCGCGAGATTAAGAATCTCAGCGCCCAACATGTGGCGGTAATAAAACGAAAATATAAACTCGGCTTGGCAAGCTTTGACACGCGCAACGATGTCGGCGTGATTCGGATCTTTGGGCGTGATCACGGGGATATCGTTGAGCCGTGCTAAGGCTGAGACGCTGCCGAACCAAATATTTTCCGCTGGGTTGTCTTCGTGGGTGACGACCAGGTCAACCTTGACGTCGTTGGCTAAGAGCACGGCGAGGCCGCGCACGCCGACGTTGTGGTAAGCGAAAACAACAGCCCGTGCGGCGGCGGATTTCATTTATTAGGGTCGTTGCTGTGGGTCGTGGCGGGCGCTTCCAACACTTCGCGTATGAGGAAGCTGGGTCGGTCGCGCACCTGCACCGAAATGCGACCGATGTATTCACCCAATACACCGATGGCGAACAGCAACAAGCCAATCAGCAAGAAGGCGATGGCGAATAAGGTAAACACACCTTCCACTTCCGGACCGATAAAGAGACGACGCAACGCGAGGTAGAGTACGAAAATAAAAGAAACAACGGCGATACCCATGCCGGCCAGTGAAAAAAACTGCAAGGGCACAATCGAAAAACTGGTCATCAAATCAAAATTCAAGCTGATGAGTTTGAACAGCGAATATTTCGATTCACCCGCGGCGCGTGCCTCGTGCTCGACAACGACTTCGGTCGGTTTGCCGGCGTAAAGATAGGCGAGGGCGGGAATGAATGTTTGTGATTCTTTCGAATGCAACACCGCTTGGACGATATCGCGGTGGTAGGCGCGAAACATGCAGCCTTGATCCGTCATGTGGATGCGCGTAATGCGCTCGCGCAGTTTGTTCATCGCTCGCGAACCCCAATGACGCCATAAGCTGTCTTGACGCAAGCGTCTAATAGACCCGACGTAGTCATGACCTTTGGCCAGCTCAGCAAGCAACTTGGGAATTTCTTCCGGCGGATTTTGTAGGTCGGCATCGAGCGTAATGACGTAAGTGCCGCGCACATTGCTAAATCCAGCCATGATAGCGGCGTGCTGCCCCGCATTGGCGCGCAAGTAAACGACGCGCGTGACGTCCGGTCGTTGCTGATATTGAATGCGCAACATGGCTGCCGAACGGTCACGGCTACCGTCATCGATAAATATGATTTCGTAGCTGCGCTTTAAGGCGTCCAAGGCCGGATACAGTCGGGCGAAGAGCGTGTCTAACACGGCGGCTTCGTTATAAATCGGAATGACAATAGACAGTTCGGGCGTGTAAGTGATGCCGTGTTGAGTTTCCGTACTCATGTTTATTTGCTACCGCTAGAAATAATTTGGGTGATGGCTGTACATACTTGGTCTACGTCGGCGTCTGCCATCGTTGGAAACAGCGGCAGCGTCAAAGTTTGCGCGCCGATACGTTCCGCAATGGGAAAGTCGCCGGGACCGTAGCCGTAACGACGATACAGAGAAAATAAATGCATCGCGGGATAATGAATTCCGCTGCCGATGCCTCGTGCTTGCAGGTCCGCTTGAAATTTCGCGCGAGTTGTACCCAGCGCGCGATAGTCGATGCAGACACAGAACATATGCCAGCTATTGCCGGTGTCAGTCGCCGGCAATACCAAGACTTCATGCTTCGGCAGCTGTTTTAAATAACGTTCTGCCAATACGCGGCGGCGCGCGTTGAAACCGTCGAGTTTCGGCAATTGTGCGAGGCCCAGTGCGGCTCCCACATCGGCCAAATTCATCTTGCCGCCCCATTCAGGGACATCCATGTCGCCGGCGTCGTCTCGCTCGATACCGTGAAAGCGAATTCGATCGAGACGCTTAATAAATTGTGGATCGTTGCAGGTAACCGCGCCGCCTTCGATTGTCGTCATATTTTTGTTGGGATGAAAGCTGAAGCAAACAGGATTGCCCGACGCGCCGATTTTGCGTTGCTTGTACTCCGTGCCAATGGCGTGAGCGGCGTCTTCGATCACCAAGAGATTTTTTTCGGCGGCTAGTTCATAGATTGGATCGAGATCGACAGCAAGACCGGAAAAGTGCACAGGCATGATGGCGCGCGTGCGGGGTGTTAACGCCGCGACGATTTTCTCAATACATAAGTTGCGGCTGTGCAAGTTTACATCGACAAATACGGGGCGAGCGCCGACGCGCACAACAACGTTGGCGGTGGCAACGAAGCTGATCGCGGGAACGATGACCTCGTCGCCCGGGCCGACGTTGCCCGCCAGTAAGCACGCTTCCAGTGCGCTCGTGCCAGAATTAAAAACACGGGCGATAATGTCGTCAGCACCGATGTAGTTGGCGATTGCGCGCTCCAATGCGATCGCCTTCGGACCGCTGGCGAGCCAGCGTGATTCCAAGACTTCTCTTACCGCGTTGAGCTCTTCGTCGCCAATGGTCGGCCGGGTAAATGGCAACATGTACTTAAAACCTCGCCAGAATATATTTAAGACCGCGCCAAAATAATTACGCCCACGATGATGACGCCCATGCCGAGAATGCGTCCGGGTCCCAAGGCTTCACCGAAGAGTTGCCATGCCGCGATGGCATTGACGACGTAGCCGATGGACAGCATAGGATAGGCGATGCTGACATCAACGCGCGATAATGCCAAGATCCATACGATCACGCTGATGCCGTAGCAGATCAAGCCGACCCAGAGCCACGGCTGTACCGCCAATTGCGTGGCGACTTGCAGGCTTGGCTGCAGTGCGCCCATTTCGTTGACGCTCGCTTTCAATGCCAGTTGAGCGATGGCATTGAGCAATACGCCGGTTAAGATTAAGCCAAATGCCACCGCGCTCATTGTTTCGCCTCTTGTTTTAAAACCGCAATGCGCCGCGCATTTTCGTAAATAATTTTCATGGGTAAATTCAGTTTGCGAAATTCGGCAAAACCGGCTTGATCGAAAACGGCAATGGCTTGCGTTTCTTTTTCCCACAGCGGATAGAAATCAGCGGGCGATGCAATCCACTTGTGCGGTTCTAGATCGATGCCCATTTCCAGTTCTCCCTTGAAGGCCACCAATGTGATTGTGCGGCGCAGATAAAATGGCAGTGACTGGGGATAATACGTTCCCACCACGTAAAGCGGAACATCCGGTGGCGCGGCGCGCGTGATGGCATCAGCCATGAGCCGACTGGAGCGAGATTCGGCGAGTGTCTGAAATCCCCAGCCTGCTAGCTGAAACGCCAGCAGCGCGGCGATTCCTGCTGCTGCGAAAAAATGCATGCGCTGCAGGGTGGCACGATACATCAGCACGGCGCTGAACCCTAGCACGCCCGCTGCTGCAAACAACCACGGGCGATAGGCGATATACAATTCGGCTGGAATGTGTTCGCTGGCGAAGCGGGGCGCTTGCCATGCGGCTACCAAAAATGTGAGGGCGAATAAACCCGTAAACCAGGCGTCGACTCGGTTGTGTTGCGCGTTAGCGAGGCGGCGACCAGCAAGAATGGCAAGCGCGGGGAATATCGGCAAGATGTAGGCCGGCAATTTGGAATGTCCGGCGGAAAAAAACACAAAAATTACCAGCGCAAACACCCAGAGAAAACGCTCGGCATCAAAGCCGCCGGATTGTTTGTTCCACCAGGCGAACGATGGGCGCGCGAGGCTTGCCACGGTTACTGTCAGCCACGGCAATACGCCCAGCAACAAAATGGGCACGAAGTACCATGGCGCACCTTCGCGATGATGCACGTTAGTGGTGAAGCGCTCAAAGTGCTCATGAATGAAAAAAAAGTGCGCGAATTCGGGATTTTTGATGCTGACGGCGACAAACCACGGTGTTGTCACGGCGAAAAATATCAACAAGCCTTTGCCTAAGTGCATGTGTTTCAACAATTGCCAATCCCGTTGCCAGAGCATGTAGGCGACGACAGCGCCGCCGGGCAAGACTATTCCGATAAGCCCTTTCGCGAGCGTTGCCAGGCCGAGAGCGGCCCAAGCCAGCAGCATCCAGTTGCGTTCCTGCGCGGGTTGTTCGCGCTGGGATTGGGCAAGGACTAAGCTTCCTATGCCCACGGCGAGACACACTGTTACCGTCATGTCTAAGGTGATGATATGGCCCAGCATCGCGTATAAAAAACTGCTAACGCTAATGACGAAGGCAAAAAAGCCGGCGTTGCGGCCGTAAAGTCGATATGCGACAAATCCAGTCCAAAGAGTCCCGAAAAAACCGATTAACGCGGTCCACAGTCGCGCGGTTGCGTTGCTTTCACCGAATATGGAAAAGCTTGCTGCGGTGGCCCAGTACTGCAAAGCGGGCTTTTCGAAATATTTAAATCCGTTTATTCGCGGCGTGAGCCAGTCGCCCGAAGCAACCATCTCCCTCGGAATTTCGGCGTAGCGTCCTTCGTCCGGCTCGATGAGATCGCGATAACCGAGTAGCGAAAACCACACGGTTGCCGCCAGTGTCATGTAAAGAAGTAGTGAACGCGTCGTCACGTAGTTTGCTTTGAAATACCTTGAGGTCTGCCGCGCGCGCTGCGCATGTTGGAATGATTTGTAAGTCGGCGCGCATTTTATCCCATTCGCCAGCGGTCTGTCAGTTTTCTTGGACGCATCGAGAATTGCAGGTGGATTCGGAGGGAGCTTTACTGAAAACAGTTTGCGAGCGCGGCCGGATTGTAAATGTTAGTCATCGAATTGTACGGGTTCGCCTTCTTGATCGGTAATGCGCAGCGACCAGGCGTCCTGAAATTCGTGCAGCATGTAGCCATCCACCAGAACAGTCCAATTGCCTTTGCTCATCACTGGCAAGGTCAGTGTTTCTGGGCTATTTAACGTCGCGGCATCGACAATCATGTTGCCACTTGGATCAACGAGAATGAGGTCGAGGTCGTGTGTGGGCCAAAAAGCCCAATTGTGCTTCCATGCCAAATTAAATGAAATATTGCGTAATGTCTTGTTAATCGTGATCGGAATGGAGAGCGTTTGACCATCAGCCAAGTTGCCGGTAAACGAAGCGCGCGGCAGCGATTTGGCGGTCCGCCGTACTTTAATGGAGGCGGATACTTTGCCAATGTTGGTGCCATCGCCAACCAGAGCGACGCGCAATAAACCGGTTTGAGGCTTGTCGATGACAAAATCTTTTTCGTCACTCAAAAATTCTTCGGCGCGCACCTCGTTGTAGGAGGTCGGCGCGTCGACGATGGCAATGAATAGGTCATCCCCGAAAAGGGCGTTTTGTTCGGTGGCCGGCAACTCAGGTTGTACATCTTCTATGCTGACGACAAAGCGACTTGTGTCGTCGTTGCTGACAAGAAAAAACTGCTTAACTTGCCCGGGTGCCAGTTCGACCGTACCGCTGAATCGATCATCATCAACCACGGTGCCTGCGGCGGGAGCGAGCAGATCCGCAATCGGGATCGGTCGGTTCTCCGGTGGGGACGGTGGCGCGACCACAGGAGCGGGCGTGGGAGTTGTTGCCAGTTGCACAATCGCCGCTGCTACATTCATAAAGCCTTTGCCTTGGTCATTGGCCGTTGGATTGTTCTTCACCACATTTGGGTCGGCGCTGATCAATAATGCGTTGCGCACGGCAGCAGGCGACGCGGTGGGTTGCGAATTGGCTAGCAGTGCGGCGGCGCCGGCGACCATAGGCGAGGCAAACGAAGTGCCTGAGACGAGCGCGAGTTTGCCGTCTGGGCCTTGCACCAGTGCCGCCAGGCCGTTTGCTAATAAATCGGGGCGGGTGCGGCCATCGGCGGTGGGACCGCGCGAGCTGAAATCGGTTACTTGCCAGAAATCCGCGGGCCGATAGAGCGCACCCATGCCTTGGCCAAGTTGCAACTCCCGCAGTATGCGCTCGTGAATCGCGCTACTGGCGGCGCCCACGCTCAACGCGTCGGGTGAATTGCCAGGGTTGCCGACGGTCATCGCGGCGGGGCCTTCGTTGCCTGCTGCTACAACAACGGTTACGCCGGCGGCGTCCAGTTCGGCAATTAAATGGTCTTCTAACTCATGGCCGCTGAATAATGCAGGTCCGCCTAAACTCATATTAACTACGCGTATGTCGAGCGCATCGTAAACGTAGGGATTATTTTCCGAGCCATCTCCGCTGCTTGGTGTCGTGGCTTTACCACTAGCAAAGTTTTTTTTCAGCGTAAGCACACGATCCATGGCCATGAGTGTCCTTGAACTCGGCGCGCCGGCTTCATTCACGCCGAAAATTTTTAGCGCGTAGAGCTTTGCTTCAGGCGCGACGCCAGTAATGGCAAGGCTGCTCGAGTCGGCATCGACCGCTGTCAGTTGATCCGGGCTATAGGCTTTTAGCGCGCTGGCGAGTTTGCCAGTGTTGGCCAAAATCGCCGCACCGTGACCGGCGACGACCGTTCCGACCCAGGTGCCGTGGGGGTCGTTGAGTGTGCTGGTGGCCGAAGGTTCATCGGCGCTCTCAACGAAACTTTCGCCGCCGATCACGGTGTTGGCTAGCGCCGGGACGATGTCGGCATTGTTTGCGGTGCCCGAGTCGATGACGGCCACAATGATTCCCCTGCCGCGATTGCCGTTCGCGTGCACCTGCACTACACCCGCGTCCAGGGTATTGAATGCCTCCACTGCGGCAGCGTCTTGGCCAAGCTTTGATCGCGGTTGTATCGCCAGGACTTTTTCGCTGTCTACAGTTGCATTGGGCGAAACGCGCCATTGTTGGTTCGGCTGTGGTTTTGCGATCACAACATCTTTGGCGATGGCTGCGATACCGGGGCGTTGCGTAAGTTGACTGGCGCCGGCGACCGGAACCGTCGCGACAAGTGCCGCCACGTTGCGAAATTGGTAACTTACCTGTCCCCCCGCGGCGAGGAGTGCTTGTCGCGCTTGACCACAGTCTGCCTGGCACGTTACCAGTATGGAGGCTTGCGCGTTACCAGCCGCCCTTGGCGTCGTGGCGGGGGACGACGCAGTTGCCGCGTCGGTTGGCGTCGATGAATTGCCGCCGCAGGCGGTCAAAAGACAGCCCACAATTACCAATAACGTTTTTTTATTGCTCATGCGTCCCTGACATATCGTTGTGCGTCGGATCTTGCTAAGTGTCTGGATGGTTAGTGATCGCCATGCTTGCAACGCTTCTTTTCTGAATCCTGATGGTTTTGTGGCAAACGGTAAATTAGGAGCGGTGACGGTAGTTTGCGGGGGAGTACTTAGGTTCCAGCTGGGAGTTTTTTGGGTCGGAGTGCGCAGAGTCTTAAAGAACAACGGCGCGTCATTTTTCTCCGGCGCCCTTCTGTTTTTCATATTCATGGTCGATACTTTTTACAGGCATGGGTGCGGCGGTTTTCAAGCGAGATTCTTGCAAAATGCGAGATTGCAGCTGCACGGCAGTTTAGTTGTTCTTCCAAATTAAATCGGCGTTGAATCAGGATATGGCACGCTTGCACAGTTAACGAATTTATAGCTGCAGTGTAGGGTAACCATTATTGCAATGTGCAGAGGCGTTATCGGAAATCCAAATTGCTCGCGATTAACTTGATTGCCAGTGCATGGGTGTTTTCGGCATTACGCAGGTCGCTGGCGATTCGGTGATGCCGGCGAGTAGTTGTCTATGTTAACGGGGGTTCCACAGCATGGCGTGGTCGCTGGTAGGTATGACAGATGATTTCGCGAAACGTGTGCAGGAGATAAAAGAAATCCCGCCGCTGCCGCATGTTGCACAAACATTGCTAAAACTCAAAAACGACCCCAATGCGGATGCCAAGGCGCTCAGTAAACTTGTGCAGCTAGATCCCAGTCTGGCGTCGCAAATAATGCGCTACGCCAATTCGGCATTTTTCGCTTATCGCGGGAAGATCGATTCGATTCAAGATGCCGTGAGTCGCGTTTTGGGTTTTGATCGCGCGTTGCATATTGCCGTTGGCTTGTCGGCCGGAAAATCATTGCGGCATTCGCAACAAGGACCGCTCGGCATTGATGCGTTTTGGCGCCACGCCGTTTATAGCGCGACGTTGATGCAAGCCCTGGCGCAAGCTTCCGGGGTTCGCAAGCAGGTGTCGCCAGGCTTGGTTTATTTGGCGGGATTGGTGCATGACATTGGGCACTTGTTACTTGGTTATTTGCTCGAGGCTGAATTCACAGCGTTGAACAAAGCCGTGTCGGAGCAACCCGGGCGACGAGTGGTGGATATTGAGTCGGAGTTGCTCGGGGTGACTCACGACGAGTTGGGAGTTTGGGTGTTGCGCAAATGGAAGTTGCCCACGGAAGTGTTGGTGGCTGTCATGCATCATCACAATGACGACTACCACGGTGAACATGCATCCTATGCCCAGTTAACGACACTTGCCGACGAGATATTTTCTGCCGTTGAGCAGCGGACGGAGGCTCGGCTATCACCCATGTTGTTGGCCAACCTGGGGCTGAAAGAAGATCAGTCGTTGCAGATCGCCAACGATCTGCTAACGCAACGAGATGGCCTGGAAAGTCTAGTACAGCAGGTTTTAAAGGTCGCCTAAGTCATCGTTGAGCAACGCCGCGGATGGAGTTGCTCAACGCATTTCCCATTCAAAATGCACGCCCAGTCATTAAGTCAGCGTACTGTATCAACAAATCTTTCTTTCCTAGCTATACTTTTCGCCGGCAGGTGGCTTTGCTGGTATCAGATCTTCTGCCGAATTGAGGATGTTGACTAACCCTTCATTTGGACTGAAATTTGTTGTCATTTACTCATCGCAATATTGTGTTGCTGTGGAGTTGCTTCGCTGCACTGGTGGCGGGGCTAGCTGGCGCGGGTGAAATTCGAGTCGGCGAACGAGTTGACCTCGGCGAAGTCGACAATTCCCAGTTGGACGAGGCGTCAGGGATCGTGGTGAGCCGGCGCAATGCTCATGTGTTGTGGAGTCACAATGATTCGGGCGATGAAAATCGAATTTTTGCCTTGCGCGATGATGGGCAAATCGTGGGCATTTTTCATTTGCCGGGTTGCTTGGCGCGCGATTGGGAAGATATAGCAATTGGTCCTGGGCCGAACCCCGGGGTGCCGTATCTGTACGTTGGTGATATTGGCGACAATCTGGAAGTGTGGCCGGATATTTGGGTGTGCCGCGTTGCCGAGCCGCAAGTTGATTTCCGTGCTTCTGCCGTTGTGCGCGAAGACTTGGCGGACGTGAGTGTTTTTCGTTTTCGTTACCCCGACCAACCCAAAGATGCCGAAGCCTTGCTAGTCGATCCGTTGACCGGTGATCTATTTACCGTCAGTAAACGCGAACAACACTCGGCGGTGTATCGCGCCAAAGCACCGCTTAATGCAGAAAAAATTCAAACTTTGGAGAAGGTAGCGGAGCTTTCTTTCAACTACGTAACAGGCGGTGATATCAGTGCCGATGGTCGGCACATTGTGCTGAAAACACTTCGGAAAGTGTTACACTGGCCGCGCCGTCCGGGGCAAACGATAGCGGAGGCGTTCGGCGCAGCGCAAGCGTTAAATGTGTCGCCGGCGTCAAAAGTAACGCCGGCGTTAGCAGTCCAGCCGCAGCGATTGCCCTATGTGCGCGAGCCGCAAGGGGAAGCGATCGGATGGAGTTCGGCGCCATTGGGGTACTACACAATCAGTGAAACAGCATTTCTGCTACGCCCGCATCTTTATTTCTACCCGATTGTGGGGCAATAATTCGGCTCGTGCCGAATCCGTCGCTGCTAGCGCAATCGTGGCCCCATTCATCGGTCAAACTCATCGGTAAATTGGAATAACAGTCATGTATTACAGTTATTTTGGTTTAACAGAAAACCCATTTTCTATTACGCCGGATCCGCGCTACCTGTTTTTGAGTCGTCGTCACGAGGAGGCGTTGGCCCATCTTGTTTACGGTCTCCAAGAAGGGGGAGGCTTTGTTCAGCTTACCGGCGAAGTGGGCACCGGCAAAACGACATTGATTCGCGTTCTGCTTGAGCAGTTGCCGGCGAACGTTGATGTTGCTTTTCTTTTTAATCCCAAGCTCACGGCGCTGGAATTTCTTGCCAGCATCTGTGATGAATTGCATGTTCCTTATTCAAAGGATCAGCATAGTTTAAAAACACTGATCGATGCTCTGAATAGTTTCTTGTTAACGGCCCATTCACAGGGTCGACGCGTTGTGTTGATTTTTGACGAAGCGCAAAATTTTGCCGGTGATGTGCTCGAACAGATTCGCTTGCTCACCAATCTCGAAACGACAAAACATAAATTGCTGCAGATTATTCTCGTGGGTCAGCCCGAGTTGCGCGTGTTGCTGGCGCGCACTGAATTACGTCAACTTGCGCAGCGCATTACGGCGCGTTATCACCTCATACCCATGACGACGGTCGAAGTGAAGAGTTATATCGAGCATCGACTCAAAATTGCCGGAGCGCCGCAGACGTTGTTTAGCGATGCCGCGGTTGCTGTCGTCCATAAGTTATCAGGCGGTGTGCCAAGGTTGGTGAATATCCTCTGTGATCGGGCGTTGCTCGGCGCTTATGGAGCTGAGCAGTCGCGTGTCACGCCGGCGATGGTTCGCCATGCGGCGGAGGAAATCAACGGAACCCACGAAGCGCGAGTGGTGCGGGCACCGACTCGTTCGCCATCAGCCTCGTGGTTTGCCACCGCAGTATTAGTCGCCGCCGCGCTGGGTGTCGGCGCATTGTGGGCGCCATTGAACAATTTGACGGTGAATTCGGCAGTCATCGCGTCGGCGCCTGTCGGTGCGACGACAGCAACTGCCGCGACGACGGCGACTATTGATCACGCTGCGACAAGCGAGCCTTCGATTCCGGCAGCACTGCCTGCCCTAGCCGCTAATATCGCGCTTCCAACAACAACCGCCGTGCCGAAATCTGCCACGAATGATAAGCGCGCTGATGATCGAATCGTTCGGAATAATGCTTTGGTGGAAGCCTTGTTGACGACGCCGGGTGCCGAAAATTTGGATACGGCGTTTAGCAGTTTATTTGGTGCATGGCGTCTCAACTATGCGTCTTATGTTGGCACGACAGGTTGTGAACGTGCGATTGGCGCGCGTCTGCATTGCCATTGGGCGACGGGGTCATTTGATCAATTCGTTGCTTACAATTACCCCGCATTGATTTGGTACGAATCGGCTACTGGCGAGAAACGGTATTTTTCAGTAGTTGGAGTAGCCGGTGAGGATGTGGTGCTTGACGTCGGTGGCAAGCGCTTGTTGGCCTCGCGCGATGCTATGCGCGAATTTTGGCCGGGCAAGTATCTGCTCCTTTGGAAGCCGCCGTCGCTTGATGTCAATTTGATTCGCCCGGGTGCCAAAGGTGAAGTTGTGGTATGGCTACGGCGCACGCTTGATCGTTTGGAAGGAAGCGCGGGCAGTGGCGCCAATGTTGCGACCGAATTCTACGATCCGACGTTGGTTGCGCGCATACAAGATTTTCAGCGTGAGCGTAAACTCAATCCGGACGGTTTGGTCGGCGAGTTGACGTTGTTGCAACTCGCTGCCGAAAGTGGTGACCCGTCAACGCCGTTGCTTACTCATTTTGCGGCCAGTGGTGGAGAGTAGACATGTCATATATTTTGGACGCACTGCGCAAGTCTCAGGCCGAGCGCCAGGGCGCAACGCTGCGTACGTCCACGGACGAGAACGGCGCGCGCGCGTTAACACAGTTACGACGCGGGCGTTGGTTGGCCGCAATGGGTTTGGCGTTGTTGGTTATTAATGTGTTGGTTGCCGGTTTCTTATATCTGCGGAAGGAAACGAACCAAGTGGTGCCCGCTGTGTCGTCTCATTTGGAAACGAGCGTGACAGCAAGGCATGTGCCCGTCGCAGCACAGCAGCAGCTACCGCCATCTAAGGTTGTGGTTTCGCTAGAACCTTTGAATGGCAGCGAAAGTGTCCTTATGGAGCCCAATGTCGATTTGCCGGCTACTGACAGTTCTCGTGACATCGACATGGAGCAGGCATACGAGCAGCAGCGTCGCACGTGGAGCCGCAATGCGCCAGCATTCGCTCAGGTCGCGCCGGTCGCCGTGGCTGCGCAGCATTTGACGAATACCGGCGACAGTTCAGCCGAACCGCGCAGCGAAATAAATGCGGCGGCGAGCTCGGCGCCAAAGTCGGAGACGTTTCCAGCCACAAACAACGCCGCGCGACAGGACGAAAAATACGGTGCACTTCCCTCGTTTATGGAAAGCGCGCTAGCCAAAGACGAACGTTTCGCCGGCGTGAAGATCGATGTGCACGTTTATGCGACGTTGCCGAGTCAGCGATTTGTTTTGATTAATATGAAAAAGTACCACGAGGGGGAAACAACGGACGCCGGCTTGGCACTCAACGCCATCACACCCGAAGGCGCAATTGTCAGTTATCAAGGGCAGCAGTACAAATTGTTGCCGCAATGACCTTGAGATAAGTGCAGACCACATCCCTGTGCTCACAGAGGGGAACAGTGACGCCGCTATCTATAATAGTGGTTGTTCTTTTCGCTCGTCGCAGAAACATAGGGAGGGGCCATGCCGAGGAAATGGTTGACCGGTCTTGCTTTGTCCATCATCGTTGCCCCAAGTACAGTTCTCGCAGCAGAACCCATTGCGCCGCCAATGACTCCGCTGGCTGAGGATGGGATTCACGATCCAACAGATCCTGCCATCGTTACCTTGCAAAATCCGAAAGAATCCATGGTCGATTTCCCCAAGGATCGGCGCGGCGAAGTCGACTGGGTGCGAACGCTACGGGAAGGGTATATCAATCCGCGTCGCAGCATCACGGGTGATGAATACGGCGGCAAGGAAGTGATGCAAGAAATGGATTTGGATATTATCTTCACCAACACGCAACAAATGCCTCATGTTCGTTTTCCACATCTTGCCCACACCCAATGGCTGGCCTGTGGCAATTGTCACCCCGCGATTTTTGTTCCGCAGCGCGGTGCGAATCCCATTGCCATGGAGAAGATCCTAAAAGGGGAGTTCTGTGGCCGTTGTCATGACAAAGTGTCCTTTAGCTTGTTCGTGTGCGAGCGTTGTCACAGCGTGCCGCACGAAGGGTCGGGACCGGCATGGTGGAAATGAACTTAACTCGATGGAGTCCGCTTTTGCAGTAGTACTTTGTGACGACTATTCGCCTTCGCCGCAAAGATTGTTGCCATTGTCTATCCAATTTTTGCGGCTCGTCTCAGTTTCGCTAACTCTTGTTTTTTGCCGTGTTCAAATTGGCGCCATGGCGACGCTCGCGTATCGAATTAATTGCCTGCCATCGCTAAAGTTTTTGCTTGCAGACCCGTTTGGTATAGAGGACAAATCGGTTGCCAGATAAGCGCTGTTGGGACCGAATCGAATTAGCAACTTGCACCCCGGTTTGCAGGCGCGGAACGATACTGCGTCTGATCTAGCTGAAATGGAAGCGATCATGGCTGAAATTCTTGTAGTTGATGACAACGAGATGAACAGAGACATGCTGAGTCGGCGCCTGCAGAAGCAGGGCTATGAGGTCATTAATGCTTGTGATGGTCGAGAGGCTTTGGCCTGTTTAAAGCAAATCGACGTTGATCTCGTGCTGCTCGACATTCAAATGCCTGTAATGGATGGCCATGAAACATTGGCGGCGATGAAAAATGATCCGGCGTTGCGCGACATTCCCGTTATTGTAATTTCGGCGCAAAACGAGCTGGAAAGCGTGGTGAAGTGTATTGAAATGGGTGCCGAGGATTATCTTAACAAGCCATTTAATCCGGTCCTGCTGCGCGCACGAATATCAGCTTCGTTGGAGAAAAAACGCCTTAACGATGAGGCCAAGCGCTACAAAGCCCAAATTGAAGAGCACAACACATTGCTCGAAGGCAAAGTGATTGAGCAAGTGAGAGACATTACCTTTGCTCAGCACGGTGCCATATTTGCAATGTCCAAGTTGGCCGAATCTAAAGACCCAGAGACGGGCGCGCATTTGGAACGTATGCGCGAATATTGTCGGCTTTTGTCGCTTCAATTACGTCGCACGGCGGTTTACTCAGACATCGTCGATGAAATGTTTATCGAGAATATTTATGCAACTAGCCCGCTGCATGACATTGGGAAAGTGGGCGTCCCCGACAATATTCTTCTTAAGCCTGGAAAGCTTGATGCTGACGAGTGGGTGTTGATGAAAACTCATACCACGATCGGTGCCGATACGTTACGTGCGGTCGATAAGAAACATCCCGGCAATGGTTTTCTCCGCATGGGAATTGATATTGCAGAAGGTCACCACGAGAAGTGGGATGGTAGCGGTTATCCCCGCGGCCTCAAGGGCGACGCCATTCCTCTGGCTGCACGTATTCTCGCGCTTGGCGATGTATACGACGCTTTGACGTCGAAACGCTGCTACAAGGACGCCTTCAGTCACGACAAGAGTCGCGGCATCATTCTTGAAGGAGCCGGTTCGCATTTTGATTCTAAAGTTGTCAATGCGTTTCTCGAAACCGAAGACGAATTCATACGCGTTCGTAGCGAATTTCAAGATCAAGATCACTAGGCAGATTGTTGGAAGTTAGGTGGGTTGGCAATGACACGTGAACATCGACAAGGAATTAGCGCTGGGCCTGTGGCGCAGCACGTAGTTGGGCGTTACCTAGCGGCGTGCTGTTGGGTGCTAATGCTATTTGCGGCAGTTTTGGCTACAGGCAAAGTATCGGCTGGGACGTCCGTTCCCGATACGCTGCCCGGCGCAACCGTAATATCTGCCGATTGGCTAAAAAATGCGTTGGACAAACATGAGCCGATTGTTGTTGTTGATGCTCGCATTGCAAGCGAATACAAAGATGGTCATCTTCCTGGCGCAATTAATATTTTCGACGGTACCTTTGAAGAAGAAAAAGGCCGTTTACCCGGGGATAAAAATTTGCCGCTTGTTTTTTATTGCAACGGGCCAAAGTGTGCAAAGAGTTATGAATCCGCCAAGAAGGCGCTCGCAAGTGGTTACGGTCGAGTGTATTGGCTGCGCGGCGGCATCCCCGAATGGACAACTCGAGGATATCCCCTCGAGTGAGAATCCGAATTTACTTTTGCCCGTATTTGTATCTTGGCCTGTTTTGATCTTTTGACCGGCGATAGCGATGGATAGCATTCAGACGAACAATACGAGGCAGCGGTTTTTTTCAACGTTGCGAGGTCGTGTCACTGCGGTGTCCATCGCGGCGATTGTCTTTGTTATTGGTGCTATGGGTGCCACGACGTATGTTGGTGCGTCCCACCTGTTGTCATTGCTGGTTACAACCAGGCTTGCCAGTGACGAGACGATGCTAAAAAAAGTGATCGATGTAAATCTGGACATCTTGCAGGAGCGTCTGGGCCATATTGTCACAACGCCTGTCGTCGAAGCACTGCGCGACCAGGATCGGGCGCGTTTGGAAACCTATGCGGTACCGCCTTTTAACAGAATTAGTTCACTCATCAATCTTACAAGTTTACGTTTCTATCTCGTTCCGGGTCACGTTTTTTTCTCGACGGAAGATTCGGCCCGCGCAGAGTTTGATGAGTCGCCTCGTAAGATGGTGATTGACGCGTTCGAAAGGCGGGCCATTTTTCGCGGCATCGATGTGGTCGATGGTCAGACAGGGTTGTTTATTGCTTGGCCAATCTATAGTGCTGGAGCGCTGGTGGGTGTAGTTCAGGCTGGTGGTAGCTTGCAACCGATTGTGACGGAGATCGGTAAGACTCTCAGTGTTGATGCTAGAGTAGTTCCAATGGGTGCCACGAACGAAGGCAAAGTTGTGCCGTTAAACAAAAATCCTGACTTGACACCAACTGCGGCGATGGCTGCAATGCAGTCCGCTCTAAATCGTGCTGCGGCGGGCGAGTTGACTCATGGATTTTCGTTTAATGAAACGTTCGGTGACGACCACTTAGAAACCAGCGTGCTTCCTTTACGTGGCTATGTGGGCGATGTCGCAGCTCAGGTTCTTCTCGGCAGAAATATAACGCCGGTCTACAACTCACTACTGCAGAGTTTTTATAGAAATATCGGCATCGCAATCTTGGCGATGGTAGCGGCTCTGTGGGTGATTCTTCTCAATTTTAGCCATGTGTTCGGTAGATTGGCGCGGATGGTTAGTGCTATTCGGATGTTCGCATGCGGTCGTAGTGATTTTCAGATTCCCAAGTATCGAGACGACGAAGTTGGGCAGCTGGGCGATGCGCTACAGACGATGATTGCCAACGTAACGGAAACTCAAAACGAGCTGCGCGTATCCGAAAGAAGAGCCAATGAGGCAAGCATTGCCAAGTCATCCTTCATTGCCAACATGAGTCACGAGCTGAGGACGCCGCTCAACGCGATAATTGGGTACAGCCAACTCATTGAGGACGAACTTACCGGGCACGCCGAGCTGCGCGGTAAGCAAGATGCGGAAAAAATTGGAGCTGCAGCGAAAAGCCTATTGCAGATCATTAATGACTTGCTGGATATAGCGAAGCTCGATTCAGGAAAGATGCAGCTAGAAAGTTTTCCTATCCGCTTTTCGGTAGTAGCGGCCGACATTGTTGCTGAAGGTAAGCCATTGGTTGAGGCGACGGGTAGTCGATTCGTTTCCCGCATTTCGGTGTCCGAGACCAAGGTGAACATAGATCCTTCGCGAATCAAGCAGGTGCTACTTAACTTGGTGAAAAATGCGGCGAAGTTTACTCGCAATGGGGTTGTGACTTTTACGGTTACCGAAACTCGCGACGAAATGAATAAATTGGTTGTGACGATTGAAGATACGGGGGTAGGCATTAGCCAGGAATCTTTGCCTGGGCTATTTAATCCTTTTTCGCAGGTTGATCAATCGACCTCACGCCAATATGGCGGGCTTGGCTTGGGTTTGGCGATTACCAAGAGGCTGTGTGACATCATGGATTGCGAGATCGTTATCGCAAGCACTCCAGGGAAAGGCACGCTGATTACCATCAAAATTCCAGTTTACAAGGAAGAACGCATCGCGGCTTAAGCGCGTGGGAGACATAGGCATGACAAAAATACTCTTGGTGGAAGACAACGAAATGAATCGCGATATGCTTTCGCGAAGACTGGCTAAAAAAGGCTATGAGGTCGTCGTTGCGACGACCGGTAGGGAGGGCGTTGAATTGGCGGATCTACATGTCCCCGATCTTATTCTGATGGACATGAGTCTGCCAGAAATTGATGGCTGGGACGCCACTCGGATCGTCAAATCAGCGGAAAAGACGAGCAAAATTCCTATCATTGCACTTACGGCGCATGCGATGTCCGGTGACCGCGAGAAAGCACTTGCAGCCGGTTGTGATGACTACGACACCAAACCGGTCGACCTGGCCCGTCTACTGGAAAAGATAGAAAAACTTATTCAGAAAGTATGATGGATGTAACAAAACTGCGGCGTTTTTCGGTGCTTGTTGTCGATGACAACGAGATGAACCGAGAATTGTTACAGCGCCGTCTCGAGCAGATGGGGTATCTGGTGTCCACTGCGATTGATGGACGCCAGGCCCTTGATCTCATGCAGTGTGAAGCTTACGACTTGGTGATGCTGGATATCATGATGCCAGATATGGATGGCTTTGCCGTGCTGCAAGAAATGAAAAAGCGTGAACGGTTAACTGGCACGCCGGTGATGATGGTTACGGCTATCAACGACATGGAAAACGTTGTGCGTTGCGTTAACTTGGGCGCCAAGGACTACATTACGAAACCATTTGATCCTACGTTATTGAAGACTCGAGTGAGTCGGTTGCTGGAGAAGGTGGCAAGTACGAGCGGCCAGGCGCGTGAATCATCCCTTGATAGAAAAGGGCTGCGCTTGCTGGTTGTTGATGACAACGAGATGAATCGCGATGTATTAAGTGGTCAATTGAGTCGCTTCGGCTACCAGGTTGCTTTGGCGGCGAGTGGCAAAGAAGGCCTCGCCAAGGCGATGATGGGTGGAATTGATTGTATTTTGTTGGATGTGATGATGCCGGAGATGGATGGCTTTGCAGTGCTGGAGCAGCTCAAGTCTGCAACGAAGACGAAGGATCTGCCCGTTATCATGGTGTCGGCAAACGATGATCCCGCGACGATTGAGCGTTGCACTCAGTTGGGTGCCCATGACTTTGTTACTAAGCCATTCAACGCAATTTTGTTGAATGTTCGCGTTGCAAATGCGCTTAGTGCCGGGGCGAATGATCGTGCCGGGCCTGGCGAAGTGGCTAAACCGGTTCTTGCTTCAGATGCATTGAAGCGCGCACTCGTGGCGGACGTGCGAAAAAAGATGTTGAGCAATTCGTTAGAGTTGCCAGTCAACTCCGACATGGCAATTACCGTCACGCAACTTGCCATGCAGACCAACGTAAGTATTGGCGAAATTGCCAGGGTCATCAAGCTTGAGCCTTCGATTACGGCCACGTTAATCTCCATTGCCAACTCAAATCTGTACCGAGGATTGTCCAAGGCCGCTACGCTTGAGGACGCTATTACGCGTTTGGGGATAAATGAAACCAAACGTTACGTTGTTACCATGGCGAATAAGCTGGCTTACAAAGCGAACAGTGGCGTTGCCGGCAAGATAGTTGAGCAGACGTGGCAACATGCGCTTGCCGTTGCGCAAGCCGCGAAAGCCTTGGCCGTCAAATTGAGCCTGCCTGACCGCGAAAAATTTTACACGTTGGGCCTTATGCACGATATCGGCGTTTCAGTCATTGCGAACGCAATTGGCTCGTATGCTGCTACCGGGCAGGAAATCACCCGCGAGATGGCATTGCAAATTGTCGACGAGTTACACGAAGAGGTCGGTGCATATCTGGTGCGACGTTGGCAGTTGTCGCAAGCGTTGGAGGCTGTAATTGGTAAGCACCATTTAGGGAATAGCGAGATCGCCGAACGAGATGGTCGCCTGTTGGCGTTAGCTGAAGCGTTTGCCGCGGAGCTTGGCTTTAGCATGGGTGAGGCGGCGATTTCTGCGGATCAGTTACAAGGTTTTATGGGTGCGGAGAAAATTGGCACTGCCGAATGGGCCGCGTTGAAGCAAGAAATTGACCAGGAGCTTCGCAAGGTGAAGTCTGTTTTGTAATGTGGAGGCAAGGATGTCTACAACTACTTCCCGGGTTCGAATCGCAAGTGTTTTACTTGCGGTGATTTTAAGTCACCCAATTTTGGCACTCAGTGATCCCTTTATTGTCGGAATTTTTCCACGCCAAGGGGCTATGGTTGTCCATAAGCAGTTTGGTGCGCTAGAAAAATATTTGAATGTAGTGTTAGGCCGTGAAGTTGTTTTGGAGACGGCGAAGG
>Ga0315270_10000483_pt1 | contig 22158 bp, 43 predicted proteins | sample C1_bottom_MG_FD_204932 | JGI IMG/M metagenome (GOLD analysis project Ga0315270, IMG submission 204932) | Sediment microbial communities from Yellowstone Lake, YNP, Wyoming, USA - C1_bottom | ecosystem: Environmental > Aquatic > Freshwater > Lake > Sediment | place: USA: Wyoming | collected...
TGAACCGGCTGACGCGGCCCAGGACGACCACCTGCGAGGGCATGCCGTGCGTGGGACCATCCACCTTGAACGTGAGGGTTTCCCGGGGGTCGGAGCCGGTCCAGTCGCGCCAGACCTTCAGCAGATCGGCGGGGTTCGTGGGGTTGAACCGGCCGGTGATGGTGAACTTCTCCGGCGTGGCCACCTTGGGCTTGGCCTTGCCCTTCGGCGCGGGCTTGCCCTTCAGCAGCTGCGTGATGGCCACCTCGGCGCGATGCCGCAGCGCGGCCTTCGACTTGAGGGGCTGAACCTTATCCGGACCAATGGCGGCGGGCTTCTTGGCCGCCTTGGGGGCGGTCTTCTTCGGGGCCTTCTTGGGGTTCGCCTTCGTCATGCTCTCAGGCTGGCGCCCCTGCTTCGGGGCCGTGGCCGCACGGGGACGCTTCTGCCCGTTGGGATTGAAGGCCAGGCCCTGCTGAAGTGCTCCCGGTGCCCACTCCCAGCCGAACATGGATTCCCGCACGACATGGGCCAGGCCCATGCTCTGGAGGCGCGTCAACGCTTCTTCTACCTGGGGCTCGTCCACTTTCGCCACGCGGGCGATGTCGGACGGGGCCGAGACACCTTTGCGGAGGGCATCATAGACCTTTTTCTGTAATGCAGGCTGGGCCGTGGTGGGGTTCGTCTTCGTGCGGCGCTGGATCTCTTTTGCAGCCGCCTCGGAAACCAGATTGATCCCTGCGCTCGCTACTCGGCTCAGGTCGGCGGTGGAAACATCCGCCCAGGTTTTCTCGAAATCGACATAGGCGGGCTGACCTTTGGGGTGCAGTCTCCAGAGGTCGCGCAACATCTGAAGGTGCGCACCGCCGAATGGTTTCTCTGTGGGGTTCGTCTTCACTTCGGCTTCACGGATGCGCTTGGGCGCGGGGCTCAGGTCGTAGCCGGATTCTCGGAGTTGGTGCAGGGTTTCCTCTGTGATGCCTTCGGCCACCAGGACCACGGCGCGGGTTTCCCCTTCGAGGCCCAGGGCCTTCTCCAGGGCGTCGGCCGGGTTGTATCGGGTGCCCTTCAGCACCTTCCCCACCTGGGCCGCGATGGTTCCGCCGGGATGGATCTGCCATCCCACAGACTCGAGACTTTGAAGTTCTTCGCGCTGGAACGGCAGGCCATCGGCGCGGCTGATCTTCACGGCGCGGGTGATGCCCTTGGGGCCCAGGATGCGGGCCACGGCTTTGGCGTAGGCTGCTTCCTTGCGGGCATGGTCTTTCTGGAGGCGCTGGGCCTCTGCCATGACTTCGGCATCGGTCCCGGAAAGGCCTGCGGAGCGCATGGCGGCCGGTTCGTGCCGGGCCAGCGCGGCGACCTGCGTTTTGGTCAGCTTCTCGCCCTTCGCCTGCTTCAGCGAGAGGCGCTGGAAGGTCTGTTCGGCGTGATCCTGGGCCTTGCGCTTGGCGCCCCGGTCCCGGCGCTTCTTGGCGCGGGCGCCGGACTTGCCGGACACCTTCTTGATGCCCTTCATGACCCGGCGCCGCTCCGCGGAACCAAAGGCCGGGGCGGGATTCACTTTCGCGGTCATGCCGTGGCCTTTCGGTAGGCGGTGGAGGCCATAACGACCGTCGGGCCGGTCGTCACGACCAAGGCGATGGCTGCGGCGCCTCCCAGCCACGCCCATGCGGGCAGGCCGAAGAGGTCCACCTTCAGAAAATCCAGGGATGGGAAAGGTGTTGGCTTCCCGATGTTCCCGGCCTGCTGAAGATTCAAGGCCGTATTTTCAGCGTTTTCCTTGCTGGCTCTATTGCCTACCGTTAATGAATTTGTGGCCTGGTTGCTGGTGTTCCGGGCGTCTCGATAGGCCTTCTGAGCCTGGCCCGCCAATGTTTTCTGAGCGTCGAAGGCTGCGGCGGCGGAGCTTCCCAGGGATGCAATGCGGTCCCGGGTGGCTGCCGTCGCGTCTCGCTTATAGGTCTCGGCGTTCTGGATGATGATGGGCGCCGATGTGAGCAGGGCCGTCGCGTAAGAGCCGAATCCGGAGATCGCAAGCACGTCATTCAACTGCTTCAGCAGGTCGGCCTGGTCGTTCTGGTAGAGCTGTCCAAGGGTCCACTGGCTCTGTGAATCCAGCGTGAGAATGTCCCCCCAGTCCAGGGGTGTGGAGGCCTGGCCCTTCGCGGTGGCGAGGGCCCCCCAGAACTGCTGAAGGTTGTACCGAACATCATCCAGGTTGCGAGCCGTCAGGCTCTGCATGGCCCAACGTAGCCATTTGGCCTCGTCTTCCAGCCAGCTTTGGACGTTGAAGGTTTCGGAATAGGTCATTTCAGCGCCAGCACCAGCAGGAGGGCGCCACCGCCCACGAGGGCCGGCATCAACCAGGGGTTCGTGTCGCCCACGCCAGAGCCGCCACCCGCGCCATAGGCGGCTGGAGACGTTCCCGGAGATCCGGGGATGGGTTCGATGGGCTGGCCGTTCGAGTCGAACTGGATGGGGCCGCCCACCAGCGCCGCACGCTGTTGCAGCAAGGGCTGAAGCGAGGGGTCAACCAAGTTGTAGCCTTGCTTCTGGGCCTCCAGCATCTGGGCGGCCTGATCGCTGCTGAGGTCGGAGACCTTTTTGCCGTTCACCAGGAGTTTGGCCCCTTGCAATGCAACCTTGGCTCCCACGGCGAGCCACGAGGCGCCGGAGGCGGATACTGCCGTAGTTCCGGCTGCGACCGATGAGACACCTGTCGCCATCGCGGATACACCCGTTGCAGCCGATCCTGATGTGGCTGCGCTTGCTGCTGCGCCGACTCCCAGCTTGGCACCGATGGCCTTCATGCCACTCAGCATCTTGGCGGCGATGCTCGCGCCCGCGCCCATGGTGTAGATCGTGATGGCGATGGCTGCCACGATGATGAGGAAGGTGGAATGTTTCTTTGCCCAAGTGTTGACGCTGGTATGAATTCGATCTGTCGTGTCGATCACTTTGTTGTCGATCTTGGCCAGGTTCGACGCGAGCTTCGGGCTCACGAGCTTGATGGGCGCGAGCGCCACTTTTGATACAGTCTTTGCGACCTTTTTGAAGAAGCTTCCCAGCCCCTGCATGTCGCCATAGTCGTAGGCGTCCAGCGGTGACATCGGCGTCCATCCCAGGGGTTGAGGCAAGGGCCTGGACTGGATATTCGCGGGGTTGAATGGTTGGTGAAGAATATAGACATAACTCATCGGCGCCCTTTCAGTAGGACGGTCAGGAGGAGCAGGCCCCCGGCGCCAGCCAGCAACCAGAGGTTGCGGATGCCCGGAATCAATTCCTGATCGAGGAAACCGGGGGCGGTCGCAGCGCTGTTGATGGGCAGGCTGGGCTCTTTCGCGGGGATGACGGGGGGCAGTTCCGGGGTCGTGGCGATGGGCGGGGGCGTGGTGATGGGTAGGCTCGCCTGCATTGGTTCCGGAGCCGCGGGTGCTGGCTGCACGTACGCTGTCTTCACATAAGACGGGAAGTCGTCGGCGAACGGGACAGACTTAGCTGCCGGGATGAACTTGATCACCTTCTGGATCGCGGGCGTCTCGAACGCGCGTTGCCGGGCCTGGATGATGGGGGGGGGTGTCGCCACTTGGTTCGTGACGCTCTGGGTGATCTGTTTCACCTGTGCGCGAGGCTCATCAGCGAAGTCCCGGGCGATCATGCCGAAGGCCGTCATCCGATCACCTGGGCCTTGGTCTTCCGGGTCATCCACCACAGGCCGAGGGCCGCGAGCCCGGCACCGAAGACCACCGTCATGTTCCGAAGGCCGGGGATCAGGGTTTCCTGGTCCAGCCAGGCGGGGGCGAGGTTGATGGGCTGGGGGGCCAGCCAGGGCCTCACTGCATCCGGAAGGGGGCCTTGACCAGGTCCGAGGATCCGACCGTCCGTCCCCCGCTCCAGGGGCACCAGGGCCTCTGGGGTGTAGATGGTCGTGGCGACGGTTCCGCTCACGGATTCACCACTTGTGGGGTAGGCTTCCGGTTCATGAGCACCAGGCCAAGCCCCACGGCGCCCGCGAGCATCAGCAGGGTGGAGTTTTTCAGGCCTGGGAGCATTTCCTGGTCGAACCACGAGAGCGGTTGCCGAAAATTCTGGTAATAGGCATCGTTCACGGCGGTCCTCTGGACCGTGGCCTGAGCCTTGGCGCGGCCTGCCGCGTTCATGACGTTTACCGTGCTCTGGCCCGCCCGCTGGATGAAGTCCCCAGCGGTGGAGAGGAAGTCCAGGAATCCGCCGGAGGCGGGGGCTGTGACGGTGTAGGGGTTCGTGGCCGTCTTGGGTGCCAGGACCGGTACAGCGGCTGGACCATCCACCAGATAGCTGAGATCGTCTGCCAGGCCGGCAAAACCTTCGGTGCTTCCAAGGATCGACACTTGGCTCAAGGCATCACCTCCAGGTCCATGCTTTTCGTGGCCTGGGGGTATTCCCACCCGGGGCGGTTGTTTTCGGTCGCGTCGAAGGCCCGCCACTTGCCCGCCAGCAGGGCCACGGGGTAGATGTGCGCCCAGCCTCGTTTGCGGGGGATTTGGATGATGCGGGCCTTGACCTGGATCCCTGCGGCCGTGAAAAGCGCCGTCAACAGGCCGGTGAAGTCCTCACAGTCCCCGATGCCGTCTTTCATCAGCTCGGGAAGCTGCTGGAACAGCTCGCGCCCGGTCGGATCGTTCACGTACCGGACGCGGCTTCGAACCCATTCGAAGATGCGCACGGCCTCGGCTGACTTGTTGTGTCCGTTGGCGCCCTTCGGGGCACCTCCCAGGGCCTCCGCCAGCAGGGCCCGCGTGTTGGCCATGCCTCGCGGCCCGTCGCCAAGGGCAGGTTTCACCACTTGATCACGCAAAAGGGCCACTTTGGCGGCGGCTTCGCCGTCATTGGTGCCGTGGATCCTGACCGTCTTCGTCGTCTGGACGGCCTTCGTCGGCGCGGGGGCCTCGGGCTTGGCCGGGCGCTGGACGCTGGGGGAGGAGGCCATAGCCTGGCTCACCACGGCGGCCTTCGGAGCCAACACAGGGGGGCGGTAGTCGAGGGGTGAAGGTGGCAGGGTCCACAGCATGATGCAAGGCTCTGGCCTTCACGCTCATGCTGTGGCCGCTCCGGGCCGCACCTGGCGCGGGACATGAAAAGGCCCGCCGGGGTGGGCGGGCCTAATTTGGGATCAGGAGGCTTGGTTGTGCGATCTCGCAACCCCCAAGCGGGCTAAGTTCACCGCTTCGGAAGGGGGACAGTCATATTGAGGCTGCGGATGTAGAGCGGCAGGATGCCGAACAGAAACCAGCCTTCGCAGAGGCGTCCCACCTTCCCGCCGGTCTTCCGCTGCCAGTTGCGATACACGATCATGACTTGTCTCCCGTCAACACGCGGGCCATGGGTTCGACCACGTAGGCCTTCAGGTTCCACTTGATGACGGCCAGGATATAGCAGCAGGCCAGAATCGCGATGGTTGTTCTCATGCTTCACCTTTGAATGCTTCCAGCAGGGTGAGAAGGCGGTCATGGTGCTTACCCTGACCGATGGCACCCGCCACGAAGCCGAGGGGCAGGGTGCCCATGGAGGCGAGCCATGCGGCCCGGGTTTCCACAGAAACTGTGGATTTCAGACCTTCCAGGATCTCCACGTCCGTTTTGCCCTGATCCAGGGCCTCCATCAGTTCCTTGCGCAGGCCTTCCAGGTTCATATCGGGATCCTCGCTGGCGGGCGCCTGGCCCGCGTGTTCTTCGGCGGCCTGGATGATCCGCTCGACGTTGGGTTTCCAGTGCTGGCACCAGGCGGCCCACCACGGGGCCAGCGGGCCCTCCCGAAGGCCGGCGGCGTGGAAGTGCTCCAGCAGCTCCTGAAGCTGGGTGAGCTTGGCGGCATCTTCCGGGGCCTCGTGGGGGATCTGCTCCTCCAGTATGGCCGCCGCTTCCTCCACGAGGCCCATGGCCTCCAGGTGTTCGGCTCGCGTGGGCTCCCCGCTGGGGTTGCTCGCCACGGGGGGCGGGGGTGCTTGCGGGGAGGGCTGTCGGGCCGCAGGGGGAGGCTGGCGATGTGGCGGGGGCGTGGCCGCCTTGGGCTTGTTCAGGTTCGCCACCACGGCCCCGACGAGGCCCTGGAAGGCATCTGGGCCGCCCAGGTGGGATACCAGCTCCCCGATCACGCTGGTTTCCGGTTCTCCCGCTGCGTGCTCCAGGCGCCAGAGCTTCGGTGTCAGCTCGTCGCGCACTTCCCGGGCGCCTTCGATCCGGCCTCGATCCATGCCGCGCCTCTCGGCGTCCTCCAGCTCGCGGCGATGCCGCTCCCGCAGGTCGTCCAGCTCCCGGCGGTGTTCCCGATCCGCCTCCAGTTGGCCCTCCATCTTCCCGGCTCGCTGGCCCTGCTCATAGCTGAGGGCTTCCAGCTTCTTCATCTCGATGGGATCCATGCCGCCCTTGTTTCCGCCGAAGAGGGCGGCCACGCGGGAAACCATGTCCAGGGTGCCGTTGAACTTCTCCATTGGATCCTCTTTCGGGCTGTCCTCGATCACGGGATTGATGGGCGCCACGTAGCCCGGTGGCGGCTCTACGGTGACGGTGGTAGTGGTGTCCAGGGTCAGCTCCCCGGCGGCCCAGCCCTTCATGCGCCATTCGTATTTCCCGAACCGGCCGGAGCGCTCGGCATAGTTCATCGTCCTGGTTTCGAAGGCCGGATCGCCCAGCTCCTGCACGCCCGCTTGATCGAGGATTGTTTCCTCGCAGAAGATCCGCGTGGGCTTCACTCCCCCGTTCGGCTGGAGGCGGTTAAGCGTCAGCCTCAGCTCTGTCCTGGCCTCGGCCTGGTCTTCAGCCGTCAGGTCACGCAGGCTTTCCAGGTAGGCATGGAACGGGGCCAGGCGCTGGCGATCCTCTTCCTGCTGCTGGGTCTTGGTCTGCTGGTGGTCTGTCAAGGCCTTACTGACGGCCAACCGGGCTTCCTGGCTGGCCAAGACTCTGACTTCTTGATTCCGCTGCTCCCGTTCCTTTTGGAGCTTGTATTCATCGAGCTTTTTTTGATCTTCTTCGGTCAGGGGTGGCAGCGTGCCAGGCCAATCCTCACCTTGCAGATCGGGGCGCTCGGGATGGGCCCATCCAGGCAGCACGCTCGTTTTCACCTTGTGCGGCACCCGTGGCAGTTCCCGCCAATTTGGTTTTTCGTCGCCTAACGGCACGCTTCACCTCCCCCATCAGGGTCCGGTCCCTGGGGCGGATCTGTGGCCGCACCTGTCCCGGTTGCGGCCAAAATCCCCGTTCTCCCCAGCGTGCCCCCGCCGTGCCCCCTGTGTGTACCCGCCGTGTCCCCGGCGTTCCCCCCACGGGGCCGGGCGCGGGAGGGGGCCGGTCAGTCGTGGCACCAGTGTTTGATGTTGAGGAGGGCCGTACCGTCGATCACAGTTAGTCCGTGAATTTCGGTTTCCGTCATCGGGTCATTCAGCATCATCACAGCCACCTCTGCGTCATCCGAAAGCGGATCCAGCAGGATCAGCAGTTCCTTTTTTGTCATCGCCATGGCCTACACCTCATTGAGCCTCAGCTCCTCTTGTGGGCAAACAGCACTTTGCGATCTGTTTCGTCGAAGGGCAGGGGCGTGCTCATCATCGCTTCGACGGCGTTTCTGCACACGAAGATCGTCCGCTGGGTGACGCGGATCACGGGCAGTAGGCCCAGATCCACCCAGCGGCGGATCGTGCGACGGCTGACGCCCAGCACCACGGCGGCGTCCGAGTAGCGGTAGGACTTCTTTTCGACGTTCATGGTGTTCCTCAGAAAGAAGATTCAAGATCCCGCCGAAGCTGACGGGTGACAGGGCCCTCGACTTCCAGAAGGCCGGGACGTTCCAGGTCGATTGCTCGGCGCCGGATGGCCTGGGTCGCGTCGTTCCACACGGCCAGGGGGTTGCTCCTCATCTCCGTGAGGTATTCGCTCCACAGTTCAGCGGCCTTCAGGCTCCGCCGGGTGACGGTGATTCGATGGTCGCCATCACTGAAGGTCATGCGGTCATCCAGCGCCGCGGCGATACTGTGCATGTTGTCGCGATGGGCCAGTGGATCCACGGAAGCCGTTGCATGCGCCCGGAAGGCCGTACGCCGAAGATCGGTCCAGCCCCGCTGATCCAGGCCCATGGCGGCCCAAACCTGCGCCGCGATGGGTCGCCAGGCGTAGCGTCCCACAGGCAGCACCACGCTGAACTTGAGGGTTTTCCCGGTCTTCTTGCTGTGCTCCTCCCAGTGCTGAACCTTCCACCGGCCGCCAGCCACCAGTGACCGGATGCCCTCCTGGGGCCTGCCCTTCCGGTGATCTTCCAGCGTCATGCCCTGGCCCTCGAACGGCAGGCCACCGATCCGCCGGAACTGGCCCCGCGGCCCGGCCTTCCGGCCAACGGTTCGGGTGCTCTCGAACCACAGAGGCTCCGCCAGGGCCCGCCAGCGGGCCTTTTCCTGCTCATCCAGGTAGGGCTTGGGTATCGTGGCCTCCATGACCTCTCCGGTGGTGGGGTCCACCTCTTCGCAGCGGAAGGGGGCCTTGCCGTCGCGTAGTTCGGCGTCCTCCATGACGCGCTCCGCCTGGAGGGCCCAGGTGGGCATGAGTACGTCCAGCATCCTCCGCAGCACGCTGCACCCTCCTCCCATGGCGAAGGTGCGCATTCCTCGAGTACCACTGAAGAGATGGGCCAGGCCGCCGGGCCCTTCCTTCAGCTTGGCCAGATCCTCGCGCTTGGCGATGTACTTGCTGATGTAGTGGACGGCCCGGGTGGTGCCGCGGCCCTTGGCCTTGCGGCGGATGTCCTGAAGCCCTTCGATGTCCACCTGGTAGCGGCCCCCACAGGCGGCCTCCCAGGCGTCCCAGACGTTCTGATAGCTGATCTGACGGGACCAGAGGATCACCACGATATGCAGGTGCATGTTCCAGGCGCCATCCTTGCCCGTGATGACCTCGGAACCCCGGAACCAGCCGAAGACCCGCCCCGGCCACCAGCGCGTACGCTGAAGCCGCGCCCACGCGGAATGTGCTTCCTCACGAAGGGAAGGGATGTTCTTTCCGTTGGGGACCGTGAGGGTGACGAAGCGCAGGTGAGCCTCATCAAATCCCCACTCCCGGGCCAGCTCTACGACGCGCTCCATCTGGCCCGCCAGGCGCGTCTGCCTGGGCTTCCCGCAGCGCGGGCACCAGCGGTGCTTGCAGCTGTGGAGGCCCCGGGTGCGCATGACCTCCCGGCCCTTGCGGTCCTTCCAGAACAGGCGCACCACGCGGCCCCAGGGCGTTCCACAGGTGTCCAGGCGCTTGGCTTCCTTCCATAGCCGCTCCCCTTCGAAGCGCTTCACGGCCTGGGCCTTGGCCTCGAAGTCCTCCGGGTGCGGGCTGATGGTCTTCGCCACGAAGGCCGCCAGTTGCTCCAGCGTGAGGCGCTTCCAGGGCTCCAGGCCCAGGGCCTCGTGCGCCCCGTAGGCCAGGCCGAAGCCCCGGCCCATCCGGGCCAGCTCCCGGACGTGGCCCTGCTCCTCCGGGTGGAGGGCCAGGCTCATGTGATCCCGACCGATGGAATGACGGAGGGCCTCGGCTAGTTCGCCGGGGGTCGCCGCGTCCATCTTCTCTTTCTTCACTAGGTTCCCTTTCCGGAACCCCCGGCGCGAAAAATGTAGCGCCGGAGTCAAGACTAGGGGTGGTGACCGCCTGCGGCGGCCCCCACCCCTGGGGGTTACTGCTCGTCCGTCTCGTAGGTGTTAAGCAGGGTTTCTCCGTCGATGCAGACCTCGTCCGCGTTGGCAATCGGATCGTCACTCTCCCCCTCGCTAACATCGATGGCGCGGATGTAGACGATTTTCCCGGCGATGGGGAATCCCGTGTAGCGCTGGCCCAGCTTGGGCTTTTCGGTTGCGAAAAAGGCTATGGATGCCATGTTGTCTCCCTTACTTCAACGTGCGAACTAAAACGGGCGCCCCGTCGAGCAGTTGAGGGCGCACCACCCGGGCGCGGGCCTGTTCCTGGGTCTTGAACCGGCCCAGGAACTTCCCGCGGTTGTCCTGGGCGCACCAGGCGGCCATCTTGGGCCACACAAACCCAAGCACTTCCGCCACGCGGCCGGTCTTGCTGGTGGCGTGCGTGTTGACCCTGATAGCCCGCTCCCCGAAGGGCTGGCAGGGCTGCCAGTCGATGACATAGCGGGGGCTCATGGATGACCGCCTTCCGGCGCCTTCGGGTTCAGGCCCCGGAGGACATCCGCTGCGGCCTCTGCCAGCTTCGCTCGCGCCCCTGGATCCTCAATCTTGCCCAGCATGTAAGCCGCTAGGGCTGTTACCCCAAGGCTGAGGAGCACCGCGGCGGGAAGGGCGGCCACGTCCGGATTGCCCCTACGAGGTCGATCCTTGCGGGGTTTGGGCTTGTGCTTCCAGCGGGGCCTCATGACAGCTTCCCCGGGAAGTGGATGGTGTCCCCGTACCCGAAGCCCGCGATGTAGGCGAAGGCGGCGATAGGGCCTTCTACCCTCACGCGCTTTTGTATCTGCTCGATCAGGTGTTCCTTGTTGTATGCCCCGATTGCGGCATGCATCCACCCCAGGACTCGCCCGGCCAACCCTTCGGCCTTGATCTGGCGTTTCGCCTCAGCCTCCCACCTGTATACGGTGACGGGATGGACAGCCAGCACCTCGCCCAACTGCCGAGCCGTCCAACCCAGGGCCTTCCGGATGGCCTTAACCTCGTGGCCGGTCATCGCTTCACCGCAAGCCGGAGCCACGGCGCCAGGCTCATCACCACCATCCCGGCCTGCTGCGCGAAGTCCGAGACGTAGGGCACCAGTTTGGAAACCTGCTGGCCCGTGAATCTCTGGCCGTCCCACTCCAGCAGGAGGAGCACGTCACCGGCCCGGAAGTCGCGGTCGTTCCGGCGAATTTCGAAGGTCTTCCGGCCTTCCTTCACGGCCGCGAAGAACTCCGGGAGGATCTTTAGGTCGTGCGCCCACTTGGCGCAGGCCCCGACCTCCACGAGAAAATGCACCATGGGGTAGCTTCCCAAGCGGCCGAGGGACAGGCACTTCTCACAGTTCAAGTAATCCGCCTTCCCGTGGCGGCAATAAGTCTGGGGGTGAGCGAGATCGCTCATGCGAGCCTCGCCAGCGGGGCCACGTTGGGGGCGGCTTCGGTTCCGGCCTTGCCTTCGCGCCAGGCGGCGATGATGCGCTGTCGGTAGTCCGATCCGGGCATCACGCTGGGCCACGTTGCCACCGATCGGCCGGTGTCCACGGCCACCATCAGCCCATCCACGGCCCAGCCCTTGGCCCGCGCTTCGATGAAGCGGAGCGCATACGACAGTTCCAGCTCGTGCCGCATCATTTCGTTCAGCCTGGACCGCTCCAGGCCCTGCTCCTCGCTCCGCTTGATCAGTTCCGCGACGCGGTCCTTGGCAACCTCAAACCCTAGGATGATGGGCGCAAGAATATATTCGGCTTCGGCGCGGTTCACAGTCCCACCCCGACAGCTTCATTCACGATGGACTGCGCGGCCGCCAGCTCCTCGGGGCTGAAGTGGCCGGGCCAGTGGTGAATCAATGCCTCCATGCCCCGGCGCAGGCGCCCGGCGTGCAGGCGGGCCTCTTCGAGGTCGTCCAGCATTCTGGTCAGCATGTCCAGGGGCATCTGCACGGAACCCTCTGGCAGGGCGGCCTTGTGCTTGGGGTTCCGTTCCCTCCAGAAGTTGAGGGCGACGAAGCACGCCAGCAGGAGACTCAGTCCCACGATGATCATTGGTCCTCCAGTCCCGGCAGAGCCGGGCCCTTGGCGGCCTGCTTCGCCGCCTGCTGCTGCTTCTCCTGGGCCTTCCGACAAGCCAGCTCCCGGGCCTTGCGGTCCCTGGCCGCGTCAGCCATCGTCAGCACGCCGGTTTGCTTCCGGTGGAAAGCCTCGCGCTCAGATAACCGCATAGACACCCCCGCCCCGCAGGGCTTCAACCAGTTCCGTCTTGTGGTCCACGTAGGCTTGAAAATCCTTACGCCAGGTCTGGAACACGGGGTCCCTCACGGGCGGCACGGGGCGGGGGATCGGCGGCGCTGTCAGCGCCTCCAGCTCCGCCCGCAGGTTGGCCATCTCGGAATCAGCAGGCGAGGGCACGGCCCACCTCCATGGTTTTCTGCTCGTCGTAGACAGAGGCCAGATCCACCAGGTGATCGAAGACCGTCAGGCCTAGGGACCGGGCGAAGTCCAGCTCCCGGCCTGCGCCGGGGCTCTGCCGCCAGGTCGGCATCAGGATCACGGCATCACATCGGCGGATCAGCTCAAAGCATTCCCGCATGGCCGCCTCGTAATCGTCCGCGGGCAGAACCGTCAGGTGCGGAACCACGGGCAGGGCGCCCAGGGCCCTCACCTTCTGCCCGAAGGCCACAGCCGCCGCCACGTTCTCCGCCACGCCTTCCGGGGTGGCCGCCGAGTAGGGGCCCGCGCAATAGATCACGTCCAGGCCGTTGGCGTCCTCCGCCCGGTGAGCTACACCCAGCGGGCTCATCGGCCACCGCCCAGCATGAACCGGCGGAACCTCTGGAACACGTTCAGCGCGGCATCCTCTTTCCTGGCCGCCACCATGCCCCGCAGGGCCGCCAGCGACTCATCTACCAGATCAGCCATGGTGGGCCTCTCCGGCTCATCCGGAAGAGGCCGCGCATCCTCCCGGCGAACCGGCTCAAAGCCCGGCGCCATGGTCAGCATGGGGAAGGGACGAGTCCGATCCGTGAGGAACTCCACCACCGCCATGGCCTCGTCATCACACAGCACCACGCGGGGCCCTTGCACTGGGACGACATGAAGCGCGACTACCTCGCTCTCATCACTCGCGCCGAATCGCTCGAACCTGTGCAGCGTGTCCAGGTTCATCCATTTACCTTCGCTCAGGCGGACGATCACAGGACACCTGCCTTCCGCAGCGCTTCCACGGCCTGGTCGTTCTTCCACATCCGCTCATGAGCCTCGTCCAGCTCCGCCTGCGTGACGGGGCGGGTGCCACGGGGCAGCGCCCGCACGCGCACCGGCACGCCGCGCATGGCGTAGGCCACCAGCGCCCACACGCCCACCATGCCGATGACCACCAACATCAACCACTGCAAGAAAGATTCGATAACCGGGTCCATACGTGCTCCACCCCTGCGTCCAGGCAGGGCAAGGCCCCGCGCTGGATTCAGCGCCGGGCGAGTCGGGGCGGGGTCCGCCGCCATGGCGAAACCCCAGTCTTGGGACGGACGGCCCTACCAAGGGCCCGCCCGTGGGCGGCTGGTTGAAGGGGTTCAGGTGCCTGGCCCTGCCGTCGCGCAGCAGAACACCGGGCCAGGCCATCCGCCCGCCCTTCACGATTCGGCCTTGGATCCTGCGTCCAGCCTACTGCCTGGCGCGGATCACGAAGGCCCAGCCTTACATGATCGTTCGATACGCTTCCACGTTCGCCTCCTGATTAGCTGGGGCGAGAGTAAGTCCGATTCGGGGGGATGCGCAAGGGGCCGCAAACGTCACCCCGACTACGAATCTGAGGGTCGGGCGTTCGAATCGCTCCGGGACCACCAACAAACCTTGATAGGAGCATGGAAAAAACAGGCGGACCAACTCTTGAAAATAATTTTAACTTTTTTTCGAGAGGGGCGCCAAACTTTATCGGAGGGGGGGCTCCTGATTAGCTGCACTACCTTCCTCCCCTCCGCCCGCCCCGGCATCCCGCCGGGGCGGTGTTTTTCTGGGGCTACCGTTCGGCGGCTTCGCTTGCGTTCCGCGCCTACTTCGCTTCAGCGCGGGCGGGCATGGCGCCTTCCATGGCAGAGGCCACGCGGGCGGCGCTCTTGCGATCTACGTGTGTGTAAATCTCTGTTGTCGTCACGCTGGCATGTCCTAGCTGGGCTTGCAGCTCGCGGATGGTGGCGCCGCGTTGTAGGGCTTCCGTGGCGTGGGCGTGGCGCAGATCCTTCAGGGCCATGCCGAGCTTCCGGGCGCGGGACAGCCGGACCCATGCGTGACTGAGGGTGGATTCGTGGCAGATGGGGGCGCCTTCCTCATCCTGAAAGGGGCCGTGGCGCCCTAGCTGAGTCTTCCGGTTGGCCAGGACTTCGATCACCCAGCCAGGGATGCCCACGGCGCGGGCGTTTCGGCTCTTGGGGGTCCATCCGCTGGGATGCGGGCGCACCATCAGGATCCCAGCGGAAAGATCGCAGTCCAGCCAACGGAGGGCCAGCAGCTCGCCGCGGCGCAGGCCGGCCCCCAGCAGCACCAGGAAGGCCTCCCGATAGTCGCGGTTCCAGCATCCCAGGATGGCCTCCAGCACCTCGGAGAACTGGGCCAGCTCCAACGGGGGGCGCCGGGGCGTGCGCAGCCGAGCTGTGGCCAGGGGCGCCCGCTTGCGATACCCGCTGGCCAGCGCCCAGCGGGCCCAGGCGCGAATGACTGTCCCCTTGCGGTGGAGTGTGGCCGGGCTCTGGCCTGCGGCCTTGCAGGCGGCCAGGAACGCGGTCAGGTGGTGCGGTTCGGCATCGGTCAGATGATGGATGCCCTCGCCCCGCAGATGCTGGCAGAAGTCCCCCAGGATCACGCCTTGCTGGTACACCCAGCGCTCGGCATTCCCCAGAACTTCGGAGGCCGTGATGTAGGCCGTGGCGGCTTTCTCCAGATCGGGGACCGGATTTTTGCTCAAGCGCCGCCCCCATGACCGTCCCGATCCAGGCGCAGCGCGTGGCCGCAGCCTAGCAGAGCGAAGGCCGGGCGGGGGCTCCTGTCTCCGCTCGGCCTTCATCCACCTTTATCCACCCCGGGGACCAAGTATCCCTGGTGATGCGGGTGGAAACCGTCACAGGTCCAGAAACGACCTCACACGCGCCTTGATCCTGCCGAAGGCGCCCGGCGGAACGGTCGCGGTCATGGTCACTTCCCGATCACGAGGCCGACGCCTGGAACGAACCGGACGGGCTTTCCGTAGGAGTCCGGATTGATGGCGCCGAAGTCGTAGGGCTCGAACCGGCCCAAGCCGGATAGATCGGTCTCCATCCATCTGCGGTTAACCTCTTCGGGCGTCTGGTTTGGATTCTTCTTGCTCATGCTTCTACATCATCCGGTGACAGGTGTCCCGGTGGTGAGGTGCGCCCCGGAAGCATCCCCTCGGCTGCGGCGGCGAGGCGGTCGTAATCCTTGCGGTTCCGCGTGACAACCTGCAACCCCTCACCCCAAGCCGTGGCGGCCGTGAGGCTATCGATGGTCAGTTTCATCCTCTGGTAGCGCCGTTCTTCTGTGGTGCCGGATGTTCTCAGTCCACGGATCCAACGGCCGGCGCGGTAAAAATCCCGTCGCTTGGGAATGATGACGCGGCCTTCTGTGTGCATGGCGTCGTAGAAGCTTGCGATGGCTGGATCTTCCTCGGCCCAGACAGCCAACTCCAGAATTGTTGCCCCTGTCACCACGATGGTTTTCATGACATAGCCCGCAGTGAACCTTCGGCGGGCCCGCTCATTCTTCATCGCCTCGATAACGGCATCGGTGTCCCAGACGTGGATATCCAGGCTCATGCCTTTTTCCTCCGGCGCTTGGGCTTGGTGGCGGCTTCGATGACTTCACCAAGCGCCCAAATCCCAGCCAGAGCCAGGGCCAGGGCTACCACGGCATCAGCAGTGTTTTTCTTCCGGTAGCGGTCTCGAAGGGCGCGGGCCTGCTCCTCCGTCATGGGAGGGATTGCGATGTTGACGGCCTTGGGCGGCTGGGTCATTTGGCCGTCCGCGTGGCCAACTCAATCGCCTTGGCCAGCGCTTCATCGGGTGTTTTCGCGCCCATGGATTTCCGCAGCAATTCAGCCTCGCGGGGTGAGAGTTGGATGGTCTTCTCTTGGTTCGGCTGGGCTGATTTCTTCACGGGTTCCCTGTGGGTCTTCTTGGCGGGCATGACTGCCTCCGTGGTGGATTCTACCAGCGGGCGCCGATGATGCCGAAGGGGCCGCCGTTCACGTACCCGGCTCCGGCTACGATGGGCCCTCGGGCGTACTGGGCCAGGCCGCCCGCGTTGGCTTTGCCGTCGCGCAGGCCGGGGGCGAAGGCCACGGTCCAACGCGGGATGGGGCGCGATTCGGGCAGGGAAAACTGTGTCACGGCTTCGCGGGTGGCCGCCTCGCCCAGGCTCACGCGGCCCCCGGGGGTGTCCAACCACTGGATGGTCCGCAGCGTCAGGCGCGGGCCCTCCATCTGGCCGAAGAGGGCCGAATGGAAGGTACCACCCAAGGCGAGGGCGGGAAGAGTTGTGTCCGTGGTGCTCAGGTGCTGGCCCAACTGCGGGGCCTGGGCCTCCACCGGGGCGGGAAGGGGCACGGGCGGCCCGGGGACTATCTTGGTGACGAGGATGGTGCGCGTCTCGCCTGCGGGGCTTAGATCGCGCTCGGGAAGGGGTGTCTTGGCGCCGATGGTGATGACCTTCGGGGCCGGCACGGTCCAGCGGCCCGCGAGGAACCCGCCGAAGAGGCAGCCCAGACACAGTACGGCGACGATCAGGCCGCGCCGGATCACGTCAGGGCCCTGGCGACCCGTGCGCCTCGGGCGGGCCGGCGCAGGTTCACGATGGCCGACAGATCCGCCAGCATGCCTTTCATCTCCTCGACCACTTCCCGGGTGCCCTGTGCTTGCAGCTTCAGCTCCTGGAGTTCCAGCAGCACGTTGACGTGTCCGCCCTCGTGATTCGTGCGCCAGGTTTCGAGGGCGGAGACGCGATCCACCAGCGCCTTCCAGATGTAGCGCAGCACGATCCCAAGCACCGTCACCAGCGCCGCGATGACCGCCAGGCGAGACACCAGATCCAGCAGCGGCCCGATCATGCGGGCACGGCGGTCGGCACGGCCGGGGGCGGGGGTGGGAGTGGGGGCGGTGGCTGCTTGAGGTAGCGGGACGCCAGATCCAGGCCGGCGAGGGCCAGCAGGATCCCACCATTCGCGGGGTTCATGTGGTACCGGGCGGTATCGTAGAGAGCAATCACGAGGCAAGCCCACCAAGCGGTCCCGGTGCGGGTGGAAGGGTTTTGGAGGTCAGCGGCGAGGGTCCGGAGGTTCACAGGATGGCCCGCCCGCTCTGGTAGAGCGTTTCCGTCAGGGTTTCCAAGCCTGCCGCGATGGGTCCGACGATGGGGCCCAAGACGGGATCCGCCAAGGCTTCCGCCACGGGCAGCACCCAGGCGCCCGCCCGGGTCTTGGCGAGTTCAAGCCCGCCAGCGTCTTCAAACACCCGCTCCAGGTGGAACCGGGCCACGTCCACGCTCCCATTGGGGCGGTCGATCTCGATGCGAAACACCCGAAGGCGCCCGCTCGCGTTGGTGGGGCTCCAGGTGCTATTCGGCAAGGTGCGCCTCCTCTGTGGGCTTGCGATGAATCAGGCCAGAGGCGGAGTCGAAAGCATCGCCTGGGGCCAATTTGTAGACGGCGAAGACATGATCGAGCGTGAAGCGGTGACAGGCCTGGGCGGCTGCCATGCCGCGTTCCGCGGACTGGATGAGGGTGAGGTCGTTGGGGTGGATCAATTCAGCCGTCAAGGGGTCATCTCCCAATACGGAATCACAGCATTGGCTCCAGCCGCATTCACGCGCAGCCATCCCGAGGGATCGGTGCCCAGGTCCAGCCTCATACCGTCTGGCCCCACGGCGCCCAAAGTGAGGGCGCGGTTTCCCCGGGCGACCATCGCACTTCCCAGCCACTTGATCGTTTTCCTCGGATCGGCGGGGCTGCCCCCACCCACCTGCAGACCATCGGGAAACCAACTTGCTTCAAGCCCGGTGGCAACGATGCCGTTGTATGCGTACAAGTGATTGGCTACCATCGTACCGCTTACATTGGCATCACCCCCCACGCCGAGGCCTCCGGTTACGACAAAGGCCCCGGTTGTGGGCGAGCTTGATGCTGTGGTGTAGCCCACCGTTAGGCTGCCGGTTCCGTCTGAGGCGAGGCCGGGGACTCCGCCGCCGCCTTGGTTCAGGTAGAGGGTCACGGCCTACCTCCCATGCAATTCGAGCGTCAGGCTTCCGCCGCCCGCGGCGCAGTTGAGGAACAGGCTCGTGATCTGAAGGTCACTCCTCACCTCACCTTTGGCGAGGCTCAGAGGGCTCTCCACCAGGCCATTCAGCTTGATGGTGGGGATCACTGCTCCGGACAGATCCTTCACCGTGAAGGACTGGACGACCGTCAGGCCTCCCAGGTTCACAGGGGCGTCCGCCATGGCCGCCGCTAAGCTCACGACGACCTGGACGGCACGGGTGGAAGTCCGGGGGAGGAAGGCCAGGGCATCGAGGATCTGTTGCACCTCAGAGCCGCCCAGGGGGTGGTTTTTGATGGTCTTCATGATCCGGCCCCTACTTAACGACGGTGATGAGGCGCCCGGCCGTAATGGTCGAGGGCGGATGGTCGTAGTCCCCCAGCGCCCGGACTCCCGAAAGGATTCCAGCAGCGGGGCCAATGATGATGGCCCGCAGGTAGGGGAAAAACGGTTCGATCACCTTGCGCGTTACCCGCATCCCGGCCGTGGCCTGGTGCAGGTCTTCCGCTGTGGTCTGCACGTCGATGGAATCCACCAGAGCGCCGGGATCTGCTGATTCAGCCCAGCGGACCACCTCGCCGTCTGCCAGGTCGAGCACGAAGACACCTTCCGGAACCGGGTGGAAGATGCCGGTGTCGTTGAACACTCCGGCCTGCAACTCGGGACGCGCAAAAGGGCCCGCGTAGCTCCAGCGGTCCACTCCCAGCTTTTCCGCGTTTAAGCCCGTGCGGAAAAACAGGATTTTAACGGCCTTCGGTGTTCCGGTGGGGCTCAGGCCCGTGGTGCTTCCTGAGGGCGTGGCGGTGGCCGTGGTGCCGGAGCTCGTGGCGGTTGTAAAGGTTCCGGGTAGTGAGGGGTCGGTGTATCCGTCATACGGGTCAGTTACTGCGATCATGCGAAGATCCTCCGGGCAAGGACGAACGTCAGCAGGGCCAGGAGGCCCACGGCCGCGCCGCCCAGTCCGACGCTGAAAGCGGTTTTGTAGAAGGTGGCGCGGGTCATGACAGTCGGAACGTAGTCGCGGGTTTCCTGTGGAACGAACGGCGCCAGCCCGGCCCAGTCGCTCCGGCCGCTGCGCTGGATGGCCTTGTCCACGTTGCCCATGCCCCAGTTGTAGGCGGCGAGGGCCACGGCAAGCGGCTCCGCGGCGTTGGCATACCGGGCCATCAGGTGGCGCATGTACCGGATTCCAGCATCAGCCGAGGCGGCGGGGTCAGTCGGATCTGCGCCATTCCCCCAGTCATCCCAGGTGCCCGGCATGAACTGAAGCAGGCCCACGGCGCCGGCTGGGCTGACGGCCTCCGGGTTGAATCGGGATTCCCGCCAGGCTTGCCCAGCCAACAGGGCGGCATCGTAGCCGTAGCGCTGGGCTGCGGCTTCGATGATCGGTTTCATGTCCAGGAAGGCCATCGTCACCGCCAGAAGGGTGCCAGGCCTGCCACCAGGCTTTGCGCCTGGAACACCCGCCATTGAATAGCGTGCGGTAGCAGGCCTCTCAGGAAGGTCATCACCCGAAAACCTCGAAGCGCACGTCAGCATCCGGGAAGGGGTTGGGGAGCATCGCCGGGTTCGTTTCCGGGTCACGTAGGATCCGGATCACGAGGGGGGCGCCCTCCCAGACGAGGCCATCCAGGTAGAGTTCATCCACTGGGCCCTTGGGCGTCATGGTGTAGCGGATTTCTCCAGCCACCGCGATCTGCAAGCGCACTGCACGGGAGTAAACTTCCGACCCGCAGAAATAGCGCAGCAGTTGGTAGCGCCGCCACCCTCGGGATTCGTCCTTGGCCTCGATCTGGCCGTTGGCCATCACCGTGCCCAGCTTGCCCACGAGGACGAGGGACAACGGGTTTAGGTCACGGGGATCAATCTCGACCAGGCGCACGTCAGGCCCCCTGTCCCCAGAAGACGACTTCCAGCTCCACCGGCCCATAGTTCTTGAGCACGTCAGTCTGGTAAACGTTGGGGTTGATGGCCACCTTGACGGTGGGCTGGTCCTGGCCGTTCAACAGGAAGGGCGTCACGGGCACGGGGCCCTGGTCCAGTTGGCTGAAGACTGCGGCGGGCATGTCGCCCACGGTCAAAACGGTCTTGTCGTTGCGATCCAGGGCCAGGCGGAGGCGGATGACCCGTTCGATCTGACGGACAGCTTCACGGGTGGGCAGGTCCCCGGCCGCCGAAGGCTGCACGGTGATGAATGCCTGGATCCGGTCTACCTGCATGGAGTCCCGGCCGGTGACATCCAGGCTCTGGGTGGTCGGCAGGCCGGTCCCGATTGGCATGCGGAATGAGGCGATTTGGGGGGTCCCCATGGGGTTCTCCGGAAGAATTGCGGGCGGGCCGTTGCGGGCCCGCCCGCTGTGTCACAGGTGCCGCGTGGTGGCTAGAGGGCCACCTGGGACTGCTTCTGGCCCTTGAGGACCACCACGATATCCAGGACATCGCCAGCGCCGAGGATGTAACCGGTGGCATCCACCTCGAAGCGCATGTCGAAGGTCTGGCTTTCCTGAAGCTTCACTTCCTCGCCGGGGTTGAAGGTATGGAGGCCGCGCACGTCGGGCGTGCTGAAGTCCAGGCCGGTCACGTTCCGCACGCCGCCGAGGCCGGGGAACATCACCGTGGGCTGGTTGATTTTCTCGTACCCCTTGGCGCCGACATTGAGCACCAGGCGGGTATGGGCGATGAACATCGCGAGCGCGGCGGCGGTGGTGTTGGGGTTGACGCGGATTTCCACGCCGGAGCAGATGAACCGGCTGGTGTTGGGCATGCCGTTCGCCACTTCCAGGTTGGTCTTATCCGGGTTGGTGGTCCGGGTCACGTTGAACAGCGCAACCTTGGAGTTGCCAGCCTGGGCGGCGTTGGCGGCCTGGGTGAGGCGGAAAAAGAGGGGCTGAGTGTCCTTCTCGCCGATGTTGTCGAGGGGCATGGGTTTGGGCTCCGGAAGAGGGGCCACCACGGGGGCGGCAGGGGTGGCGGGGGTGGCGGGGTTGGCGCGTTTGGCCTTCGGGGTGATTCGAGTGCGTCCGAACATCGACATGGGCGCCTCCTACATCCCGGCCGGGCGAATGCCCAGCTGGGGTTCGGGGAGGGTCGGGTCGTAGGTCAGGCCAGCCACGCCGGCATCGACCCACTGGCCGTATTCGTCCCAGTAGCCGGTTACACCGGCCACGTCGCCGCCTTCCATGCCCGCGAAGAGGTCGGGCAGGTAGGTCTGGCCCAGGGACCGGATGCCCTCAGCGATGGCACCCACGGCGATTGGCTTGCCGTAGGTCTTCCCACCCAGGTAGAGGGCGCCACCAGCCAGGACTGCCGTCGCGGTGAGGGTTCGCAGGCTGGGGTTGAAGTCCGGCATCAGGCGCTCGGCCTGGCGCTGGAGGAACGAGGAGCCGAGGGACCCGGCGGCCACGAGGGCGCCTTCCTTCACCACTTCCAGGATGGCCGCGGTGTTCAGCTTGGCGCCGAAACCTCCGCTTGCCTTGGCCTTGGTGGGGTTGTGCTTGGTAGTGTGGTGCTTGTGCTGCCACTTGACCGGGTAGGCCTTGGGGGCGGCGGGGGAGATGTGCTTGCGGGCCTTTTTCGTGGCCCGCTTGTGGTGCTTCTTCATGGGAAGCTCCTTTGCAGAGCGGCCACGGGCCGCAGTTGTGGAAGAGAGGGACTGGATGAGTCCCTGGATCGTGGCGCGGGCTTTGCCCGTCGCCTTGCTGGCCGCCTCATTGAGGGCGGTGAGCGTGAACTGGTCGTCTTTGCCGTTGAGGGCCTGGATGGTCTTCATGGGTCTAGCCCTCCAATCCGCGAGGCGTGATCTTGAAATCCCCGGCGAGCGTGCCCACCTGGCCGTCCATGACCACGCGGGCCGGGCGGGTGAAGGCGTGGACGTATTCCACGAGGCCGCGATCCCCGAACTTCGGCTTGCGGGCCAGGTAGCAGATGACCGAGGCGGTCATGTGGACCTTCCGGCCTCGGCTGTCGAGCAGCCAGATCCGGCGGGCGCTCTTGTCCGTCACGGCCATGGGGCCGGCCTCGCCAAACTCCACGACCTGGCCGTTTTCACCGATGAACCGGCTGACGCGGCCCAGGACGACCACCTGCGAGGGCATGCCGTGCGTGGGACCATCCACCTTGAACGTGAGGGTTTCCCGGGGGTCGGAGCCGGTCCAGTCGCGCCAGACCTTCAGCAGATC
>Ga0315270_10000485_pt1 | contig 22147 bp, 27 predicted proteins | sample C1_bottom_MG_FD_204932 | JGI IMG/M metagenome (GOLD analysis project Ga0315270, IMG submission 204932) | Sediment microbial communities from Yellowstone Lake, YNP, Wyoming, USA - C1_bottom | ecosystem: Environmental > Aquatic > Freshwater > Lake > Sediment | place: USA: Wyoming | collected...
GGAAACGATCAGGTCATAAACCGGCCTGCCACGAGGTCCGGTGACAATGACGACCACCTCGGACATCCCGGCAAGGGGCGGGTTAGGATGAGTCTCGATGCGCACATCCATCTCTTTCCAGTGTTGCGCTGGAATCTGTGGAAGTTCTTTCACCTCGTTACAGGCGGCAAGACCCGCCACAAGAAGATATAAAACAATGGCTAGTGATTTTTTCATCATTCAGATGAATAATTCATCACAATAGTTAGCGAGCCTCATTTCTGGATATCGCTACTATTTTGGTGTTTTTCCTCTGCATCTGTATCTGATCTCCCCCCCGAGGATGTGCCATACATATTTGTCATGTAGCGCACGAATAAACCGCCAATCGCAACGTATACAATCGCCGCCAGGAACCCGGGGTCTTTCACCCAGTCGACCCAGTTGACTGTCACACCGGGGCGCAGCCCCCAGAATGGGAAACTGAGTCCCACCCCAACCAATAATACGATCACCACCACAGCGATGAACCAATAAGGCGTGGTCGGTTGCGATTCCTGAAGTTTCTCTACTATCTCCCAATCTTCCAGTCCGCGCCTCTCCAAACGCTCTTCGTCCGTGGCGTAACCGAAGTTGTCTTTGTCATGCGTGCCCCAACGCGATTGCACATCCGACAATCGTGTCTGGTCACTCTGCGTATCTTCTATCATGACTTATCCTTTACTCAACAAAATGTAGAACATTAAAACGGCCTGTCCAGCCATCATTGGAACGTGCCACCACCACTAGCTGATGGAAACCACGTTGCACATCGGGCGACACAGAAAGAAGCACCGATGCGCGCTCGGCCGATCTCAGCTTGATCTTCTGGTTGCTCAGGGAAAAATCACCCTGCGGTAACCCCTCTACCGATATATCCAGCTCGGTCGGGCGATATCGCTTGCTGGATACTTCGATGCGATAATTTCGTACCTTTTGGTCTTGCTTTGCTTCCAGATAACCCGCAGAAAGGTGATAAGGCTGGTATGACCAGAGTCCCCATGCGAACATCAGCATGCCAAGGATGGCAAAGGGCGCAGTCCAACCGAAACGTGACAGCAGCGACATGCTGTTGTCGCGGAACTGGCGAAGCTTGGCCTGTTCACGCTCTCCCAGTTCAAATTTCAATAAACCAACCCCGCCTTTCTTAGCCTGCAGAGTATTGCACGCATCGATGCAATCACCACAATTGATGCAGCTGTCGTAGCTATCCGTCTTGCGCGGATCCAGTTCGATAAAGCATGTCGTCACGCAATAGTTACACTTGGCGCATTCGTCAGCACGACTGGCATCGTAAGTAACATGCAGTGTTTCCTTGGCTTTGAACGAGTGTTGCCACACCCTGTAAACACAGGCGAAGCGGCACCAAAAATGACGAACCACCGCGATGTCCAAAAAGATCATCATCACCCACACGGTATAGATCCAATATAAAGAACCGGCCAATCTCGTATCAGCCCGCCAGCTCATAAAAGACCACACCACATCCGGAGGATAAAAATATAGTAGCGGTACCAATGCGAAAAACATCGATGCCGACAAGAAAGAAACTCCCAACAGGGTCCAGTTCAATATCTTGTTCTTTGCCGCCGCAACTTTCGGCGCCTCGCCGGTCAGGCTAACTTCGGCACGCTTACCTAGCAATTTATGGGTCATATAGTTGGCCCATTCCGATACGGTATTTTGCGGGCATGCCCACCCGCAAAATACCGTTCCCGCAATCGAATATAATGCGACCATTGCGCAGGCCAGCATGATCCATAAACCGAATATCAAGAAAAAATCGGCTAGCCAGATTTGCCGATCCAGCACTACCAATGCCGCGTCCTCAGGGGAGACCCGAAATAATCCGCTCACCGGGACGACCACCAATAACAACAAAACCGCAACTTGCAAGATACGCCGCTTCAAATGAAACTTGGGCATACCTTTTTTCGTCGCAGAGGCGATAATTTTGATGGGGATGCTGGAAAGTGTCTTGTTAACACCTAAGGACATTTGCACCTTTCTAATGCCGCGTTATTTTTTCAATTTCTGACAGGAAAGAATGCAAGAAGGCGAGTATGCTGCGACGAAGACTGTGCATCTAGTACGCTCAGAAACCTGTGCCAAAGCCAACACAGCGATCGTTTCTATCAGAGATGGGATTATAACAAACTCTGCAGGCCGTTTGCCTCATCGTCAAGTGGCGATAACAAAAGCAGGCGCAGGCGATAACTTTCCGATTCTTGCTTGTTGCCCGCAGACTGCTCGAGGTGCCACAAGGAACGCAATGCTCCAGTATGGTTCGGATCAATTTTAAGAACACGTTGCAACGCATCTCTCTCGCCAATGCCGCGCTGACGTGCTTGGGAAAGCGATGACATCATATTATCGGCTAGCCCATTGGCAATCCAATGATCCTGAGGGTTTGCCTGATAAGCCAGCCAAGTCAAACGGCCTGACTGTTCTGCATCCCCCTGGATTGAAGCCACCCATCCCAAAGCAGCCATTTCAGTCGCCATATAAGCGCGGCTGAAATCATTCTTATTTTCTGGCGCCACTCCCAACATTTTCGTGGCGGCGTTAACTTCAGGGTGTTGCTGCAATAGCCACCGCAACAATGCCGACAGATCAATGCTTCCATCATAGCGTGCGCGTGGCAAATTGAACTCAATGTATGGCACCCATTCATCCTGAATTGGTCCACCAGTCCTTGCAATGGGTCCCCAATAACGCCCCAGCCATGTCCATACGCCCTCGCCGCCAGTTGCAGTTTCTTGATCTTGCATTGATAAGCGAGCCAAATTACCCAACATTGCATTCGCACCATCAAAATTCTGTTTTGGGCCAACCAAAGCCAAATGCATGCCATCCATAAACATCTGTGCGTCCGGGAACACCTGCTTAAAACTTCGCAAAACGACCTGGAGCGAACGAATATCAAACTGATTAAGTGCCAGCCACTGCACGAAGACGCCATTGGCACTCAAGTGGTTCCGCGCACGCTGGAATTGCTGGACAGACAACAAAGAGCCCATCCCGGCTAGATCGGGATGGAACAAGTCTCCCACGATCACGTCATAGTTATTTTGTGTGCTGCTCAAAAAATGCCTAGCATCATCACGTTGTATCTGCACCTGGTCCAAAATGTTACCGTTCACCGGAGAAAACCATTTCCCTGCGGCAAGAATAGCACCTTGCGATAATTCCACCGCACTGCGCTTTAAACCTGGAAACGGAAGGGATCCAGCCATTGAAATCCCGGTTCCCATACCGAGAAACAGCACGCTATGCGGCTCGGGATGAAGCAATAACGCCAGACGAGCCTGATTCATCTGAATCCTCACTGCGCTCGTATCTGTGGAGGCATCCATACGCTGCAAGTCACTCAAAAGTATGCGCTGGCCATCCTGTTGCCGTACCACATGCGTCAAAGAGATCGCATCTTCATAAAGCGACAAGTCCCTGCTGTTGGCTTCGATCCGCGGCAGCAGTTTATGTACTGGTGGCATATTTCGCAACGGCCAGGCAAGCAAGAGCATGACTGCGAACCCCACCCATACCCAGCGTGATTTTACCCATAGCAAACCCAAGGCAGTAATCACAAGAGCAGCCGAAGCGACCATTGCGGCACTGCCCAGCAAGGGGATGCTAACCAGACAGGCCACGACTGCGCCAACCCCGCCCCCCAAACAATTCGCCCCGTATAGCCATGCACCACTCAGCTTCACGTTGCCGTGACGCTCAGCCAATAATGGCAGCCACGCTCCTAACGCCAGGGTAATCGGCAAGGTAAATATCCCCAGCATCATCGCTTGCGACCCCATTGCCCCGAATAACGATTGAAACTGACTGCGCTCAACCCAAGCGGAAGCGAGCGGCAACAACCATAAACTGAACAATACGCCGCCCCCGATAACGAGCGGCAACAACACAGACATCCAATATTTGTGTATACGCGGCCAAAGCATGCTGCCTAGCGCGATCCCAAGAAGGTATACAGCCAAGATGACGCCGAGGACGTACTCCGTGCGCAGCATTATCATGCCGTACAATCGGATCCAACCGACCTCCAGCATGATGCTGCCCGCTCCGATTCCAGCATAAACAAGCAGCACGGATAAGGGTGGGCGTGACCCCCCGTTGTTCTCTATCGACTGTATTTTGCTGTCGCCCACTTGAGCAAAACGTGACAATAGTAATGCTGCGCCACCGACCGCCAATCCAAGCAAGGCGATAATCCTCACCGAAACAGTCCAGCCTAATACCGGCAAACTCCACAATGGGAATAAAGCCCCCACCGCTCCTCCCAATGTATTCAGACCATAGAGTTTCCCCAGCGATAACTGCGTACGTTCAACAACTTTAAGCACGAGGGAAAAACCCACTCCCATGGCAAATGCGGGGACAAGCATCAAGCACAATGCTCCAGCGCCTTGAAGTAGATACCACTGCACTAAAGACAATTGAACCGCGATATTTTCCATCCATGTACTACCCGACTGAAGCAGGTTGGGGAGCAGCAGTGCATAGAGCGCGATCAACGCTTCAAGCGCTGCAAATAAGATCAATGGCTTGCTACATAGCTTTGCCCATCTCAACCCTGCCAAACTGCCCAGACCCAAGCCGATCATGAATGCCGCAACGGTGAGCACCACGCCGAATATGCTTACACCGAATTGCATGGACAACATGCGTGCCCACAACACCTCATAAGCAAGGCTGGTAAACCCCGACAGAGAATAAAGAATGGCTAGTATCCACAACCACGAAGCCCCGCTTGACGCTTCAGAACTCGAACTGGATGAGTGGGTGTGTGGCATAAGTGATGGTTTAGGCAAAAGAATGCCCGGAGAATAATCAGGGCAGCTACTGTTTTATACAGTTATCCCAGAAGAACTCTGGCTTTGGAAATTAGAAAGGATAGAACCATACAATGCCCACGATCGCATGAACAATTGCCAGCGTTGTACTGAGTCCGGCAAAGATCATGTGCGGTACAAATACCGGCTTGCCAAACACGCCCATGGCGATCCCCAAGCCTCCGGTAATCAGAATCAGAACTATAAGCACAATACCCAACAAAAACATGATGCGTTGCTTGTCTTTATCAGTGATCGATTTAGCACGCTCAGTGTCTACACGCTGCTGATTAAAGTCCCGCATGATCTGCGCGCTGTCAGCTCCCTTTTTTACTTCATCGGCATAAACTGGGGACACACTCAGAATTGATAATGTTGCCGCCAGTACGATCAGGAGGGAACGCAGAAATAAAGTCGCAAAATATTCCATTATAATTCGCTGCATAAATGCTCTACTCCACAGATCACTTGGGTTCGGATTCATCTGGCTTGCGTTTAGATTTTCGCGCTGCACTGTACCAAGCTATCACCGCCATCAAGATGAAAGGGGACAACACGCCGCCCAATAAAAATATAAACAGATACCAAGGGGTTGAAATGGTAACGTGCAGAAATCGATAACTATCAACCGCTGCCTCTGCGGACAATACCCAGAAAAAACTGATCAACACCAAGATGACTTTCATTCCGATACGACCCAACATGAGATTCATCATCAAGCCGCCTATTTGCTCGCTGAAGATGCGCAGCGAAATCCATAAAAATCCGAAGCCAGATTGGGTAAAGCGTAATCTCTATGATAAGAAGCCGTAGAAAATGGGTCTCCCTTCCATGAACCTCCACGCATTACCTTGTAGCGACGGTCTACCGTGACAAAGTCCGATATTTTCTTTGAGCGATCTTCAGAACTCAAGACACGCGCAACCTTTCCCTGAAACACATCTTTAGCAGCGACTGACCCCTTATATGGCAAAAAGTTATCTTCAGTCCATTCGTTGACATTACCCGCCATGTCGAAAACCCCATAAGGACTAACGCCCTTAGCAAATGCATTCACATCGGTAGTGGAACCCATATTGTAGTAAGTATTCAGGTTCGTCGGATCCATCGTATTGCCCCATGGCCACCGTCTACCATCCGTCCCGCGAGCCGCTTTTTCCCATTCCGACTCAGTAGGCAATCGCTTTCCCGCCCATTTTGCATAAGCAGCCGCATCATACCAATTGACCATGGTAACCGGACGCAATAGCGCTCCCTGAGGGATTTTTCCATCTTTCCAGTCCAGTGGATTGCGATGGCCTGTCGCAGCGACAAAACGCGCATATTGCGCATTGGTTACCGGATATTTGTCTATTCGATACGCGGACAATTCGACTGTATGTTGCGGTCGATCAGTCTCATTGGCACTTTCCAAATTGGTGCCCATTAAAAATGATCCCGCTGGTATCAACACTGTGGTTTCCAGTTCCAGCCAACGCTCTTTTGGCAACAACATGTCTGCTTCAGCAACTGTATATTGGACTGTAACGTTCAACCTATGTTCGTTCTGTGCATGCAAAGCAATATCCTCACCTGCAGCACGGATATGATTTGCCTCGTCTTTCAAGTTATACGTTGCCAGACTGCGCATTTCGCCCATGCGCATCGCGCCTAATTTAACCACATGTAGACTTCCACCAACGACCACCAGCACGATACAGGTAATGAACGTCGCAGATAAAAAGTTTTTTCTACGTTTGCGTTCTACCGGGCTTAGGGAATGTGAATTTTTCAGCGAAGTACTCATAATTTTGGTTCTTCAATTGAGGATGGGGTTGTGCTGACCAAGCCTTCGGGCTGACTTGTTCGGCCATAAATTTTTATAATAACTTCCCCAATAATCTCTCCCATACCAGCAGTCGTCATTGTCATGACAACGAAGCAAGCCCATAGACCCCATGGCATCAGCGAAGTACCTTCTGGCACTCCGGTCACGAATAAGATTTTGAAATAATTGAAACTACGAACGATCAACGGTGGCAGGTAGCATACCCAAATTATTATTCCTATACCTTTCGTAAATCTGAATCCCTCGCCAGAATGAGTGGCGTCCCTGCCAAATATCCAGGCCACAGTCATACCCATCAGAAAAGGCACAAAAAATATATCCAAAGCCCAAGGAATGTTGAAAGAGGAAAAACCTGAAAAAAGCTCAATGTTTACCCCTAGCACCAGATCACCAATATAAATCAGTGCCGTGCCAATCAACAATGCCACTATCGCCTTGGTGGTTTGGTTTTCTATTTTACGTACTCCAGTCCGGTCAATTTTTCGTATTCTGATTTTTTGGTTTGCTCAAGATACCAGTCCTTGACTTGCAGGCTGGCTAGATAGCCTGCTAATGATCGGCGCTCCGACTCCGAAAGAGAGGCGTAAGACGGCATCTTATATTTTGGCTTGAGGCGAGACGGTATGATCGCTTGAGGATTGGGTGATGAAAGATATTCATAAAGCCAAACTTCACTACGCAATGAACCAATTCCATCCAGCATAGGAGCCGGAACTGCTTGCGTCATATCTTTCAAAGTCCACAGCGAGTGGCAGTCTTTACAACCTGACTTGCGATAGATGTCCATCGCATTTCTGCTCGCCTCTGGCGTTGCTGTACTGTAGAAGGGAAGATCCCGATCATGCTTTTGTTCTCCCTGGATCAGCGATCGACCCACTCCGGCAGCCACCACCAGAACTATGAGCAGCAATACTCCCTTCTCACCACGTTTCATGCTTTGATTGCATTCCTTTCAGCTATTTTCGCCAAATGACGCACCCTGCTCTCCATCTGGGACTTCATGACAGACTGACTCTTGGCGAATTCTTCAGGAGCCATTTTGTCCTTATCATCCGCATCAAAAATGACATATTTGATGTCCTCATCGAACTGTTCATTATTTGCGCCCCATCGCATCCAATATAAACATGCAACGATGATGATTGCGCCGTAAACAAGCCACAAATATATTGACCACCCGTCCGGAAGCGAATCAAGATAAGACGAAGAAAAATAAAAATTATTAATAAGATTCTTGAAGCTTTCCATATGTTATCTCCTTTACTGAAACATTCAGAACAGATATCCGCCCAGCATCTGCATTGCAGCCATTATTACTGCGGCAATAATCCCTATTATGATAGCACCAAATATCATCATCTCCCCTAGCCTTGCCCCCTTAAACTGGAAGCGGCCTTTCCCGAAACCAATTACCAAAACAATACCTGAAAAAAGAGCGATGCCCAGCATTAGAAATACGAAGACGCCCTCACTGAATTGCTGGCTGTTCATCCCATCTATACTAAGATCAAGTTTTGGTGATATTTCAGAACTGATTATAGAAAAGTGATACTGGAGGAAATTTGAAAAATATGGCTGGATTTTGTGCTCCTGATAATTATTTCGAATTACTTAGCAAAAATGCCACGACCATACCGGCGTGGCATTCATGTATTTCATTGACACTCTCAGCATGCCGTGGCTATCCGCCACAGCCAATATTAAAAATTCCTAAGCTGAGGCGTCTTTTTATCGTACTGGTCAACGAAAAAGCTGTAGATCACCGGGCAAATAACTGCTAGTGAAATCATTATTCCCATTGCTACCGGGCCAAAGTCAAGATCTATCATGTGAACACTCCTGAATATACAAGTTAACCAGCCAGGTCAGGAATTACCCGACCCATCCCAACTAAATCAATGATGGTGCTTGGGCTGCCACTTATAGGAAGGCAAGCACTTCACGACAATTGTCACGCCCAGGAAAAATGCTGTGAGGTAGAAAATATCAATCGTGTAACCCTTATCCCACCACGGCTGCTTTCTTTCCTGCGATCCGTCTGCACGGAAGTTGCCTTCAAAGTTCGCGAACACAACTTTGTCACCGACCACCGTGTAGTCTTCCATATCAACTCCCTTGGCCATCAAAGCCTCAATCTTGGGCTTGATGATACGCAGATCGTCCATGGTCACAGGATGGCGAGCACGCAAACCATCGTAATTCCATTTTGACTCCTGCTGCTTCCCCTTGGTCGTCGCCACGATCTTTGCCATTGCAGCAGCATCGTCGGTCATGGCCATGATTTCGGGTGTATTCATCGCCTTGACATACTCAACGTAAATTGCAGCAGTTGGTCTCTGACCCCACAAAGGAAATGTCATTAGGAACGCTGTTAAAACGGTCAATACAACCAAGAGAACTACTGGCACGGGAGTGCGATTATTATCTTCAGTCATTCCGCCAAGCGATTCCGCTTCCCACAACGCCTTTGCAGCTTCAATCTCCTCCTTGGTGCTGAGGCTATACAACGGTCTATCAAATTTCCAAGCCATTTTTTGACCCTCCCTTTATTTTAAGCTCATTACGAAGTCAATCAGATACCGAATCTCAGAATCCTTGCCATAGGCAGGGACGTCAGGAGGGCTCACCCGCTTACCCTCGCGATATTCGATATACTCGGCGCGCCACTTGTCAAAGTCGATCTTTTGACCATTGGCATCCTTCTCGCCCCACAAATAGTCGAAGCGCGGCATGATGGAATGGGGTTGCACCAGTCGTGGATTGAAGAAATGCAGCATCATCCACTCCCTCGATGAATTACGCGATCCCACATGCAGCAGATCCGGGCCCTTCCGGTCTGAGCCGAATGCGGTAGGTGATTCTGCATTAAAGTCGCCCAGCATTGGTGGGGCTCCAAACACTTGCCAGTCCTGCGTTTCTTCAGGTAACAAGGTATGACACCACCAGCAACCCTCACGGACAAACATAGTTTTGCCCGCGCCCGCATGCAATACATCTTCATCCTTGGCAACGCTCATCACATCTGCAGGAGTCCAACCCTTGGTAGCAGTCAGATTATCAACATAGCTATATTCCTTACCCTGGAAAGTGCCCTTGGCAAACGTGAAGACCGCACCAACTGCCGTATTTGCTTCTCCAACCTTGCCCTGCTGCACGCTCAACTCCTCGATACCTTTACCAAAGATACGCGGATGCCTAACGGTAGAAGGGAAAGATGTGCCGGCCTTGTACACGTAAACAGTCTTAGGCTCAATCACTTCCTTGGTCTTGGGATCAACCGTCAAGACAACCTTGAGTGGTTTATTCCGACCCAATAGCAATGGATCTTCCCAGCTAAACCCAGATTGATCTCCCGCATAAAACGATTTATCAAGGCCCACATCGCTGGATGTAGCAAACGCCAAGGTAAAGCTCGGCATCAGCAACGTTATGGTCATAGAACCACCGAAGCATATTGCGAACATCCTTGCGCCAATTTTATACTCTCTAAATGCCATTCTTATCTCCCCAATTTACTCGGCAAAGTTTAACGTTCGTAAGCCAGTTCATGCGCCATACGACCTGCTGGAATTACGGTTCCTTCGCGAGCGGTCATCCACATGTTGTATAGCCACAGCACGTTGCCTGAAAACACCATCGTACCGCCGAGCCAGCGCGCAATCATGTAAGGATGCTCAACTATAACCACATCGATGTAGGGCACTTCGTAAATCTTGCCTGCACCCTGAATCAAACCGGCGATGGTCATGGAAACCCAATAAGTAGTAAAGCCGATCAGCAGCAGCCAGAAGTGAATATTACCCAGCGCCAACGAATACAACTTGCGCTTCAGTATCGTCTGCATACCAAAATACACAGCTGCGACCTCAAGGAAAGTCGAGAATCCCAGCAAAGCAAGATGAGCATGAGCCACCATCCAACCGGTTGCATGAACGTACCAGTTGATTGCACGAGTTTGCTGGAAACCACCCTGCATGTTAAGCGGGATCGCCATCAAAATGCCGGTAATGGTAAACCGTGTCTCGAGGTTTTCTACGAACATGTGCCACTTACCCTGCATCGTCAGCAGAATATTGGACACGAACGCGATTGCCGGAACCAGAATCAACACGCCTTCTACAGATGCAAAAGACTTCAGCCACTCAGGCAGAGGTGCGGACATCAGGTGATGAGCTGCAGGTGTGGAGTAAAACACCACAATCGACCAGAAATGCAAATGGCCGATCCGGTGTGAATAAAGCGGATTGCCCGTGATCTTTGGAATGGTGTAGTACGCGATAGCAGCAGCCACCGGAGTGATCCACAATCCAAGCACGTTATGCGCAAACCACCAGGTCAGATATGCTTCTGTCAATCCAGTCAAATGGAAGAACTCAGGTGCATTTCCTACCAGAAACACGATGATGACCAGAAAGGTTGCCGCAGCAAAAAACCAGTTGGTGGTATAGATACCTTGGGTACGACGGTTAATGACCGTCATCCAGACGTTGATACCCAACGGGATGAAAATGAAGGTGGCGATATACAAGTCGATCGGCCATGGGAAATCAGAATATTCGCGTCCTGAAGATACGCCCATCCAGAGCAACGTCAACCCCAAGCTGAGGCCAATGTTCCACATCAGGCAATTCCACAACCCCAACTTTTCAGACCACAGCTTCGTATTACCGAGAGCCGGAGTGATGTACATCATCGCCATCGCGAAAGCCATCGATATCCAGCCAAAAATCACCGCAAGCACGTGCACTTGGCGCATATGCCCAAAAGCGAAGAACTCATTGCCGGTAACGAAATCGGGGAACGCCAACTTGGCGGCGTTAAATGAACCCAACCCCGTACCGATGACGAACCAAACTATAGAAGAAAAACCCAAAAATATAGCCGCAGAACCAGACGGTATATCCTCATTCTTGGCAAACAGGTACTTAAGCATACTACCCCTCCCTCAACTTTTAATTAACGCGACTAGTTGTCTGTATTGACATTCTTCGGATGTGGAGTCAACACATACCACGACAGCAACATACTTGAAAATGCCAAGAGTATCCCCGACAAACCTGCAATTGTAGCCAACATAACTTCCCCCTTAAAAAAATTAAGCCAAATCGCCTATGCAGATTGACGCTCTAATCGGTCATGCCGATTCAAGCCAATGACGAGTATCACGATAAACGCAAAACCGAAGATCAGCATGGCCCAATCAATGAAGCCGTGGAAAGTGGAAGGATCAAACTGAGCCCAGCCCGCACCACCCCAATTATCGAAATATCCGCGTCCCATAGCGCACATCAGTGCCGCGCCAAATACGCTACCATTCCCCATGCCGGTCAACATTCCTCCGATGATAACGGCCCAAAAGGATCGAGACACGATCGACTTTCCTGTACTCATGCAGCACCTCCCCAAGTTATTATAATCAAGACACATCCAGCAAACAGACTTGAATCCCTGAAATAAAATCAACATTCTTACTATTTCTTAAATCAACACCCGCATTGATGAATCCTGGGATTTTTTCCAGCTTCTGCTCCGCATTTAAATTATCTTTAAAAACAGGCTTACATCAACGCTAAAACGTACTGCATCCCGAATCTTAAATAGCTCCCCCTTCTCTTGTCAAGGGAATTGCCAGTTTATTTCATGTGATTCTGAAGGCGATAACAACCAGAATAAAACTGTAGGTAATTTCAGTCACTTAAGTACTTGAGTTATTCCCTTGGGGATTGAATCAAAGCTGAGTTTTGACGCGCTCAACGCTCAGCCGAATTCATCGTTATCGTTGCTGCCACTATTAATTTCCTGATAAACTTAAACTGTTACTTTGCTTCATCTCACAGGCAATTGCCCGGCAATAATATATTCATTGCTTAAACCCGCTTCCGCAATTCGCACCATTTCAAGAAAACCGGCCTGAATACAAAGAGCAAATGTTCTATCATCATTAAACCCCACACCTAACCATAAGCAATTCAATTTGCTGCAACCAACCTCAAAGTGATAGCGTCAGGATACTGTTACACCAACCTTACAATTTGTTCGCATAATCACCCTAGTGACCAACTTTATACAAAATGAATACTTTGCTTTCACGAATCCCCAATAAATATTGGGCATATTTCGCTCTGACGATTTGGGGCGCCCTAAGCTTCACAATATTAAACAAAGCACCTTATGGAATCGATGAGGGTGCAGCGCGAGCATTATTGTTTGTCTGGTCAGTGATGGACAATGTTGTCAGCCCGATCGTCACCTCAGGAATACCTGATTTTCGTACTGTTTTTCTCGCTCCCACAGGCTTTTTGTGGACAGGCAATGTACTAGCAGCAAAGATTGCCACTATCCTCGTAATGGCTGGCGCAACATGGGCAGTCCATGCATGGCGACAAACCAACGGAAACGCTGAAAGCGCGCTTCTGGCATCTGGCTTGCTACTGGTTTCACCCCTCGTCATTGACCAGATCGACACCATTTCTGTCGCGCCTTTCCTCCTCATGACATTCGCACTTGGCGCTTGGTCAGACAAAGTCTATCGCGAAGCACCCTTGGTATTTGGAGGGATGTACTTTGCCCAGATGTTTTTATGCATGATATCCATCACTCTTCACCCTGCAGGACTTGCATATCCGCTCGCATTATTGTGGACATGGCACAAAACTCCGGTCGGGAAGCAGAAAAATTATTTCTTCGGCGGCGTTATCTTTTCAATACTCTTTGCCCTGCTGCTCACTTGGGGATGGCATAACATTGATTGGTTCACAAACCCAATAAGAGGCCTGTCAGGCGCCCTGTTGGGATCAACCTCCAGCACCGATCTGGGAGCGTTCCGCTGGTTTGCAGGAATGGTAGCAATTGTAATTCTGCTGTTGGTACTCTGGAAACAGGCAAGTAACTTGTGGGCGGAACTGCTTGGGCGCATTCTGCTAGTTGCACTTGTTACCGGCATTCTGATCGGTGACGATATCTGGGGCTTAATAGCGCTGACAATCTGTTTATACTGGGGCTTCCCTTTGTTGCTTCAAGTTCGCTCCAACTCTTCTTCCGGATTTTTTGGGCAGCGCGGGATAACTTTGATGTTACTGTTTATTCTCTCTACAACATTCATGCTTATAGACAAGGCGCACTATCAAAAGACACAAGAGGGCAATCTCTCACCACGAGACATCCTGATCCAATCACTTACCGAAAATATAGAGGGCAACTCGACTGATAATTCCAAAAAACCACTCTTGATTGCAAGTCAATGGCCAGGACTGACCATGTTGGCGTGCCGTTGTGGAGCTATTCCACTACCGCCACCCGTCAAAGACGAACAAGCTTTGCTTGGAATGTTGCGCGGCATCAACTACCTGATATTCGATCCGCGAGACCCCAGCAACGCCTCACTTTCTCACAATCTTGCTGTAATCGGTGCAGGGAAAACCGAAACAGTTGCCTTGCAAGAAGGCGGGGTCATCGTTGAAATCAAAGTGCCAGTTCCTGTCCAGTCTGAAAAATGATTGCCGGACTTGAATAAATGCAGCCTTCTAAAGCATCCCACTTGCCCATACTCGCAGCGTCTTGATGAAATAACACCATGACTGAAATACTGATCTATTTGATTATTGCAGCCGGCTCATTATTTATGATGGGCTATACGGTGCACATGTTCGTAGGGGGATTGGTTAGTCAGGAAACAGAGTACTTTCTGATCGCCGGCACTTGCGTAGGTGTAGCCTGCGTTATTGGTTACATGACATGGGATGTCATCCAAAAACGCACGGGAAGAAAGTAAAATACCGCGAGCTACCTCAATTATCAGTTGCGACGCGTTTCACAGCCTCCTGAACCGAATTGTATTGGCTAGCTGTCGCAAACTGCCCTTTGTGAAACACAAATTGCAATTGTTTCCCGGCACCGTTCAACCCGGATATACCAAAAGACCGGCCTGAAAAATCGGGGTAGTAACGAACTTTTTTTACCAAGTCAATTCTTCCAGCGTTTCTTTGTACCAAGCCTACACCCTGCTTACCCACTTCCATGCTCACTGGCGCAGAGGGAAGAAGCATCAACCGTGTTTTGAATATCCGATTGAACCCGACAATAAAAAAGAAACAGGTTAAAAAATAAAGAAGATATGCCAAGTTCTGGTCATCCCCATACCAAAACTTTGCTGCCAAGGATGCCAGAATGGCCACCGTTGGAACGTAGAGCAACAAATCCCAAACCATGCCCTTTTGATCTTGCACCAGGTCAAAACGCGCTGTTTCTACCATAGCTCTTTACCATATGTATCTTCATAAGACTTGCTGAATCGCGCTATCCAATTCACCGTACAGCATTCTGCCGGGGCGTTCGAAACGTACAACACCTTTTTTATCAATGATGAACGTCCAAGGATCGCCCATTACATGATAGGCCGTATATGCTTGTGGATTTTTATATTGGTCTATATGAATAAATATCATCCGGCTTTGATAATTGTCCATAATCCCCGTGAACATTTGAAGCTGTTCGTCACAATTGGTGCAGTGCCCGGGAGTCGCAAACTCCAGAACAACCGGCTTGCCTGATAGCAAAGCCTGATCTATGGAGTACTGGTACATGCGAGGATCCGGTTGCCGGTAAGTGGTGACTTTACTGAAATCACCGCCACCGTCAGCCAAAGTTTTGGTGGGTATACTCGGAGCAAGAGAGCCTGTTTTGAAGCCAGAGGATAACCTTTGATCACAACCAGTCGTTAAACATGCAAGGGCAATCCCATAGCCGACCGAGAGTAACAGCCTTTTCTTCATGCCCGCTTTCGCCAACCAATCGTAGTCTTGTATAGATTGTAACCCCAGATGATATTTGCAGACAGCACCAAAGTCCCAAATATGCCGACAAAAGCAAGCAGGCGGCTGACCAGCTTCTCCGTACCTTCATCCGCACTCAACCCTCCAACCAACCCTGCGACAAAAAAGAACACCACCATCCCGATCAACCCGAAGTTATGCATCCAGAAATGAACCTTCACCAGACGCACGCTGTAAATCGATCGGTTGGCCAATCTCGGAACTACGTAGTAGAGGGCGGCAAAAATCGCCATCTCGACCCACCCCAATAGATTGATGTGCCCATGCGCAAGGGTAATAAAATGGCCATAAGGGGTTTCATGCACAAAGTGACGGAAAGTCGGAATACCCCCCATGAGCGCGCCCCATGTAAAACCAATGATGCTGTAGATGATGCACGCATAGACAAACCAAATAGTATATTTGGTGAAATCACTCTTATTTAATGCACTTTCTTCAATGGGTTGCGTCACGCTTCTGCCCCTCCAGCTCTTTTGATTTCCGCTCGTCGCGTACATCCTTAAATTGGTTTCTCCAGCCCTCCGGCACCCACATATCAAGCATTGCATCAATAAAACTTGATTGTTCTTTGGGCGGTTCAAATGCCGAGGCAGATCCCTGGTCTGCTTTTAGTTCGGACAGAAATACTGCAAGGGCATGTATATCAGCATCCGGCAGTGCGGACACGTATGCTGCCTCCTTGGGTGGCAAACCATGGCCAACAGTCTTTGCGCGATAGGTCTTCTCGGGCTCTTTGAGAAAATTATAGAGATATTCAAGGCTATGGTTAGTTCCCACCCCATCAAGATTCAGGCCCATGTTGGTTCCGCTTCCAACAGCCCGATGACAAGAGTAACAGCTACTTTTCCGATACAAATCAAATCCGCGTAGCCCTTCTTCAGAAAAGTCATAATGTGTCCTTACCGTGTATAAAGGCTTTGTTGAAGTAAATCCCAACCACTCCAGCACGGCAAAGTTACCCAATGCGATAATCACGATGAGCCCGACAACCGCCCAAAGGATCTTTTCTCCTTTTTTCATTTGCTACTGCCCATCTTAAAAATCCCCGCAACCGATATGCTCGGCGCGGGGATATATATAGCTACAAAAGATTGCGCGTGGAATTATTTAACGATCACATGGTGCAAAACAGTCTGATTGTCGACTGGCATACCGTTGCCTACTGTACTATCAGCGGCATGTGACAAGTAAGCTGCGGCATCATTGATATCATCATCTGTCATATTCTTCGCAACAGCCCGCATTTGGCCGATCGGGTCATTTGCACGAGAACCATCACGCCAGCTCTTCAGCTGATTGACCAGGTATACATATCTTTGCTGGGCAATCTTAGGATAGATTGGATCGGCACCACGGCCGTTATCTCCATGGCATGACTGGCATGCCGGGACTTTGCCAGGGGATCCGTAAACAACCAGAGCTTTGCCTTTAAAGGTTTGGCCGACCTTCGTACCGCCAGCTGCCAATGCCTTGAGATCGGAAAGCTCCCCGACTCTTGGCTGACTATTCTCAAATGCAGCAAGGTCACGTATTTCTTGTTCGGTAAGTCCTTTGGCGATATCGTTCATCACGCTCATGGTCTTGTCTATACGCTTACCTTCTTTGAAATTCGTTAGCTGCTTGACGATGTATGCATAGCCCACATTAGCAAGCTTGGGTGCGCCCATATCATCATTGCCCATGGCATTTTCACCATGACAGGTGACACAAGCTGGTACTTCAATGCCGGCCTGAGCTTGAGCCACTTCTACCCCGACCGGTTCGGCACCTGGTGTTAATGCGCCAGCGGGCGTAAGCACCTTACCGTTATCATATATTTTTTTGCCATTAGCGACGCTAGCCGTAACTGCACCTCCAGCAAAACTCGCACCTGAAATTGCCAGCATGGTGATGGCTCCCAAGCTCACCAACACCAAATTAAATAACTTACGCATGCACCCCTCCCCTTCTAAATTTTTTGATTACTCAACTTCGCACAGGTTAACGCTATCGCGCACCCGCAGGACAAGCAGATTAGGAATTTTTCTTCAGCAGCATATAAGCCAAGCCAAACAAAAAGCCAAAAATAACAACATACATCAAGAGAACTTCGCTGGTTGTTGTATCTGGTTCAAGCATTTGTTGCTCCTCCGTCAATAATGATAAAAAATTTACACCCCACCCCAAGCCCTCTTTAAGGACATCAATAATACTAGCATCAAGAAAACCATGAAGCAAGTGAGTATTTCATTTCAGAGTAGTTAATAACCAACTGCAATAGTCAATATCTTTCCCCGATATGTCGCGGCCCGCCCTAGAGATAACCATTTTCATCAAACTGACTCATCAAGCTGATTGCAAATGATAATTTGCAATGCCAAAAATAAAAATATCCCCTCCGGGACGCTGTTATTTTGGCGGAGAGGGTGGGATTCGAACCCACGGTAGCGTAAACGCTACGCCTGATTTCGAGTCAGGTACATTCGACCACTCTGCCACCTCTCCGTGCAGGTCAACATACAGCGGCGCGCATTCTACCAGACTTGCGCCCAAGTGCTCCAGCCATAGCGAGTTCCACACCAGCTTTGCGCTTGGCTGGTGGTGAAAGGGCGCGACCGCGCAAGCGGTCATTTGCTGTCAATGGGGAGTATCTTGTTGCTCAATATATTGTTTGATTACAGACAGCGGTGCCCCGCCACAAGTAAAGATGCAATAACTGCGGCTCCAGAATACCGGTTTTCCCCAATACACCTTGTCCAGATGCTTGCCGAAATCCCTGCGGATCAACCGGCTGCTCACCGTCTTGAGATTATTTGCAAACACCGAAGGTGCAACCTTCGGATTGAGCGATAACAGCAAATGCACATGGTCGGCTTCACCGTTGAACTCCAGCAACTCGCAATCCCATTTTTGCGTCAGTTCGGTACAGATAACTTTTAACCGTTCCAGCATCGGCGCAGTGATGCATTTGTGACGATATTTAGTTACGATAACCAAATGGTAGTTCAGGTTGAAAACACAGTGATACAGGCTTTTTACAGATTATTTTGGCATGGTAACCGTATTATAATTCAACCCATGGTACTGCGCAAAATCACATACCGGATGTATCCCTCTTTTCAACAATCCGACAAGCTGCTGGAGCTGCTCGGGTTGCACCAACGCGTGTACAACACCGCGCTGGAATATCGTATCAGCACGTACAAGGAAAGCGGGAAGTCATTGGGCTTTTCCGCGCAGTGCAGGGAGCTTACCGGCTGGCGCAAACAGTGTGACTCGCTGGATTCGGTTAATGCCCAATCCTTGCAAGTCACCCTCAAGCGCCTCGACCTGGCCTATGCCGCTTTCTTCCGCCGCGTTAAAGCGGGTGAAACGGCAGGTTTCCCGCGCTTCAAACCGGTAGACCGGTTCAGCGGCTGGGGCTATAAGACCCACGGAGACGGATTCAGGTTGCATGCGGGCGACAAGATGCGGCATGGCCATGTCAGGCTGTCCGGCATCGGTATGGTCAAGCTGCGAGGCACGGCGCGCACGCCCGGTGAGGTCAAGACCGCCGAGGTTCAACATAAGTCCGGTCGCTGGTATCTATCAGTCACGGTCGAATGCGAGCCGCAACGTATCGGCGGCACCGCAGCCATGGGCATGGACTGGGGAGTGGAAACCTTTGCGACGGTGTGTTCGAACGATGCTAAAACTCATTCTGTGCAAAATCCCCGCTTCCTTGATAAACCCCAGCGGCAAAAACTCAAGGCCTTGCAGCAAGCGGTGAGCCGCAAGACCAGCAAGCGCAGCAACAACCGGCGCAAGGCCATAGTGCTGCTGTCGGCTGAATCGCGCCGAATCGCCAACCGGCGCAAGGACTTCCTGCACCAGACCTCAGCCGAGCTGGTCGGGCAGTACGGGCTGATCGCCACCGAGCAACTGAACGTCAAGAACATGACCGCCTCTGGCGGTCAATGCAAGAAAGGATTGAACCGCAACATCCTGGATACCGCACCGTCAACTTTCCTCAACCTGCTCAAGACCAAAGCGGAAGAAGCTGGGTCATTGTGGGTGGAAGTGCCGACCCGTCAGGTGAAGCCGAGCCAGACGTGTCACCGGTGCGGTAGCCAGCGCAAGAAACCTCTGTCCGAACGGGAACATCGTTGTGATTGTGGCGCAAGCTGCAGTCGGGACGAAAACGCGGCCAGGGTAATGTTAAATTGGGCGTTATTCGGTAACGCCACCGGGCAGGAACTGTCCGAGGTGGGGAGCGGTGGTCGTTTAGCCGTGCAGAACCACGAAACTCCATCTATAGTCGCTGTAGTGGCTTAGGTGGAGTAGTTCATCAATAACCTCTGAATTTCGTGCAAAATGTTCATATGCGAAACCTGACACGATGTTTGCCATCTGCTCTTGTCTGCTCATACCTGCTGTTGACAGCCTGCAGTCAACCTATACCGGCATGGAATTCCGGCAAACTGATGATCATCGTACCGGAAACCTCACAGGGCGCGAAAGCCGAATTCGAGCGCGAGCTGGCGCAATTGTTTGCTGATCAACTGAATTCTTCCCTCGAAATACTCACGCTGACCCAAAGTCAGGCTATTACTGAGTTGAAACAACATCATGCGCACCTAGCCGCTATTTCGCTACGCCGCGAAACTGAAATTGCCGAGTTAGAGTTTGGTCCCAGCTATCAGAGTATCCGTGAGTTGGCAGTATGTAATAACGAGCTGCCACCTCCCAGGAAACTAGTCGATCTTTCCGACAGAAAGCTGGCCGCAGTGGCTGGCTCTGCACAGGAAGCGACGCTGCAAGAAGCACAGAGGATTCTGCCGTCATTGCAATGGCAAGCCAGACAAGAACTTACCCCAAGAGAACTATTGGCCGAAGTTGCTGATGGAACGCTAGATTGCGCGGCTGCCAATGAATTACAACTTGCCGATGCTTACAACTACCACCCAAATCTGATCGCAGCTCTTGATCTTGCACCGCCGTCAAAACTCGCATGGGGATTTCCAAAGGATGTTGATCCTGAATTGCTCAAGCAAGCTCAGATCTTTTTCGCCCGCATCCAACAAGATGGCACTTTTAACCGCCTGATGGAACGCTACTACGGCCACAATAATCGGCTCGCTAAAATGGATGCGGCCGCCTTCATTGCAAAAACCCAGACTGTCCTGCCTCATTACCGCCGCATGTTCAAGGAAGCCGCCGCGCTTACCGGGGAAGATTGGCGATTGCTGGCGGCCCTGGCTTATCAGGAATCCCAATGGGATCCCCTAGCGACTTCCCATTCGAACGTGCGCGGCATGATGATGCTGACCGAAGTCACTGCTGACCGAATGAACCTGAGCAATCGCCTGGATCCGCGCGAAAGCATCATCGCCGGCGCAAATTATCTGTCGCTGCTCAAGGAGCAGATGCCATCCCGCATTCCTGAACCGGATCGCACCTGGCTAGCAATGGCCGCCTACAACCAGGGCTATGGCCACCTCGAGGATGCGCGCATTCTGACCGAGCGCGCAGGGCTAAACCCCGATAGCTGGCTGGACATAAAAAAATGGATGCCAAAGCTGAACCAGCCTGGCTATTACGAAACGCTCAAACATGGTTATGCGCGAGGAGGTGAGGCAGTGATTCTGGTTGAAAACATCCGAAACTACTATGACATGCTCAAGCGATTGGAACCAGACCAAACATACTCCTTGTCAGAAATATTTTCTTCCCGGATGCACATGCCACTAAAGCTCAAGCCACACTAACTCTTCTTTGTTGCTTGCTGCTCCTCCAGTAAACGCTCGACACGCTGCAGTCGCGCAGAAATATCCCTGAGCAGGAGATCAGCTTCTTTTTCTTCCATATCCACTTTCTTCGCATCACCGCCAATGAAGAACGCCGCCATGTTGGCGGTCAGCAGCGAAAGCAGCACCACGCCGAACAATATCAGCAGCGAGCCGAACAATCTTCCTGCCGCACTGTGCGGAACCACATCGCCATAGCCCACTGTGGACATGGTAGCCCAAGCCCACCACATGCCATCCCAGACCGTGCCGATAGAAGGATCGATGCGCGAAATGATGATGCCGGACATCACCATGGTGACAAAAGCTGCAACCAAGGTGTTACCTAATTGATGGCGGGAAAGCAGGATGCGGACAGATTTGGATAAGCGTGCCAGTATCATCACTGCCAGCACCAGACGGAAACTACGCAACAAACCTATCAGCGGCGTAATCTGCCAAAGCAGGGGCATACCGCCAAGGATGATGGCCAGATTCATCCAGTTGCCGCGCAGGTAAGCACGCCTGTTCCTGACCAGCGCACTCAGCAGCGTGGTTTCGGCGAGAAATGCCAACCATACCAGCCAGTCAGCGATACGGGCTAATTGCACGGGAATCGCCTGTGTTTCCTCCAAATACCATTGCAGCAGGATCCACAGCGCCACGAGCAACATCGGCCACTCAAGCCGCTTCCCCCACTTCCGCGCGGCAGGTTCTTCGTGTGACTCGACCCCGGCGATGCCAAGCAGATGGACGATCTTCATTTGGTTACGGAGTGAGTATTTCCTTGCCGCCCATGTAGGGGCGCAGCACTTCAGGAATCATCACACTGCCATCGGCTTGTTGGTAATTCTCCAACACCGCCACCAATGTGCGTCCAAC
>Ga0315270_10000486_pt1 | contig 22120 bp, 22 predicted proteins | sample C1_bottom_MG_FD_204932 | JGI IMG/M metagenome (GOLD analysis project Ga0315270, IMG submission 204932) | Sediment microbial communities from Yellowstone Lake, YNP, Wyoming, USA - C1_bottom | ecosystem: Environmental > Aquatic > Freshwater > Lake > Sediment | place: USA: Wyoming | collected...
GCTGTGGATCTTCCATGTCGGCGCCCAGGTTTGCGAGTGAAATGCCAGCGTATAACCTCCTCCCAGACCCACGCCCCACAACACCACCACATAGATCAGCGACGGCAGTGTCGTGATGCGGTGCGCCCGCAGCACGAAGGCGGCCAGGGTTTGCGCCGCGTCGGCGACATGGAAGATCCACAGCCAGGCCAGCAAGGGCAGGGCGGCGGCCGCAATCAAGGGGTCGCCGGTGTAGACACGCAGAATCTGGTGGCGCCCGAAATAGGCCAGACCGCCCAATAGCGTGGCAGCGATCACGCCGATCTCGAGTCCATGCCAACCGACGCGTCGCGCCGCAGTGAAGTCTTTGGCGCCAATGTTCTGCGCCACCAGCGTGCTGGTGGCGTTGGCCAGCGCGAGCGGCACCATGAACATCAGCGACACCAGATTCGCCACGATCTGATGGCCGGCCACCGCCGTCGTGCCGATGCGAGCAATGAAGATGGCCATGAAACTGAAGCCGGTCACTTCGACCAGTATCGTGAAGCCCATCGGCAGGCCGAGCCGCAGTTGCTTGACGATGGACGCGCGGTCGGGCCGCATCAGGCCGGCGCGATGCAGGCCGAAGTCAGCGTAGAACGCCTGGCGCCTTGTCACCCACCAGGCGAGCAAGGTCTGGCCCCACATCACGATGGCGGTGGCGATGCCGCAGCCCAGCACGCCGAGCTCGGGCAGCGTGAGATGGCCAAGCGGCGTGGCCAGATCGAAGCCGTACACGAACAACAGGCTCAAGGGCACTTTGAGCGCGAGGCCACCGAGCTGTATCGTCATCACGGCCTTGGGTCGCGACACCGCAATGTTGAAACCGCGGTAGGCCGCGAACAGCAGCGCGGCGGGCAGCGACACGGCCAGCGCAGCCAGGTAGTGGCGCACCTTTTGCGCAACCTCGGGGCTGGAACGCGACACGTCGAGAAACGGACCCGGAAGCAGCAGCACCAATGAGCCCAGGCAAGACAAGGCCAGCGCCAGCCAGATGGCCTGGTGGAACTGCTGGCCGGCAGCGATGCGATCTTTCGCGCCGAACAGTTGTCCGGCAATCGGACCCACGGCCAGCACGACACCCATCAGGCCGATGAAGACGGTGATGTAGACCGCAGCCCCCACCGACAGCGCGGCCAGGTCGACCGCTGCATAGCGCGCCACCAAGATGGTGTCGAGCGTGCCGAACGCCAGCACGGCGATCTGCCCGATGAACACCGGCCAGGCCAGCGGTGCGATTCGACGCAGGCTGTCGAACAATGTGGTGGCCGAGCCTGGATGGGCTGTCGCGGAGTTCACGCTGCGCCCCCACCGGGTGGGGGCGCAGCGCCGTCGGGGTCCAGGCCACTCGCTGCCTGCGCCCGCTCTGCATACCGGTTGAAGCGCCATGCCGTCGCCTCGATCGAGATGCGGCGCCAGGTGGCGCGTTTTTCGGCCGGCGTCATGACGGTCCAGTGCTGGACCTCGTCAAAAGTTCGTCCGCAGCCCTTGCACACCGCATCACCCTGGCTGGTCGAGCAGATGGCGATGCAGGGCGCATCGGGCGTGCTGCGGTACCAGGCTAGCCAGGCGGTCTTGGCGGGGTCCGGCATGCCGTCTTCGTCGCAAGCGCTTTCGCGGTGATAGACGAGCCGGCCGTAGACCTCGGCCAGCGCACGCACCTCGGGGCAGGCGCGCAGGCCGTCCGATGGCGAGCGCGTTCGCCACCAATTGATGGCGGCTTCGATGTCGGTGATGTGGATGGCTGCCATCGGCGCTGCGCCGTGCATCAATACGCCAGGCCCATGGCGGTGCGCACCTCGCGCATGGTCTTGCGCGCCACGGCGCGGGCGCGCTCGGCGCCCACTTCGACGATCCATTGCACTTGCTTGGGATTGCTCAGGTATTGCTCGGCACGTTCGCGCCAGGGCAGCTGTTCCTTCTGGATCGCGTCTATCACCGGCTGCTTGCAGTCGAGGCAGCCGATGCCCGCACTCTTGCAGCCTTGCGCGGCCCAGGCCTGCGTATCGGCGTCGGAATACAAACGATGGAATTGCCACACCGGGCAGCGCGCAGGATCGCCCGGGTCCGAGCGGTGCACGCGCTGCGGGTCGGTCGGCATGGTCCTGATTTTTTGCTCGACCACCTCGGGCGCATCACGCATGGCAATCGCATTGCCATAGCTCTTGCTCATCTTCTCGCCGTCCAGCCCGGTCAGGCGCGCGGTCTCGGTCAGCAAGGCCTGGGGCTCGGGCAAGATGGGCTGCTCCGGGCAATAGATATGGTTGAAGCGGCGCGCCACTTCACGCGTGACCTCGACATGCGGTGCCTGATCTTCACCCACCGGCACATAGGCTGCCTTGTAGATCAGGATGTCGGCGGCCTGCAGCAGCGGATAACCCAGGAAGCCATAAGTCGCCGGGTCCCTGTTCTTGCTGATCTGCTCCTTGTAGCTTGGCATGCGCTCGAGCCAGCTCAATGGTGTGCTCATCGCCAGCAGCGTGAAAAGTTCGGCGTGCTCGGGCATGCGGCTTTGGATGAAGAGCGTCGACTGCTCGGGGTCTATGCCTGCGGCCAGCCAATCGATCACCATGTCATAGACATTGCGTTCGATGTCGGCGCGGTCCTGGTAATGCGTTGTCATGGCATGCCAGTCGGCCACGAAGAAGAAGCAATCGAACTCTGACTGCAAGCCCACCCAGTTCTTGAGCGCGCCGTGGTAATGGCCCAGATGCAGCGCGCCGGTCGGGCGCATGCCCGACAGCACGCGTTGGCGCGCGCTGGCAATTGCGTGGGTGTCCTGTGTCATGGCGTATCTTGATGGCGCTCGGGTGGGGAGCCAGATTGTAGGCAGTCCACTCATCCGGTCACGGCTAAACTGCCTGACCATGAAAAACATCGTGATCTTGATCTCGGGCCGCGGCTCCAATATGGAAGCGATTGTCGAAGCCTGCGCGGCCCAGGCATGGCCGGCACGCATTGCTGCGGTGATCAGCAACCGGCCAGCCGCCGCAGGCCTGGGCTTTGCCGCCGAGCATGGCATTGCCACAGCCGTGATCGATCACAAAACTTTCAGCGAGCGCGCTGCGTTCGATGCCGAGTTGGCGCGTCTTGTTCAGTCGTATGAAGCCGATGTGGTGGTGTTGGCCGGATTCATGCGCATCTTGTCGCCGGAGTTCGTGCGTCTGTTCGAAGGGCGGCTGCTGAACATTCACCCCTCGCTGCTGCCTGCATTCCCGGGGCTGCATACGCACCGGCGTGCGCTGGAGGCCGGCTGCAAGATCGCGGGTGCCACCGTGCATCTGGTGACTGCCGAACTCGACCACGGTCCGATCGTTGCCCAGGCGGTGGTGCCGGTGCTGCCCGGAGACACCGAGGCAACGCTGTCAGCGCGTGTGCTCGTGCGCGAGCATGAGATCTATCCGCGCGCGGTACGCTGGCTGGTGCAGGGTGAGCTCAAGGTCGAGAACGGTCTGGTCACCCAACTGCAAGGTCTTGCGCAGTCATTCATCTGATCAACGCTCGTCGATGCGCGCAAAGCGCTGCACTTCGCGGCCGTCGACGATCAATGTGCCAAAGAACATGGCGTGGGGTCGGACCCAGTAGCCGCTTGCGTTGTACAAAGGTCGGTAGACCACCATGGGCTCCAGCGTTTCGCTGTGGCGGGCAGCGCCTATGACTTCGTATTCACCGCCTTTGTAATGTCGATAGCGGCCTGGTTCGGTGTCGGGTAGCGCTGGCAGATCGGTGTCATTCATGCGGGTTTTGCGACGTGGCTTGATGCGACAGGGATAATCGGGCCATGCATCCTAAAGCCCTTCTAGAAATGACCATCGAACTGCTGCGCACCGTGCTGCAGTTCGACATGCCCGCGGACGCCGTGGTGTCCAACTTTTTTCGCAAGCACAAAAACCTCGGTCAGCGTGAGCGCCACACCTTGGCCGAGACGGTTTATGTGGTGTTGCGCCAGCGCTTGCTGTTTCAGCATTTCGCACAGTCGGGTTTCGGTCCGATGGAGCGGCGCCTGGCCATCCTGGGTTGGCAGGGCGGCGAAAAGTTCTTGCAGTCCTGCCTCGAATCACACGAGCAGAAATGGCTCAACCAGTCGCAGTCCACGGACCGCAGCACGCTGGCGCCCAAACTACGCCACAACCTGCCCGACTGGCTGGCCAATCCCTTGCTGGCGAAGCTGGGCGAAGATGAATTCTGGCAACTCGCGCAAAGTCTGAACGAAGGCGCCGAGCTGGATTTGCGCGTGAATCTGCTCAAGGCCAAGCGCGACGAGGTACAAGCGGCGCTTAAGGCACTGGGCATAGAGTCGGAGCCCACGCCTTATTCGCCCTGGGGCCTGCGCGTGCCGGGCAAGCCGGCGTTGAACAAGCTTGAGCTCTTCACCAAGGGCAGCGTCGAAGTGCAGGACGAAGGCAGTCAGCTGCTGGCCTTGCTGGTGGATGCCAAGCGCGGCGAAATGGTGGCCGACTTCTGCGCCGGAGCCGGTGGCAAGACTTTGGCTTTGGGGGCGGCCATGCGCAATACCGGCCGCTTGTATGCCTTTGACACGTCGGGCCACAGGCTGGACGCCTTGAAGCCGCGCATGGCACGCAGCGGCTTGTCGAATGTCTATCCGGCCCAGATTGCCCATGAGCGCGACGAGCGCATCAAGCGGCTGGCGGGCAAGTTGGATCGCGTGCTGGTCGATGCGCCGTGTTCGGGGCTGGGCACTTTGCGCCGCAATCCCGATCTGAAATGGCGCCAGTCGCCGAAGGCGGTGGAGGAGTTGCGTGCCAAACAAGCCGCCATTCTGGACAGCGCGGCGCGGCTGCTGAAGCCGGGCGGACGCCTGGTCTATGCCACCTGCAGTCTGCTGCAGACCGAGAACGAGGACATTGCCCAGGCTTTCAGCGCCGCGCACCCGGACTTTGTTGCGCTGGACGCGGCCGACGTGCTGGCCAGCGCCCATGTGTCTGAGGCCCAGAGCCTGGTGCATCAGGGCTATCTGCGCCTTTGGCCGCATCGTCATCACACAGACGGGTTCTTTGCCGCCATATGGGAACGAAAGTGAAATTCTTGACTTCCCGCGGTACCTTGGCCCTGCGATCCGGTTCTCGGGTTTAGGGTGAACTAGTGCCATGCGTGGAAATGAGGGGACGCGTACAATTCGTCCCTTGGTTTCAAGGCATGACACACATATTGGCCCGCTCTGCGGGAAAGGTTTCAACTGAATGAATGAATTGATGACGGTGCGTGATGCACTGGTGCAATGGCTGGCGCATGGCATTACCGATGCCAGCGGCTGGCAAATTCTGGTGTACGCACTGGTGGTGACGCACATCACGATTGCCGCCGTCACCATCTACTTGCACCGCTGCCAAGCGCATCGCGCGCTGGAGTTGCATCCGATTCCCGCGCATTTCTTCCGCTTCTGGCTGTGGATAACGACCGGCCAGATGACCAAGGAATGGGTTGCTGTGCACCGCAAGCACCACGCCAAATGTGAAACCGCTGAAGATCCGCACAGCCCGGTGATTTACGGCATCAAGACCGTGCTGCTGCGTGGCGCCGAGCTCTATCGCGTCGAAATCAAGAATCAGGAGACGCTGAGAAAGTACGGACATCAGACGCCCGACGACTGGATCGAACGCCATGTCTACGGTCCGTTCACCTGGCAAGGCGTGGGTCTGATGCTGATCGTCAACTTAGCTCTGTTCGGCGCGATCGGCTTGTCGGTGTGGGCGCTGCAAATGGCCTGGATTCCGATCACTGCGGCCGGCATCATCAATGGCTGGGCGCATCATCGCGGCTATCGCAATTTCGAAGCGCCCGACGCTTCGACCAATATTCTGCCCTGGGGCATCATCATTGGCGGCGAAGAACTGCACAACAACCACCACACGTATCCGACCTCGGCCAAGCTGTCGGTAAAGAAGTACGAGTTCGACATCGGCTGGGCCTATATACGTGCCATGGAAATGGTCGGTCTGGCCAAAGTGCGCAAGACGCCGCCGATGCTGCGCCATGGCGCCATCAAGCCAGTGGCCGACAAGGACACGCTGGAAGCCATCATTGCGAATCGCTACGAGGTGATGGCCAAATACGGCCGTGAGCTCAAAGCTGCGTGCACAGCCGAACTCGCCAAGCTGCAGGCCGAGGGCGCCAAGCACACCGACAAGTGGCATCAGTTCAAACGCGCCCAGACCTGGTTGCATCGCGATCAGGAACGAATTCCGAGCGCTTTCCACGCGGAGATTGCCGGTGCCCGCGCCGCCAGCCCGGCGTTGGACAAACTGGTGCTGATGCGCGAGGAACTGCGCTTGCTGTGGACGCGCACCAATGTGTCGGTCGAGCAGCTGGTGCACGACCTGCAGCTATGGTGTCGCGAGGCCGAAGAAAGCGGCATCGCCGAGTTGCGGGCCTTCTCGCAGAGCCTGCGCGCGGCACGCGCCTGACGGGGGGCGGCAGACGGCAAGGCAGCACCGCTGCTGGAGTTTTACTCAAAGGCACCGCAAGTCGGTGCCTTTTTCATTGCTGTCGCATCTTCTCCGAGTCAGCACGTCCCATTTGGGCATGGTCTGTCTCTTAGGAGGAGCTTACTCACAAGCTACAAGACAAGTTGAAATACAAAAAATAAAGGGCACACAAGGTGCCCTTCAATTCGCATGATCCACCTGTGAAGCAGGAAGTTTGCCTGCAACATGGGTCTCAAATATGCTTATTTCAGCTTCGTTTCTTTGTACGTGACATGCTTACGCGCCTTGGGATCGAACTTCATCAGTTCGAGCTTTTCGGGCGTTGTCTTCTTGTTCTTGCTGGTCGTATAGAAATGGCCGGTTCCTGCAGAGGATTCCAGCTTGATCTTTTCGCGTCCGCCTTTTGCCATGATGGTCTCTCCTGTCCTTCGAGATTACAGCTCGCCCTTGGCGCGCAGATCGGCAACCACTTGCTCGATGCCGACCTTGTCGATCAAGCGCAGGGCTGCCATGCTGATGCGCAGACGCACCCAGCGGTTTTCGGTTTCGAGCCAGAAACGACGGTACTGCAGGTTAGGCAGAAAACGACGCTTGGTTCTATTGTTGGCGTGGGACACATTGTTGCCCACCATCGGGCGCTTACCCGTAACTTGACAGACGCGTGCCATGACGCTTCTCCGGTTCAATGTTGTTTCACACGCGGTACTCAGAGCAAGGAACTCACATCCCCTGATAAGGCACCCTTCGATGACCCGTCAGCATGTAAATACACATGCCTGCCACTCGGTCAGTATCGGCAAAGAAGATGATTATAGCTTGAAATTTTGGCGGCGAGGCTGACGATGCTTCAAGCGCCCGCTTGCTCAAGAAAGCGCTGCGCATCCAGAGCCGCCATGCATCCCGTGCCGGCGCTCGTAATGGCCTGTCGATACACATGGTCCTGCACGTCGCCAGCAGCAAATACACCCGGCACGCTGGTCATGGTCGCAAACCCGCTCTGGCCGCTTTGCGTGGTGAGGTAGCCGTCCTTCATTTCGAGCTGCCCCTTGAAGATGTCTGTGTTGGGTTGGTGGCCGATGGCGATGAAGCAGCCCTGCAATTTCAGTTCCTTGGTGCTGCCGTCTTGCGTGCTCTTGATGCGTACGCCGGTGACGCCACTCGAATCGCCCAGCACCTCGTCAAGCGTGCTCCACAAGTGCAGCTCGATCTTGCCTGCGCTCACCTTGTCATTCACCTTGTCGATCATGATGGGTTCGGCGCGGAACTTGTCGCGCCTGTGTATCAAGTGCACCTTGCTGGCGATGTTGGAGAGGTACAAGGCCTCTTCCACAGCCGTGTTGCCGCCGCCCACCACGCAGACTTCCTGTTCACGATAGAAGAAACCATCGCAAGTGGCGCAGCCGCTGACGCCGCGGCCCATGAAGGCATCTTCGGAGGGCAGACCCAGGTATTTGGCCGAGGCGCCGGTGGCGATGATCAGCGTGTCGCAGCTGTAGCTGCCGCTGTCGCCCTTGAGCTTGAACGGACGCGAGGACAAGTCGACCTCATTGATCTGGTCGTTCACGAGCTGCGTGTTGAAGCGCTCGGCGTGTTGTTGAAAGCGCTGCATCAGATCCGGCCCCGTCACGCCGGACGCGTCGGCGGGCCAGTTGTCGACGTCGGTGGTGGTCATCAGCTGACCTCCTTGCGCCATGCCAGTCACCAACACGGGCTTGAGGTTGGCGCGTGCGGCATAGATGGCGGCGGTATAGCCGGCCGGGCCGGAACCCAAGATCAAGACCTGGGCATGTAGATTAGTTTGGCTCATGTGGCGGATGTTGGGTGGAAATTGGTGGTCACAAGGTCGATCAGATCAACATTGCACGCTGCACATACAGCGTAGACCCTATGGTGAGTTGTGAACAAATTGGCACAATATCCCGTATTCTAAAGAGGATGGGGTGAGCGAAGGCTTCAAAGCCCTTGTTTCAACAATAGACCGAACTGGGAGTTTGTTCATGGCGATGTTGTCCAACTTGGACCTGATTCGACGCGTGCCGCTGTTTTCTCTGCTCACGACCGAACAGGCACAGTCGATTGCTGATAGCGTAGTGAAACGGCGCTTTCGCCGCGGTGAAGTGATTGTTGAGCAAGGGCGCAAATCGAACGCCTTGTTCATCTTGTTGAACGGCCGGGCTCGAGTTCTGACCGCCGATCAGCGAGGCCGTGAAGTGATTTTGGCGGGGTTACAACCCGGTAATTATGTGGGGGAAATGAGCCTGATCGACGGTGAGCCGCACTCCGCCACTGTGCGTGCAGAAGTCCAGACCGACATGTTGGTGCTGGGCCGAAACGAGTTTTCGCGGTGCTTGCCCGACAGTTCAAGTCTGTCCTACGCCGTGTTGCGTGGGCTGGTCGCACGCTTGCGCAATGCCGATCGGCAAATCGAGTCGCTCGCCTTGCTCGATGTGTATGGCCGGGTCGCCCGCACGCTGCTGGACATGGCCGAAGATGACAATGGCATCAAGATCATTCGAGGCAAGGTTTCGCGTCAGGACATGGCGAAGATTGTTGGCGCTTCGCGCGAAATGGTCAGTCGCGTCATGAAAGATCTGGAGGACCGTGGCGTGATTGAAACGCTGGAAAATGGCTCGGTCGTCATCAAGGAACGCCTGCATTCACCTGACTGAGGCGGGATCGAGGGCTAGCCCTGCGGCGTGTCCAACGCCTGCCAAAGGACAGGTCGCTTGGCAGCGACCGGGCTGAGTCCGCGCACAGGCCTGACCGCGATCGGCCACAATGGCGACATGAGCTTTCCGTTGGGATCACTGCGTGGAGACGACGCCTCCGGCGCGTCGTCAGCCACCTACACGCGTCAAACCAAGAAATCAGCCGCGGCTAGCGTCGACCCGCAAATGTCGCGCGCCTCGAGGCGGCTGTGGTTGTTCGCCGGCGCGGTTCTGCTGCTGCTGGCCTTTCTGGCGCTCGTGTCGCGCAACCCGGCCGATGCGGGGTTTTCCACATCGGGCGCAGGTGAGCCGTCGCGCAATCTGGTCGGCGCCGTCGGCGCCTGGTGTGCTGACATGCTGCTGTTCCTGTTCGGCTATTCCGGCTGGTGGTTGGTGCTGGTGGGTCTACGTCATTGGTTGAGTGGTCTGGCCAGAGTGCTGCGTCCGTCGGAAAGCCTTGCGCAGCAACAGAAGAGTTCCCGACAAGCGCCGTGGCTGTTCTGGCTAGGCGTCGTGCTGCTGATGAGCGCGAGTTGCGCGCTGGAATGGACCCGGCTCTATTTGTGGGAGACGCGTCTGCCGGGGCATGCCGGCGGTGTGCTGGGTTTCGCGCTCGGACCGCTGAGCATGCAAGCGCTGGGGTTTGCCGGCTCGGGCGTCGTGTGGATTGCCGCTCTGATAGTGGGTTTGTCGTTGGCCTTGCGTTTTTCATGGCTTCGCGCGGCCGAGACCCTGGGCACCTGGATTGATGGTTTGCTCGAGCGCTACCAGCAGCGTGTAGAGCGGGCCGAAGACAATCGCGTCGGTGCACAAGCACAGCGTGAACGCGAACTCGTCGTCGAGGTGGAACGCCACGTTGTCGAAGACCACGTGCCCATCGTCATCGAGCCCCCGGTGCTTGCCACACCTCAGTCGGTGCGTGTCGCCAAGGAAAGACAAAAACCCCTGTTCTCGGAACTGACCGACACCAAGCTGCCGCAGGTTGACTTGCTGGACGCTGCTCCAGGACGCGTCGAGAGCATCCCTGCCGAGTCGCTCGAAATGACGTCGCGATTGATCGAGAAGAAGCTGCGCGACTTTGGTGTGGAGGTGAGGGTGGTGGCAGCGTCACCCGGCCCGGTCATCACGCGCTACGAGATCGAACCGGCCACTGGCGTGAAGGGTTCGCAAATCGTCAATCTGGCCAAGGATCTGGCGCGTTCCCTGAGCCTGGTCAGCATCCGCGTGGTGGAGATCATTCCCGGCAAGAACTACATGGCGCTGGAACTGCCCAATGCGCGTCGTCAAACCATACGCTTGAGCGAGATCCTGGGCTCTCAGGTCTATAACGATGCGGCGTCGCAACTGACGCTGGGCTTGGGCAAGGACATTGTCGGTTTGCCTGTGGTGGCCGATCTGGCAAAGATGCCGCATTGTCTGGTCGCCGGTACCACTGGAGCGGGCAAGTCGGTCGGCATCAATGCCATGATTCTGTCCTTGCTGTACAAGGCCGAGGCGCATGACGTGCGGATGATTCTGATCGACCCCAAGATGTTAGAGATGAGCGTCTACGAAGGCATTCCGCACCTGTTGGCGCCTGTCGTCACCGACATGAAGCAGGCTGCCAATGCGCTCAACTGGTGTGTGGGCGAGATGGAGCGCCGCTACAAGCTGATGAGCAAACTGGGAGTGCGCAATCTGGCCGGCTACAACAAGAAAATTGTCGAGGCGGCAGAGCGCGGAGAGTTGCTTCCCAACCCCTTCAGTCTGACGCCTGATGCGCCCGAGCCCTTGGATCGTCTGCCGTATATCGTGGTGGTGATTGACGAACTGGCCGACCTGATGATGGTGGTCGGAAAGAAGATTGAAGAGCTGATCGCGCGCTTGGCGCAAAAAGCGCGCGCCTCGGGCATCCATTTGATCTTGGCCACGCAGCGACCCAGTGTCGACGTGATCACGGGCTTGATCAAAGCGAACATTCCTACGCGGCTGAGCTTCCAGGTGTCGAGCAAGATCGACAGCCGCACCATCCTCGACCAGATGGGAGCCGAGGCCTTGCTGGGCATGGGTGACATGCTCTACATGCCGTCGGGCATGGGCGTGCCGATCCGTGTGCACGGCGCGTTTGTGAGCGACGAAGAGGTGCACCGCGTAGTCAAGTACCTGAAGACGCAGGGCGAACCCAACTACATCGAAGGCATTCTGGAAGGCGGCGTGCTGGACGGCGAGAGCGTTGAGCCGGGTGCACCGGGCCAGGCCAATGGCGAGGCCGATCCCATGTACGACCAGGCGGTGGCGGTGGTCCTGCAACACCGCCGCGCCTCCATCTCGCTGGTGCAACGCCACTTGCGCATCGGCTACAACCGCGCGGCGCGATTGCTCGAGCAGATGGAGCAGTCCGGACTCGTATCCAGCATGTCCACCAACGGCAACCGTGAACTGCTGACACCCAAGCGCGACGAATGAAAACCTATCTGAAAGGCGCTCTTCTGGTCTTGTTGGTCATGGCGGGTGGGGCGCGTGCCGACGCGCTCGACACCTTGCACGATTTTGTGCGCGAGGTGAAGACCGGCAAGGCCAATTTCACCCAGACGGTCAGATCACCCGATGGCGTGCGCAAGAAGACATCGAGCGGAAGTTTCGAGTTCGCGCGCCCGAATCAGTTTCGCTTTGTCTATACCAAGCCTTTCGAGCAGACCATTGTCGGTGACGGCCAGAAGGTCTGGATCTATGACGCCGACTTGAACCAAGTCAGTTCCCGGCGCATGAACGAGGCCCTGGGAGCCACGCCCGCGGCCCTGCTGGCGGGAGGCGATCTGAGCAAGGACTTCGAGCTGAAGGCGATTCCCAGCACGCAAGGGATGGACTGGGTGCAAGCCACGCCGCGCCAGCGCGACGGCAGCATCCAGGAGATGCGCATCGGCTTCAAGGGCAAGGAATTGGCTGCATTGGAACTGACGGACGCCTTCGGCCAGCGCTCAGAACTGCAGTTCAGCAGTGTCAGCAACAATCCCAAGCTGCCGGTCGACCGTTTCAAATTCGTGATGCCTGCCGGTGCCGATTTGATCGAGCAATAGCGCCGTCTTCATCTGATGAGAGACGGGTTCCTTGCAAGACCTGACCCTGTCTAGCGCAAGTGATCAAGCGGCCTGCAACTCGGCGCTGGGCAGCATGCCGGCGTTGGCGAGCAGTTCCTGCACGTCGATCAGGATCAGCATGCGCGCTTCATCGTTGCTGTTGCGCAGCGTGCCAATGCCGGTGATGTGCGACGACTTGATGGCGCCGGAAAATCCCGGTGTGGCCTTGATGTCTTGTTCGCGCAGTGCCACCACATCATTCACCGCGTCGGCCACCACGCCTACGGTATGGTTGCCTAAATTCAGTACGATGGTGACGGTGGAGGCGCCCACTTCAATCGGCGGCAGATCAAACAACTGATGCATGTCCATCACCGGCACGATGTTGCCGCGCAAATTCAGCACCCCCTTCACGCAGGGCGAAGAGTTGGCGATATGGGTAGGTTCCTCGTAGGAACGGATTTCCTGCACCTTCAGAATCTCGATCGCATATTCTTCCCCGCCCAGTCGCATGCTCAGGTATTCACCGGGTGCGCTGTTGGCGGCCACACGGGCTCCGGGGCGCTGTGCCAAGGGATAGGCTGCGCTATCGTTTTTCAATGCGACGAGTTCGATGCCGGTGCTCATGATGGATTACCTTAGGAGTTTTCCCTAATCTACTCGACCTTTCGACTGCAGCGCGCCTTGATTGACCGCGCATGGCCACAAGGCGGCGCGATGCGTGAACAATGCACGCGGCGTTGGCGCGCCTGAGACAATCGTGGCATGACGTCGCAAGACCCCTTATTCGATTCGACCCCGGACCCGGCTTCAGGCCCGTCGCTGACCCACGCGCCGCTGGCCGAGCAGCTCAGGCCGCGCAGCCTGGACGAAGTGATAGGCCAACAGCATTTGCTCGGGCCGGGCAAGCCGCTGCGTGTGGCGTTTGAAACGGGGCGTCTGCATTCGATGATCTTGTGGGGACCGCCGGGCGTAGGGAAGACCACGCTGGCCCTGCTGGTCGCACAGAGCTTTGACGCCCAGTTCATCGCCATCTCGGCCGTGCTGGGCGGGGTGAAAGACATACGCGAAGCGGTCGAGCGAGCGCAGGTGGCCAGGGCGCAGGGGCGGCGTACGGTCGTGTTTGTCGACGAAGTGCACCGTTTCAACAAGTCACAACAGGATGCGTTCTTGCCGCATGTCGAGTCGGGCCTGTTCAGCTTCATAGGCGCCACCACCGAGAACCCGTCCTTCGAGATGAACTCGGCGCTGCTGTCGCGTGCCACCGTGCATGTGCTCAAGTCGCTGGACGAGGCCGAGTTGCTGGCACTCGTCGTGCGCGCTCAGGCGCGGCTCGCATGCCCGCCGCTCAGCGAGGCGGCAGCCAAGCGACTGGCAGCCTTTGCCGACGGCGACGCGCGGCGCTTGTTGAATGCGTTGGAGACGGTGGCGACGCTGGTCACGGCGGGCCAGACGGAGATTGACGAAGCCATGCTCGAGCGGAGTCTGGGCGAGCAGCTGCGCCGATATGACAAGGGCGGCGAGCAGTTTTACGACGTGATCTCGGCGCTGCATAAATCGGTGCGCGGTTCCGATCCCGATGCCGCCTTGTATTGGTTTGCACGCATGTTGGATGGCGGCGTCGAGCCGCGCTATATCGCGCGTCGCCTGGTGCGCATCGCCAGCGAAGACATCGGTCTGGCCGACCCGCGCGCGCTGCGCATCTGCCTGGATGCGTCTGAAACCTACGAGCGCCTAGGCTCTCCCGAGGGCGAGCTGGCATTGGCGCAGGCGCTCGTGTTCCTGGCGGTCGCGCCAAAATCGAACGCGGTCTACAAGGCCTATAGCGCAGTGCGCGCCTTTATCAAAACTGACGGCACGCGTCCGGTGCCCATGCATTTGCGCAATGCACCCACCGGTCTGATGAAGCAACTCGGCTATGGCGACCAATACCGGTACGCGCACGACGCCCCCGACGCCTTCGTGGCCGGCGAGCACTATCTGCCCGAGAGTCTTGAGGGCATGCGCTTTTATGAGCCCGTGCCGCGCGGCTTGGAACAGCGCATCGCCGACAAGCTGGCCGAGCTGCGTCGCTTGAACGCGGAGGCAAGAGTCGGTCAAGAAGGGGCCAGGAAAAAATAGTATCGCGCGTGAGCAAGTATCTGCGTCGTTGTCGGCGAACGCACATGGCGATACGCATTCAGGCGAAGCACCTGGACGCAGGTGACTTCGGCCTTGCGGGAAAGCCTGGAGAAGCCAGCGCAAGATCCGCTCTTACAATGCGCGCTGTTTGTGAGATTCGGTGGTCGCGATCGAGCTGCTGCCGATAGCGAAATCCAAGGCTTTACCCGTTGCTGCCCATAAGGCAGCGATGCGGCTTGCGCGCCAAAGATTTTGGCGCCGCGATGAACAGGAGATCCCTTAATGGAAACCTTTATCCAGCAGATCATCAACGGTCTGGTACTGGGCAGCATGTACGCATTGGTAGCCTTGGGCTACACGATGGTCTACGGCATCATCAACCTGATCAACTTCGCCCATGGCGAGGTCTTGATGGTGGGTGCGCTGACGAGTTGGACGGTGGTCACATTTCTGGCCGATTCCGGTCTGCCGGGATGGCTCTTGTTGTTGATTTCGCTGGTCGCGGCCATCATTGTCTGCACCACGCTGAACTTTGCCGTCGAGAAGATCGCTTACCGGCCGCTGCGCAACGCGCCGCGCCTGGCGCCGCTGATCACGGCGATGGGCATGTCGCTGCTGCTGCAAACACTGGCGATGATTGTCTGGAAGCCCAACCCCAAGCCCTTTCCGATGCTGCTGCCATCGACGCCATTTGACCTGGGCGGTCCGGTGATCACTGTCGTGCAAATCATGATTCTGGTGACCACGGTGGTGATTCTGGTCGGTCTGATGTGGCTGGTGAATTACACCAAATTGGGACGTGCGATGCGGGCCACCGCGGAGAACCCGCGGGTGGCGGCTCTGATGGGCGTGAAGCCCGATTCGGTGATTTCGGCAACCTTCGTGATCGGTGCCGCGCTGGCTGCCGTGGCCGGCATCATGTGGGCCGCCAACTACGGCACCGTGCAGCACACCATGGGCTTCATGCCCGGACTGAAAGCGTTCACGGCCGCCGTGCTGGGTGGCATCGGCAATCTGGCCGGCGCGATGTTGGGTGGCGTGCTGCTGGGCTTGATCGAGGCGATTGGTGCGGGCTATCTTGGCGCCCTTACTGGCGGCGTGCTGGGCAGCAACTACTCCGACATCTTCGCCTTCATCGCACTGATTCTGGTGCTCACGCTGCGACCTTCGGGCCTGCTGGGTGAACGCGTCGCTGATCGCGCCTGAGGCACAAGGAGTCCTTCATGCAAAAGAAAAAGTTCCTCATATTGTTGGCAACGATCGGATTGCTGATCCTGCCGCTTATTGGTCAACATTTCGGCAATGGTCCGGTGCGAATCGTCGATCTGGCTTTGTTGTATGTGATGCTGGCGCTGGGTCTGAACATCGTGGTGGGCTACGCCGGCTTGCTGGACTTGGGCTACGTCGCCTTCTACGCCTTGGGCGCCTACATCTTCGCGCTGCTGGCGTCGCCTCACTTGGGCGACCAGTTCGAGGCCATCCAGGCCATGTTGCCGAATGGCATGCATTCGCCGCTATGGGTGGTGATTCCGGTGGGCGCCGGTCTGGCTGGATTCTTCGGCGTGTTGCTGGGCGCACCGACCCTCAAGTTGCGTGGTGACTACCTGGCCATCGTGACCTTGGGCTTTGGCGAAATCGTGCGGGTGTTCCTAAATAATCTGGAGTACCCGTACAACATCACCAACGGCCCGCGCGGTATTGGCCAACTGGATGCGATTCATTTCTTCGGCATCAACCTGGGCAGACCCTTGGACTTGTTCGGCTTCCAGTTGGAGTCGGTGACGATGTACTACTACCTGTTCCTGACGCTGGTGGTGGTCACGGTGCTGATTTGCTACCGGCTCGAGAACTCGCGCATAGGCCGCGCCTGGATGGCCATACGAGAGGATGAAGTCGCAGCCAAGGCCATGGGTATCAACACCCGCAACCTCAAGCTGATGGCATTCGGCATGGGCGCCACCTTTGGCGGCGTGGCAGGCACGATGTTCGGGGCCTTTCAGGGCTTTGTGTCGCCCGAGTCGTTTTCGCTGCAGGAGTCCATCATGATTGTGGCGATGGTAGTGCTCGGCGGCATTGGCCATATTCCCGGTGTGATCGTGGGTGCATTGCTGTTGGCTGCCTTGCCAGAGGTGCTGCGCTATGTGGCGGGACCGCTGCAACAGATGACGGGGGGGCGGCTGGACGCCGCCATCCTGCGCCAGTTGCTGGTCGCGTCGGCCATGATTGGCGTGATGCTGCTGCGTCCACGCGGCCTGTGGCCTTCGCCCGAGCATGGCAAGGCCGCCTCCGCCCCGTCAGAGAAGTGAGGAAGGCAGCATGTCTGAATATGTCTTGAACGTTAGCGGTGTCTCCAAGCGCTTTGGCGGCCTGCAAGCCTTGTCGGAAGTGGGTATCCGTATTGAGAAAGGCCAGGTCTACGGCTTGATCGGACCCAATGGTGCTGGCAAGACCACCTTCTTCAATGTTCTCACCGGTCTTTACACGCCGGACGCGGGCAACTTTGAGCTGGGCGGCGAACCCTACAAGCCCAGCGCCGTGCACGAAGTGGCCAAGGCGGGAATTGCCCGCACCTTCCAGAACATCCGCTTGTTTGCCGAGATGACGGCGATCGAGAACGTCATGGTGGGCCGCCATGTGCGCAGTCGCTCGGGCTTATGGGGCGCGGTCTTGCGCACGCCTGGCTTCAAGGCCGAAGAGGCGGCGATTGCCCAGCGCGCGCAAGAGCTGCTCGACTATGTGGGCATCGGTCACCTGGCCGAGTTCAAGGCGCGCACGCTGAGCTATGGCGACCAGCGTCGCCTGGAAATCGCCCGCGCCCTGGCGACCGACCCCAAGCTGATCGCGCTCGACGAGCCGGCTGCCGGCATGAATACCACCGAGAAAGTGGTGCTGCGCGAGTTGATAGACCGCATACGCAATGATGGCCGCACCATTTTGCTGATCGAGCATGATGTGAAGCTGGTGATGGGATTGTGCGACCGTGTCACGGTGCTCGACTACGGCAAGCAGATCGCCGAAGGCACGCCGTTCGAGGTGCAGCGCAACCAACAAGTGATCGAAGCCTATCTGGGCGCCGGTCACAAGACACACTGAAGGCCGTGAGCCCCCAAGGCCGCCCTGCAGCGGCGTCCGCCCCCCCGAGGGGGAGGCCCAAGAAAACTTGGGACGGCCCGGCGTTTCCTTGGAAATCTGGAGAGAACGCAATGTCTGAAAACATCCTGCTCAAGGTCGTGAACCTGAACGTCGCCTACGGCGGTATCAAAGCCGTCAAGGGAGTCGATTTCGAGATCAGGCAAGGCGAGCTGGTCAGCTTGATTGGCGCCAACGGCGCAGGCAAGACCACCACGCTGAAGGCCATCACCGGCACGCAACCGGTGGCCGATGGCGACGTTCAGTTCATGGGCAAGTCCATCAAGGGCCAGGGCGCCTGGAATCTGGTCAAGCAAGGCCTTGTGATGGTGCCCGAGGGGCGCGGCGTGTTTGCGCGCATGACCATCACCGAGAACCTGCAAATGGGCGCCTTTGTCCGCAGCGACGATGAAATCGACGCCGACATGGAAAAAGTGTTCGGCATCTTTCCACGCCTGAAAGAGCGTCGCAATCAACTCGCCGGCACCATGTCGGGCGGTGAGCAGCAGATGCTGGCGATGGGCCGCGCGCTGATGGCGCGTCCCAAGGTTTTGCTGATGGACGAACCCTCGATGGGCCTGAGTCCCATTTTGGTCGACAAGATTTTCGAGGTGGTGAGCGACATTCACAAGCAAGGGGTGACGATTTTGCTGGTCGAGCAAAACGCCAGCCGAGCGCTTGGCCTGGCCGATCGCGGCTACGTGATGGACTCGGGCAAGATCACGCTCAGCGGTAACGCCAAAGAGCTGCTCAATGACCCCGGGGTGCGCGCGGCTTATCTGGGCGAGTGACCAGACCGGCCGAGCGGGCGTACAAGCCAAAACAAAAAACGGCACTTCAGGTGCCGTTTTTTATGCCTGATCAAGGCTGCCGCAGAACCTGCTCAGTCGAGCGACGCCCCCGAGGCCTTGACCACTTTTTCGTACTTGGCCAGCTCGCTCTTCACAAACGTTGCGAACTGCTCGGGCGAATCGCCGGCGGGCTCGGCCATCATCATATTCATGCGAGCGACTACTTCCGCGCTGTTCAGTGCCTCGTTGAAAGCCTTGTTGAGTTTGTTGACCACTTCACGCGGCAACTGCGCCGGGCCGAATAGGCCGAACCAGGTGTTCACGTCGAAGTTGCCAAGGCCCAGCGCTTTGCCGCTTTCGGCGATGGTCGGCAGATCGGGCAGGGCCGCAGATCGGGAGGCCGTCGTGACCGCCAGTGCCAACAGCTTGCCGGACTTGATATTGGCCGAAGCGGTGGCGAGATTGTCGAAATTCAGATCGACCTGGCCCGATAGCAGGGCGAGCTGCGCCGGATTGCCGCCCGCATAAGGGATGTGCACCATGAACAGCCCGGCTTGCGACTTGAACATCTCGCCCGCCAGATGGCCGGCGCTGCCGTTGCCGCCCGACCCGTAGTTGAGCTTGCCTGGATTCTTCTTGGCATAGGCCACCAGGTCGGCGAGGTTTTTGATGCCAAGCTTGTGTGCCGTCTCGGCGTGCATCACCAACACATTGGGGACTTTTGCTACCAGCGTGATCGGCGTGAAGTCGCGGATCGGGTCGTAGGGGATCTTCTTGTACAGCCAGGGGTTGATGGCATGGGTGGCAACCGCACCCATCACGATGGTGTGTCCGTCGGGAGCCGCCTTGGCCACGATGTCCGCACCCAGATTGCCGCCCGCACCGGGCTTGTTCTCGACCACGACCACACCCAAGCTGTCCTTGACGCGGTCGGCCAGCGTGCGCGCCAGTATGTCGAGCGGGCCGCCCGGAGCGTAGGGAACGATCAGACGTATTGGTCGGCCTGCCTGGGCCGATGCCGGCAAGGGGCCGAGCAGCACAAGCGCTGCCAGCGCGGCCAGCACCGATGCGAAGCGGCGCCGGCTCGATTTTGCAGGCAGGGATGGGCGGATCATTCTGAGCATATCAATTCGCATGTTTGTCAGCCTCGGAAGTGAAAGAGTCGGCGTAGAACTCATCGACTGGAAGTCCTGCCTGCGCGACGAAGTCGCGCTGTGCTGACTCCACCATGATGGGCGCACCGCAGGCATAGACCTGATGCCCGGAGAGATCTGAAAAATCGGCGAGCACGGCCTGATGCACAAGGCCGGTGCGACCCGTCCAGGCGTCTTCAGGCCTGGGTTCCGACAGCACCGGCACATAGCTCAGATGCGGCATGCTGGCGGCGGCCTGTACCGCCCATGCGTGCATATACAAGTCAGTCTTGCTGCGACAACCCCAGTAAAGCACGGCCCGGCGCGTCGAGCCCAGATGCTGCAAGCGCTCGATGATGGCCTTGATCGGGGCAAATCCGGTCCCGCTGGCCAGCAGCACGATGGGCTTGCTGCTGTCTTCGCGCAGGAAGAAGCTGCCGAACGGCCCTTCCATGCGCAGGATGTCCTTTTCCTTGAGCGCGCCAAACACATGGTCGGTGAACTTGCCGCCCGGCATGTGGCGAATATGCAGTTCGATCGCGGGCGGGTCGCCCTGCAGGTGCGGTGCATTCGCGATGCTGTAGCAGCGGCGACTGCCGTCGCGCAGCATGAACTCCACGTATTGACCTGCGTGGTACTGGAAGTTTTGCGTTGCCGGCATCTGCATGCGGATCACGGCGACATCGGCGGCGGGGTGTCCGATGTTGATCACGCGGCTGGGTAGCTTGAGCACCGGGAACTCGCCGGCACCGGGTACTGTGCGCGCTTCGATCACGCAATCGGTCTGCGGCTTGGCACAGCAGGGCAGCATCATGCCTTGCTGCTGCTCCAATTCGGACAGCGCCTTGGCCTGGTGTACGCCGTGGATTACGCGGCCCTCCAGCAGCTTGCACTTGCAGCTTCCGCAGGCACCGTCCTGGCAGCCATAGGGCATGCCGATGCCCATGCGTATGGCGCCACCCAGCACCGTCTCGTCTGCCTCCACTTGGAACGTGCGTTGGCTGGGCTGGAGCGTGATGTTGAAATTCATGATGAACAAGTCGCGAATGTCTGAATGAACAAGGCCCCGACCTTGTGCAGGCACGGGGCCGTAAACTGATGGTTGATTTTGCCTGAACTCAGCATAGCCATGTTTCTTTCATCCGCTGCCCGTTTCAAACGTCCGACGCTCTTGATTGTGGGTTGTGGCGATGTCGGCTTGCGCGTGCTCAAACTTCTGCAAGGCCGCTGGCGCGTGCTCGCCTTGACGACCGATGCGGCGCGCGTGCCCGCGCTGCGCGCTGCGGGGGCTATCCCCTTGATGGGCAATCTGGACGAGCCGCAAACACTGGCGCGGCTCGCCGGCTTGGCCGACAAGGTACTGCATCTGGCGCCGCCGCAAGCTCACGGCGAGCAGGATCATCGCACCCTGGCCCTGCTGCGTGCGCTCGGCCGCAAGAACCGCGTGCGTCGCCTCGTCTATGCCAGCACCACCGGCGTCTACGGTGATTGCGGTGGCGCGCTGTTCGATGAATGCCGCACCGTGGCGCCCATTACCGAGCGCGCCAAGCGGCGCGTCGACGCCGAGGCGCGTCTGCGTTGGTATGGCGCGCGTTTCAATGTCCGCGTGAGCCTGCTGCGCATTCCCGGTATCTATGCGAGTGATCGCGCCGGCGGTCATCCGCGTGAGCGTCTGGCGCGCGGAGCGCCGGTCTTGCGCGCCGAGGACGACGTCTATACCAACCACATTCATGCCGACGATTTGGCGCGCGCATGCGTGGTGGCCTTGTTCAGGGCCTTGCCGCAGCGTGTGGTGCATGTGTGTGACGACACGCAAATGACGATGGGCGACTACTTCGATCTGGCGGCCGATTTGTGCGGCCTGCCCAAGCCGGCGCGCATCAGCTGGCAAGAGGCGCAGCGAACGCTGTCGCCCATGCAACTGAGTTTCATGGGCGAGTCACGCCGTTTGAGAAACGATCGCATGACGCACGAACTGCGCCTGAAGCTGCGCTACCCCCACGCGCAACAGGGTCTGCTGGCTTAGAGGCCCTAGCGGCGTCTTGTGCGACCGCTGCGCCAGTAGCGAATCAGCAAGTAGGCGCCCAGCATGCCGCCCAGGTGGGCGAAATGCGCAATGCCGCCGCCGCCGCCCAAGCCCATGAACAACTCCAAGGCACCGAACACGGCCACGAAGTACTTGGCCTTCATCGGAATGGGCGGGAACAGCGGCATGATGATGCGGTTCGGGAACAGCATGCCAAACGACAGCAGCAGGCCGAACAAGGCACCCGAAGCGCCCACCGTCGGAGTGCCGGAACCGATCAGATAAGTGAACGCGAGTTGCACCAAGGCAGCCGACAGCACACTGGCGGCCAGCATCTGCATATAGCGTTTCGGTCCCCAGAGCTGCTCAAGCTCGGAGCCGAACATCCACAGGCCCAGCATATTGAAGAACAAATGCCCAATGCTGCCGTGCAGGAAGGCATAGGTGAACAACTGCCAGGGCCAGAAATTACCTGTCTGCAATGGCCACAGCTCGAACCACGCGGTGACCTGATACGGCACGAGCAGGAACACACAGAACAGCCCGACGCAGATCAGCATCAGGGTCTTGGTGACGGGAGGCATATGGGGCATGGGTCTCGGCTCAGTTGGCGCTGCTTCGGCCAACCGGGCAGCGTCGTGAACGGCTTGAGTGCATGCACAAGAACCATGGGCTCAAGCGCGAGTACCTAC
>Ga0315270_10000488_pt1 | contig 22084 bp, 22 predicted proteins | sample C1_bottom_MG_FD_204932 | JGI IMG/M metagenome (GOLD analysis project Ga0315270, IMG submission 204932) | Sediment microbial communities from Yellowstone Lake, YNP, Wyoming, USA - C1_bottom | ecosystem: Environmental > Aquatic > Freshwater > Lake > Sediment | place: USA: Wyoming | collected...
TCTCTACCCGATTCTCGGGGAGAGCGCAAACGGCTGTTCAAATCGACACCAACCAAAATCGCCTCTAAAGTCAATCTGTGCTTTTACTTCCAAAGGGTGGGCACGGAGTTAACCGGACACTAGTGGGTTGTCTTCATTTTGATTTTCCTTATTTGTGTTGAGAGCGGGCGTTTTTTGGCGCACCCACAACGCCTGCGCTGTTAAGCAGCGGCTCTTTTCCCGTGCGGGGAAAATTTCAAGAAGGCCCGACCCGCGCAATGACGAGGCGCCAGAGTCCCTCAATGAGCATCTTTTGAGCCACAAACGTAACTACACTGTTTTAATTGATTAAAATTTGATTTTCAGAATTGATTTAGTGAAATATTCAATCATGTTGAAGTACCAGCTCGTTCAATTCGAAGGCAGAGGCGGTCGATGGATCGGCAAGCTGACGCACGAGGAACGGCAGGAACCGAGCCCCGGGGAGTCGCGTTGATATTTTGGCGAACCAATCCCTGCGCGCGCCAAAATCGGGCGCACAAATTCCCCACCCACTTTCAATCGGGTGATGGGATTAAAATAATTCTAATTTATTTATTCTTTTTGGCCGGCGCGAGTGGGGCCTTCTTCACGGATTCGGCCAATTTGCCAGCCAGATCCGCTCCCCGGGACGTGGCGCCATGTACGATCGGCGGTTTTGCTTTTTTAGGTTTTTTATCATTGGCCATAATGCCTCTTTTCCAGACCTGGTTTCATTTGAGATCAGGCCCTGTTTACATTATGAGTCCAATATAATGAAATTCAAAAAAATCTCGATTTGTTTTACCAACCAGTGATGTTCGATCACGGGTTAGGATCTGCGGCCGCACACCAAGGGTTGGGGTTTACCATCGGGGAATCATCCCCGGAGGCATCCCATGCGCCGATTCGTTGGCTCGACCTTGATGATCGCGTTCCTGTTGCTTGCGTGCGATGAGAAGCCCGCTCCCGCCCCGCAGACCGAGACGCCCGCCGCCCAGCCCACGGCGCAACCTGCGCCTGCGGCAACCCCCACCGCCGCCGAATCGGCATCGGTCCCTGTCCCTTCCGCGGCGCAGACGCCAGCACCCAAGCCGACTCCGGCCCCCGCGTCCACGGCGAAGCCGGCTCCGGCTCCGGCGCCGGCACCAGCACCGGGGCCCGCTCCACAGGCTGCCGCCCCGGCCCCGGCCGCCACACCCGTCCCAGCCCCAGCTCCTTCTGCGTCCACAGGCGCGATGCCATCGCTGGCGAACAACGGCCACGCCGCCGCGGGTCCCGACAAGTGCAGGATGTGCCACCGCCTCCAGCACGATTCCTGGTCGGTCACGGCCCACGCGAAGAAGGGGCTCGACTGCGAGGGCTGCCACGGCAACGGCGCCGACTATAAGACCATGTCCGTGATGAAGGACCTGGCCGCGGCGAAGGCGGCGGGCCTCGTTATGCCCGGCCCCGATTTCTGCCGGAAGTGCCACGGCGCCAAGGCTGACGCGTCGCTGCTTCCGAGGGCGCACGCCCACAAGGCGAAATAGCCGCTACGGGCGTCGGCCTACTGGGAGCGCGTCCTCCGCTTCCGAAGGGGGGCCCACCGTTGGCCACCCTCGCAACATGATGCTAAGGTGGCCCATGCTTCCTCAGGAGTTTCCATGCGCACTGCTCCCGCTTTGGCCGCCCTCATGACGTTGCCCGCCCTTGCCGCCGATCCCGCGGTCATCGCCAATCCCTTCTTTGCGGAATGGAAGACGCCCTTCGGGGTGCCGCCCTTCGCGGAGATCCACGAGGAACACTTCCTCCCGGCCTTCAAGGAGGGCATGGCCCGCCAGAAGGCCGAAGTGGCGGTCATCACGGATACGAAGGAAGCCCCCACTTTCGCGAACACCATTCTGGCGCTGGACCTGTCGGGCCAGTTCATGGATCGCGTGGGCTCGGTGTTCTTCAACCTCACGGGCGCGGAGACCAACCCGAAGCTCCAGGCCGTGAACCGCGAGGTGATGCCGCTCATGGCTGCCCACCGCGATGACATCCAGCTCAATGGGAGGCTCTTCGGGCGCGTGAAGGCCGTGTGGGAAGCCCGCGCCGCGCTCAAGCTGGAGCCCGACCAGGCTCGGCTGCTGGAGCGCAGCTACAAGGCCTTCGTCCGTGCCGGCGCCGCGTTGACGCCCGGCCAGCAGATCCGCATGCGCGCCATCAACGCCGAGCAGTCCAAGCTGGGCGTGGCGTTCGGCGACCGCCTGCTCAAGGCCACCAAGGCCTTCCAGATGGTGGTCGACAAGCAGGGGGATCTGGCGGGCCTGCCCGAGGGCACACGCCTGGCCGCGGCCGCTGCGGCGAAGAAGGCAGACCAGGACGGGAAGTGGCTCTTCACTCTAGACGGACCCAGCATCTGGCCCTTCCTGGAGTACGCCCAGAACCGAGATCTGCGGAAGCGACTGCTCACGGGCTACCTGGAGCGCTGCAACCAGGGCGGCGACACCGATACCAACGCCATCGTGGCCCAGGTGGCGGCCCTGCGGGTCGAGAAGGCCCAGCTGCTGGGCTACAAGACCTGGGCCGACTACGTGCTCGAAGAAAACATGGCGAAGGATCCCAAGGGCGTCTACGGCCTGCTGGACCAGATCTGGAAACCTGCGCTGGAAGTCGCCAAGAAGGAGCGCGCGGAGTTGCAGGCGATGATGGCCAAGGACCTGCCGGGTCAGAAGCTGGAGCCCTGGGATTGGCGCTACTACGCGGAGAAGGTGAAGCAGGCCAAGTACGACTTCGACGAAGAATCGGTGAAGCCCTACTTCGCCATCGACGCCGTGCGGCAGGGCGCGTTCACGCTGGCCGGCCGCCTCTATGGCATCACCTTCACGGAGCTGAAGGACATGCCCGTCTATCAGAAGGATGTGCGCTGCTTCGAGGTGAAGGAGCAGGACGGCCGGCACCTGGGCCTGATCTACGTGGACTACCATCCCCGACCCGGCAAGCGGGGCGGCGCCTGGATGAGCAGCTACCGTCCCGCCTGGGTGAAGGACGGGAAGCAGGTGGATCCCGTGGTGGTGAACGTCTGCAACTTCACGGCCCCGGCGGGGGACCGTCCGGCGCTGCTGACGTCCGACGAGGTGCGCACCCTCTTCCACGAGTTCGGCCACGGCCTGCACGGCCTCTTCTACAAGGGCCGCTACCGTGGCACCGCCGGCACCCCGCGCGACTTCGTGGAGCTGCCCAGCCAAGTCATGGAGAACTGGTCCATGGAACCGGAGATGCTGAAGCTCTACGCGAAGCACTACAAGACCAGTGAAGCCATCCCGGACGCCCTCGTGGCCAAGATGAAGAAGGCCGCGAAATTCGGCCAGGGCTTCGCCACCGTGGAGTACATGGCCGCGTCCCTGCTGGACATGGACTGGCACACGCTGACGACTACGAAGCCCCAGGACACCGCCGCCTTCGAGAAAGCCTCCCTGGCCAAGTGGGGCCTCATCGCCGAGATCCCGCCCCGTTACCGCAGCCCCTACTTCAACCACATCATGGGTGGCTACGCGGCGGGCTACTACAGCTACATCTGGAGCGCCGTGCTGGACAGCGACGCCTTCCAGGCTTTCAAGGAGAAGGGCAACCTCTTCGATCCCGCCACCGCCGCCAAGTTCCGCGCCGAGGTGCTTTCGAAGGGCGGCATGATCGACCCGGCGCAGCTCTACCGGAATTTCCGCGGCCGGGATCCGAAGGTGGAACCCCTGCTGGAGAAGCGCGGGCTACGGTAGCCTGCGACCGGCCTGCCTCAGTACTTGCCTACGATTTCGGTCCAGCGGCCCTGGGCCTTCAGGATCCGCTCGGCCACCTGGCGCAGCACGCCATGGCCACCCTGGGTGGGCACGGTCCAGTGGCAGACGGCCTTCACTTCGTCCACGGCATCGGCGGGGCAGCAGGCCAGGCCCACGCGGCGCAGCAGGGGCAGGTCTGGCAGGTCGTCGCCCAGGTGGGCCACCTGGTCGTAGGTCAGGCCGTACTTGACGCAGAGCTGATCGAGGATGGGCAACTTCTCCAGGTGCCCCACGAAGCAGTCCTCCACGCTCAGGTCCCGGGCCCGGTTCACGGTGGCACCGGCGTCCAGGCCGGAAATGAAGGCCACGGGGATACCGGCCCGCTGCAAGTGCTTGATGGCGGCCCCATCGCGCACATGGAAGGTCTTGGTGTGGCCGGGCTCCGCGCTGTAGTGCAGGGCACCAGTGGTGAGGACCCCGTCGATGTCGGTGCAGAGCAGGCGGATCTTGGCGGCGCGCAGGTCCAGGTCGTCCACGGTGTTCTCCAGATCAAGCCTAGCAAATCCATCGAGAAGGCATGACGCCGATCACGATCTCTCACCGAAAACCGCCAGGAGGCTGGAATGTCGGTTTGCCCGATGATCTGATGGGTATACAGTTTTCTTTGACGAATGTTTTTTTGGGTTGACACAGATCAAAACTGAATGAATATAGTCGCATGGAGTTGATTCCGTGAACCACCAGCTCAGCAACCCGATGATCGACGAAGTGAGCGGCCTCTTCAGCGCCCTGGGCGACGCCTCCCGGTTGAAGATCCTGCGCTCCCTCCTCGACAGCAAGGGCCCACTGAGCCAGGGTTCCGTGGCCGAGGCCGCGGGTCTGTCCCAGGCCAACGCCTCGAAGCATCTGGCCTGCCTGGTGCGCGTGGGCCTCGTGAGTCGCGATCCCGAGGGCAACGCAGTCTACTTCACGCCCGTGATGCCCCTGGTGGGCGAGCTCTGCGATCTGGTTTGCGGACATGTGAGCGATCGAGCAAAGATGACCTATAAGGCGCTTAAATGAACGAATGCTTGTATATGTAGTTGCTTTTTTTTGTTTAGGAGTATTCCTTTATGAACATTAAAGCCATAACGGGATTGAGCTTGGTGCTGCTTTCGGGAGGGAACCTCCTGGCCCAGGGCAGCCTGACTGTGGCCGATTCCATCCGGAAGGCCTGGCGGGACCAGGCCGGACTCCGGGCGGGCCAGGCCATGGTGGAATCCCGTCAGGCGGAGGCGGAGGGCTACCGCGACCTCCGATTGCCCAGCCTCACGCTCCAGGCCCAGGGGGTCCGTACCAACGAACCCATGATGGCCTTCGGCATCAAGCTCAACCAGGCGCGCATCGGCATGGCCGACTTCAACCCGCTGACCTTGAACCATCCAGACCCCATCGGGGCCTATGGCGGCTCCGCCGTGCTCCAGCAGCCGCTCTACACCGGTGGCCGCATCACTGCCGCCCGGCGGGCCGGTGATTACATGGCCCAGGCCGAGGCCGCCAGCCAGGAGCGCCGGAAGCAGGAGACGGCCCAGGCGGTGGTGGAAGCCTATTTCGGCACCCAGGTGGCCGAGCAGGCCCTCAAGTGGGTGGAGGATTCCCGGACCTGGATCCAGGGCATGGAGGACTTCGTGGGGGCCCGCGTGAAGCAGGGCCTGATGCTCGAATCCGAACTCCAGCGCCTGAAGGCCTTCCACGCCCAGATCGACGCCCAGAAGGCCGATGTCACCAAGCAGATGCGTTCGGCCCGCTCGGGCCTGGGCCTGCTCACGGGCACCGGCCCGGTGGAAGGCCCCCTGGCCACGCCCCTGGAGCCCACGGACCCCGCCGCGCCCCTGCCTTCCGGAGTGCGGGGCGACCTGCTTGCGGCGGATCTGCAGGCCAGGGCCGCCGGTGAGGGCGCCAAGGCCGCCAAGGGCAACGTGCTTCCCGAGGTGGGCCTGGAAGTGGGCGCGGGCACCCTGCATCATTCCTGGTCCGAGAAGGGGAACTGGACCTGGGCTGCGGTGGGCGTGAAGTGGAAGGTGTTCTCGGCGCCGGACCAGGCCAAGGCGAAGGCCGCCCGGGCCCAGGAAAGCGCCGCCCGCGAGATGCGCAGCTTCAAGCAGCAGCAGGCGGAGCACGAAGTCCGCGTGGCCAGGGAGGGCGTTCTCGCCGCCCAGGCCCGCTACACCGCGGCGAAGGAATCCCTGGCCGCCGCCGAGGAATCCAAGCGCCTGCGGGAGGCCCGCCACAGGGAGGGTCTCGCCCCCCTCATCGAAGTGCTCGATGCGGAAGCCGCCGTGCAGGGCGCCCGCACCCTCATCCTCCAGAGCCTATTTGATCTTCGCGTGAGCCGCGCCAGCCTTGATCTTGCGACCGGCACCCCCATCGAAGGAGTGAAGCCATGAAGACTGCATTTGTGCTCGTCACGTTGGGTGCGGCGCTGCTCGGGAATCTCGCTTGCGGGAGCAAGCGAGATTCCCGAGTAGAGAAAGAACTGCCTCGGGTGGCCGTCTCCCTGGTGGCCCAGGGTTCGCCCGAGGGCGGCGCCTGGGTGGCCGCCACCCTCCAGTCCACGCGCACGGCCATGATGTCCACCCGCATGGCCGCCCAGGTCAAGCGCGTCCATGCCCAGGAAGGGCAGCGCGTGGCCGCGGGCACCCTCCTGATCTCCCTCGGCGACGAGGACCTGCAGGGCCAGCTGAAGGCCGCGGAGACCGGACTCGCCACTGTCGAGGCGTACCACCGCCGCATCCAGGCCCTCCAGGCCCAGAAGGCCAGTACCGCCGTCGAACTGGAGCAGGTGGAGGCCCAGGTGGCCCAGGCCCAGGCCGGCGTCACGGCCCTGAAAGCCAACATCGCCTATACCCAGATCCGCGCGCCCTTCTCCGGCGTGGTGCAATCCCGCAAGGTGAACGAAGGCGATTTCGTCGGCCCCGGCATGCCGCTGCTGGAGCTCGTGGGTGACGGCGAACAGGAACTGGTCGCCACCGTGTCCGAGGGTGAGGCCAAGGGCCTCAAGGCGGGTTCGAAGGTGATGTTCGAATCCGAGGGAGCCGAGGGGCAAGCCCAGATCACGGGCCTGGCGCCCGGCGGCGACCCGTACAGCCACAAGGGCACCCTGCGTGCCAAGGTGCTCAAGCCCAAGGGGCTGCGTCAGGGCTCCTTCGCCCGCATCCTGGTGCCCGGCGTCGCGGCCGCCCAGGGCCTGTCCGTGCCCCGCACCGCCCTCGTGCAGCGGGGTGAGCTCACCGGCGTGTTCGTGGCCAAGGACGGCCATGCGGAACTCCGCTGGCTCTCCCTGGGCGAAGGCGCGGGCAGCTTCCTGCCCGTGCGCTCCGGCCTGAAGGATGGCGAGCAGGTCATCGACCATCCCGGCGCCCTCCAGGATGGCCAGCCTATCGATATCTCCAGCGGGGTGAGCCATGGCAAGTGAGCCCAAGCTGGGCTTGGCCGGAAAACTCGCCAAGGGCTTCCTCCGCAGCAAGCTGACCCCCCTCATCGTCCTCGCCTCGCTGATGCTGGGCGTCCTCGCCGTGGTGCTGACGCCGCGCGAGGAAGAGCCGCAGATCATCGTGCCCATGGTGGATCTCTACATCCCTTACCCCGGCGCGAGCCCCAAGGAGATCGAAAGCCAAGTGACGGCGCCCATGGAGCGCCGTCTCTGGGGCATCCCCGGCGTCGAGTACCTCTACAGCATGAGCCGGCCCGGCATGGCGCTCATCACCGTGCGCTTCAAGGTGAACGAGCCCCAGGAGCCCAGCCTGGTGAAGATCTACCAGGAGCTGGCGGCCAATCCCCAGATGCTGCCGCCGGGGGCCATGAAGCCCATCATCAAGCTCCAGACCATCGATGACGTGCCCTTCCTCGTCCTCACCTTGCACGGTGAGGGGGATGGCGCCACGCAAACGCCCGGCCAGCTCCGCAAAGTGGGCGAGGTCCTGGCCCGGGAACTGTCCGACGTGCCCAGCACGGCCCAGGTGAAGGTCGTGGGTGGAGCCCGGCGCATGGTCCGCATCGAACCGGATCCGGACCGCCTGCGGGCCATCAACATGTCCATCGGCGAACTCCAGCCCGCCCTCCAGGCCGCCGAGGGCCAGCTGCCCGCGGGCGCCCTGGTGGACCGCGGCAAGCGCACGGAACTCGAAGCCACCGGCTTCGTGCTCCAGGCCTCTGAGCTGCGCCGCCTCGTGGTGGGCGTGCGGAACATGAAGCCCGTCTACCTGGCGGATGTGGCCCGAGTGGTGGACGCGCCGGAATCCGAACCGCCGGTCGTCCTCTTCGCCGACGCCACTCGGCCCGGCTTCGAGCCTGCGGTGAGCATCACCCTCTCCAAGCGCGCCGGCACCAACGCCACCGCCCTGGCGGACCAGGTGCTGGCCAAGGTGGAGGCATTGCGCGGCAACCTCATCCCCCGGGATGTGAAGGTGTCCGTCACCCGCAACTACGGCGAGACCGCCGGCGACAAATCCAACGAGCTGATCGAGCACCTGCTCATCGCCACCCTCAGCGTCATCGCCCTGATCTTCCTGGCCATGGGCTGGCGGAGCGCCGTGGTGGTGGGCGTGGCCGTGCCCGTGACACTGGCCCTCACCCTGTTCATCACCTACCTGTTCGGCTACACGCTGAACCGCGTCACGCTGTTCGCGCTGATTTTCTCCATCGGCATCCTGGTGGATGACGCCATCGTGGTGGTGGAGAACATCCACCGGCACATGCATCTTCCCGGCCCACGGAAGAGCTTCGCCACCGTGGTGGTGGAAGCCGTGGACGAGGTGGGCAATCCCACGATCCTCGCCACCTTCGCGGTGATCGCGGCCATCCTGCCCATGGCCTTCGTGCGCGGGCTCATGGGTCCCTACATGCGGCCCATCCCCGTGGGCGCCAGCGTGGCCATGATCTTCAGCCTGCTCATCGCCTTCGTCATCAGCCCCTGGGCGAGTCTCATCCTGTTCAAGAAGGAGGCCCATCTCCCGGAGACCGACGAGTCGGGACTCCATCCTGCGACGCCCGAAACAGCCGCGCCAGAGCCGACCCACGACTGGCAGGACAAGAACCCAGAGGTGGCTCCGGATACGAAGCTCTCCTCGCTCTATCGCAAGGTCATCCGGGCCCTGTTGTTCAGGCCTACGGTCCGCTGGGGTTTCTTCGGCGGCGTCGTGGTGCTGCTCATCGGCGCCATGTCCCTGGTGGGCTTCGGCGTGGTGAAGGTCAAGATGCTGCCCTTCGACAACAAGTCGGAGTTCATGGTCCAGCTGGATCTTCCGGCCGGGACCCCGAGGGAGGACGCGCTCGCCGTGGGCCAGGACCTCGCTCGCCGTCTGCTGAAGGAAAAAACGGTCAAGGACGTGCAGGTCTACGCCGGCGAAGCCGCGCCCTTCACCTTCGTGGGCATGGTGCGCCACAGCTTCCTCCGCCAGGAAGCTGAGATGGTGGACGTCCAGGTGAACCTGGTGTCCAAGGGCGACCGCAAGGAGCAGAGCCACGACATCGTCGTGCGCCTGCGTCCCGAGCTGGAGAAGATCTCCAAGCCCGTCGGGGCGCGGATGAAGCTGGTGGAGATCCCGCCTGGACCACCGGTCATGGATACCATCGTGGCTGAGGTCTATGGGCCTTCCGAGGCCGAACGAACCCGCCTCGCAGGCGAGGTCCTCCAGGCCTTCAAGAGCGTGGACGGCATCGTGGACGTGGATTCGTCGCTCAATCCCGCCAGCCCCAAAATCAACCTGGTGCTGGACCGGGAGAAGGCCGCCCTCCATGGCGTCGCCCCCGCCCACGTGATCCAGACGCTCTACATGGCGGGCTATGGCCACCAGGCTGGCACCTTCCATGTGCTGGGCGGCTCCAGTCAGGTGCCCGTGGTGGTGCAACTCGCTCCCGAGAAACGCCAGCACCTGGACCAGATCCTGCAACTCTACGTTCCTGGCGCCCGGGGCATGGTGCCCGTGCGGGAGCTGGTGACGGTGAAGGAGGGAACGGAAAACCCCGTGATCTTCCACAAGAACCTGATGCCCGTTGCCTACGTGTTCTCCGACCTGGCGGGCACCATCGAAAGCCCGGTGTACGCGCTGGCGGCGCTCAACAAGAAGATCGACGCCATGAAGGGCACCGGCGGCGCCGAAGTGGTCCGCCTGGGCCTCGCCCATCCCGAGAACACCGAGAACCTGATCATGAAGTGGGACGGCGAGTGGCACATCACCCTCGAAGTCTTCCGCGACCTCGGCATGGCCTTCGCCGCCGTGCTGGTGCTGATCTTCGTGCTGGTGGTGGGCTGGTTCGAAAGCTTCGAGATCCCCTGGGTGATCCTGGTGCCGATCCCGCTCTCCCTCATCGGCATCATCCCGGCCCATGGACTGCTGGGTGCCTTCTTCACGGCCACCAGCATGATCGGCTTCATCGCGGGGGCAGGCATCATCGTCCGCAACAGCATCATCCTCGTGGACTTCATCGAGCTGAAACTGCGCGAGGGCATGCCCCTAGCGCTGGCCGTGGAGGAAGCGGGCGTGGTGCGGTTCCGGCCCATCCTCCTCACCGCGGCGGCCGTGATCGTGGGCTCCCTGGTGATGCTGGCGGACCCCATCTTCCAGGGCCTCGCCATCAGCCTCATGGCAGGATCCGTGGCGGCCACGCTGCTGTCCGTGCCCTCCATTCCCGTTCTGTACTACCTCGTCGCCCGCCGGGGCCGCGCCGCGGATCTCCAGCGCGAGGCGTCCGTCTCCACCACCATTGATGAATAGGAGCCATCCATGACCGTCGATCGCATCGTCCACACCGTCGCGGGAACCTTCATCCTGCTGAGCCTGGCCCTGGCCCGCTTCCACAATCCCAACTGGATCTGGTTCACGGTCTTCGTAGGCGCCAACCTGCTCCAGAGCGGCCTTACCAACTGGTGCCTGATGTCCACCATCCTGCGCAGGCTCGGCGTGCCCGAAGGCGCCGGTGTGGGGTGCTCCCGGTGAAGGCCACGGTGATCCGCATCGCCCTGGGTCTTGTCATTGGCGGAGCTCTGGGCTACGGCTGGCACCGCCTGGTGGGGTGCAGCACCGGAACCTGCCCCCTGACGGCCACCCCGCTTCGGGGCATCAGCTACGGCGCGGTCATGGGCCTGATCTGGGCCCTGGCGCGCTAGCCCACGATTTCCCGGCCCACGGCCGGATTCCGAACTGGAGTTCCCATGTCCGAGGTCATCCATCTCACCACCGAGGCTTTCCACAAGGTCTCGTCCCATGACACCCCGCTGCTCATCGATTTCTGGGCGCCCTGGTGTGGTCCCTGTCGCATGCAGGGTCCGATCCTCGACGAAGTGGCCAAGAACATCGGCTCCAAAGCCATCGTCGCCAAGGTCAACGTGGACGAGGAACCCCTGCTGGCGGGCCAGTTCAGCGTACAGAGCATCCCCACCCTGCTGGTCCTCAAGGATGGCCGCATTCTCCGCCGCATGGTCGGCGTCCAGTCCGGCCATGTCCTGATGGAAGCGCTCCAGCAGGCGGCGATCTGATGGCGGACTACTGGATCTACCTCATCCCGGTGGCGGCCATCGGGTACCTGCTCTGGAGCCGCCGTTCGGCTTCTGCCACGGACGTGAAGGCCCTCATCGAGCAAGGCGCCCAGATCGTGGATGTGCGTTCCAAGGCGGAATTCCGTTCCGCCTCCCATCCCAAATCCATCAACATTCCCGCGGACCAGCTCGATCAACGGGCCAAGGAGCTGGATCCCGCCCGCCCAGTGCTGCTCTGCTGCGATAGCGGCAGCCGCAGTGGCTTCGCCGTTGCCATCCTCAAGCGCCAGGGCTTCAAGAACGTCCACAACCTGGGCTCCTGGCGCCGCATCCAGTCCTTCTTCGCCTGAACCCGGAGGTTCCCATGAGCGCGTCTCCCGCCCCCACGCCCGACCAGGTGCTCCAGATGATGCAGGGCAAGATGGGCGACACCCTGCCGGAGTGGCCAGGTCAGCTGAAGCAACTGGCCCCCGATCTGCTGATGTCCACGGCCCAGCTTTCCCAGGGCAGCGTCCAGCGGCCCGGGAGCACCATTCCCCTGAAATACCGCCACCTCATGGCCGTGGCCGCGGCGCTGGGTCGCCGCCAGTCTGGATGCGCCCGCTCGCAGGCCCGCATGGCCATGCAGGAGGGCGCGACGGCCGAGGAAGTGCTGGATGTCGTGCGCATCGCCCGGCACCTGATGGCCGCCGGTATCCTGGATGCGGCCGCGCCGATCCTCAAGGACCTGGCCGGCTAGACATCCAGGGAGCCGCGCATGGAAGCCAATGTCCGCTGGGAATCCGGCCTGACCTTCGAGGTGGATCAGGAAGGCCACCGGTACTACATCGATGTGCCAGACGAGGCCGGGGCGCCCACCAAAGGACCCCGGCCGAAGGGCCTGCTCCTGGCCGGACTGGGCGGCTGCACCGCCATCGATGTGGTGAGCATCCTGGAGAAGATGCGCGTGAAGCTGGACGGCCTCGAAGTGCAGGTGAGCGCCGAGGCCCGCGAGGAGCATCCGAAGATCTTCACCGGCATCCACGTTCGCTACGTCTTCCGGGGCAAGGACCTGCCCATGGCCAAGCTGGAGCGCGCCGTGAGGCTGTCGGAGGATACCTACTGCGGCGTGTCCGCCATGCTGCGTTCCACCGTGCGCATCACCTCGGAAATCGTGGTCGAAACCTAAAAAAATGGCGGGCCCACCCCTGGGCCCGCCTCCCCTACCCCTGAGCCCTCCGGGTCTGACGAGCAGATCCGGTGCCGGGATTGAATTTGAATATAACCAAATAGTGATTAAAGACTACTAAAACCAATGTGATTTTCATCACCAGGTCTCTTCTCTTGTGATGCCAGGACTTTGGACGGAATGCTCCGCTTCGGCCGTGGGATACTGGCCGCGCATCGGTGCTCCAGAGACACCGCAGGGCATTCATTCCGGGAGAAACCATGGGTGATCCGCTTTTCTGGCACAGGCTTCAGTTCGGGTTCACGGCGACCTACCACTATCTGTTCCCGCAGCTGACCATGGGGCTCGCCCTCGTCATCGTGGTGCTGAAGGCCATGGGCCTCCGGACCGGCGAGACCCGCTATAACGACGCGGCGCGATTCTGGATCAAGATCTTCGGCATCAACTTCGCTGTGGGCGTGGTGACGGGCATTCCCCTGGAGTTCCAGTTCGGCACCAACTGGGCGGCCTTCTCGCGCTTCTCCGGCGGAGTTATCGGCCAGACCCTGGCCATGGAGGGCATGTTCGCCTTCTTCCTGGAGAGCAGCTTCCTCGGGATGCTGATCTGGGGAGAGAAGAGGCTTTCGCCGAAGGGCCACTTCGGAGCCGCGCTGGCGCTGTGGGTGGGCAGCTGGCTTTCGGGCTACTTCATCATCGCCACCAACGCGTTCATGCAGCATCCCGTGGGCTACACCGTGGCGGCGGACGGCAGCCTCCAGTTGGCCAGCTTCTGGGCCTTCCTGCTCAATCCCTGGGCCCTGGGCCAGTACGCCCACAACATGATCGCCGCGGTGGTGACGGCCTCCTTCGTGGTGGCGGCCATGGGTGCTTTCTGGACCCTCAAGGGCATCCACCCCGAGCAGGCCAGGCTGAACCTGCGGGTGGGCACGATCATGGGCTTGATCTTCAGTGCCCTGGTGGCCTTCCCCACGGGGGACATCTCCGGCAAGCTCGTGGCCAAGCACCAGCCCATCACCCTCGCCGCCATGGAGGGCCGCTTCGAAAGCGGGCCCCGCGCGAACCTTACCCTCATCGGCCAGCCGGATGTGGCCAAGCGCCGGATTGAGAATCCCATCCAGCTGCCCGCGGTGCTGAGTTTCATCGCCTACGGCAGCTTCTCCAGCAACGTGAAGGGCCTGCTGGAGTTCCCAGAGGACCAGTGGCCGCAGAATATCGAACTGCTCTACTACAGCTTCCACATCATGGCGGGGCTCGGGACGATCATGATCGCGGTGATGGCCCTGGCCGTGCTGCTGCTCTGGCGGGGCCGCTTGGATAACACCCGCCCCATGCTCTGGGTGCTGATGCTGGCCTTCCCCTTCCCCTACATCGCCACGGCCGCAGGCTGGGCCGTGGCCGAGTTCGGCCGCCAGCCCTGGCTCATCTACGGCGTGCTGCGCACCGCCCAGGGCGGATCTCCCACGGTGAACGCGGGGCACACGGCCTTCACCACCCTGGGCTTCGCCGGGATCTTCGTGGTGCTGAGCGTCCTGTGGCTCTTCCTCATCGGCCGGGAGATCTCCCACGGCCCCGTCTCCCACTCCCAGAAGGCCTAGGAGGCTGCCATGGAAATGCTCTGGTTCTGGCTGGTCTCCGTCTTCTCGGTATCCCCTGCGGGGATACGCGAGACCTCAAAGGTTGGGCATTCCTTCACCATCATGGGGGTTGGCCATGTATGAGCTCTGGTTCTGGCTCGTGGCCGTTATGATTGCGATCTATGTGGTGATGGACGGCTTCGATTTCGGCGCCGGCATCCTGCATTTGGTGGTCGCCAAGACCAATGAGGAGCGCCGCCAAGTGTTGGGTGCCATCGGCCCCCTGTGGGACGGCAACGAGGTCTGGCTGCTGGCGGGCGGCGGGTCGATGTTCCTGGCCTTCCCCAAGGTACTGGCCTCGGGCTTCTCTGGGTTCTACCTCGCCATCTGGCTGGTGGTCTGGTGCCTGATGCTGCGCGGCATCTCCATCGAGTTCCGCTCTCACCTGGAAGACGGTCTCTGGCGCCACTTCTGGGACGGTACCTTCGCCGTCTCCAGCGTGCTGCTCCCGGTGCTCTTCGGCGCAGCCCTGGGCAACGTGCTGCGGGGCGTACCCGTGGACGGCAGCGGCTACTTCGAGATGGCCCTGTGGACGGACTTCCGTACTGGCACCCAGCCCGGGATCCTGGACTGGTACACCGTGCTCATCGGGGTGTTCGCCTTGGTGACGGTGGCTGCCCACGGCGCCCTGTTCCTGGCCTGGAAGACCGAGGGTGGGGTGCATGAGCGGTCCAAGGGCCTCGCCCTGAAACTGTGGGGCGCGGTGTTGGTGCTCTGGATCGTGGCGAGCTACGCCACGTCCGTGGTGAACCCCGGCATCTTCCACCGCCTGCCCCAGGCGCCCCTGGGCTGGGTGGCCTGTCTGGTCTTCCTCGCGGGCCTGGGCCTGGTGTTCACGGGCATCAAGCGGGAGCAGTTCCTGCTGGCCTTCCTGGGATCGGGGGCCTTCATTCTCGGCCTGCTTGCCGCCAGCGCCGCCTGCGTTTATCCCGTGATGCTGAAGTCCACCCTGGGGGCCCAGTTCGACCTGACGGCCCTCAACGCCAGCGTAGGCATCCACGGCCTGCGAGCCGGTCTGGTGTGGTGGCTCATCGGTTTCCCCATCGCCATCGGCTACCTGGCCTTCCTCTTCCGCTTCCATCGGGGGAAGGTGAAGGCGGCGGCGGAGGGGGAGGGATACTGACGCGCTTTCGTGCAAGCCTCAGAAAAACGGGCGCCGACTGGCGCCCGTTTTTCTGAGGTAGGAAAGGATTGAGGGCTGGCGCTTCTACGCCTGCCGCGGCTGGCTTCGATGCCAGCGCCAGGCCAGCCAAGCCCAGCAGGCCAGCATGCCCAGCCACCCGAATGCCCGGATGATCTGGGCGATGCTTGTGTCCTGGGCCAGCAGGCCCCAGCGCCCCAGAAGTTCGGCCCAGTCGTGCTCGCCTCCGCCCACCAGGGGGAGGACCTGGGCCCTGGCATCGGCCACATAGCGGGCGATGTTCAGCAGGTTCTCGAAGGCCCAGATGCCCGTAGCCGTGGCCCCGACGGCATCCCGGCGCAGCCAGAACGCCCCGCACGCGAGCAGGGGCACCAGGAGCTGCATGAGGGTTCCGCCAAGGATGGTCAGGACCTCCCAGCCCAGGAGGCCGAAGAGGGGGTGGCCAGCTTCGTGGAACACCAGGTTCACGCCGTCCAGCAGGGGGATCCAACCCTGGTCGGAGCGGACCGCGAGGACGGCGAGCAGAAGAAAACCCAGGGTGATGCCGGCCAGGGCGGCCGTTCGCACAGGCTGCCACTCAGCCTCCCAGGCTTCCGCCAGCGGTTCCAGAAGGGGCATCACGGATGTGCCTGATGCTTCGCCACGATCCAGTCCACCACCTGGTCGAGGGTCATGGCGCTGGAATCCAGCTCTACGGCTCCCTCGGCCTTGCGCAGGGGCGCCACGGCGCGGGTGCTGTCGGCTTCATCCCGGCGCCGCTGATCGGCCAGCACTTCCTGGAACACCGGCGCCTGGCCCTTGGCCTCCAGTTCGAGGAAGCGTCGCTGGGCGCGGGCTTCGGGGTTGGCGGTGAGGAAGATCTTGCAGCAGGCATCCGGGAAGACCACGGTCCCGATATCGCGGCCGTCCACCACCCAGCGCCCGGTGGAGCCGATGCGGCGCTGCTGCTCCACGAGCACTTCGCGCACGCGGGCATCGGCGCTCACGGGGGTTACACGCCGGGTGACGTCCTGGCTGCGGATGGCTTCGCTCACGTCCTCGCCCGCCAGGAAGACGCGGGTGCCCTCCTGGGCAAGCTTCAGGCCCGCCAGCAAGTGATCGAGGCCTATGCGGTCCTCCAGGGAGAGGCCCGCCCGCTGGAGGGCCAGGGCCGCGGCGCGGTACATGGCGCCGGTATCGAGGTACTGCCAGCCCAGACGCGAAGCGACCCGCCGGGCTGTGGTGGATTTCCCCACCCCCGACGGGCCGTCGATCGCGATCAGGGGAAGGGCGGGAGCGGTCATTCCAACATTCTGGTGTGCCGCGTTCCGCCGTTCCATTACTTCATGCCGAGATCCTTGAGGACCTTGGGATCTTTCTCGTCCTGGGCCAGCAGCGTGTGGCAGGTGTCGCAGTCGCCCTTGATGGTCCGGCCGTCGGCGGCGGTGTGGCTGCCATCGTGGCAGCGGAAGCAGCCCACGGACTCCTCGTGCCCGATGTTGTTGGGGTGGGTGCCCCAGAGCAGCTTCATCTCGGGGAACACGTTGCGGAGGTAGATGGCCTTCACGGCTTCGGCCGCGGCGTCCACCTGGGCGCGCTTGTGCTTGAACACGTCGGGGTAGCTGGTCCGGTAGAACTCGTTGATGCCCAGGACGATCTTCGAGGCAGCCTCGCTCTGGCTCGTGTAATCCACCTTCAGCAGCTCGACGGCCTTCTTCTTGATGTAGGGCAGCTCGGCACTCATGCGCTTCTGGTTCAGAGCCTTGTCGACAGCGCGGTCAGGCAGTTCGAAGGCGTGGGTGGGCCGGTTGTGGCAGTCCACGCAGTCCATCTTGCGCTCGGTGGCCTTGGACAGCTGCTCGGGCGTCAGTTTCTTGTAGTCGTCGGTGACGTACTCCACCAGCTGGCCGTTGTCATCGCGGTAGGTGACTTTGGGGATCTCCTGGCGGCGGCGATCGGTGCTGACATAGCTGATGCGCTCCATGGCGTCGAGGTGGCGGCCGTGGATGCCCGTCGTGCCATTCGCGGTGTGCCCGCCGATCTTCAGCAGCAGGATGCTGGTGGAGGCCGTGTTGGCCTCGTCATCGGCGTACTTGGTCCGGATGAGCAGCTTGTCATCGGTGAACTTCTGGGGCCAGTGGCACTGTTCGCAGGTCTCGCGGGCCGGGCGCAGGTGTTCGACCGGGCTCGGGATCGGGCGGGAGTAGGTGCCGAAGGCCACGGCGAAGAGCTGCCGGGTGCCGGAAATCTTGGCCCTCACCAGGGCCGGCGCGCCGTGGCCGATGTGGCACTGGGCGCAGCCCACGCGGGAGTGCGGGGAGTTCAGGAAGGCGGTGTACTCCGGGGCCATCACCGTGTGGCAGGTGAGGCCGCAGAAGCGGTTGGAGTCCATGTACTCCACGCCCTTGAGGCCAGCGGTGCCCAGAATGCCGACATTGATGAAGGTGAGCGCGCCCACCACCAGCATCAGGCGGCGGATGCCAGGCTGCGTGAAGTCCACCTTCTGGAGGGGCAGGGGGGCTTCGCCGGCAAGTCGCCGCTTGCGGCGCGTGCGGAGGATGCCGACGGGGATGAGCACCAGACCCGCCACGAAGAGGGCTGGGAGGGCGAGGAAGAGGAGGATCCCGAAATAGGGATGGACGGCCCTGGGGCTGGTCAGCTCCATGAACCAGAACCAGACGAGCGTGAAGGCCGAACTGGTCGTCAGGGCCACGCCCAGCAGGGTCATCCAGTTGTTGCCAAGCTGGAAGGCCAGCCTCACGAGATCTCTGATGCGTTCTTTCAAGCTCATGTATCCATCTCCGTTGCGTGGGCACAAGACAAACGACAACCACGTGTGCAATGTCTCTTTCCACCCTAAATTCCCCAGCGGATTGAGGCAAGTGCGATCCGGAGGGCAAGTCGCCCTATCTCCTTTGGTATCAATAAGGGCCGTTCCAGGTTGTGACAGACGCCCAGCCTACTGGAAGGTTACCACTAGATCATCTTTTCGCGCAGCAGGCGGAGAAAGGCCTCGCCGTACTGCTGAAGCTTTTTGGGGCCCACGCCGCTCAGCGCGAGGAATTCCGCCTCGGTGGCGGGCTGGAACCGGGCCATCTGCTGGAGGGTGGCATCGCTGAAGATCACGTAGGCGGGCACGCCCTTGGCATCGGCCAACTGTTTCCGGAGGCCCTTCAGCTCGCGGTACAGCGCTTCCTCGCCGTCCACCGGGCCCTCGGTCAGGGGCGAGCGGGAACCGCGGGGCGAACCGCGCTTGGCCTTGCCGGGCTTCGGCGCCGCTTCCAGCGGGTCGGCTCCGGTGCAGATGTCGCAGGAGGCGCCGCAGGGCTCCATGCGCTCCCCGAAGTGGGCCAGCAGCGCCTGGTGGCGGCAGCGCGGGGAGTCGGCCAGGCGGAAGAGGTCGCGGGTCTGCCGTTGCTGGGCCTGGGCCAGGCTGGCGTCGAGGCCGTCCGTGAAGCGATCGTAGCTGAGCACATCCCCCCAGCTGTAGAACATCACGCAGTCCGCATCCGCGCCATCCCGGCCCGCCCGGCCGATCTCCTGGTACCAGCCTTCGACGCTCTTGGGCATGTCGCGGTGGATGACATAGCGGATGTTGCTCTTGTCGATGCCCATGCCGAAGGCCACCGTGGCCACGATGACGTCCACATCGTCCCGCTGGAAGGCCTCCTGGGCCGCGGATCTGGCCTCGGCGTTCATGCCCGCGTGGTAGGCCGCGGCGCGCAGGCCTTCTCCGGTGAGGAAAGCCGCCGTGGACTCCACGGCCTTGCGCGACAGGCAGTAGATGATGCCGCTTTCCCCGCGCCGCGCCAGCACGAGGCGCAGCAGGGCCTCGCGCACCGGGGGCAGGCCCTCGGCCCCCTTCCGGTAGGCGCTGATCCGCAGGTTGGAGCGGAAGAAGGAACCCTGCACCTCCAGCGGGTTCCGCATCTCCAGCTGCTCCGCGATGTCGCGGCGCACCTCGGGCGTCGCCGTGGCCGTAAGGGCCAGCACGGGCACGCCGGGGAACCGCCGCTTCAGGCCCGCCAGGGTGCGGTAGGCCGGGCGGAAATCATGGCCCCAGTGGCTGATGCAATGGGCCTCGTCCACGGCGATGAGGCGCAGGTCGACCTCCTGGAGCAGGTCGGCCAGGTAGAGTTCGAGGCCCTCCGGGGCGGCGTAGACCAGCTCGATCTCACCATTCATGAGGGCGCGGATGCGGTCCCGGCGGGCCTCTACGGTCAGGCTGGAATTGAGAAAGGTGGCGCGGAGGCCCGCTTCCGTGAGCGCGTCCACCTGGTCCTTCATGAGGGCGATGAGGGGGGAGACCACCAGGGTTACGCCGCCCAGCAGCCGGGCGGGCAGCTGGTAGGTGAGGGATTTCCCCGCGCCCGTGGGCATGATGCCCACCACGTCGCGCCCCGCCATGACGGCCTCGATGATGGCCCGCTGGCCGGGGCGGAAGGCGCCGTAGCCGAAGGTGGCCTTGAGAGCCGCTTCGAGGCCGGGCTGGGCTTCCTGAGCGGACGAGGCCTCCAGATCCGCGGCGAGGTCTTTCAGCGCCGAGATGGAAGCCCGGTCGAAGGCGGCGGGCTCAACTCGGTAGCGGTCCCGCAGGCGCGCCAGACCCTCCCGGCATTCCACATGCGCGCCTTGCGCCAGCAAGGCGCGCAGGCGCCTGATCTCGTCCACAACCTGGCCCAATCAGCAGCCGCCGTCGAGCAGCGGACCGGCGGCCTTCCAGAAGGCGGCCATCTCCTCGGGCTTTCCGAACGTCACACGGATGTGGTTGGGCAGGCCGTAACCCTGCATGGGTCGCACGATCACGCCGCGCTGGAGCAACTCCTTGAAGAGCTCCGCCGCGGGGAAGGCGGTCTCCACCAGGATGAAGTTGCCGGAGGTCCCCGAGAGCTGGCAGCGGTGTTTGGCGGCTTCCTTCACGAAGGCCGCGCGCGCCTCGGTGTTCTTCTCGCGGGAGAAGGCCTCGAAGCCCAGATCCTGCACGGCGACTTCCGCCGCGGCCTGGGCCAGGTGGTTGGTGTTGAAGGGGCTGCGGACCCGCTCGAGCAGGCCCATCAGTTCCTTGGAACCAAGGCCATAGCCGATGCGCAGCCCCGCCAGGGCGTGGATCTTGGAGAAGGTGTGGAGTACCAGCAGGTTCGGGCGCTCGTCGAGGTAGGCCGCGGCGTCCGGGTAGCTGGCGGTATCCTCGTACTCGGCGTAGGCCTGGTCCACCACCAGCACGATGTCCCCGCGCAGGTTTCGCACCAGGCGCTCCAGGGCGGCGCGTTCAAGGCGGATGCCCGTGGGGTTGTTGGGATTGCCTAGGTAGACGAGGCGGGTGTCCTCCGCCACGGAGCGCAGGATGTCATCGGCATCAAGTTCCGTGGCCGAGGCCCGGGATTCGATGACGCGCCCCCCGGCGGTCTGGGTGGCGATGCCATAGATGGCGAAGCTGTGCCTGGGGATGACGGCGCTACCGCCATCCAGAAAGGCGGCCTTGGCCACCATCTCCAGGATCTCACTGCTGCCGTTGCCCAGCACCACGCGATCCACCGACAGGCCCTTGCGTTCCGCGATGCGCTGGCGGAGGTAGTAGCCGTCGCTCACCGGATACAGGCCCAGGCCCTCGAACTCCGAACCCGTGATGACCGCGGCGACGCGGGCCTTCACGGCCTCCGTGGGTCCCCAGGGATTCTCATTGGAGGCCAGCTTGACGATGGAGGTGAGGCCCAGCTCGCGCTGGACTTCCTGGATGGGCTTGCCGGGCACGTAGAGCGGGATTCTCGACAGGTGCTCGAACCCCGGAACAGTGGAGAGGTCGGCACTCATCAGGCGGGCCGCTCGGAAAGGACCTTGTCCACGATGCCGTATTCCAGGGCTTCCTCGGCGCCCATGAAGTAGTCGCGGTCCATGTCCTTCATGACCTTCTTCAGCGGCTGGCCCGTGTGCTTGGCGAAGGTGGCAGCGAGGTTCTCCTTCAGGCGCTGGATCTCCTTGTAGGTGATCTCGATCTCCGTGGCCTGGCCCTGGGCGCCACCGCTGGGCTGGTGGATCATGATGCGGGCGTTGGGCAGGGCGAAGCGCTTGCCCTTGGTGCCGGCCGCCAGCAGATGGGCCCCCATGGAGGCACACTGGCCGATGCAGTAGGTGACGATGTCGTTCTTCACGAACTGCATGGTGTCGTAGATGGCGAGGCCCGCCGTCACGCTGCCGCCGGGGCTGTTGATGTAGATCTGGATGTCCTTGTCCGGGTCTTCGCTTTCGAGGAACAGCATCTGGGCCACGATGGCGTTGGCCACGTTGTCATCGATGACCGTGCCCAGGAAGATGATGTTGTCCTTCAGCAGGCGCGAGTAGATGTCGTAGCTGCGCTCGCCGCGGGGCGTCTGCTCGATGACAATGGGTGGGTAGTAGCTGCTGGGCATGGGCCCTCCGGCTGAACCTTCAGGATAAAGCAAGAAGGCGCCATGAGGCGCCTTCCGCATGGAATCGCACAGACTGCTATTTCTTGGTCGCGGCCTTCTTGGCCTTGGGCTTTTCCTCGGCGGCAGGCGCTTCCTTCTTTGGAGTGGCCTTCTTGGGCTTTTCCTCTGCAGCGGGCTCTTCCTTTTTCGAAGCAGCCTTCTTCTGCTTCTCCTCGATGGGTTCTTCTTTCTTGGCAGCAGGCTTTTTGGCCGGCTTAGCAGGCTCCGCCTCCGCCTCAGGCTTGGCCTTGGGAGCGGCCTTTTTTATGGGTTTGGTTTCTTCTTCATGCCCGTGATCGCAATCGGGGCCGTGGACATGGTCCGCGGGGGCCACGGCAGCGGGCTCGCCGCCCTCCTGGCCTTCCAGATCGCCACCTTCCAGGCCGCCGGCGTCGAAACGATTCACGGGCAGGCCGGCCTCGCGCTTGCGCTCCAGCTCCACCAGAGCCTCGAAGGCGGTCTT
>Ga0315270_10000490_pt1 | contig 22067 bp, 25 predicted proteins | sample C1_bottom_MG_FD_204932 | JGI IMG/M metagenome (GOLD analysis project Ga0315270, IMG submission 204932) | Sediment microbial communities from Yellowstone Lake, YNP, Wyoming, USA - C1_bottom | ecosystem: Environmental > Aquatic > Freshwater > Lake > Sediment | place: USA: Wyoming | collected...
ATGCCGAAGCCGAGAAGGGCGACGCTCCCGGCCGCGAGCGCCGCCAGAACGGCGATCAGGCCCTCAACAATGTTCCAGCCGATGGTGAGGTATTCGAGGCGGGAGCCCCTGGCCAACGCTTGGTCTCGAACGGCCGCCGGCTGCGAATCGGTGTCCGAACGCGTGGTGTCTATGACTGTCTCACTCCGCAAGGATGCCCTCACTGAGATGACGCATCGGCTCAGGGACGACCCACGCCGAGGCTCCGGAGCACGTTCACGTCGACCGGACCCTGTTGGCAGCAGTCCGCCAGCTTGCCGTCGACGACGACAGCCGGCACGCGGGTCACGCCGTATTGTTTTGCCCTCGCTTGAGCCGCCTTGTCGGACCGCATGTCCAGGATTTGCAAGTCGCAGCTCGGGCAGGCGAGGCTTTGTACAACTTTGACCGCCTCGTCGCAGCACGGGCACCCCGCTGAAAAGACCTCGATGGTTCGCTTCATGGTGCTGTTCCTTCCTTCCGCCCCAGGCGGATTTGAATGAGCGGCGCGGATTGCGGCCGTTTGAGCCATAAGTTCCAAAGCGACGCTCCGATGAGAAGCGCGACACCGCTGTACAGCACAGCGGGGACGTTCCAGATGAGGCGCCCGCCAACCACGGCCGCCGATCCTAGGAGCGTGAAAACGAGAGGACCAAGGCGGCGGTGGCTCCTTGTGGACCAAGCCACCGTGCCAACGCCGAATACGAGGAACACCGCGATGAGCGGCGCGAGGACGCGTTCCGTTGTCAGGAACCCGAGCCCGACGGCCGAGAGCACCGCGAAGTACGCCCCAATGCATGCCGGACAGTGGGCCACAGGCAACAGGGCAACGACGGCGCCCGGAAGCACGGCAAGCGCGCGCAGCCATCTCGGGCGTCGACCTCGTGCGTCGTCGAGAGCTGCTCGAATCAGTGCATCCGGAGGCACACCACGCATGCCCTCTGGCGTTCCATCGTAGAGTCGGCAGCCCGGTCCGGTCGGCGCGGCACCAGCCAGGTCGCGGCCGCCCACCAGAATCGTCGGCGATCCCCATGCGCGAAGCCGTTCGGGAGTGTTCGATGCCGACACGTCGACCTCCTCGAAGCGCGGGCGCAATCCGCTCGCAATCAGGACTCGTCTCAACGCTTCGCGTGCGGAATCGGCGTTCGGACAACCGGGGAACGTCAATAGCTGGATCTTCACGACCTTCGCTCCTTGCGGGGTTTCTCATCGAGGGCCTCGAGAATCGGGCACTCGCGTACCGATCGTTCGCTCCGGCAGGAGCTCACCAGAATGCCGAGGGCGCGCTTCATCGCCCGCAGGCTCTTCAGCTTATTTTCGATGTCTTCGATTTTCGCCTGCGCGGCCGCCCGGACCTCCGCGCAGCTGGCGGCTTCGTTGCTCCGAATGCGAAGGAGCTCCTCGACCTCTGTCAGGGTGAAGCCGAGTTCCTGCGCCCGCTTGATGAACCGGATGATGCTCACGGCGTGTGGCGGATAGTTGCGGTAGCCGGAGGCCCGCCGCTCAGGTTCCGGGATGAGTCCTCTCCGCTCGTAGTAACGCAGCGTCTGGATGTTCACGCCCGCGCGGGCGGCGACTTCGCCGGTTCGTAGCGTCTCGTGGCCCATGGTCGTCTCCACCTCAAAGAGGATGCACCCTGTACCTTGGTACCGAGTCAAGCGCAGAGGTAGAGAATCTCGACCGTCATGTCGTCTTCTCTATGGAGTCGATCCCGGAGAAACGGCCGGCCTCTGCCGTTGATAGTGCCTAGATCCTGCTCGTCTCGACGTGGATCAACGAACGGCTTGCGCTTCCATGAGCCACGAGGCAACCTCGGCCTCGGCCGGGACGCGGCCGACGCACACCACTTTGCCGTTGACCACCAGACCGGGGGTGGCGAGGATGCCATACTCCAGGATCTCCGGGAACGCGGTGATTTTCTCGATCTGGGCGTCCGCGCCAAGCTTCTCGACGGCGCTCCGAACCCGCGCTTCAAGGTTCTTGCAGTTGTTGCATCCCGGCCCGAGCACCTTAATTGTGACCATGGGCGCGTCTCCCTATCAGATGAGCAGGTTGAACAAGTACCCAACGATGACGATGCCGGTGCCCACGATGCCGACGAACGCCGCGATCAATGTCGGCTTCAGCACCCGGCGGAGAATGATCACCTCGGGCAGCGAAAGAGCGATTACAGACATCATGAACGCGAGCACGGTGCCCAGGGCCGCGCCTTTCTCCAGCAGCGCGTGGACGATCGGGATGATCCCGGCGGCGTTCGAATACATCGGGATGCCGATCAGCACCGCGAGCGGTACCGACCACCACGCACCCTTCCCCATGATCGAAACCATGAAGTTCTCGGGGACGTACCCATGGATGCCAGCGCCAACGGCGATGCCGAGCAACACATAGGGCCAGACCCTTCCCACGATGTCCTTCACGGCACCAAGGCCCTGACGGATTCGGTCTTCCCAAGTGATGGTCGCGCCGGCGACGAACGCCGGTCCCACCTGCGTCTCGAAAACCCATGACTCGACATGGCGCTCGAGCCGGAGGCGACCGATGATCCAACCGGACATCACGGCGATCGCGAGCCCGGTGGCGAGGTAGAGCCCCGCAACTCTCCACCCGAACATCCCGAAGAGCAGCGCGAGGGCGACCTCGTTGACCATCGGGGCCGCGATCAGGAACGAGAACGTCACGCCGAGAGGAACGCCCGCGGCGACGAATCCGACAAACAGCGGAACGGCCGAGCAGGAACAGAACGGCGTGAGGGTTCCGAGGAGTGCGGCAAGAATTCCCCCAACAGACTCCCGCTTGCCCGCGAGGATGGCCCGGGTTCGCTCCGCCGTGAAGAACGAGCGCAATATGCCGACGACGAACACGACTAGGGTGAGTAGCAGCAGGACCTTCGGCGCCTCGAAGATGAAGAACTCAACTGCACTCGCCAACCGACTGCTCGTCTCCAGGTGAAGGAGATCGCGTGTAATCACTCTCGAAATCGTGGAGAGGCTCGCATAGGCAGCGACCCACACGCCGAGTGCGGCACTAAGCGCCGCGAGCACCTTGATCGGATGGCTCGCACGGACACGATCCGGGTCGGTCGGTTGATCGCGGTCATCGACGCTTACAGACGACGTCATTGCCATTTCCCGACCTACAGGTCCAACCCGATGATCCGGGTCGCGACGAAATACACTCCGATGACGATGAACACGGCCCCCGTGGATACACGAGCCCATCGCTCGACACGTGTCAGCGCCTGGAAAACGCTCCCGAGCTGACGCACCCCAAGGCCCAACAGGATTGCGAAGACTACCACCGGGAGGCCGGTCCCGAGCCCGAAGAGCGCCGGGACGACAATCCGGGAGCCCGAACTCACCGACAGTGGGACGAGGCTTCCGAAGAACAACCCAGCGGAAATCGGGCAGAAGGACAGCGCGAACAGAATGCCGAGAAGGCCGGCTCCTGCGACACCCCCACGCGCCGCACGTTGTTGCAGCGCTTCACCGCGCTTGCCCCAGTCGAGCCGCGGGATCCGGATCCACCCGAGCACGAAGACCCCGATGACGATCAGGAGTGGCCCGAGGATCCGGTTCATCCCTCCCTGAAGGAATGACGCGACCGCGGGGATTGAGAGAAGACTCGACACGACGAGCACGGCCACAACGACGTACGCGGCGACACGCCCGAGGGCATACAGCGCGCCGGAGGCCACCACGCGGGACCCGCGGTCGAGGTCCTTGCCGATGTACGAGATCGCCGCGATGTTGGTTGCCAGCGGGCACGGACTGATCGCCGCCAGGATCCCCAGCCAGAAGGCGGTCAGGGATGCGGCGACGAGGCCACTCACGACCGTTGCTCCAGATAGGCACGGATCTCGCTCTGGACGTACTGGCGAAATGACGCTTCGTTTTGCAGGAGCTGCCAGACCTTCTCGAGGTTCTTCCAGCGTGTCTGCTCCCCGTTCACCCGGTCCACAACGATGAGCGACTTCGTGTACAGCTTGTAGTCATCGACGAAATGGCGGTTGAGCGGGTCGTCGATGTTGATGACTTCCCATTCCAGACTTCCAGCGCCAAGCGCACGCTCGAAAGCCGCGCGGATCGCCGCGTCAGACCACGCCTCGATCTTCTTGCACGAGGCGCATCGCTGCGTCGTGTGGAAGTAGTAGACGCGGACGACATGGTTCCGGGCGGCACTGTTCGAGCTCGTCGGCGCCGAACCCGGCTTGGGTGCCGTTGGTGCGGGGGAACCCGCGAGCGTGACGAGCGCGGCCGCGAATCCGGCGGCGAAGAACACGGTGCAGACGCGAGCGAGTCGGTTCATCGAATGGACTCCTTCCTGTGGCCCGAGGAACTCGAACAAAGGTCCGGCACGTGCGACAGTGCGAGCTCGATTTCGCGAATTGACTCGTCGGCGTTGCGCGCCCCCTCCCACCGCGCGATGCCAACACCCGAGTCGAAGAGAATCAGCGTCGGCACCCAGGCGATCCCGACCCGACGCGACACTTCGGGGTGGGTGCCAGCGTCAAGAGCGCCGATCCTCAGACGGCCGGAGAAATGCGCTGCCAGAGCGACGAGGGTTTCGAACTCGAGGCGGCAGGCTGCCGACCAGGACGCATCGAAGAGAACGAGCGCGGGTTCTAGTTGCTGCGACAGCCAGGAGTCGAGATCGCCGCCGGCCAGGCGCGAAATGATCGGCTTGCGGTCGTTGCGTGCGGTCATCCGGGACTTGGTACCCACAGCTTTTCCTCCAAAGGCCGCCCGAACAGATTGCACGCCTCGTGCCCACGCGGCCATTCTGCTCGACCTGGATCCAAGTCCTGTCTTTCGAATCGCTTCGAGACGGCGCGCAACCGATCGCGCTTGCCCCGGTGTATCCCTGGACGTTTCCCCATCGCGGCGGTGGACCACCCGGGGAAACGCTCTCTCCGGCCCGAATCGGAAAGGCCGAGCGTCCTCACAGGCTGCCCCGTCAGGGGAAAAGGAGTCCCCACGCCACTCTTGCGGCAATCGCAACCAGGACGAGGCCGATGACGCGTTTCACCTGCGATCCCTGAAGCCGATCGGTCATCCACCACGCGCCCAGTTGCGCTCCTGCCGCCGAACCTGCGACGGTCCAGGCCAGCAGCGGAAGGTGGATGCCCGCCATCGAGGCGTGGGCGAGAAACCCGGTGAGAGAGGAAAAGATCACGACGAATGCGGTCGTCGCTGATGCCTTCTTCGGCTCGACGCCCATGGCCACCAGCGCTGGGACGACGACGTTCCCCCCTCCAACTCCCAGGAGACCGCCGAGAAAACCGGCCACCCCTCCCACGGCCGCACCGACGCCGAGCAGCGGGCCCATCCTCGCCTGACGCCGAAGGGGCCTCGGTCGATGAGCGAGCATCACGCCAGCCGCCAGGAGCAGGAACGCGACGAACGTCCAGAGCAACGTCGTACGGTCAAGACCCTGACCGACCCAGGCTCCGACTGGGGAGAGGACCGATGCTACGAGCAATACCGGCACCGCCAACGGCCAAACGACCAGCCGATGCCGAACGAAACGCACCGAGGCCACGCTCATCGCAACGGCGTTGAGCAGGAGCGCAGTCGCCATGGCGGTGTGGATTTCGATCCCGAAAGCCAGAAAAACCGGGATCAGGATGAAGGCCGCCCCCACGCCGGCGATCGTCAGAACGGTCGTGAAGACGAAGGTGACGATGCCCGCGAGGAAGGCGGTCATTCCCGGGACGACTCCTCGCGCTCCCATTGTCCGAGCAGCGCGTTCTCACCGCAGCCCGTCACTTCCGGCTCGAGCGTGGCGTGAGTGATCTCCCAACGCTCGCGCAGAACCGCCTTGATGCCACTGAAGAGCGTCTCGATGGCGCGTGCATCGAGATGCTCCCCGACAGTCACGTGTGCGGTGAGCAGGCGCTGGCCGGGTCCGTTTTGCCACAGATGCAGGTGATGCAGAGCGACCTCCGGGAACGCTTCCCCGACGGCGTCCTGCAGCGCCTGGACATCGACGCCGGCCGGCGCGCCTTCGAGAAGGGTGGAGAGGGTCTCCCAAACGAGCGCAAGACCGCTGCGGAGGACAGAGAAGACGACGATCAGCGCCGCCGCGGGGTCGACCCACGGACCGACGGCGGTATGCGCCAGCAGGGCTGCCGCGACCACCGCCAGAGAGGCCAGGGCGTCCTGTGCCATGTGGAGGAACGCGCTTCGGACATTGACGTCGTCCGCGTCGTGGCGCCGGAGCAGCAGGACCGAACCGATGTTTGCGACGAACGCCACGAGGGCCACGATGAGCATGAGCCCCTGGGCGACGGCGGTCGGATGAAGCAGACGCACGAGGGCTTCGCGCGCGATGACGACGCTCACCGCGATCAGCGCGACTGCGTTGGCGAGGGCGGCAATGATCTCGGCGCGCTTGAACCCGTAGGTGTGCCGCGTCGTGGGCGGTCGGCGGCCGATCCGCCTGGCCCACAGCGCCAGCCCCACCGCGACGACGTCGCTGAAGTTGTGTGCGGCGTCGGACATCAGCGCGAGGCTCCCCGACAGCAGGCCGCCCACGAGCTCGGCCAGTGTGATGGCCACGTTGAGAGCGGCGCTCGCCCAGAGTCGCCGTTCCATCGTGTTTTCGGGGGCCGCGCCGTGGCCGTGGAGATCGCTCACGCTGGTCTACCGCACGTCGCCCGAGCACGGGATGCAGAACGCTTTACCGTCCTTCATGCGGACATAGCGCTCGAAGACATACTCGCCGCACTTGGAGCAGAGGGACTTGGCGAAGGATCCCTTCACCGGCTGGTACAGGAACTCGGGGCGTTCGGCCATCGCGTAGATCGCTTCGTCGGGTAGCGAAAGCGTCCAGTCGATGACCTCTTGGGTAACCGCCGCCGGAATTGCGGACGGCTCCACACCCTGCTTGCGATAGGCGAAGAACTCGAAACGATTGAATCCGTCGAGTAACTCCCGCGTGAGCGCGTAGCGCACGGCAACCTTCCCGGGGTACCAGAACGTCGCCGCCAGCTTGCCCCAGTTGGTTTTCTCCATCAGTGTCTTGCCGAAAGTCGCGCCGGTGGCGGCCTGAATGCCGTCCATCAGGCAGGTCTGCGGATGTCCTTCTCCGAGTTCGCAAATCACGTGCAGAGCGTGGTCCTTCTCCCTTTCGACGCCCAGCTTTGCGAGCGCCATGAGCCCCATGCGGTAGCCAAGGGGCATGAAGGGGCACCTATGACCGTGGAAATCGAAGGCCCAGTCCGGTGGAACGTGAAGAGGAGTCGTTGGCTGCATGGCTGTCATTCCCTCCTGTGCCTGTATGCGCCGCAGTGAACCGCTGGCTATGCCTTCGCCTCGCTCACCAGGACCAGGTCGTTCCCGCTTATCAGCGCGCGCACCTCGGGTAAGAACGCCTGGATGTCCTCCTGCTCCGTGGAGGTTACTTCAAACGACATGAAGGCCGGAGTCTTATCCATCGCCCCTTGCACGGTGGGCACGTGGAGCTGGAGGTTCACCAGGTCGAACGGGCGGCCCTTGACGAGCGCCTGGAGTTTGGCCAGGAACCGCTTCTCCCCGAACTCTCCGGCGACCTCCATCCGGACCCGCGTGGTGAGCTTCGCCACCGCCTCCTCGGCCGCGGCGCGCGCCGCCTGCGCCTGCTGCTTGGCCATCTTCTCTTTCGACTCCTGTCGCACGATCTTGAAGATCTTGTGCTCGCGTTCGAGTTTCCAGACCAGGTCGCGTCCCGGAAAATCGATCGCCTCCACCGGGCACACCGTGGCACACGTGCTGCAACCGACCATGCACTCGTAAGGTCGGGACGCAACCGCGACTCGGTCCTTCATCTCGTAGACGCCACGCCCGCACGTGACGTAGCACAGGGTGCAGCCGATGCAGGTCTCGGCGTTTACCGTGGGGAACCACGGGATCTCATTGCGCGGAATACCGTGCCAGCTCTGGGTTCCGGTCGGGTTCATGACGACTCTCCTTTGCTCACGACGAGACACAGGCCCTTACGATTGCTCGGGATGCGTCCGATTGAACGCCGCCCGCACGCTCTCGGTCGTTCGGCGCGCGGCGCGCTCGAGCGACTCGAACAGGTCGTAGAAGATCGGAACGTAGATCAGGGTGAGAAATGTGGAGACCATGAGGCCGCCGATGGCCACCACCGCGAGGGGACTCAGGCGCTCGAGACCGATGGCCCACTGCAATGCGATGGGAAGCATCCCCACGGCCGTTCCCACCGCCGTCATCAGAATGGGCCGCGTGCGGACGCGCACCGAGCCGGTGAGCGCGTCGTGGAGACTCTCGCCGCGCGCTCGCGCCTCCTGGATGAAATCAATGAGCAGGATGCTGTTCTTCACCACGATCCCGGCCAGAAGGATCATCCCCATGAACGACGGCATGCACTGGTGCTTGCCGGTGAGCAGCATCGCCCAGCCCGCGCCGATGAGGCCGAGCGGGATCGCCACCATGATGGTGAGCGGGTGGATGAAGGAACGGAAGGCGGGAACCAGCGAGAAGTAGAGCAAGACGAGCCCGAGAACGAGGGCCTTCATGAGAGAGGAAAACGCCTCGTTCATGGTCTTCCGCTCGCCCTCGTCGCCGATCGCGTACCCTGGCGGCAGTTCGAGACCCTCGAGGGCCTTGCTCACTCTCTCGTTGAGATGCGTCACCGCCGTCGTCGCGCGATAGCCCAGGACGTCGACGGTCTCGCTGAGGTTCTGGCGCGTGTGCAGCGTGGGCACGATCGTCCGCTCGAGGTGTCCCAGGGCTTCCAGCGGAACGCTGCCGCCCGGGGTCAGGATCGGCAGCGTGGCGAGGTCGCCGGGAGCGGCGCGGCGGTCGCTGCGAGCCTGGACCCATACGGCGAAGGAATCCTGCTGCGGCACGCGAAACGGCGTGGCCGGGACGCCCTTGACCTGCGCGCTGACCTGCGCCGCCACGGCGGCGGCGTCGATGCCGTAGATGGCGAGGCGCTCCGGATCCGGGAGGAAGCGGATCTCGAGGCGATCGCGCGTCCACGTCGGAACGACGGCGGTGAGGCCGGCGACGGTCCCGAGGCGGCGCGTGACCTCCTGCTGCAAGCGAGAGAGAACCTCCGGGTCTGGTCCGGAGATCATGATGTCCACCGTGGACCGGATCGTGGAGAGCGGCGTGGCGCCGTAGTCGAATGCCGCAGGAAAGCGAATCCCCGGGACCGTTCTCAGTTGGTCGAGGACGGCCGCTTCGATCGCCCAGAGCGTCTCCTTCCGGTGGAAGCGGTCCACGAGGTGCACGGTGATGAACGCCTGCTGCGGATTGCGGCCCGAGCCGAAGGTGAGCACGCCTGGCTCCGAACCCAGGGTCGAGGACGTGCGTACGACGCCAGGCTGCTCCCAGATCGTCTTCTCGACTCGGGCGAGCAGCGTCTCCGTGTCGGTCAGCGAAGCATTCGGGTAGGCCTCGAAGGTGACCCGAAAGATTCCCGTGTCCATCGGCGGCATCAAGTCGCGCCCGATGAGCGGCATCAGGACACGACCGGTGAAGCCCAGCATCAGCAGCGCAGGAAGGACGAACGCGAGCTTGTGACGCAGGGCGACGTCGACCACGCGCACGAAGAACTCCTGCAAGCGATGCAGCAGCGTGCCGGTGACCAGGTGGTCGAGTTTCTTCTCCCAGCTCCATTTCTCCAGGCGGCCGCCGAGTTTGAGGATGAAAGGCGCCAGGATCGGCAGGATCGTGATCGACACCAGGTACGAGGCCAGAAGCGCGATCGACAGCGTGAGGCTCAACGGCCGGAGTACGGTCTGGACGAAACCGCCGATGTAGATGATGGGAAGGAGCACCACGACCGTGGCGTAGGTGCCCGACAGGATGGCCACCATGACCTCTTCGGTGCCGCCGACGGTCGCCGTCGCGAGATCCTTGCCGAGCTTGTGGTAATGGCGCTCGATGTTCTCCAGAACGACGATCGCGTCATCGAGCAGCATTCCGACTCCGAGGATCACGCCCGTCAGGGTGACCATGTCGAACTCGAAGCCGAACAGCCACATGAAAGCGAACGTGATCAGATACGTGAACGGAATAGAAATCCCAGCCAGGATCATCCCTCGCGTGTCCGCGAGGAAGAGGAAGATCACGAAGACCGTCATGAGAATGGCATCGCGAAGCGCGTCGACCATGTTGGAGACGCTCTTTCCGATCAGTTCGCCCTGAGTGTCGGCCACTTCGAATCGGAGGCCGGGGTACTGCCGCTCGAGATCGGGGAGCTTCGCGAGCACGGCCTGAATCGTGGGCATCGCATGGCCCGAGAGGGCCCGTTGCACGGCGACACCGATCGCCGGCTTGCCGTTCCCGTGGTAGGCGGCGAGACGCTCTTGAATCCCACGGTCGACGGTCGCGACGTCGCGAAGGTACACGGGAGGACCAGGCTGGCCGCTCACCACGACCGCCGCGACGTCTTCCGGCCGAACGAATTCGCCCTGGTTCTTGAGCAGGATGTGGGTCGTATCGGTGACGAGCAACCCTTCCGGGGTGTTTCGGTTCCAGGCCGACAGGGCGCCCACGACCTGGCCTGGACTGAGCCGATACGCCTGCAGCTTGTCGGGGTTGAGGGTCACCCTCACGACCGGCTGGAAACCGCCGAAGACGTCGACGTTGGCGATCTCGGGAACGCGGAGGAGCTCTTCCTTGATCTGGTTCTGGGCGAGTTGGCGGACCATAGAGAGGTCCAGGTGCGAGCCCGCCTTGGGCGTGAGGGCGAGCACGAGCACCGGCGGCGTAGCCGACGAGACCTTGTACAGTTGGAAAGGCCGTATGTCGGTTGGAAGAAGCGGGCGGATCTTGTCGAGGGCGTTCGACACGTCGGTCGCCGCCGAATCGAGCCCCTTCTCGTATTCGAACTCCGCGGTGACGACGGACACCTCGTCGTTGGACGTGGACGTGACGCGTCGAACCCGTTCGACGGTCTTGACCTCTTTCTCGATCACCCGGCTCACGTCACCGTTCACGTCGTCGGCCGACGCGCCGGGCCAGACCGTCACGACGGTGATCTGTGGCCGTTCGCTGTCCGGGAAGAGGTTGACCGGGATGCGGAAGAACCCGACGATGCCCACCGCCGCCAGGAGCAGCACCAGCGAGAGCACGAGATGCGGTTTTCTGACGTACGCTTCGATGATGCGCACGACCTACCTCGCCTGCGGAGACAGCAACGTGCCGGCGGTGAGGGCCATCAATTCGCTCGGGAGCCCTACGGCGACCGTATCTCCGGCAGCCACGCCTCCGGACACGACGGCTTCGATCCCGTTGTCGCCGGCCACCGTCACGGGAACGGGATCGGCCTTGCCGCCCCTCACTCTGATGACGAGCGTCTCGTCGGTCCCCCGCAGCAGCGCTGCCACCGGGACCGTGACTCCTCTCCGCGCGTGTGTGGCGTACGCCGCCGAAACCGCCGCCCCGGGTGAGAGGCCGAACGGGGCGGCGGCAAGGTCGGTCTGGACCGTACCGAGATGCGCTGCGTCGAGGGCCGGGTAGATCCGCGAAATCGTCGCGGCCAGCGTCTGACCTGCGCTCTCGAGCGTTACCGCGTCCCCCACCGCAAGGCGGGCCAGGCTTTCTTGAGAGAGTTTGGAGATCAGCCTGACCGGGCCCGGAACCTGAATCGTGAAGAGCGGCCTACCCGGGGCGGCGAGATCGCCTGGTTCCGCGAGGCGAGCGGTCACGATGCCGGAGTAAGGCGCGGCGACGTCGGCGTAGGACCGAAGGATCCGTGCGCTGCCGAGGCCGCGCTCCGCGCCGACGCCCGCCGCTCGCGCCGCCTCGAACTGGGCTCGGCTCACGTCGAGCGCTTGCCGGGCGATCGCGTCGTTCTGGAAGAGCACCGTATCGCGCTCGAAGATCGCCTGCTGCTTCGCCAGTTCCTCGTGGGCGGCGACCGTCCGCGCCTCGGCGGCAACCACCGCGTCGTCGAGCACGCGCGGGTCGACCCGCGCCAGGATGTCTCCCTTCCTGATGGAATCGCCTTCGCGGAAGCGGACGTCCAGCAGCGCGCCGGCGACCTGAGCCGAAAGGGTAGCCACCGTTTCGGACTGGACGAGCGCCGCGGTCGCTATCCGTCCTTCCACGGCGCCGTCGCGCACGACCGCCACGTGGACCGGAACGGCAAGAAGGGCAGGCGGCTCAGCGAGTGCAAGATTCTGCTCCTTCCGCCGGATCACCGCGATCCCGGCCGCGACCAGTGCGAGCAGAACGACCGCTCCAACGACACGCTTCACCACGACTCGGCCCCCTTCCCCTGGACGAAGCTCAAGTAGTCCGCCGCGCTCTGAGTTGCGTACAACCCGCGCCAGTACGCGGTTTCTCCCGCGAGCTCCTGCGCTCTCGCAGCGAGGTAGTCCTCGATCCGGCCCGCGCCCTGCTCGAGCTTGAGGTGCTCGACTCGCGCCACCTGGCGGCCAAGCTCCCGCTGCGCTTCCCCGGCCCGAAGCTGGGCCTGCGCCGCGTCCAAGCGGCCACGTGCGTCCACGACCTGCGTCGCGACTTCGAGCTCCTTGCCGCGCTCGCGTTGCTGGGCGGCCGCGAGATTTTCGTTGGCTTCACGGCGCTCGTGAACCCGGCGCATGCCATCGAACAAAGGGAGCCTGAACCAGAGGCTGATCTCGTGAGTATCGAGGGGTTCGGCAATCGAGGAGCCCGTGTTTCTCAGGAAGTTCGCTTCCACCCAAAGTCGGGGACCGAACGCTTCGCCGGCCAGTTTCTTTTTGCGCTCGAAGACCTCGGTGTTCTCGCGGGTCGCGACGAGGTCCAGCCGTCGCTTGCCGACATCCTCCACGTCGTCCTGCCCCGGGAGGAGGGGCGGCGGAACGTCTGGAATATCGGTGAGCGCGTAGCTTTCGCTGGGAAGGTCTTCACCGATGAGGGCGGCGAGGATCGCCTGTGCGGTTCGTGCCTGTGCCTGGAGGTCTGCAACCTGCGCCTCCGCCCCCCGCAGCGCGAAGGTGACCTTCGCCGCGTCCACGGGCGCGAGGGCGCCGAGCTTCACCTTGAGTTGCGCGTCGGTGTCGTCCTTCGCCAGCGCGTCTCGGAGCGTCTCTGCCGCAGAGTGGGCGTGCCGGACCATGAGCGCGTTGCGATAGGCTGCCCGTACGTTGTACCGGACCTCGTCGCGGGTGAAGAGCGACATGTGCTGCGCGGCGCTCTGCGCTAGCTTCGCGATGCGGTCGCCTTCGTGCAAGCTCCCGGAGTCCAGCAGGGGGATCAGCCACGCAACCCCGTAATGGACCTGGTCAGCGGCCCACGGCAGCTGGGAGAATCCAGCGGCCGGATTCGTGAATTGATCGATCGAAATCGGGCGCACCAGACGCGGCGACTCGTAATTGTTGTAACTGCCCACGAGGTCGAGTTGGCCGAAGTGGCGAGCTCGTGTCTGAGAAGTTCGCTGTTCGGCCGCGACGGCTTCGAAGCTCGCGGCGACCAACTTCGGATTCGCGTCGAGCGCGCGCGATTCGGCCTCGTCGATCGTCAGCGGCACGGCTGCGAAAGCTGGCGAGAACACCGCGACCAAGGCGATCGCGAACGGAAGGAAGCCCCTCCTCTCTCGCAGGCCAGGCTTTCGGTCCCTTTTCATGCCTGGAACAACTGCACGGGACATGCCGGATACGCGTTACCGAGGAAACGACGATCTAACGCGCGTCGATACGGAGACTTACGCGCGGGACGACGAAGCGGCCAGGTCTCGATCTGTTTCCCCGGACGCTTCCCACTAGACCGGGCAGGAACATCTCAGGAAACGGGCCCGTGCGCGCGACCAGGGAGGCCTAGGCCCCCTTGGTGCCCATTCCCAGCCGCTTCATCTTCTTCCACAGCGCGGATCGCGTGACGCCAAGCATGGCGGCCGCCCGGGTTCGGTTGCCCTCGGTCAGCCGGAGGGCCTCTTCGATGCCTGCCCGTTCGGTCTGCTCGATCCCCGACTGCGAGAGCGCCGCTCGTTTGCCCACCTCGCAGAGCTCCGCCCGCCGCAGATCCTCCGGGAGATCCCACACGCCGATTCGGGTCCCCCGGGCGAGGATGGCTGCGTGCTCGACCGCGTTTTCCAGTTCGCGCACGTTCCCCGGCCAGCAGTAGTCGAGGACCAGGCGGAGCGCTTCGGCGTCTAGCCCCTCCGGCACCGGCTTCGACACCGTGGACACACCGCGACCGCGACCCCGCGCGGGAGTCTCGCCGGCCCGGCTTGTGAGCCGATCGAGGAAGTGCCGCACGAGGAGCGGGATGTCCTCCTTCCGCTCCCGAAGCGGCGGGACTTTGACCGTGAACACAGCGAGCCGGAAGAAGAGATCCTCGCGGAACTTGCCCGTGTGAACCTGCTCCTTGAGGTCGAAGTGCGTGGCGGCGACCACGCGGACGTCCACCTTGCGCGGTCGCGCCTCCCCGACTCTTTCGACGGTCCTCTCCTGGAGCGCCCTCAGCAGTTTCGGTTGCAGCTCGAGCGGAAGATCCCCGATCTCGTCGAGGAACAGCGTCCCACCCGAGGCGAGCTCGAACCGTCCTGCGCGATCCTGGACCGCGCCGGTGAACGCCCCGCGAACGTGGCCGAAAAGCTCGGACTCCAGAAGCGACGCCGGGAGCGCCGCAACGTTGACGGCCACGAAGGGCCGCCCTGAGCGGACGCTCCGCTCATGGAGGGCTCTTGCGACGAGCTCCTTACCGGTTCCCGATTCCCCCTGGATCACGACAGTGGCATCCGTCGGCGCGACGCGGTCGATCAACTCGAACAAGTGCTGCATTTGCGGGCTGCGGCCAACGAGCCCGCCCAGACCGTCCCGGTACGAGCGCTCGCGCTCGGCCTCCGCAAGGCGTGCTTCGAGCGTACGGATCGGGGTCAGATCGGAGAAGTTGTGAATGCCGCCGACGACCTTGCCGTCGTCGTCCCGGAGGATGCGGGCGCTTCGAACGATGCGAGCGACCGTTCCGTCCTTGCGGGTGATGTCGCATTCCTGAGAATCGATCGTTCCGAGGTCGAAGAGCGAGCAGCACGGTGCCGCTCCGCCGTCGCCCTGTTCGCACGAGCGAGCGTCGGCGCCGTCACTTGAAGTCTGATGCCAGATCCACCCCTTGAGAAACGAGCAGATCCTCCCCTGCGCCTCCTTCCCGGAAAATCCAGTAATCCGCTCGGCGCCACGATTCCAGAAGATGATGCGACCTGCCGCATCCACGAGGAAGACGGCGTCGGCCAGTGTGTCGAGCACCGCGTCCGGATCGAGGCGGCGCCAGAACTCCGGGAGTCTCGGATGGTCGTTCGATGAAACCGCTTTCGGCATTCTGCGCGTCCTCCCGGGCCTACGGTGCGCGAACAGTCACGACGCCTCGAGTGACGAGCGCCTTGCGAATCGCGGGGAGCGAGATCTTCTCACCGATCGTGAGCGGCTCCCCGTCGATCAAGACGACCGGCAGCTTGGCGTCTGCCGGCAGTATGGGACAATCCGCCTCGAAGAGATCGTGGTATTGCACGCACACGGCGCCGCCAAACGCCCGCTCGAGCTCGCGGGAGGCCCATGACGCGATCTCACGCCACGAGTCCTTGACCTCATCGCCGCACGCGACGGGCACCCCGACGATCTCGACGGTCACCGTCATACGCCGTGACCTTCCGTTGCGTGGGCTACGAAGTGCTCACCCGCAACTTCATCGACCGGCCCTAGGATCTGCTCCCCAAGTTCGGCGAGCGCCCCAAGTCCACGGATCTCCGAAGGGAACAATGGGATCCGGACGACCGGTGCGCGGAAGCGGTCGGCGATCTCGGCGAGGTACTTCTCCTGCATCGCCCTGCGTGAGCGGCCGAAGGGCGTTGTGACGGCTTCGTCCGAGAGGACTTGGTTCGCTACGACCAGTCCGGCATGGATTCCGAGCGACGCCAGCTCCTGCGCCGCGCGATGAGCCTCAAGCACGGGCGTGGACTCCGGATACATCACGAAGACGAACGTGGAGCGCGCGGGGTCGCGCATCATGTCGATCACGGAAGCAAATCGGCGCTTCGCCACATCGTCGGCGGCGGTGCTTTCCACGGTCGCGAAGATCTTGATGTCGATTTGCTTGCTCCAGTCGATGGGCAACTCCAGCAGGCGCAGTGTGTGCCCCGTCGGAGCCGTATCGAAGACGATCGCCTGCCAGTCCGCCTGGGCTGCGAAGTCGAGGAACCGATCGAACGCCGCCATCTCCTCCGTGCACGGCGAGTCCAACTCTTCCGCCATCGCCCGGATCGAGTCTTCCGACCGGCCGCGGTTCCGAGCGTCCTCGAGAATGCGGGCGCGGTAGGCGTCGGCGGCAGCCTTGGCGTCGACCTTGGCCGCCCAGAGAGTGGGGAGCCCCGGTATCGGCGCCGCGTCGCCACCTACGGCAACTCCGAGGGTGTCGCCGATGTGGGCGGCCGGATCGGTCGTGACCAGGAGCGTCTTCAGGCCGCGACGCGCGAGCCAGACCGCCGTCACACAGGACGCGGTCGTCTTGCCGACGCCACCCTTTCCGGCGAAGAAGAGCGTGCGGCTGTGCCCGTCGGGAAGAACGCGCGCGACGGCCTCCGCACTCGCGCGAACGCCGTGTACAACGACCGGCACACCCCGGTCATCGACGACCCCTCGCGGTGGAGCCGATGCAGGCTCGAAGAGAAGTCGAGCGATGACTCGCAGGCGTCCGATCCCCTTCACTTCGTTGTCGAGGAGCGGAACGCGGCGCTCCGGGATGGGCAGCTCGCGCTTGATCCGATTCAGATACCCACCCTGCATGCGCCGGCGCGCCGCAAACAGGGGGTTTCTGTCTTCTTCCGGCGGAATTACGCCGTTGACGATGATCTCGAAGCTCTGGATCCCCAAATGCCGCAGTTCGGTCATCGATCGCTGCGTCTCTTTGATGGAGGTGTCCTCGGGCTGAAGCACGAACACGAATCGTGTGAGGTCGGAGGACCGAAGGACGGCGAGCGAGCGATCGTACTTCAGCTTGGAGGCCTCGATCGCCGCAGCCGGACCGATGCAGGTCTGTCCCCCACTCTCCGCCGACGCCCCGATCACGCGGCTCCACTCAGCGGGAAGCTCGAGCAAGCGCAGGGTGTGCCCCGTCGGCGCCGTATCGAAGATCAGCGCGTCGAATCGGCGATCGTGCTCCCGGGCGCCATCGATGACGTCGGTGAAGCAGTCAAATGCGGCGACCTCCGACGTGCAAGGGCCGCTCATCTGCTCTTCCATCACGCGAACCATCTCGGGCGGGAATGCCGCGCGCAGCGGGGCCAGGGCGCGTTCCTTGTACTCGTCTGTCGCACGGTCGCCGTCGATCTCCATGGCGAACAGATTCGGAACTGCCGCAATCGGCACGACACCATGACCGATCGCCTGCTCGAAGACATCGGCGAGGTTGGACGCCGGGTCGGTCGTTACGATCAGGGTACGCAGTCCCTGCTCGGCCCACTGCACGGCTGTTGCGCAGGCCATGGTCGTCTTGCCGACACCGCCCTTCCCGGAGAAGAACGTATACCGGGCGTTCATGGCGCCACGACGCTCAGGGCTTCCTGGAGGTCTTCAAGAGACGCATAGGCGCCCGACTTCACGACGCGCCCGTTCACGACGGTGATCGGAAGCGCCGCCGTGTTGCGAGCGCGGACCGCCGCCATCACCTCTCCGTTGTTTGTGAAAGCGCCCGGGTTGCTGCCGGGCTGGTAGCGCAGGACCTTCACGCCTTTCAATTCCAGAGACCTTACGGTCTCCAGGAGGTCGAGCAGAGTCTGATCCTGCACCGGACCGCACAAACCGGTCGGACAACACATGGGGGGCTCGAAGATTTCTACCGTTGCAACCGTCTCGACAGTTTGATCGCTCATAGGTCCTTCCTTCACGACGTCGACAGGTTCGACGCCACCTCGGACGCAGGGAACCAATGCCGCGTCCGGTTACAGAACGCACACACCGAGAGCATCACCGGCACCTCGACCAGCACGCCGACGACCGTCGCGAGAGCCGCGCCTGAATCCGGGCCGAAGAGCGTGATGGCGACGGCGACGGCCAGCTCAAAGAAATTGCTCGCCCCGATGAGGGCGCCGGGGGCCGCGACGTTGTGGGGGATCTTGAAGAACCGCATCAGGCCATAGACGAGTCCGGAGTTGAAGTAGACCTGGATGAGGATCGGCACGGCAATCAGCAGCACGTGAGCGAAGTGCCTCGTGAGGTTGTCCGCCTGGAACGCGAAGATCAGGACGAGCGTGGCGAGCAGGGCCACGGTGGTAATGGGATGGAAGAACGGGAGATAGACGCTCTCGAACCAGTCTCGACCCTTCGCACGGATCAGGAGCAGGCGGCTCAGGCTCCCCAGCACGAGCGGGATCACGATGAAGGCGACGACGCTGTAGATCAGAACCGGAAATGGAACGTGGAGGTTGCTTGCACCCGCGACGAGAAAGCCCACGATCGGGGCGAAGAGCACAAGCATGATGAGGTCGTTGAGCGACACCTGGACCAGCGTGTACGCCGGGTCGCCGTCGGTCAGATACGACCAGACGAAGACCATCGCAGTGCAAGGCGCCGCCGCGAGGATGATGACGCCGGCGACATACTGGTCGGCAAGCTCGGGACCGATCCAGGGCAGGAACAGGTGCTTGAAGAACAGCCATCCCAGAAACGCCATCGAGAACGGTTTGACGATCCAGTTGACGAACAGCGTGACGAGCAAGCCTCCAGGCCGTCTTCGCACGCCGAGGAGACTGCTGAAGTCGATCTTCAGCATCATCGGGTAGATCATGAGCCAGATGAGGACCGCGATCGCGACGTTGATCCGGCTCCCCTCTCCGAATTCGAGACCTCGAATCGCGGCCACAAACCCGGGGAGCAGCTTGCCGATCCCGACCCCTACGACCATGCAGACCGCGACCCAGAGCGACAAGTAGCGCTCGAAGATGTTGAGGCGTTTCTTGGCGGCGTCGCTCATTTGCGGGACCCCACGAGCCCAATCTCCGGATCGCGAAGCCACTCGAGGATTCGGCGCTCGATGCCGTCGCGAACCTCGCGGAAAGCCGCGAGCCTCACTTCGATGGGGCCATCGACCGCGACCGGGTCAGGGAACGGCCATGAGTACTGGCGGACTGCGCCCGGGAAGAGCTTGGGACACTCACGTTCAGTCCGCTCGCAGACGATGATGAGATGATGGACCGCCAGTCTGCCGAGGAACTCCCGCGCGTCTTTCGAGCGCTGCCCGGTGAGTGGTACCTCGATCTCTTCCATCACATGCATGGCCAGGGGGTGGACCTCGGAGGCTTCGAGGCCGGCGCTGTAGACGTCGAATCGCTCGCCGCCATGTTGGCGCAGAAGAGCCTCGGCAATCTGGCTTCGTGCCGAGTTCTTGGCGCACAAGACCAAGACGTTCCCGTCCGCCTTCACGATGGCTCCTTCCTCGGATTCGACGCTTCGAGCGAGCTTGGCAACCCCTCGACGAATGCCCGAATCTCATCGCGGACTCTTCGATAGGGACGCAAGGCTTCCTCTTCGGAGGCGGCGCCCATGGCCAGTCGCGGCGGATCGTCGAAGTCGACGTGTACGCGATGGACCTTTCCGGGGAATACGGGACAGGCCTCGTTAGCGCTATCGCAAACGGTGACGACGGCATCGAAATTGATACTGATCACCTCTTGGAGATGCTTCGATCGGTGTCCGGAGATGTCGATCCCAGCTTCGCGCATGACCAGGATCGCTCGTGGGTCGACCCTCCCGGGCGCTGTCCCAGCGGAGTACGGCTCCAGGCGTTCGCCGTGAAGCTTTCGCGCCCAGCCCTCGGCCATTTGACTTCGACACGAGTTCCCGGTGCAAAGGAACAGCACTTTCAGCTTCGATAGCATGCGCTCAACACCTCCAAGTCCTGTCGGCGAACCTTGCGGATCCGGCGCGCATCGTCGGTGAGCTTCGGATCGCTGCGTAGTGCATCCAGAACCCATGCGAGCGCTTGCTTCACGGCACGGCTGCTCGAATTCTCGGCGAGCTTGTAGAAACGCCACTTTCCCCGCCGCGTACGTTCCACCAGTCCCGCCTGCTCCAGCGTGTTCATGTGCTTCGACACCGTTGCCGGCGACAGGCTGAGAACTTGGATGATCTGGCAGAGGCAGAGCTCTCCGTCTTTCACGGCGATCAAGGCCCGAAGGCGACTTTCGTCGCTCAGGGCCTTTGTGATCGATAGGATCTCTCGCATGATGTGGCTCCGTTGCTTCGTTATATGTCGAAGTGTAATCGACCCAGACCTGCCTCGCCAACCACCCAAAGGACTGAAACGGTTTGGCCCCCGACCGGAGAAGCTGGAGCGTGGGGCGCGTAGCGACCGTATATTACGAGGGTTCTGGACACCCAGGTGGACAACGGACCGTCGACATCAATCACAGATGCGGCGGATCACGCCCGCTACGGCTCTCGATGTCGGTAGCGAACGATGTGCACCTTCTCGGTCGTGATCAACCCCTCGGAGACCATCTCGTCGAGCGAGGGGAGGAACGCCGTGATCGCGGGCGCGGTGTCCACGATCTCGATTATGAGCGGCAGATCCTCGGAGAGCCGCAGGATCTTCGAGGTGTGAATCCTCGAGTGGGCGCCGAAGCCCATGGGACCTCGAAGGACCGTCGCCCCTGCAAGGCCCTGCTTTCGAGCCTCCAGCACGATCGCCTCGTAGAGGGGCTGATGGTGCCACCGATCGGACTCGCCGATGAAGATCCGCAGCAGCGTCCCCTCGCCTTCGAGCTTCATACTCACCTCCCCGTTCCGGGAACGGCGATCAACGGGATAGCCATATCGTGCCCGCGACCTGTTCGCCCGCCCACGCCGCCAGGAGCCCGACAACGATCGACAACGTCACGTTCAGGATCGCCGCGCCGACATCCCCCTCGCGCAAGAGCGTCAGCGTTTGAAGGCTGAACGACGAGAACGTCGTGAAGCCGCCGAGGATCCCGATCATGAGGAACTGCCGCACTTGCGCCGAGACCAGCACGGGCGAATCGGGTCCGGTGGCGACGAAGACGACTCCGATGACGAATGAACCCAGGATGTTTATGACGAGCGTTCCGAGCGGGAACGTCTCCCCGAACCGCTGAGAGATCACGCCGTTCAGGCCGTAGCGTGCGCCGGTCCCGATGAATCCACCCAGACATACGAGCAGGATACGCGTCACGTTCTCCTCGTGTCGCCCGACTCTGGGCTGGATGAGGCGCCCACGACGATGGCCGCCAATTCGTGACTCAGGCCGTCGAGCTTCGCGAGTTCCACCGTGACGGCCGATTGGCCACGCGTGATTCGGTCACGAGCCACGACCAGGGCACGATCGGCGGATGTGGTCAACGCGCTGAGACGTTGGCGGATCTCGGCCTGGAGGCGGGCCTCGCTCTCGTGGGCACGATCGTCGAAATCGTTGACGACGCGTGATGCATTCGTCTCCATGAGCGTCGTCAGATAGCGAGTGGCGAGCCGCGCGATTGAAGCTCGGAGGACGAATGCCGGCGCCACGGTCTCTAGAATCCACCGCTGAGGCGAGGGCGACGCCATCGGCAGCAGGTCCGTGTACGGAATCCGAGGAGGAACTCGAACCGTCAAGTCGAGGTCGCTCGCGTCCGGAACTTCGACCCAAGAATGCTCCCCCGCCGCGGCGAGGCGTCGGACGAATTGGTCGGCGAGCTCCGCAAACCGTGCGGTGGCCGCGCGGTAGGCCGATTCGCCCTGGTCTGCCACCTCGACGCGAAACCGATCGAGCCATTCATGGGCGACGTGTTGAGCGTCGAGAACCGCGTCCCGTCGAAGTGCCGCGGTCCGCAGTCCGTTTTTAGCGCGAACTCGCCGATTCAACTCCTCGCGAGCAAGTGGCAGCGACCGGGTCAGGAAGTCATCGCGGAGCGCGCGGAGGGTCGACGAGAGCCGTGCGTGTTCGGCAGCGAATAGAGGTCGCAGGTCGTCCAACGATCGCAACGCGTCCTGGACGTAGCGCCGCAAGCTCTCCACGCGCCGCTCCGACTCCTCCAACGGACGGAGCAGCGCGTCGCGCCGTTCCGCGAACTCTCGCCGAAGCCCGGTGACGAGGCGCGTGAACCCGCGTGACGCTGCATCG
>Ga0315270_10000491_pt1 | contig 22011 bp, 22 predicted proteins | sample C1_bottom_MG_FD_204932 | JGI IMG/M metagenome (GOLD analysis project Ga0315270, IMG submission 204932) | Sediment microbial communities from Yellowstone Lake, YNP, Wyoming, USA - C1_bottom | ecosystem: Environmental > Aquatic > Freshwater > Lake > Sediment | place: USA: Wyoming | collected...
ACTTGATGGAATCGGCGCAATTCTGTGATCGAGCGACGTTGATTGACTTGAACCAAGATAAGAATTCGCGACGTTGTCGCCGATGGACGAGGCGGTGCTCATTCGCATCTACGGGTTAGACCTATTAGGGAATTCCGCATGACCATCACCCAGCGGCGGCAAACCTGGCTGCGACGACTCGCCTTGTTGTGCGCTGCACTGGTGCTCGCCATCACAAGTCTGAGCGCCTTCATTCGCCTCTCGCAAGCGGGCTTGGGTTGCAGCGATTGGCCGCAGTGCTATGGCAGCCGCCTGCGCGATGCGCAGCAAGGCCACGCGACCAGCGTCACCGACAGCGCTGCGGTCGTCGCCGCGCGACTCACGCATCGCGTGGTGGCGGTGACCTCCCTGCTGCTCGTGATTGCCATGCTGGTGCTGTGTTTTGGCAATCGGCCATTTTTGCTGCGCGAGGGCATGCTGGCACTGGCCTTGCTTGCCTTTGCGCTGGTATTGGCGGTGCTCGGTCGCTGGTCCGCGGGAGCGCGCGTACCAGCCGTGGCCATCGGCAATTTGCTGGGCGGCCTGCTGATGCTGGCGCTGAGCTGGCGGCTCGCGGCGCGCGCGGCACCGCCGGGCGACTCGGCATTGCGTTCCTGGGCTCGTTTGGGGACGGCGGTGTTGCTCATCCAGGTCATGCTGGGAGCGCTGCTGAGTGCGTCCTATGCAGGTTTGAGCTGCGTGGGGCCGATGGATTGCCTGCGCACTGCGCAGGCCGCGGACTGGCCTTGGCACGCATTGAATCCCTGGCGCGAGCCGGTTTTCGACGCCTTGCAGGGTGCGACCAACCCTGCTGGCGCACTCGTCCAGCTGGTCCATCGCGGTGGCGCGCTGCTGACCTTGCTGGTGTTGGCGCCGCTGGGCGTGGCGGCGCTGCGTGGCGCGCACAAACGCGCGGGCGCGGCGCTGCTGGGGCTGCTGGTCATCCAGATCGGCGTGGGCGTGCTCATGCTGATCGCGTCCTTGCCGCTGGGCTTGGCCCTGGCGCACAACATCGTTGCCGCTTTGTTGCTGGCGACACTCGTCCGCCTACAATGCGCTCCGATGAATCCGGAGAACTCCTAGTGGAAATGCGCCAGTTCGACGTGCCGCGCTATCTGTCGGTGCTTCCGCTGTTCAACGACTTGAGCCCGACCGAGTTGGAAAGCTTGGCCAGTGGCTGCACGCTGCACCGGCTGGCGCGCGGCGAAGCACTATTTCGCGTCGGTGAGCCCTGTGAAGCATTCCACGTCACCGTGATGGGCCAGATCAAGCTGTTCGCGATTTCGCCTGCGGGTCAGGAAAAGGTCATCGAGCTGGTCGGTCCCGGCCAAAGCTTTGCCGAGGCGCTGATGTTCACCGACAAGCCCTACATCATCAATGCACAAGCACTCACCGACACACTGGTGCTGACCGTGCAAAAGAGCGCCGTGCTGGCCGAAATCGACCGGGACACTCGCTTTGCGCTGCGCATGCTGGCGGGCATCTCGCGCCGTCTGCACGCGCTGGTAAGCGACGTCGAGGCCTATGCGCTGCACAGCGGATTGCAGCGCGTGATCGGCTACCTGCTGCGCGACCAGGCCCCTGAAGATGAATCCGCGAATGGCGAAGTCACCGTGTCGCTGCCGGTGAGCAAGGCCACCATCGCGTCGCGCTTGTCGCTGACACCGGAATATTTTTCGCGCGTGCTGCACGAGCTCGAATCCAAGGGCTTGATCGAAGTCGACAAGCGCGACATCCGCATTCGCGACCCGCGAGCACTTTCGCTCTACCACTTGTCCTGAGCCGGCCAGAAGTAGTCGAAGCATCGATTCGGGTGGCGTCGTCAGGACTGCCTGATCGATATACTGCCCGCATGAATTCTTCCCCTGGTATCGATGCCCTTCGGGTGCTGCAAGTGGCGCGTGAGGCATTGGCCATCGAGGCCAGCGCCCTCAACAGCATGATGCTGAACATGGGCGACGAGTTTGCGCAAGCGGTGGCGATCGTGCTGTCGTGTCGCGGTCGCGTGGTCGTGATGGGCATGGGCAAGAGCGGTCATGTGGGGCGCAAGATCGCCGCCACGCTGGCCTCTACCGGCACGCCGGCCATGTTCGTGCACCCCGGCGAAGCCAGCCACGGCGACCTGGGCATGGTCACACCGCAGGACCTTGTGCTGGCCTTGTCCAACTCGGGCGAGAGCGACGAGCTCAACGCTATTTTGCCGGTGCTCAAGCGGCTGGGCGTCAAGCTGATAGCGATGACGGGCGGCGCCGAATCCGCCCTGGCGCGACATGCCGACGTGGTATTGAACAGCCATGTCGACAAGGAAGCCTGCCCGCTGAATCTGGCGCCCACTGCCAGCACCACGGCGCAGATGGCGCTTGGCGATGCGCTGGCCGTCGCCTTGCTCGACGCGCGCGGCTTTCGTGCCGAAGACTTTGCGCGCTCGCATCCCGGTGGCTCGCTGGGCCGCAAGCTGCTCACCCATGTGCATGACTTGATGCGCAGCGGCGACGCGCTGCCGCGCGTTGCAGCAGAGGCTTCGTTCACCGACATGATGCGCGAGATGTCGGCCAAGAGCCTGGGCCTGGCCGTGGTGGTGGGCGCGCAAGACCAGGTGCTGGGTGTGTTCACCGACGGCGACTTGCGCCGCCTGATCGAGGCCGGTCGCGATTTGCGTGGCTTGCGCGCGCAGGACGTGATGAACCAGCGTCCGCGCACCGTACTGCCGCAAGCGCTAGCCGTCGATGCCGCCGATCTGATGGAAGAGGCGCGTATCACCGTGGTGTTGGTGGTGAACGAGGCAAATCAGTTGTTGGGTGCGCTGAGCATCAATGACTTGATGCGCGCCAAGGTGATTTGATGCTGCCCCATCTGCAGTTCCCGCCGGAGCTCCTGCTCAAGGCCCAGGGCGAGGGCCTTGGCCTGAAGGCCGCCATCTTCGATGTGGACGGCGTGCTCACCGACGGCCGCATCTACGTCGGCGAGCAAGGCGAAAGCTTCAAGGCTTTTTCGACGCTGGACGGTCATGGCCTCAAGCTGCTGGTTCAGGCCGGCATCACGCCCATCATCATCACCGGACGAGACTCGCCCGCGGTGCGTCGCCGCATGGCCGACCTGGGCCTGCAATATGCCGTGTATGGCGTCAAGGACAAGCTCGCGGCGGCCGAGCCGCTGCTGGCGCAATTGGGTCTGCGCTGGTCGGAAGTCGCTGCCATGGGAGATGACTGGCCGGATCTGCCGCTGATGGTGCGCGCCGCGTTCGCGTGCGCACCGCCGCAGGCCCATGCCGAGGTGCGTGCCGTGGCGCAACACCTGACCCTGGCAGCGGCCGGACACGGCGCGGCGCGCGAGTTCTGCGACATCCTGTTGATGGCCTGCGGGCGTTATGCCGCGTTGCTGGCCGGTCATCTGGATACGCTGGACCGGGATGCCCGCTGATGGTCAGCTTGCCCTGTGCACGTCAACGCGCACCAGGCTGGCTGTGCGGCGTGCAAGAACTCTTCTCGGCCTATTTGCCCATGCTTCTGATGAGCGTGCTGGCGCTCGGCACATGGTGGCTGGTCAAGAACACGCCGTCGCCTGTGAACCCAACCGAGGAAGTGCCCAAGCGCCATGAGCCTGACTACCAGATGCAGGGATTCGATGTGCAGCGTTTCGACGCCAAGGGCGCGCTGCGCGTGCGCGTTTCGGGACGGGAGATGCGCCACTACCCCGACACGAATACGCTGGAAATTGACGATGTCGTGGTGCACTCGACCAGCGCCGACGGCGCCGTCTTGACTGCCAAAGCCGCACGTGGTTTGAGCAACGCCGACGGTAGCGAAGTGCAACTGTTGGGCGCTGCACGCGTGCAACGCTTTGTGCCCAACGAAAAGGGCCTGCTGAGTAGCGCGCCGCAGGTGGATATCCAGGGTGAATTTGTCCAGGTCTTTGTCGCGCTGGAGCGGCTGCGTTCGGACCAGCCCGTGCGCATCAGCTATCCGGGTGGCGAATTGCATGCCCAGTCACTTGACTACGACAATCTCAAAGGTCTGCTCGAAGTCAGCGGACGCAGCCGCATGCAAATGTCGCCGCAGCGTTCAGGCAGGCGGCCCGCGCCTTGAGCCCGCCGGGCCGTCCCAAGGGCGAATTCCGAAGGGCGCAGCCCGAAGGAAGTCCAGTGAGCGCGCCGCCGCCCCTGGTCTACATCACGGGCGCGTCCAGCGGCATTGGCCAAGCTTTGGCTCAAGCCTACTACCGTGCCGGCTGGCGCCTTGCATTGGTCGCGCGGCGCAGTGCCGAACTGCTTGAGTGGGCCCGGGTCGCGGGATTCGAGCCTTCACGCCATCAGGTGTACAGCGCCGATGTGCGCGACATTGCCGCCATCACGCAAGCCGGCCGGGACTGCCTCGCCAGCCAGGGACTGCCTGACGTCGTGATCGCCAACGCCGGTATCAGCCTTGGCATGGACACCGCCGAAATCGATGATCTGGACGCGATGCGAGCCACCTTCGAGACCAACAACTTGGGCATGGCGGCCACTTTTCAGCCCTTTGTGGCACCGATGCGCAAGCGCGGGACTGGCGCCCTCGTCGGCATTGCCAGCGTGGCCGCCATACGTGGTCTGCCCGGCCACGCGGCCTACTGCGCCAGCAAGGCCGCCGTGGTCAGTTACTGCGAAAGCCTGCGCGGCGAATGCCGGGCCTCGGGCGTCAAGGTGGTGACCTTGCTGCCAGGCTTTGTCGCTACGCCGCTGACCCGCAAGAACCGCTACGCGATGCCGTTCCTGATGCCGGCCGACGTCTTTGCCGAACGTGCCTTGCAAGCCATCAGTGCGGGCGTCAGTTACCGGGTGATTCCTTGGCAGATGGGCATCGTGGCCAAGCTGATGCGCCTGCTGCCCAATGCCGTGTTCGACCGCCTGCTGGTCGGACGACCGCGCAAGCACCGGCAAAGATAGCGCCTTCTGGTCAGGCCTTGCCCTTCTCGGCGAGCGCTGGCCTCAGCTGATCAGGGAACTTGCAGACCAGACCTTCGTGTCCAAGAGTGCACCCATGCTGGGCGCACAAATTGAAAAGGGCGCCAGTGGCGCCCTTGCTTGCAATCGATGCGTTGTTGAACGCGCAGCGACTGGCTTTCAGTAACCGCCGCGGCTACCGCCGCCACTGCCGCCGCCGAAGCCGCCGCCGCCGCCGCCGCTGCGACCACCACCGCCGCCGCCGAAGCCGCCGCCACCGCTGCGACCACCGCCGCCGCCGCCGAAGCCGCCGCCACCGCTGCGACCACCGCCGCCGCCGCCACCGCCGCCGAAGCCGCCGCCACCGCTGCGGCCACCACCGCCGCCGCCGAAGCCGCCCGGACGCTCTTCACGTGGACGAGCCTCGTTCACGACAATGGCGCGGCCCTCCAGCGCTTGGCCGTTCATGCCGTTGACAGCGGCTTGCGCCTCAGCGTCAGAACTCATTTCGACAAAGCCGAAACCTTTTGAGCGACCAGTGTCGCGATCCATCATGACCTTTGCGGAGGTCACGGTGCCGAATTGGCCGAAAGACTCTTGCAGAGACTCATCACGCACGCTGTAAGCGAGGTTGCCGACGTAAAGCTTGTTTCCCATGGGGAAGCCCTTTCAATTCCAGATAACCATGTGGAGCTTCAACCCATCGTGAACCATTCAGGCGACGGCGCGGCGTCCATACACAGACCTTTGATTATCAGTATGCCGTCTGGCCTGTGCAAAGCCATGTGGTGCCAAGTGTTGTTTTTCAGTCGCTCTGTGGGGCAGCTCACTCCAAGAAAATCGCGCAATGGCAGGCCAGAACTGTCGCCAACCTGAGTGGCGCCGTGCCAGGCCGTCACAATCGGGCATGGATTTATACAAGCCCCTGGTCGCGTTATTGGCCATCGTCAACCCGGTGGGTGTGGTGCCGTTCTTCATCCACTTCACGCAGAACTTCAGCCGTCAGCAGCGCCAGCACACGATACGTGTGAGCGCCTTCACAGCTTTTTGCGTGATTGCCCTGAGCGCCTTGATGGGATTGAGGTTGATCGAGTTCTTCGGCATCTCGCTGGCTTCGTTTCAGGTGGGCGGTGGCACGCTGCTCTTGATCAGCTCTCTGCAAATGCTGAACGCCCATCCGGCGGAGAGCAGCAAGGAAGACGTTGATGAAGGCGCAAGCAAGGCGGATGCCGGCGCCAGCATCGCCGTGGTCCCGCTGACCATCCCGCTGCTCACCGGTCCGGCCACCATCTCAACCATGGTGATCTACGCCCAGAAGACGCGCCACTGGTGGGAGATTGCTGTACTGGTCGGCTATGGTGTCGTGGTGGCGCTGGTCACTTATGCGGTCTTCAGCGCATCGGGCCGTATCGCCCGCGTACTGGGTCAGACCGGCATCAACATCATGACGCGGCTGATGGGCTTGATTCTGGCTGCGTTGGCAGTAGAGCTGCTGGCCGATGGTCTGACCAAGCTTTTCCCGGTGCTGGCCACACATATCAATTGACCGAGGCGCTTGTGAGTAATCCCGAGTTCGACTACATCATCGTGGGCGCCGGCACGGCCGGCTGTCTGCTTGCCAACCGGCTGAGCGCTGACGCCAGCAAACGCGTATTGCTGATCGAGGCCGGTGGCAAGGACGACTACCACTGGATTCATATCCCGGTCGGCTATCTGTATTGCATAGGCAATCCGCGCACCGACTGGCTCTACAACACCGATCCCGATGTCGGACTGAACGGACGCAGCCTGCGCTATCCGAGGGGCAAGGTGCTCGGCGGCAGTTCCAGCATCAACGGCATGATTTACATGCGAGGCCAGTCGCGCGATTACGACGGCTGGGCGCAAGCCACGGGCGACGCCAGTTGGCAATGGCAGCACTGCCTGCCCGCCTTCAAACAGCATGAAAACCATTGGCGACTCGACGCCCCCGAAGGCCAGCAAGCATTTGCCGCCAGTCATGGACATGGCGGCGAATGGCGGGTCGAAAGGCAGCGTCTGCGCTGGGACATTCTCGATGCCTTCTCGCAGGCCGCTCAAGAAGCTGGCATACCGGCCACCGACGACTTCAACAGCGGCTCCAATGAAGGTGTCGGCTATTTCGAAGTGAATCAGAAAAGCGGTTGGCGCTGGAACACCACCAAGGCTTTTTTGCGCCCCACCTGCTTCGCCCGCCTCAATTTCGAGCTGTGGTCGGGCACCCAAGTCAGCAGCTTGGCTCTGGAGCGCGAGGCAGGCGGCGCACTGCGCTGCAGCGGCCTGCAAGCGCAAACGCCGCATGGCGCCGAACCAGCCAGGCTCAAACCCGGCGGCGAGGTGCTACTGGCGGCGGGTTCGATCGGCTCGCCGCAAATTCTGCAGCTCTCGGGCATCGGGCCGGCCGCACACTTGCAAAGCTTGGGGATTGAAGTCAAGCATGACTTGCCCGGGGTGGGCGCCAACTTGCAGGATCACCTGCAGATACGCGCGGTCTTCAAGGTGCAGGGCGCCAAGACCCTGAACACCTTGACCGCCCATTGGTGGGGCAAGGCCATGATCGGCCTGGAATATGTGATCAAGCGCAGCGGTCCGATGAGCATGGCGCCCTCGCAGTTGGGCGCTTTCACGCGCAGCAGTCCGGACAAGACCTGGCCCGATCTCGAATACCACGTGCAACCGCTCTCGCTCGACGCCTTTGGCGAGCCGTTGCATGGCTTCAACGCGTTCACCGCCAGCGTCTGCAACCTCAACCCGACCAGCCGCGGCAGCGTGATGCTGCGCTCACCGAGATTTGACGACGCCCCGGCCATCGCGCCGAACTACCTGAGCACGCCCGAGGACCGGAAAATCGCCGCCGAAAGCCTGCGCTTGACGCGGCGCATCGTCGCGCAGCCGGCGCTCAAGCGCTATCAGCCCGAAGAATTCAAGCCCGGCCTGCAATACCAGAGCGACGACGAGCTGGCACGCCTGGCCGGCGACATCGCCACCACCATCTTCCACCCGGTGGGCACCTGCAAGATGGGTCATGACGACGATCCGATGGCGGTGGTCGACAGCCATTTGCGCGTACGCGGCGTGTCGGGCTTGCGCGTGGTCGATGCCAGCGTCATGCCCACCATCACCAGCGGCAACACCAACTCGCCGACGCTGATGATTGCCGAACGCGCGGCGGCGTGGATACGCGCCGGAGCGTGACGCTCGCTTGAGCTGCTGGCTCAGCGCGCGAAACGCGCTTCCAGATAGGCCAGCAGCGTGCGTATCGTCTGCGCCTCGCCGCCGATCGGTCGGCCGGGACGCGCCACATCGTTCCACGCAAACAGATCGATGTGCAGCCAGTCCTGCTGTTCGGGCACGAAGTATTCGAGGAACAGCGCTGCGTTGATTGCGCCGGCCAGCGCATTGCGTCCCGTGTTGACGATGTCGCCGATGGTGGATGCGATGCCCTCCTGATACGGAGCCCACAGCGGCATATGCCAGAGCGGGTCGTCGAGCTTCAGGCCGAGGTCCTCCAGCTCGCGCGCCGTGTCGATGTGCCTGGCGAACAGCGCCGGCAGCTGCGCGCCCAAGGCGACGCGGGCCGCACCGGTCAAGGTGGCCAGGTCGATGATGAGTTCGGGCTTGCGCTCGGCGGCGTAGGCCAAGGCATCGCTGAGCACGACACGGCCCTCGGCGTCGGTGTTGCCGATCTCGATATGCAAGCCCTTGCGCGTCTTGATCACATCGCCGGGACGGTAGGCATTGCCTGCGACGGCGTTCTCGACGGCCGGGATCAGCAGCTGCAAGCGTACCGGCAGATTGAACGCCATGATCAGCGTCGCCAGACCCAGGGCATTGGCGGCGCCGCCCATGTCTTTCTTCATTTGCCGCATGCCGTCGGCGCTCTTCAAGTCCAGTCCGCCCGAGTCGAAACAAACGCCCTTGCCGACCAGGCTGATGAGCGGGTCGCCCGCCTTGCCCCAGTTCAGTTCGATCAGGCGCGGCGCACGCGTGGCGGCGCGCCCCACGGCGTGGATGGCCGGAAAGTTCTGCTTCAACAGGTCGTCGCCGACCACCTGTTTGAACTTGGCGCCATGCTGCTTGGCGACCAGTGCCACGGCCTTGGCGAGTTCCAGCGGGCCCATATGCTCGGCCGGCGTGTTGACCAGGTCGCGCGTGGCGCAGATCGCGGTGGCAAACGCCACGCCGCGCTGGGTCTGCGGGCTCGATGCCAGCTGCAATTGCGCGCTGGCGCGTTTGCGCGGCTTGTACAAATCGAACTGATAGCTGCCCAGCTCCCACGACAAGGCCGCCTGCTCGGAATCGAGTTGCAGCCCCTCGGGCGAGAGTTTGTAGTTGCCTTCGGGCAGTGCCGCGGGCAGGCTCGCCAGTGCAAACGGATGGGCGCTGTGCGCAACGCCGGCCAGCACCGCGGCCAGGCGGCCATCGGCGCCGGGCAGCAACGCGTGGGTGTCGGGCGCTCCCTTGAAATTCAGCGCAGCCAGCCAGTTACGGCTCGCTTTGGGCAGGCCGGCGGCCATGGCCGCAAACCTGGCACGGTCCACCAAGGTGATGGGAATGGCGGCGGCAGCGGGCTTCTTGAGCAGAACAGTCATGGCGAATCCTTGGAGGCGATGGTGGATGGGCGCGCCCTTCATTTTGCGCCGCACGACCCTCGGCCCAGTTGGAACGGGTCAATCGCTTTGGCGCAAGCGCAGCCACAAAGCCTGCGCCTGCGCATCTGGCACTGTCGCCGCTGCGCTCGCGTGCAGCGCGCTCAGCAGGCGCGCCAGGGTTTCGCGCTGGGGTGTCAGCGGACCGGCAAAGCACAGGGTCGGGCCATGACCGATCAACAGTGCGGGGAATGTTTCGACATCGAAATCGTCGATCAACTCGCTCTGATCCTCGATGTCGACCCAAGTGAAGCGCCAGTCGGGGAACTCAAGCGCTACCGCATCGAACACGAGCCGGTACTCGTCGCAGGTGCGGCACCAGGCGGCACACAGGCAAACCACCAGCCAGGAGTCATCTGAACGCATCGGCAGCCTTCAGTCCGCCTCGCGCAGCAACCGCATGCCCACCAGGGTGTAGCGCGTGGACATGCTGTTCCAGTTTCGGTAAGAGGCGCGCGCATAGAACGCCCAGGTATGCCATGAGCCGCCGCGGCGCACGCGCACTTCGCCATCAAGAGGACCTTGCGGATCGTCCACCGGCGAGCGGGCGTAATAGTTTTCGTCATGCCAGTCGGCCACCCATTCCCAGGCGTTGCCGTGCATGTCATACAGGCCCCAGGCATTCGGCGCGAAGCTGCCGACCGGTGCGGTAAAGGCGAAACCGTCGGCGCCCTTCAGCGCAAAAACCTGCCATTTGGGCCAGTTCTTGGCTGAATCGACGTCGAACACATTGGCCACGCCCAGCAGCGATTCGGGGTCATCGCCGCTGGAGTAGCGCGTGCGGGTGCCGGCACGCGCGGCATATTCCCATTCGGCCTCGGTAGGCAGGCGGTAGGTCTTGCCCTCGCTCTTGCTCAGCCACTGCGCCATCGCGACGGCGTCGTTCCAGGTCACATTCAGCACCGGATGCGCGTCGGTCTGAGGAAATCCGGGGTTTTGCCACGAGTATTTGGGGTCGCGGCCCTCGAAGGCGTCGCCGCGCCGGGTCGTGGCCGGGTCGTACTGCGGGTTGTAACCATAGCCGCCCGTGCCATCGACAATCGACTCCGGTACATAGCCGGACGCGGCCAGAAAGCGCCGGAACTGCCCTACCGTGACCTCGAACTGCCCCAGGTAGAAGGGGCGCGTGATGCGCACCCGGTGCACCGGCGCCTCATCCCCCAGCAGCTCGAAACGCTTGGCCTCGTATTGCGGATACGCCTGGGCCAATTGCTCTGGCGTGGCCGCGCTGCCCATCAAGAACTCACCGGCCGGTATGCGCACAAATCGCATGCCCAGCGAGTTTTCGATACTCAGGCCAGTTGCTGTCACGGCGCAGCCGCCGAGCAGCAGCACCATCAAGAGGGTCGCTGAAATACGTGCATACATCAAGAATTCCTCGATAGTCGGCCGGGCGCGCGCTGCTCCGGTTGTTGGCGCAAAGATTCGCGTCTTCGTGTCAACCATTGTCACTTGACTTGCGTTTTCGACTGACAGGCCCGAATGTCGAACGTCCGGGCTGCATCAAGAAGGCCCGTCATGAATCTCGCACCGCAGACCCACCCCGTACCCGTCAAGCACACAAGCACCGAGCCTCCGCAGGAGAAAGGCCGCAAGTACGAGCCCTTCGACGGCGGCAAGGTCACGGGCGACCAGCGCAGTGGCGCGCGCGCCCGGCGCATGGATAGCAAGCGCTAACCGACCCGAGGCGTCAAGGCCTCAGTATCGCAAAGCAGGCTCACCTCGGTGGGCCTGAGTCATTTCAGGGGCTTGTGCACGAAGCACCATCGCTGGCGTCATCCATCGGTTACGCTGCGAGCCTCATTGAAAGGAAGACCTCTTATGCAATACCGACGTCTGGGCCGCAGCGGCCTGCAGTTGAGCGAGTTGTCGCTCGGTTCCTGGGTGACTTATCACAACCAGGTCGACACCAAAGCCGCCACCGAAATGCTGGCCGCAGCATTCGACGCTGGCATCAATTTCTTTGACAACGCCGAGGGCTATGCCAAAGGTCAGAGCGAAATCGTGATGGGCGAGGCCTTCAAGGCGTTGAAGTGGCCGCGGCTGAATTTCGTCGTGTCGACCAAGTTCTTCTGGGGTCTGGAGCTTGAAGGCGCGGCCATCAATCGCCGCAACACGCTCAATCGCAAGTATCTGATGCAAGCCATCGACGGCTCGCTCAAGCGCATGCAGCTCGATTTCATCGACCTGATCTACTGCCATCGCCCCGACCCGCACACGCCAGTCGAAGAAACCGTCTGGGCCATGAGCGACATCATCAGCCAGGGCAAGGCCTTGTACTGGGGCACCAGCGAATGGAGCGCCGGCGACATTCGCGCCGCCTACGAGATCGCCGACCGCCACCACCTGCACAAGCCGGTGATGGAGCAGCCGCAATACCACCTGTTCCATCGCGAGCGCGTCGAACAGGAATATGCGCGCCTCTACGAGGACACGGGGCTGGGTCTGACGACCTGGAGCCCGCTAGCCTCGGGTCTGTTGACCGGCAAATACCAGGCTGGCGTTCCCAAGGACAGCCGTGGTGCGATGAAAGGCATGAGTTTCTTGCTCGACGGCTTGACCGACAAGGCCAAGAATGCAGCGGTCGCTGAACTGTCCAAGATTGCCGCCGAGCTCGGCGGCAATGTGGCGCAACTGGCGATAGCCTGGGTCAACAAGAACCCGCGCGTCTCGACCGTGATTCTGGGCGCCAGCAAGCTGAGCCAGCTGCAGGACAATCTGGGCGCTTTGGCGCTCACGCCGAAGCTCACACCCGAAGTGGTGGCGCGCATCGACGCCATTGCCAAGCCGCTCTCTGTCTAAGTCAATGCCCTAAGGCTGCGCCTCGCCAGCGCCTTGCTCGAAGCCCTGGGCTTTGAGCAAGGCGTGCAGCTGCTCGGATATCCTGCCCATCGCGATCGGGCTGTACTTCAGCTCGCTCGTATAGAACTGCGCCAAGCTCTTGATGCCATGCGCTTCAAACTGGGTCGCCATATCGGGGCCCATGTCGAGATAGCGCTTCCAGCCGCGCACCTCGCGCTCGCGGTACAGCGCCGTGATCTCGGCGTCGCTGTGCGTTTGATAGACCTCGTCGTGCACATAGGCGCGCAGCGGCAGGCGGTCGCGCGCCTGCGGCGCTTCGTCCGGATAACCCACTACCAGGGCGGTGACCGGGAACACCGTCTCGGGCAACTGCAGAAACTCGGCAATGGCAGGCGCCTCGTTCAGCGTCGTGCCCATATAGCAAATACCCAAACCACGCGCCTCGAAGGCGAGCGCCACCGTCTGCGACAGGATGATGGCGTCGAATGCCGCCACCAGGAAGCCGTGAAAGTTGTTGAAATTGTCGCGCGCCTCGTGCATTTGCAGCCAGTGGCGGGTGCGCTGCGTGTCGGCGTTGAAGGTGATGACGAGCGGCGCCTGCAGCACCATATCCTGCTGAAGATGCAGCTCGTACAGGCGCTTACGCCGCTCGGCATCGTGCGTCAGCACCATGCTGAAGGTGTTCAGATTGCCCGAGCTCGAGCTGCCCGCGATCGCATCAACCAGCACCTCGTCTATCAGTTCAGGCGCGATCGGCGTGCTCTTGAACTTGCGTATCGAGCGGTGCGCGCGCAGCAGTGAAGAGATGTCGGACTGGCTCATGCGGGACTCCCAGGGTCAGGTGTTGATGGCTTGCAGGCGTTCGACTGTACCTACGTCAACCCAGAAGCCTTTGTAGAGCTCAGCGCCCAAGGCGTCTTGCTCGATGGCGGCTTCCAGACAGGGCCGCAATGCCATGCGTTCGCTACGCACCACATGCTCGAACATCGCCGCGCGGTACAGGCCCACGCTGGCCCAGGTGTAGCGCGGCTCGCCGCTCAGGCGGGCGCGGCCCTCGGGCGTGATGGCAAAGTCGCCTCTTGGGTGATGCGGCGCATTCGCCACCATCCACAAATGCGCCAAGTCCGAGCCTTGAGAGAAGTCACGCGCCTTGGTGGCATCGAATTCGAAGCCGCGCAGAAACACATCGCCCGACACGACCCAGAAGCAATCGTCGCCGTCAGCACACAGCTTCGGCAGTGCGTTGGCAATGCCGCCGGCCGTCTCGAGCGCTCCGCCATGGTCACGTTGTTCATGCGAGTAGTGCAAGCGCACGCCATACCGCGAGCCATCGCCCAACTGCTCGGGAAACTGCTGCTCCAGCCAGGCCGTGTTGATGACGATGTCACGCACGCCGCCACGCGCCAATGCTTCGATATGCCATTCGATCAAGGGCTTGCCGCGCACTTGCAGCAAGGGCTTCGGTGTGTGGTCGGTCAGCGGGCGCATGCGCTCGCCGCGCCCGGCCGCCAGAATAAGAGCTCGCATGCGGCAAGTCTAATGACTCGGGGTTCCTTGCCTCGGCCATTGCACACAAGGCGTCAGAAACGGCCGGCAAGGACAGCAAGTAAAATTCCATATTCCCTCCCACACCAATATGGACTTCCCATGGGCAACACCGCTGTCAGTTCCACCTCCCTGATGGCCAATGCGATTCGCGCACTGGCCATGGACGCCGTACAGCAGGCCAACTCGGGGCACCCCGGGGCGCCGATGGGCATGGCCGATATGGCCGTCGCGCTGTGGCGCCGCCACCTCAAGCACAACCCGGCCAATCCGCAATGGGCGAACCGCGATCGTTTCGTGCTGAGCAACGGCCACGGCTCGATGCTGATCTACGCCTTGCTGCACCTGACCGGCTATGCGCTGCCGATGGCAGAGCTGCGCAACTTCCGCACCTTGCACAGCAAGACACCGGGCCACCCCGAGGCGGGGCTCACGCCCGGCGTTGAGACCACCACGGGGCCCTTGGGTCAGGGCATCAGCAATGCGGTCGGCATGGCGCTGGCCGAGAAGCTGCTGGCCAAGGAATTCAATCGCGACGGTCATCAGCCGGTGGATCACCACACCTATGTGTTCTTGGGCGACGGCTGCCTGATGGAAGGCATCAGCCACGAGGCCTGCGCACTGGCGGGCGCGTGGAAACTGGGCAAGCTGATCGCGCTGTACGACGATAACGGCATTTCGATCGACGGCAAGGTCGCGCCCTGGTTCATAGACAACACGCCCAAGCGTTTCGAGGCCTATGGCTGGAACGTGATTGCCAATGTCGACGGCCATGACGTGGCTGCCGTCGACGCGGCCATCGCCAAGGCCAAGTCGAGCGCGACCAAGCCGACGCTGATCTGCTGCAAGACCACCATCGGCAAGGGCTCGCCGAATCGCGGCGGCACCGCCAAGGCGCATGGCGAGGCGCTCGGCCCCGACGAGATCAAGCTGACCCGCGAAGCGCTCGATTGGCCGCACGCACCGTTTGTGATTCCCGAGGAGGTCTATGCGTCCTGGGATTGCCGCCACACCGGCCTGGCTGCGGAGAGCGCCTGGGTCGACGCGTTCGAAGCCTATGGCAAGGCCTACCCGGAACTGGCGCTCGAGCTCAATCGCCGCATGAACGGCACGCTGCCCAAGGACTTCGCCCAGGTCGCGGTCGATGCCGTGATTGCCGCGCACACTTCGGCGCAGACCGTCGCCAGCCGCAAGGCCAGCCAGATCGCGCTGGAGGCATTCACCGGCGCGCTGCCCGAACTGCTGGGCGGCAGCGCCGACCTGACCGGCTCGAATCTGACCAACACCAGCCACACACCGGCGCTGCGCTTCGAAGCCGACGGCGCCAGCAACGGCGGCCGCCACATCAACTACGGCGTGCGCGAATTCGGCATGGCCGCCATCATGAACGGCATCGCCTTGCATGGCGGGTTCATCCCCTATGGCGGCACGTTCCTGACCTTCAGCGACTACAGCCGCAATGCCATCCGCATGGCGGCGCTGATGAAGTTGCGTGTCGTGCATGTGTTCACGCACGATTCGATCGGCCTCGGCGAAGACGGCCCGACGCACCAAAGCATCGAGCATGCCGCCAGCCTGCGCTTGATCCCGGGGCTGGACGTCTGGCGTCCGGCCGACACGGCCGAAACCGCCGTGGCGTGGACGATGGCGATTGCCAACGCCGCCCGTCCGAGCGCCCTGCTCCTGAGCCGACAGAACCTGCCCTATGCGCCCAAGGCGACCTCGGACGCCGCGCCTGATTCGTCCGGGCTGGACGCCATCGCCAAGGGTGCTTATGTGCTGGCCGAACCGAGCGAGGTGGGACTGGGCAAGAAAGCCCAGGCCGTCATCATCGCCACCGGCTCCGAGGTGCAGCTCGCACTGAACGCGCAACAGCTGCTGGCCCAAAGCGGCATTGCAGTGCGCGTGGTCTCGATGCCCAGCAACTCCGTGTTCGACCGCCAGAGCAACGACTACAAGACAAGCGTGCTGCCCGCCGGTTTGCCGCGCATCGCCGTCGAGATGGGTGTCACCGACGGCTGGTGGAAATACGGCTGCGCCGCGGTGGTGGGCATAGACAGCTATGGCGAATCGGCGCCCGCGCCGGCGCTCTTCAAACACTTCGGCTTTACGGTCGAAAATGTGGTGGACACTGTCAAGGTCGTGCTTGGCAAACAGCGTTGATGGGCGTTGATGCGCCCTGTCTTTCGGAAACTTTAGGCTCACAGACTCAGTTCAAGGAGAATTCATGACGATCAAAATCGGTATCAACGGCTTCGGCCGCATCGGGCGCATGGTGTTCCGCGCCGCGGCTGAGAACTTCAAGGAAGTCGAAATCGTTGGCATCAACGACCTGCTCGACCCCGACTACCTGGCCTATATGCTCAAGTACGACTCGGTGCACGGTCGCTTCGACGCCGACGTGTCGGTCGACGGCCATACCTTGATCGTCAACGGCAAGCGCATCCGCCTGAGCGCGGTGAAGGATCCGGCCGAGCTGAAGTGGGGCGAAGTCGGCGCCGACATCGTGATCGAGTCGACCGGCCTGTTCCTCGACAAGGCGGGCGCCGAGAAGCACCTCGCGGCAGGCGCCAAAAAGGTCATCATGTCGGCCCCCAGCAAGGACGACACACCGATGTTCGTGTTCGGTGTGAACCACCAGACCTATGCCGGTCAGGCCATCATCTCGAACGCTTCGTGCACGACCAACTGCCTGGCACCTCTTGCCAAGGTGTTGAACGACAAGTGGGGCATCAAGCGCGGCTTGATGACTACCGTGCACGCCGCCACCGCGACACAGAAGACCGTCGACGGCCCGAGCAACAAGGATTGGCGCGGCGGTCGCGGCATTCTGGAAAACATCATCCCCAGCAGCACCGGCGCGGCCAAGGCGGTGGGCGTGGTGATTCCCGAGTTGAACAAGAAGCTGACCGGCATGTCGTTCCGCGTGCCGACCTCCGACGTGTCGGTGGTCGATCTGACCGTCGAGCTGAACAAGGAAGCCAGCTACAAGGAAATCTGCGCCGAGATGAAGGCGCAGAGCGACGGCGCGCTGAAGGGCGTGCTCGGCTATACCGAGGACAAGGTCGTCGCCACTGATTTCCGTCATGACCCGCGCACCTCGATCTTTGACGCCGACGCCGGCATTGCGCTCGACTCGACTTTCGTCAAGCTGGTGGCCTGGTACGACAACGAATGGGGCTACTCGAACAAGGTGCTTGAAATGGCGCGCGTCATTTCGAAGTGAGCGGGTTTCGCGATGCTACAAGAAGGCCCTTCGGGGCCTTCTTGCGTTTCGGCTGCCTCTCGCCGTCGGCGCTTCGACCGACCATTTGTTACCCGAGGTAAAGCCGCTCCAGATCGGCATTCGTGAGCTTCCAATCCGGGCGAATCTGGGGTCTGATACTGTAGCTGATCCGATTGCCTCGTCGCGGCCGCTGCAACCTTGACTGGACGCGATCAACCTCGTCATCACTGAACTGAAATCGACCAAGAGCATCGCACGATGAAATTCCTTCATTCCCTATTGCTGATCGCTGCGTTCGGCGTCTTGCCGGCCTTGCCCTCGGCTATTGCTGCCGCCGCGACGAACCCGGCAGCAACGCCCGTGGCGGGCGCAGCGAACGCGCGCTTGATCGTGCGTTTCAAGGCCGGTTCGAGCAGCTTGCGCGCCAAGGCCCTGTCGGCCAAGGCCAGCGCGAGCGACGTGAGGAGCATCACGCAAAGCCGGGCGCAAGACCTCGGTCGTCGCATGGGCCTTGCGCTGGTGGGCGGACGCGCGCTGGACGAGCGCACCCAGGTCGTCACCGCGAGCGGCCAGGACGCCCGTGCGCTGGTGCAAAGCCTGAGCCGTGACACCGAGGTCGAATGGGTCGCGATCGACCACCGACGCAAGCATTACGCCGTACCCAACGACCCACGATTTCTGACCTGGCCCGACACGGGTGTTTCCGGCGGGCCGAGCGTCGGCCAGTGGTATCTGAAAGCACCCGACCCGGTCGGCTACTCGCCGGTACGGCCAGGCGGCAACATCGTCTCCAGCATCAACGCAGTGGGTGCCTGGGATCACACGACGGGCAGCGCCAGCGTCGTGGTGGCCATGCTCGACACGGGTGTGCGCTACGACCACCCCGACCTGACCGGCAAGCTGCTGCCCGGCTACGACATGATCAGCGAGGCCGTGATTGCCAATGACAACAACGCGCGCGACGCCAATGCGGAAGACCCGGGCGACTGGGTGTCCAGTGCCGATATCACCAACAACCCAATCACCTTCAAGGACTGCGCCGTCGAAGACAGCTCCTGGCACGGCACCCAGACAGCGGGGCTGATCGGAGCTGCCAGCAATAACGGCATCGGCATGGCCGGCGTCTCGTGGGGCTCGAAAATCCTGCCGGTCCGCGTGCTGGGCAAGTGCGGCGGCTACGACTCCGACATCGTGGCAGGCATGCAGTGGGCCGCGGGCATCGCCGTGCCTGGCGTACCCGCCAATCCGAATCCGGCGCGCGTCCTGAACCTGAGCCTGGGCGGCAGCGGCAGTTGCGACACCAATGCCAGCACCAACCCCAGTGGCGCAGGCACCGCCAGGCTTTATGCCGATGCCATCAATGCCGTCAATGCGCAGGGCGCGGTCGTGGTGGTGGCAGCCGGCAATACCACTGGACATGCTGTCAATCTGCCTGCCAACTGTGCCGGCGTGATCGGCGTGGTGGCCTTGCGCCACATCGGCACCAAGGTCGGTTTTTCGGACCTGGGACCCGAGATCAGCATCGCCGCACCGGGGGGTAATTGTGTCAATACCAGCGCCGGCTCGCCTTGCCTGTACCCGATGCTCAGCACGACCAACACCGGCCTCACCGGGCCCGCACTGAGCACCTATACCGATGCCTATAACGCAGCCTATGGAACCAGCTTCTCCGCGCCATTGGTCGCCGGCACGGTGGCCTTGATGCTGTCGCAGCGCCCGAATTTGCTGACCGGCGAGGTCATCAAAGTGCTCAAGGGCACGGCGCGCGCCTTCCCCAGCCCGAGCACCAACACCGGAACGCCGATCTGTACCGTCCCCACGGCCACCTCCGTCGACCAGCTCGAATGCCATTGCACGACCAGCACTTGCGGCGCGGGCATGCTGGACGCTGCGGCTGCAGTCGCCGCCGTCGCCGGTTTGCAGGCCCGCATCACCTCGACCCCGGCTGCACCGCAGGTCGGCGAAGCGGTGCAACTCAGCGGCGCAGACAGCCAGACCGGCACCGGCCGAGGCATCAGCACCTATGCGTGGACGCTGGTGAACGGTGGCGGCATCGTCGCGGGCTTCAGCTCGGCGACCAACGCCAGCACGGCCACGCTGCTTGCCAGCACGGCGGCAGGCAGCTTCACGGTGCGCTTGACCGTGACCGACGACCTGGGCTTGAGCGCCAGCACCGACACCAGCATCACGGTCGTGCCGGTAGCCACACCTGCACCCACGCCCACGCCAAGCCAGACACCCAGCGGCGGCGGTGGCGGCACGGTCAGCCTTGCCTGGCTGCTGGGCCTGGCAGTCGCAACGCTTGGACTGGGCCTGGGCCGGCGGCGGTCCGGGCGGCGCTGATCAGCGGCTGGCAGCGCTGGCCGGCTCGATTGGGGGCAAGGCGGGAACCGACGCAGCCGCATCGGCAGACGCAGCGCAAGGGGCAAAGCCCGCCCCCAGCGCCGCATCTTTGAGCTTGGTCAGCCGATCTTGCAGGGCTGCATCGGCCTGCGCTACGCGCACGCGGTGCGTGCTGCCAGGGGCGCTGAGCGCAAGCACGCGCAAGCCCTTGATGAAGCGCTGCCCCAATGCGTCCAATGCCTTCTGAGCTGCCTCTGCCGACTCGTGGCGGCTGATCAGCAAGCTGGGCTCCTCGTCGGGAAGGCCTTTGAGCGGCTCGAACGCGATATGCAGGCGTTTCAGCGTCGCTTCCTTGCGGGACTGGAAATCGCTGCTGCCCATGCGAATCGTGGCGACGCCCCAGACACCGGCGACATCGGTGGCTTGGTCGGTGTAGGCGCTGGCCGGCACACCCGCTTGCTCCAATGCGTTCACGGCCGCGCGAAAACCCTCGTCGCCCGCCAGCGGCGGTGACTCCAGGCAGATGGGCTGCGCTGGCATCGCCGCTTTGGCCAACCCGGTGGCGGGCACGACCTTGATCGAGTCCGGCGCCACCTGGCGCTTGAGTCGATCCGGCTCGCGTCCGGTCTGCGCGGGCGTGCCGCCGAGCCGTTCGACCCAGCCCTGGCTCCATGCCAGAAAGCCGAGATTGAGTACCAGCAGCAACAAAACAATGGGTCGGAGCATGGGGATGGGTTTCAGTGCGTCAGGCCAGAATCTGGTCGGATTGGACCAGGCGCACGCTGACCTCGCCGCTGTTCACCGCCTGCAAGCCGTGCTGGGTAGCCAGCAGCAAGTCACCCTGCGGCGATACGCCTTGCACCACGCCCTGCTGCGATCCGGCGCTGACAGCGCGGCCTCGCAGCACGTCGCGGCGTTGATAGCTCGACAGCCAGGGCGCCAGGCCGCTTGACTGGAACTCGCGCAGTGCCAGCACCAAGGGTTTGGCGATCAGCGCCAACACTTGCGGGCCGCTCACCTGCGGCAGCAGTTCCTGCATGCAGGCAAAACCGCTGCTCAGCGCGGCCTGGCTCTCAAGCTGTATCGGCGCGATATTCAGGCCCACACCCACCACCACCATCCGATGCTCGCCCGCAGGCACGGTTTCGATCAGCACACCGCCGAGCTTGCGGCCGTCCAGCCACAGGTCGTTGGGCCACTTCAGGCCCAGGCGGGGTGCTGCATCCAGACTCCCCTCCAAGGGCTCGAGCGCATCGGCCAGCGCTACCCCCACCGCCAGCGACAGACCCGACCAGTCGCTGATCTGCAAAGGCATGGCCAGCGAGAAGGTCAGCGAGGCGCCGCGCGTCGAATGCCATGCGCGACCCAAGCGGCCGCGGCCATGCGTCTGCTGTTCGGCCACCAATAGACAGGGCTGCAGATCATGCTGGCGGCGGCCAAACACCATCGGCTCGCCCGCGCGACGGGTTTCGCTGCGTACGCGTTCCATCAGGGCCGAATTGGTCGATTCGGCGCTCGCCACGACCTCGACGCTGAGGCCTGGAAGCAACGGCTCGAGCTGCTGCCACAGGGTCTCGCCACCCCAGTTCTGGCGCTGCGCTTGGAGCGGGGTCTCAATCATGCTTTGATGGGCTAGCTGGATCATCGTTTGCGTGCCAGCATAGTGCCACGACAGCTCTGCGCTCCGCAACGGCATTCGAACTTTTTCTTGAGCTTGGCCGTCTGGCGCTCGTCGAGCACCAGACCGTAGTTGTAAAACAGCTCTTCGCCCGGAGCAATCGCGCGCAAGGCCTTGATGAAGATGCGGCCGTCGGCCTCGTCGGCTTCGCAGTTGGGTTCGCAGGCATGATTGATCCAGCGCGCCGCGTTGCCGCCCACATTGGCGTCGATCACGCGCAGCTCATCGACATGGAAGTAGAAGGTGTGGTCGGGTTGTGCCGGGTCGTGCGGGTGGCGTCGCAGTGCCTCGGGCCAGCCGATCACCTCGCCCTTGTACTCGATGATGATCTCGTCGGCTTGAATCGAGGTCAAGGCAAATACGCCCTTGCCGTGCACGCCCGAGCGCCGCACCTGGATGCGCCGTCCCTGCCCTGGGGTGGCTACCGGAGAATGTAAGTGGGCAAAGGTCTTGCGGGCGGCGGCTTGCGTCATCTGCGTGATTAGGTACATTGAATCATGGGTGCGCGCGTGCGTGTGCGTGCGCGTGAGAGTCCGGATTGTAGGCAGGTGTTGAAAAGACACCGGTTTCATCACTTAGAAAGAACCATGAGCAAGTCACTCATCATTGCGGAAAAGCCCTCGGTAGCGCAGGACATCGTGCGCGCGCTCACCACCACATCGGGCAAGTTCGAAAAGCACGACGAGTACTTCGAGAACGAGAGTTTCGTCGTCAGCTCGGCCGTCGGCCACCTGGTGGAAATCAAGGCGCCCGAGGAATTCGACGTGAAGCGCGGCAAGTGGAGCTTTGCCAATCTGCCCATCATTCCGCCGCG
>Ga0315270_10000493_pt1 | contig 21977 bp, 19 predicted proteins | sample C1_bottom_MG_FD_204932 | JGI IMG/M metagenome (GOLD analysis project Ga0315270, IMG submission 204932) | Sediment microbial communities from Yellowstone Lake, YNP, Wyoming, USA - C1_bottom | ecosystem: Environmental > Aquatic > Freshwater > Lake > Sediment | place: USA: Wyoming | collected...
CCCCATCCTTGCGGCGGTTGCACACGACGCCATGCCAAACTTGGCCAGAACTGATCGTGCTCCACATCGTTTCATAAAAGTCTGCTGTGTGCCGATCCGACTTGACGATGCGGTGATTGTTGCCCACCAATTCGGCAGCACTATAGCCGCTGACGGCGCAAAATTTTTCGTTGACCTGCGTGATGATGCCACGCGCGTTAGCGACGCTGATAATAGCGTGTTGGTTTAGCGCATATTGTTGATATTCTTTTTCATGCACGATGCGGCGTAGGTTGTTTGCAACGATTTGCGTTTGCCGCGCGCGCTTGGCGCGGGTGCGCACGGCTGCCACCAAGTGCGCCGGCTCGATCGGTTTTTGTAGGAACTCATCGCCGCCGAGATCGAGCGCTAGTAATTGCTGGCGGATATCCGTTTCAACGGAAAGAAAAAGGATCGGGATGTGGGCAAAGTCGTCATCTTCGCGCAGCAGCGCAGCCAACTCGATCCCCGATATTTCAGGCATATGTACGTCAAGCACGAACACGTCCGGATGGCACTCTTGCGCCACGCTGAGTACTTGCAGCGGGTTTGCGACTTCGATGGCGCGCATGCCGGCGCTGCGCAGTATGGCCGCGTTAACTTCCAAGAGCGCTTGGTCGTCATCCACCAACAGCACGCAATAGGGATCGTGCACGCGGCAGTCTGTTAGGTCATCCAACACGCGCACCAGACGCTCTAAATTCAGCGGCTTGACCAGATAGCGGGTGCCGCCGGCGCGTAAGGCATTGAGCCGGGCCTGCATGTCGTTGCGAGCGGAAATGATGATGGCTGGTATGTCCTGCGGATGTGCCGCGCGGAATTCAGCCAGGGCGAGCGCACCGGCATCGTTGCCTTGGGGAAACATCATGTCCATGACGACCACTTGCGGAGGAGGCGACGCCCGAGTTTGCTGCAGGAATATATCCGGGTCGTGAAAAGTCCGGGTCGCATAGCCCGCGTTTTGCAAAAACTCCGAGATGGCATTCGCCAATGTTTGATCGTCCTCGACAATGTAGACCAAGGGCTGTTTGGCATTACTGTTTGGCCAGGGCAGCGCTTCAAACGCGCGCTTTTCTTTTTGTGCATCCTGCGCCATGTAGATCACTTCCATGACATTACGGTGCAGCGCGATACGCGCTTCTTGCTCTAGTGGCGGTACATCGAGATAAGGTGAGAGGGATTGTTCGAGGCGGCGTGCTGCTTGGCTTAGGCTATGGGCGCCGAAGGTGCCGGCCGTGCCAGCCAGATTGTGCGCCAGCAGTTGCAAGCGCTGCGCCGCATCACCGCTCCAAGCGCCGCGAACTAGGCAGCCCGCCTCGGTGTCAATGGCGGCGATGCGCGTGCCAAGCTGCGCGATAAATTTCGTGCGCATTTGTGCCAATACTTGCTCGATGGGTGGAGGTGTTGGTATCGGTGGCTTCATATGAAAATGATCATTGGTCGCGGGACAATTTGGGCGGCGTCAGCTTAAGTGGTAGATCGCAGTGGCCTCATTACCCTGGTCGGCATATTCCAGCGACAGACACAGTTGCTTGACCAGCATGATGCCGCGACCGCTCAATTGATCTTGCTGGGCCTCGCGTTTTGCAATCATGCTGGTGAAATCGAAGCCTGGTCCGCTATCACGCACCGAGATGCGCAGACGATCCTGTTCATCGACTTGAAAACGCTCTAAATCGACTTCTACGCTACAGTCCGATAGGTTTGCGAGACGTTCTTCGCGTAACTGAATATATTGCTCAAAACCATTTGGGTCTTGCTTTAAGTGCGAATCCAGTCGCAGCAAGCCGTGATCCAGGGCATTGTTGAACAGCTCGCCCAGCACCAGAAAGGTTTGTCCACGATGGTGTGTGCCAATTTGTAATTGATCCAGCCAGTTCATGACGAGCGGTAAAGCATCTAAGCGCTTGATTTCCTCGGCGCCGAGCATCAGGTTTAAACGCCACCGCGAATGAGTATTGCCGCTTACATGTTGTGACCGATTGCTTTGTTCGGCTTGCGGCAGCCAATGCGGCTGTTCGGCGCAACGAATTGAAACCAGGGAGATATCATCTTGTTGTTGCGCACCCTCGATGTGGGCGCTGAGGCTATCCTTGATTAATTTGAAGCGACCGGTTCCATATGGCCGTGACAGAAGTTGCTTGAATTGAGTCATGCTGAAAGGGATGTTGCTGGAATTTTCGGCTTCCGGCAGTCCATCGGAGCACAAAAAGACGCTGCCTAATTCTTCCCATTGAAAGTGCTGAGGCGCACTGTCAAAATCCGCGTCGCTCAAGATGCCCAAGGCGGGGTGAGTCGAGGCCCAGGTGCGCTGGATTTGACCGCTATCGGTAACGAAAAAAATCTCGGGTGCGCCGCCATTCCAGACGCGAATGGTGTGGTTTATATAATCGACGGAAATAATGGCTGCGGCCACGAAGCGATCGGTTGGTAATAAGTGTTTCACTTTGTGGTTCAGTTCACGCACGATACTGGAGAGGGAGAAGCCCTTTTCAGTCATGCTGTAAAAGGATTCGATCACCGGGATCACGCTGATCGCGGCGGAAAGCCCATGCCCTGTTGCATCAGCCAATAACACATTGAGTTCGTTGCCAGGGGAGCGTGCCGTTAGTACGACGTCACCACTGAAATGCTTTGCCGGCGATACCCAGGCCTTGACTAGGTCTGGCTCTTCCTTATCTTGGCGGATAATGTGGTTCAGCAGATAGCGCGCCAATTGCCGCTCATCGCGGTTTTGTTCCAGGTTGGCCTGCAGCTCACGCGCATACTGTGTGACCTGGTCTTGCATGTCCGCAATGCGGCGCAGCGCCATAATCTTGTTGTTCAGCAGGAATGTATTGACCGGTTTGGCCAAATAATCGTCGCCACCGGCCTCTAGGCCCTTGGTGCGTTCATGATCATCGGTATGGGCGCTCAGGAAAAGGATGGGCACCCAGCGTTCCATGTCGAGATGGCGGATGCGTGCCGTCGCCTGATAGCCATCCATCACTGGCATCATCACATCCATGATGACCAAGTCCGGACGCTGGGCTTGATACACGGCGACCGCCTCTGCGCCATTGTTGGCGTTTACGATTTCATAGCCGAGTGTTTTTAGGTGTTGGCTGACCAACAACAGGCTTTCCGGGGAGTCATCGACTACCAGAATTTTCATGAGCGTAGTGTTACGGGCGCGGGGGTGGTTTGTTTTGCCAAATGGCTAGGCAAATTTATGCAATATTGAACAGACGCCCGAAATTCGCAACTTCCAGTACTTGCCGCACGGCTTCTTTGGGATTGATCAGTGTCATCTGGATGTTTTTCTCCGTCGCTTTTTCGCGCAATAGCAATAGCATACCGAGCGCTGAACTGTCGATGTAGTCAACGCCACTTAAGTCGACTTCTATTTCGTGCACATCCTTGGAATTCAAGAGGCTTTCATAGTTAGCACGAAAGTCGCGGTGAATTGAGAAATCGAAACGTCCGCTCAAGGACAGAACGCCTTTTTCATTGCTGATGCGGCTGGTAACAGAGGTGGCCATAACTATTCCTTTAAATTTGAGGCTGGACAATTGCCTTTATCGACCGGAATACGCCTAAGTTTAGGTAATCCTGAGCAAAATCCTTACAGAGTTCTGCTTAACCCTATTTTTTTAACAGTGCGCGGTATTTTTCACGAAATTTCACGACTTTCGGGGCAACCACCAGCATGCAGTAGCCTTGATTTGGATGGCCGCGATAATAGCCTTGATGGTAGTCCTCGGCAGGGTAGAAGCGCTCCAACATTTGCAGTTGCGTCACCAGTGGCGCGTCCCAAATGCCGCTGCTGCCGATTGTCTGTAGCACGCTTTGTGCGATCGCTTTTTGGTTTGCATCGTGGGCTAGGATGATGGAGCGGTATTGTGTGCCACGGTCGTTGCCTTGGCGATTGAGGGTGGTTGGATCGTGGATGGTAAAAAATATTTCCAAGAGTGTTTGATAGGAAACGATCTGTGGATCGAAGGTGATTTGCACCACTTCTGCATGGCCGCTCTGGCCGGTGCAGATTTGTTCGTAGTTTGGATCTTGCGTCTGGCCTGCGCTGTATCCAGAGACGACTTGTTGCACGCCCTGTACTTGCTCGAATACGGCTTCCAGACACCAAAAGCAACCGCCGCCTAAGGTGGCGATTTCCAAGCCGAGCCGATTTCCAGTCATATCCATTACCCTCTATGAAATGTGCATTTTAGTTGCGGGAGCCCAAACCTGTCACATGCCCTGATATAGGTTCTGATATATGCAAGGACACATGCAGGTAGTACCATGGGGACTGCCTTAACTAGTCTAATGCATTTGCAATGTCACACGCCGTATTGAATCCCATGCAACCTTACTTCAAAAGCCGCGGCTATGTGCCCGGCGGCATAGTTACCAATAGTAAGAACGAGCAATTCCACATGGAACGCTTGCCGCCGTTTTTGCGTACCTTGCTAGTGGCCGACGGTACCGTCACCAAAAGCCTGGAAGCTTTTTTCTGGGAGCCAGTGGTCGTGGAAAATCTGGGGCAATCGCTAAAGCCCCTGTCGCAGGAGGTGTTCGCGCTAGACTTGCCGGTCGGGGCAACGGTGTTGGAGCGCCGGGTGCGCCTGCTCGGCATGGAATCCGCGCGGGAATTTGCGCAGGCGCATTCGCTAATCAAGCTGGAAGCACTGCCGGAACATTTACGCGAGGATTTACAGTTGGGGCGGATTGGCATTGGTGAATTGTTGCGTGAACGCGGCCTGGAAACCTATCGCGAAATTCTCGATGTCGGCCAAAGTGCATCAATCGATGACGCCATTTACCGTACTTACCGCATCCTGATCCAGCATCAGCCAGCCATTCTGATTACCGAGACCTTCCCATGCGCTCTTTATCGTTCTTGACCCTGGTTTTTTTGGTTTGGACGCTTCCTGTTGGCGCGTTTGAAGTAGATGTTTTCAAGAGCGGTATGAGTAAGGAGCAAGTACGCGAAGCCTTGAAGTCGTATGCCTTCGACCGCGTACATGAATTTTCTGCGCAGACCCTGATTGCCTATGATCAACCAGAGAAGGGCAGCAATCGCCAATTCGTGTTTGATTTTTGCAACGACAAGCTAGCCGGTTTGCAACAGGATATGGCGCCCTCGCTACGCAATGTCACGATCGTGCTCAACAGCTATATCGCCAAGCATGGCCAACCGTTCAAGCTCAATGCACAGTCTAGCGTCACCAGTATCGGCGATAAAAACGAACTGGCTTTTTATTGGCGCAAAGGCCTGGATGTCATCGGTGTCAAATATAGTGAGACGTCGCCAGTCGAGCAGTTGCTGGTGCAGTACGATACGCCGAATAATTGCTGGCCAACGCCGCGCTAGTCTATCTCCAGGCGATGCCTTCCATCCGATTGCTGTTAACAGTTTTCCTGCTTTGGCAGGTTGCCAGCGCGCATGCTGAACTGGCGAATTCCGCTATTGCCAGCGCCCATCCCTTGGCCACCGCAGCCGGCAAGAGTATTCTCGATCAGGGCGGCAATGCCTTCGACGCCGCAGTGGCCGTGGCGTCAACCTTGGCCGTGGTGGAGCCATTTAGTTCTGGTTTGGGTGGCGGTGGATTTTTCTTGCTGCATCGTGCGCGCGATGGCAAGCAAGTTATGCTGGATGCGCGCGAGCGTGCCCCTTTGAAGTCTACGTCGCGCATGTACCTGGACGCGGCGGGGCAGCCGATCGCGCAAGCTTCTTTGGAGGGGGCGCGCGCGGCGGGGATCCCTGGCTTGCCGGCAGGCTTGGAACATCTGGCTCAACGCTATGGGCGCTTGCCCTTAAGCCAGAGCTTGGCACCCGCCATTCGTTTGGCGCGGGAAGGGTTTCCAGCCGATGCGCGCTATCGCGCCTTGGCAGCGACGCATCTCGATTTGTTACAGCGCCAGGCGGCAGCCGCTGCGCAGTATTTGCACCAAGGTCGCGTGCCGGAAGCCGATGCGCTCGTGCAGCAAAAGAACTTGGCCGCAACGATGCAAATTCTTGCCGAGCAGGGCGCGCGTGGCTTTTATCACGGTGCGGTAGCAAAGGAGATGCTCGCTGCGGTGAAGGTGGGTGGTGGTATTTGGCAGCGTGCTGATTTGGCGCGCTATCGCGTGATCGAACGCCGGCCTATCGCGTTCGATTATCGTGGTATGCATATTGTTAGCGCCGCGCCACCTTCTGCTGGTGGGCTGACATTGGCGCAATCCTTACACATACTTGAACGCTACGATCTTACTAAGCTTATGCCAGCGCAGCGCATGCATTTGGTGGCCGAGGCTTTGCGCCGTGCTTACCATGATCGTGCGCGTTATTTGGGCGATCCGGATTTTATTAATATGCCGCAACGGCGCTTGTTAAGCCTGGACTATGCGGCCCAACGCGCAGCCGGAATCGATCCGGCGAATACCACACCTAGCGCCAGCTTGGCACCGGTGCTTGAACCTAAGCAAGGCAATCACACTACGCATTTTTCCATTGTGGATCGTCAAGGGAATCGCGTTGCGGCCACACTCAGCATCAATACCTTCTTTGGTTCCGGTTTCGTGGCCGGCACGACCGGTGTGTTATTGAATAACGAAATGGACGATTTTTCCGTTGCCGTGCAGGGGATGAATATTTACAGCTTGGTACATAGCGGCCCCAATCGTATCGCTCCTGGCAAACGACCGCTGTCCAGCATGAGTCCTACTTTTGTCGATGATAGTCGCGGCACGTTGATCCTGGGAGCACCCGGTGGTTCGCGCATCATTAGCATGGTTTTATTGGCGATTCTGAATTATCAGTCGCAGTCGCCGGTCGATGTTGCGGCGTTGGTCAGTGCGCCGCGTTATCACCATCAGTATTTGCCGGATCGATTGGAAGTCGAGCCGGATGCGTTTCCCAGTGCTGTGCTGGACGAATTGCAATTGACAGGACACGTACTGCGCGTGAGCGAACAGCGCTGGGGGAATATGCAAGCGGTGTGGATTGAACGTGCCAGCGGCAAGGCTTTTGCGGCCAGCGATCCGCGTGGCATGGGGAGCGGCTTGGCTTGGTATTAACCGAATGCGGCTTATTTAGGGTATGATTGGCGCGCTTTTTACACGGAAAATCAAACGGAAACAGGTATGAAAACCACTTTCCTCGACTTCGAGCAACCGATTGCGGAACTCGAATCCAAAATTGAAGAATTGCGCTATGTGCAGGATGATTCTGCGCTGGATATTTCGGAAGAAATCGAGCGCCTGCAAAAAAAGAGCAAGAATCTGACTAAGGATATCTACGCGAAATTGTCGCCCTGGCAAATTTCGCAAGTATCGCGCCATCCGCAGCGGCCTTATACCCTGGATTATCTAGGCGCATTGTTCACCGATTTTGAAGAGTTGCACGGTGATCGGCATTTTGCCGACGACCCAGCCATGGTTGGCGGTTTGGCGCGCTTCAATGGCCAATCGGTGATGGTTATCGGACATCAAAAAGGTCGTGATACCAAGGAAAAAATCTATCGAAATTTCGGCATGCCGCGCCCCGAGGGCTATCGCAAGGCACAACGCTTGATGAAATTGGCCGAAAAATTTGGTATTCCAATTATGACTTTTATCGATACGCCTGGCGCCTATCCCGGCATCGATGCCGAAGAGCGCGGCCAATCCGAGGCCATCGCCAGTAGCCTGTATTTGATGGCGGCCTTGCGAACTCCGATTATCTGTACCGTGATCGGCGAGGGCGGATCGGGCGGCGCGCTGGCGGTCGGCGTAGGCGATACCACATTGATCCTGCAATACTCGACTTATTCGGTGATCTCTCCCGAAGGCTGCGCGTCCATTCTATGGAAGAAGGCCGACAAAGCACCGGAAGCTGCAGAGACTTTAGGCATTACCGCGACGCGTTTGAAGTCCATGGGCTTGGTTGACAAGATCATCAATGAACCCCTGGGTGGTGCGCACCGCGACCCGGAGTCGATGATGTTGAACATGAAAAAAGCGCTGACCGATAGCTTGCGTTCGCTACAGGATTATTCTTTGGACGAGTTGCTCAAGATGCGCTTTGAGCGCTTGATGGGCTATGGCAAATTCAAAGAAGCCAGCGTCAAGTGATCTGCCGCAGTACCTAGGGCAACGCCTCGTTGCCCTTAGCGCGCCGGGCCGGCGCGTAACGCTGGCACTCAGTGGTGGCGTTGATTCTGTGGTTTTACTGCATCTGCTGCAGACGCTGAGCAGCAAGCTCGAATTCTCACTTTCTGCCATTCATATCAATCATCAGCTCAGCCCACATGCTGCAGAATGGGCCAAATTTTGCACCGACTTGTGCGCGCAGTACAAGATCCCGCTGCAAGTCCAAAAAGTACAGGTAGCACGTCGCTCTAAATTGGGACTGGAAGCGGCCGCGCGCGCCGCACGCTATCAGGCCTTTGCCGAGCTTGATTGCGATGTGTTATTGCTGGCACACCATTTGGACGATCAGGTCGAGACGCTACTGCATAATTTGTTGCGCGGTGCGGGCTTGGCAGGTGCCTCGGGAATGCCAGAAGTTCGGCAGCAAGCCTTGCATAACAGCGAGACCAGCTTATTACTTGCGCGCCCACTGATTGCTGTGCCTCGCGCCACGCTGCTGGCTTATGCGGAGCAACATCACTTGCGGTGGGTCGAGGATGAGAGCAATACCGATAGCGCCTTCACGCGCAATTTCTTGCGGCATGAAATCTTGCCCTTAATTGAAGGCCGTTTTCCCGCTTACCGCGAAAATTTGGCGCGCGCCGCCCAACACTTTGCCGAGGCGGATCAACTGTTGCGAGAATTGGCAGTGCTCGACTTGGGTCAAGTCATGCGCGCAGAAAAGCTCCACCTTGCTGCATTGACTGCGCTGAGTCCGGCGCGTGCCATGAATGTCTTGCGCGCCTACTTGGAGCAACAAGCTGTGCCAGCCATGGATACAGCACGCATACAGGAATGGTTACGGCAATTATTGTGCGCGCGTGGTGATCGCCAAGTGGCCTTGGGCGTAGCTGGACTCAAGTTAAGGCGCTATCGTGGCGAGGCCTGGGTCGAGTTGGATAAGCCTGCGCTTGATCCGGGCTGGTACGTGGCTTGGCAGGGTGAGCGAAAGCTCAGGCTAGAGGAATTAGGTGTTAGTTTGTCTTTGTTTCCGGCACAGGGAATAGGCATAAGCTTGGCCAAGTTGACGCGGGCTGCGGTAACAATCCGCTTGCGCCAAGGTGGTGAAAAATTACAGCCTAGTTGTGGGCGTCCCCGGCGGACGTTGAAACATTTATTGCAGGAGGCTGGCATCCCGTCCTGGCAACGCGAACGTCTGCCCTTGATCTACAGTGGTGAGCAGTTGGTAGCAGTGCCAGGTATCGGTGTGGACTGCGCTTTTCAGGCCATAGCCACTGAATCTGCCTTGCAGATGCAGTGGTCGGATTTCAGCGCGTCACAATTGTAGCTGTAATACCTTTTTCGCGCATTTTTGCTAAAGCTGCATCAGCTTCAGCTTTGGTTTTGAAAGCAGGCAGTTGTACACGCGTTTCTGTATGCGCTTCAATCCCGGCCTGTTTTAGTTTTTCCACCAATTGAAGGGCGTTTTGCGTGTTGCCAAAGACGCCAAATTGCACCACATAGCCTGCAACGGGTGCTGTAGCTGGTTTGGGTGTTGTGGCTGCGGGTTGGGCGCTTGAGATGTTCTGCGCTGGTACCAAGGGTTTTTGTGCTGTTGGGGTAGGTGCTTTTTGCGCTGGCGCTTTCTTCGGCCCTGGACCCGGTTGCGGCAGTGGTTTGTTACTCACGCTTGGCGGTGGTGGCGGGGGTGTTGTTTCGGGTGCGGATGGTTTTGGTATTTCGGTCGGTGCGGGTAGTGGCGGGAGCTCGGGCAAGGCTTCACCGGTTGGCGTGGGTTGTATCGGTTGCGGTCCAGTAACGATAGGCGGGGGCGGTGGTGGTAGGGTTTCCGGGGTGGGTTTGGTAATCACCTTGGATGGTTTGTAGTAACTCAAGTAGGTGAGAATCCCAACTGCTACTAGGACTAAGACGACGGCGACTAGAAGGCGCCGTAGGGCGCGTTGCTTGATCTCGTTATTTTCCGGTACCGCTTCCGCCATGCCATTTCTCCTCATTAGCGATTGATTTTTTTATCGATAGTAGCATTTTCACTTCATGTTCGACAGGGTGTTTAACGGGATGCCTAATGACGTCTGGATTTGTCTTTGCTTATGAATTGTTGGTTACCTCGTTTATTTCTGAGGTGTAAGCGAGTATAGTTATAACTTTATGTTTATTCTGAACTTATGAAAGAGGGAGTGGAAGAAATGGCTGTAGAACGCACCTTGTCCATCATCAAACCGGACGCCGTGGGCAAGAATGTCATCGGTAAGATTTATTCGCGTTTTGAGACCAACGGTCTGAAAATTATTGCTTCAAAAATGAAATGGCTGTCTAAGGCCGATGCAGAAGGTTTTTATGCCGTGCATAAGGGTCGCCCCTTTTTCAACGATTTAGTCGCTTTCATGTCTTCCGGCCCAGTGATGATCCAGGCGTTGGAAGGCGAGAATGCGATTGCCATGAATCGTCAATTGATGGGCGCAACCGATCCGAAGAAAGCCGAAGCTGGGACGATCCGTGCCGACTTTGCTGAAAGCATTGACGCTAATGCTGTGCATGGCTCCGATGGTCCGGATACGGCTGCAGTAGAAATCGCTTATTTTTTCCCTGAGATGGAAGTGTATTCCGGTCGCTAATGATCAATCTGCTCGATTTTGACTTGAATGGCTTGACGCACTATTTCGCCGACATCGGCGAGAAGCCGTTTCGCGCTAAACAAGTCATGCGTTGGATGCACCAGATGTGCGCCAGCGATTTCGGGCAGATGACGGATTTGGCCAAGTCGTTGCGTGAAAACCTCACGCAACGCGCCGTAATCGTCGCACCGCAGATACGCGATGAATTTCGTTCCGATGATGGGACAGTCAAATGGCTGGTTGATACCGGTGCAGGGAATGCCGTCGAGACGGTGTTCATTCCCGAGGATGATCGCGGCACTTTGTGCATTTCATCGCAAGTCGGCTGCGCCTTGGCTTGTACTTTCTGCTCTACAGGGCGACAAGGTTTTAACCGCAATCTTTCGGTGGCTGAAATCATCGGCCAGCTTTGGTTAGCAAATAAAGCGCTGGAACGCGATCCCAAAGGGGAGCGCATCATCAGCAATGTCGTGATGATGGGCATGGGCGAGCCGCTCACCAATTTCGAAAATGTCGTGACCGCATTGAATATCATGTTAGACGATCACGCTTATGGCTTGTCGCGACGCCGCGTAACGGTCAGCACCTCCGGCGTGGTTCCGGCCATGGATCGACTGGCGGCAGCCTGCCCGGTGGCCTTAGCGGTATCGCTACATGCGCCGAACGATGCGTTGCGTGATGTGTTGGTGCCGATCAATCGCAAATATCCGCTGGAGCAGCTGATGGCTGCATGCCAACGCTATCTGGCGGTTGCGCCGCGTGACTTTATTACCTTTGAATATGTTTTGCTGGACGGCGTTAACGATAGTTTGGTACATGCGGCGCAATTGATCGCCTTGACGCGCGATGTGCCATGTAAATTCAATTTGATTCCGTTCAATCCATTCCCCGATTCTGGTTATGCGCGTTCCAAGCCAGAGGCGATTCGGCGTTTTCGCGAAGCATTGCAAGAAGCTGGTTATGTGGTCACCACGCGCAAGACGCGCGGTGATGATATCGACGCCGCCTGCGGCCAATTGGCCGGTCAAGTTCAAGACAAAACGAAGCGCAAGCTTCAGCAAGAAGGGGTTGTCCTGTGATTGCAAAATATTTTGTTGCCCTTGGTCTATTGTTGGCTGGAAGTGTGTTTGCAGCATCTCAAGTGCCTGGCATGCCGCCTGCGTATTATCCTTCTTCGGAGGATGACCTTGCGAACTATGAGCGGGCGAAAATCCATACTGAACTTGGTGCACAATATTACGGATCCGGGCAGATTGGCGTGGCGCTGGACGAATTCAATATTGCACTGGCCAACGAACGCCGTTATGTGCCGGCAAATTACATGTTGGGCTTGGTTTATATGGAGCTGAAGGACGACGCGCAGGCGGAACAATACTTCAAACGTGCTTTGGAATTGGATAAGGATAACTCCGAAGCGCGCAATAACTATGGATGGTTTTTGTGCCAACGCGGTCGAATCGAAGATTCGATCAAACAATTCATGGCGGCTTTGAAAAATCCCTTGTATGAAACGCCGGACAAGCCCTACGTGAACGCAGGTATTTGTTCGATCAAGCGTCAAGACGATAAAGGTGCCGAGGAGTTTTTTCTAAAGGCATTGAAGTTAAACCCTAAGCAACCGCAGGCGTTGCTGGCCTTGGCGGACCTTTATTATCGCGCCAATGATTTGCCCAATGCCCGTGCGCAAATTTTGCCCTATATGAAAACCCAGACTCCTACGGCAGAAGCGCTTTGGTTAGGCGTGCGTATCGAGCGCAAATTGGCCGATAAAAATTCCGAAGAAAGCTACGCACAAATATTACGCGAGCGTTTTCCGCTATCCAAGGAAGCGCAAGCGCTGGCTACGGGGCGCTATGAATGAACGACGAAGCACAACAACTTGAAACGGCGGTGGACGTACCAGCAGCAGCGGTGGGCGCTGAAGCGGTTCTGCCGCAATTGGGTGAACTCCTGATTGCGGCACGCGAACGCTGGAACTTATCCGCTGCAGATTTGGCACGCCAAATGCGCTTGGGCTTGCGCCAGATCCAGGCGCTGGAAGAGAACCGTTTTGGGGATCTGCCGGGGAATACTTTTGTGCGCGGCTTTGTTCGAAATTATGCCCGCGTGGTGCAGTCTGACCCGGAGCAATTTCTGGAAGCTTACGAACGCAGTCGTCCGCGCCAGCAACAACCCGAAATTGAGCGTAGCACCGAGCAGATTGAATTTTCAAATAAGACTTTGCCGAAGTGGGTGTGGTATCTGGCTGTATTGTTGGTGCTGGCCTTGTTGGCGCCATTGTTTATTTATTTGGCCTTGCATGAAGATGAGGCGCCAATCAAGGCAGTAAAATCGGTTAAGACCATATCTGGCAGCATTGCAAAGCCGACGCAGGATACGCCCTTAATCATATCGCCTCCTCAAGCTGTGTTGCAGAATGCTTCTCCTAGCCCAGCTTCGACTGTCCAAGTGACTGTGCCGAACGTTGCTGAAACGGCGCCACCTGAAGTACCTCCCGCGGTACCAACAGTAGCGTCAATTGGTAGCGGCGAGGCCAGTGTGGTACTAAATTTTGAGGGCGATGCTTGGGTTGAGATTCGGGATAAATCCGGTAAGAGTATATTTTCTAAATTGAGCCGGCGTGGTGAGACGCAAGCGATCCAGGGCAAGCCGCCATTTTTTCTGGTGGTGGGCAATGCAGCGCAGGTGAGAATTACATATAATGGCAAGCCTTTTGATCTTTCCCCACAAATCAAGGTCAACGTCGCGCGTTTCAAATTGGAGTAGGCATGTTGCATGTTCACCATATTTCTCGCCGAAAGAGCCGCCAGATCAAGGTTGGCAATGTGCTAATCGGCGGTGATGCACCAATTTCGGTGCAGACCATGACCAATACCGAAACAACCGATGTCGATGCCACCGTGGCGCAAATCGAACGTGCGGTAAAGGTCGGTGCCGATCTAGTACGCGTCTCAATTCCCAGCATGGAAGCAGCTGAAGCGTTTGGGCTGATCAGAAAGCGCTCGCCGGTACCATTGATCACTGACATTCATTTTGATTACAAGATTGCGTTGCGCGTAGCGGAACTGGGTGCCGACTGTTTGCGTATTAATCCGGGCAACATCGGTCGTGATGATCGAGTACAGGCGGTGGTTCAGTCGGCCAAGGATCATGGCATTCCGATTCGCATCGGCGTCAATGCTGGTTCGCTGGAAAAGGATTTACAGAAAAAATATGGCGAGCCTACACCGGAGGCACTGGTGGAATCGGCCTTGCGCCATGTGGAGATTCTGGATCGCTTGAATTTTTACGATTTCAAGGTGAGCGTCAAGGCTTCGGATGTGTTTATGGCGGTTGAAGCTTATCGCTTGCTGGCGCAAAAAATTGAGCAGCCATTGCATTTAGGAATTACTGAAGCGGGTGGTTTTCGATCCGGTGCGGTCAAGTCGTCGATTGGGTTAGGCATGCTGTTGGCCGATGGCATTGGCGACACGATTCGGATTTCCTTGGCGGCAGATCCGGTGGAAGAGGTACGGGTCGGGTTTGATATTTTGAAAAGCCTGCATCTGCGCAATAAGGGCGTGAATATTATTGCTTGCCCTTCGTGTTCGCGTCAGGAATTTGACGTGATTCGCACCGTTAATCTACTGGAAGCACGACTGGAAGATATTTTAGAGCCGCTCGATTTGGCAGTAATCGGTTGTGTGGTGAACGGACCTGGTGAGGCGCGCGAAGCCGATATTGGGCTGGCGGGCGGAAAACCCAATTTATTGTATGTGGATGGCAAACCCAGCCATAAAGTAAGCGAAGCGGAATTGGTGGATGAATTGGAACGGCAAGTACGCGCCAAGATAGCCGCCAATAAGGATGCTGCGAACGGCGTCACCATACCCATCAAGGCCATTGGTTAATGGTCTTCTAAAAAATTATTCAAGACTATTCATGAGCAAGACTCTACAAGCGATTCGCGGGATGAATGACATCCTGCCGGATCAGTCCCCGTTGTGGCAGCATTTCGAGCAAGTCGTGCGCGATTGGTTGCATACCTATGGCTATCGCGAGATTCGCATGCCAATCGTGGAACCAACAGGCCTGTTCAAACGCGCTATCGGCGAAGTGACCGATATCGTCGAAAAGGAAATGTACACCTGGAGCGATGCGCTAAATGGTGAAAGTCTGAGCTTGCGCCCAGAGGGAACGGCTTCGTGTGTGCGTGCGGCTTTGGAGCACAATTTATTATTTGGAAGCCCGCAGCGCCTTTTTTATAGCGGGCCGATGTTTCGTCACGAGCGTCCGCAAAAGGGGCGTTATCGCCAGTTCCATCAATTTGGCATTGAGTCCTTGGGTTATTCGGGTCCTGACATGGATGTCGAACACATTTTGATGGGCGTGCGTCTGTGGAAACAATTGAACATTAGCGGCATTACACTGCAACTCAATACTTTGGGCACTAGTGAGGATCGTGCGCGGCATCGTGCGCGTCTAATTCATTATCTCGAAGGCCACCAAGATTTGCTGGATGATGAGGCGAAGCGCCGCCTGCATAGTAATCCCTTGCGTATTCTCGACAGTAAAAATCCCGCTTTACAAGACCTAATTACAGCGGCGCCCAAACTATTGGATGATTTGGATGAATCATCCCTGCTTCACTTTGAAACAGTGCAAGCATTACTACGTACGGCAGGCGTGAGCTTTAGTATCAATCCGCGTTTAGTTCGTGGACTGGATTATTATAACTACACCGTGTTTGAATGGGTGACAGATCAGCTTGGCAGCCAAGGCACCGTGTGCGCCGGTGGTCGCTATGATGGTTTGGTTGAACAATTGGGTGGTAAGCCTACGCCCGCTTGTGGCTTTGCCATGGGGGTGGAGCGTCTGTTGGCATTGATGGAGGCCCAGGGTAGAGTGCCGGCGCAAACGCCGCCGGATATCTATCTAGCGCATATGGGGGAGCAAGCTCAACATTTTTCCCTAATAGCAGCCGAGCAACTGCGCGATGCAGGATTACAGTTGATTCTGCATTGTGGTGGAGGGAGTTTCAAGTCACAAATGAAAAAGGCCGATGCCAGCGGTGCACGTTACGCCGTGATTATCGGAGACGATGAGGCGGCGGCGGGGACTGTCAGTTTAAAACCATTGCGCGAGCAAGCCGAGCAAGTCACTGTACCAGTCGATCAAATCGCGGCCCTGGTGCGTTACACAAAAAATTTAGGAGAATAAAAATGGCATTGGATCTGGAAGAGCAAGAGCAAGTCGATGCGCTGAAAGCGTGGTGGAAACAGTACGGCAACATGGCGTTGGCTCTGTTGGCTTTGTTTGTGGTGAGTGTCGTCGGTTGGAATGTATGGCAAAGCTATCAATCGCGCCAAGCCGGTGAAGCGGCGGCCTTGTTCGATGTGTTGCGCAAGGAAATAGGCGGCAACAACAAGAAACGTATTCGTGAGGTCGGCGGACAAATCATCGATAAGTATCCACGCACGGCGTATGCGGTCGACGCAGCGATGTTTGTAGCGAAATCAAATTTCGAGAATGGCGACCCAAAAAGTGCAAAGGCTCAATATCAGTGGGTGATCGATCACGCCAAGCAGTCACAATCCAAAGACCTAGCGCGTATGCGTTTGGCAGTGATATTGCTGGACGATAAAAATTATATTGAATCACTGAAGTTACTAGACTCGAAGCATGATGCAGCTTTTGATCCGCTATTCAATGATCTAAAAGGTGATGTTTATGCGTTGCAGGGTAAGTCACAGGAGGCTCGCCAAGCATACCAAGCGGCCATTGCTGGGTTGCCGAAAGAGGCGCAGTTTAAGGGGTATGTGCAGATCAAACTGGATGCACTGGGAGAGCAAGGATGAAGCGCGCGCTAACAGTCTGCCTCCTGTGTGCGGCTCTGACGGGTTGTCAGACCGTGGGCAATCTTTTGGATGACATTTTTAGCAGTGGCGGTAAAAAGAATTTGCCTGCAACTTTAGTCCAATTTAATCCTTCAATCGATGTCAAATCACGTGCTAATGCCAGTATTGGTAGTGCATCAGGCAGTATTTTCAGCCCGGCGCTGACCAAAGATAGCGTATTTGCAGCGAACTATGATGGAAAGTTGGCCCGCTTTGATGCAGATACACTGAAGGAAAAATGGCGCATTGATACAGGAAAGAAACTTACTGGTGGTGTGGGCGCTACAGATAATCTTGTGGTCGTTGGCACAGCTAAGGGCGAGGTGTTGGCCTATGATTTTGAGGGTAAGGCCTTATGGCAGGCGCGGGTAACGAGCGAGATTTTGAGTGCACCTCAGGTAGCTGGTGACGTGGTGTTGGTACGCTCGGGCGATGGCAGAATATTTGCACTTTCTGCTGTCGATGGTAAACGTAAGTGGTTATATCAGCGCGCCACACCAGCATTGACCGTGCGTAGTTATGGCGGCGTATTAATTGATAAGAATGCCGTATTCGCTGGTTTTGGCGGTGGAAAACTGGTGGCTTTAGAGTCAACAACTGGTGCTCTCGGTTGGGAAGCATCAGTGGCCTTGCCACGCGGTGTATCAGAATTAGAACGTATTGCAGATGTTACTAGCAACCCCGTAACGGATGGTCGCATCGTTTGCGCGGTGGCCTTTCAAGGTCGTGTTGCATGCTTTGAGCCTCAATCCGGTAATGTGATTTGGGCGCGCGATCTATCGAGTATTGCCGGTATGGCAATTGATGGTCGCAACGTTTATGTTTCCGATGCAAGTGGCGTAGTTCATGCAATGGATAAAAGTACAGGTGCTTATGTCTGGAAACAAGAGAAGCTAGCTTATCGTGAACTATCAGCGCCACTGGTCTATCGAGGTTATGTGGTGGTTGCCGATTTACAGGGCTACGTGCACTTTTTGTCGCGAGAAGATGGGGCTTTTGCTGCGCGTATCGCTACGGATGGCAGTCCAATTCGTGCGCAGCCGCAGCCTTTATCCGATGGTGTTTTGGTTCAGTCTAAGAGCGGTGGCTTGTTCGTGCTGGGTCTAAAATAGTAGACGGGGAAGCACGAATCAAATGGCCTTAAATCAAGGTACAGCTTTACGGACTGCATTTGAGAGACCAGCGCTATCAGCGGAAGGTGCCTGTTTTTTTCCGGAACGAAGCGCCTCTGCTTCTTGAATGTTGGATTCAGCTAGCTTCGCATCCATGGAACCAACTTCAGCAGCAGCTTGCATGCGTTTCCAAAACTCGATAGCGGCTTTGTAGTCTGCACGACCGAAGGCCTCGGTACCGGCCAAGGACAAAGTTTTCAGATGTTTAGGGTCGGCAGCTAAAGCACGTTGTACGATCTTCTTGGCTTCGCCATCCCACTTCCCACCGCTTGCCATAACATGTGCATTGGCCCAATCCGCAAGTAAAGTTGCATCTGGGGGTAACAGCGCAGCTGCCTTTGCATAAGCCACAGCAGCGTCTTTCGGTTGGTTTATTTCATTGTATGTACGTGCTAAGAGTAACCAACCTTCGCCATCTTTTGGGTTTTTGACAAGCTTGTCTGCTAAGCGTTTGACCATGACATTCAGGTCACCACCTACATTCATTGGTTTTTGGTGTGCCTCTGTTTTCCCAAATTGAGTATCGAGCGGGCCAGCCATAGGTAATTCAAGTTTATTTTGCGTAACTGTATTGTTGCTTGTGCTGGTGCTGGTACGCCAGTAATAAATACCTGAAGCTGCCACGATGATAATGACAAATCCACCCCATATTAGGTTGTTATTTTTTTGCGTCACTTGTGGAGCCATTAGCGTGGCATGCAGTTTGGATTGGATTTGTAAGAATTCTTCTTCTGTTATTTTGCCTTCGGTGCGTGCTATTAAAAGAGCGCGCAGTTGCTCGGTGATATCATTTTCACGGGCGCTTGATATGGATTTAAATCCAAAATAAACAGCGATTGCCAGCAATATGCCGATGATCAGATAGGTAATACTCATCTTATTTCCTTATATATTCAGCTGGAGGTGTGTGTTACGGGAATGGATTAACGGAATTCCCAGCGTAAACCGGCTGAGAAATAGTTGCGCGTAGTATGATCGTTTTGAGTGGCACCAGTCGTAGTGGAGGTTTCACGACCTATCTCGCTATCAAGGAAAATACTATCTCCCCATTGATAGGAAATTTTTAGGCTGGGAGAAATTCGCTTGATGCTCGTGCCTAAATTATCCTTTTGGGTGTAATAACGCAGACTAGTATCGATACGCCATTGTTGGGCAATGGGGAGAACATAGCCGATTGAGTATGATTGTCCATCAAAGCTTGGAGCTTTGATGTAGCTGGCGCTGGAAATGCCGACGCCATTGGTAACAAATAAGTTGTTACCAGTGATTTGCGCGCTAATGGAATGATTTAATCCACTGGCTTGTTGGGATGCAGTATCGAATATGCAATTGTTGACGTTGTTAGGATCAATCGTTCCGACGCATGTACCGATTACGCTAATTGGAATAACAGTCGTAATGGGTTGTGTGCTGGATATCTCAGACAGTCGGTAATCCCCCCCAACTTGCCAATCAGGGGTTAGGGGACGGGTAAAGCCGAAGGATAGGGAACTCGATATGGCGGAAAGTGCCTTCACCTGGGTTCTCGTGGCCTCAATGCCTTGCGATGAGATGAGTTGCTCAAGACTGACCCCTGGTGCCGCAAGCAAGGCATTTGTTAGCCCAAAGGACGGTGCCCGGCGTCGGTCATATACGGCGAAATAGTTAATTCCACCGTCGGTTAAGTAGTTTCCTTGCAGTAAACCTATATTGAGGCCTCGATATAAAACGTCGTAATCAAGTGTGCCGTAGGCATTCACATGGCCATCGAAATAGCGTACCTCGGTGCCAACTGCGCGTCGATTTTCAAATCCATTCAGGGTTTGGTTGAGTGCATAGATACTAACCCCGGGTACCCCACTTTGTTGCGGGAGAAAGTCAACGCTGGCGCCATAAAAAGTACGCTTAAACGGCGAGTTAAATTCCACGGCTTCCCCGTATACGCCATTGATGCGCCATTCGGGATTTAGGTTGTAGCCAGCTTGAGCACCATCAAAACGTTCAAACACGCCAATACCATTTGGATTTTGGCGCCCGAAGCGCACGTAGTAACCAATATTTTTATCGCTGTGATCTACATAGGCTGAATATAGACGACTGTAACTACGTGTGGAATTTAGCCCATCGTTATTATTGGTCTCGCGGAACACGATGCGGGTGTCGGAGAACGCATCCCTACGTCGCGCGTTTAGGTTGATTGAGGTAATGAGTGATTTTTGATCCTCAATCGCTAAGTGGCTTTGGTTGACGGTGTTGTTGCCCAGTATCGTTGTTGTGTCGATCAAGGAACTCCCGCCATAATAATTGGCGGAAACGTTTCCGAAGTATGTCCACGTTGCTGGACCTGCTTCTTTAGGTAATGGTCTAGCTCTAATCTGCCCTTTGGGTAAAGCGGCAAGATGTTCGCGAATTTTCGTGGCATCAATTCCATTTGGAAACAACTTAAGATATGTCTCAAATTCGGCGCGTGCCTTGGCTATTTCACCATTCTGTTCACGCGCTTCACCGATCAGGGCTTGTGCTGCTTGCGTTTGTCCGTTGGGTGGAAAGGCAAGAATTCGGTTTAGTCGATTGATAGCCGTTGCTGCATCTTTTTCTAACAGTGTATGTTGTGCATCTTCTAACAATGCTTTTGAGATGCGCTCTATCTCGGCAGGTGAACGAGTAGGCTGTGTGGCTTCGACTTTAGGTTCAACTGGGGCTTGGGGCAAAGTTGGTGCTGGTTGTGCAGCCTCTGGCAATTGTGGCAGTTTAGGTTGAGCCACTGCTGGCACAACATCAGTTGTGGGTTTGGTAGTGGGGGGTTCTATGCTTCGCCGAGGATTTATTTCAGAAGGGGCAACCGCTGGTGTCGGTGTTTGCTTGGTTTCTTTTATTAACGTGGGTGCAAGCGAGACAATAATGCTACGGCTATCATCACCTGGGCGGACGGAATATTTTGTTTTTTGAGAAAATGTTACAACCAGCTGATTACTATTATTTGCATATGAGACACTGACTCCGGGTATTCCCTCGCTTTTTTTCATCATCAAGGTTTCTTCAACGAAACTTCTTTCCTCGGTGATGGGTTGCGTGTCAATTAGGCGAATGCGGATAAATAAAACTTTGCCTTCGTTTTGGGGGAAATGTCTTTCAAATAGTACATTTTTATCAAAATGAATAACGTAATCGTTACTGTTTTCACTCTGTACTAGTTCAATTCGATTCAGATACTCAGCCTGAGCTAAAGTCCCGAAGCTGAACAAGTAAATTGAAAAAAATAAAGTAAATAAACCACGATATTGGCTCATAGGCATTATTTTAGTTCCAGCTTGGCTGGCATTGTTTTTGTGTAGTGAACAATAACATGGCTAATTCAAAACATAAATTCTATTGGCACTTATTTTAATCCCAATTTGAATAGGGACTACCTTTATTACCCAGAGGCCTATGGCAGCCACTGGATGAGCAATCCTTCGTGCCTGCATTATTATGTTTTGAGCGATTTATTTTCGTCATGTTACCAAGATAGGTGGCGGTCGAGTCATGGCAGGTTATGCAAGACGTTTGCATCGTGCCGTGGTTCATTCTTTCCGTAACAAACGAGGTAGTGCTGCTGTGACACAACGAACATTCGTTGCCCGGTATCCCTGTCGGGAACGTTGTCGGGATATGGTTGCTTGGCTTGGTCATAGCATTGGCTGCAATATATCCACCATTATGACAAACCGCACAATTGCCTGTTGCTACTGGGCCCGTGGTGCCGGTATGGCTCATTGTGGCTGGAGCAAATGCAGTGGTGTTCTTATGGCAAGTATCGCACTGCGCGGTGGTTGGGATATGTGTAGCTGACTTAGCCACAACCCCCGAGAGCACGCCATGGCACGTCGAGCAACGACCAGCAACGGGCGGTGTTACTGAAGTGTGATTGAACACCGCGCCAGTGAAAGTCGTGGTGCTCTTATGGCAGACATCGCACTGAGATGTGGTTGCAATATGGTTCGCCGGTTTGGCCAAGGCATTTGCAGCGAGATAAGCGCCACTGTGGCAGGTTGCGCAATTGTTCGGAGCTAGCGGCCCAGTAGTACCGGTATGGCTCATCGTAGCCGGTGAGAATGCAGTGGTGTTCTTATGGCAGGTATCGCATTGCGCTGTAGTCGGGATATGTGTAGCAGATTTAGCCACAACCCCTGAGAGCACGCCATGGCACGTCGAGCAACGACCAGCAACGGGTGGAGTTACTG
>Ga0315270_10000494_pt1 | contig 21942 bp, 15 predicted proteins | sample C1_bottom_MG_FD_204932 | JGI IMG/M metagenome (GOLD analysis project Ga0315270, IMG submission 204932) | Sediment microbial communities from Yellowstone Lake, YNP, Wyoming, USA - C1_bottom | ecosystem: Environmental > Aquatic > Freshwater > Lake > Sediment | place: USA: Wyoming | collected...
TTCCCCTCCTTGCCGCCCTGGATCAGGGGGCTCACGGGGGTGGTCGGCGGCGGGGCCAGGGGCGAGGGCCGGGCGGCCGGGATTGGCGAGGTCGGCGCGGCGGGGATCGGCCGGGGGGCTACCGGGATGGGTTTGGCCGCAGGCGCTGGGCCGGTCTTCACGGCACGGGCTTCAAAGGGAGGTGGCACCGCGGCGGCAGGCAGGCTCAGCTCGAAGTCCCAGCCGCCGCCTTGACGCTCGGATTCGCGTTCCAGGATCACCTGGGCGAAGACCGGCGCCGCGCGGAGGGCATCCACGAAGGCGGCCTCTGCTTCCCGGGTCTGGGCCTCGCCCTTCAGTTTCATCACCACCTGCTGGCCGTTGCCGCGGGTCCGCTGGAGCCCCTTCAGCCGCATGCCGGGGGTCATGCACTGTTCGAGCTCGGCGGTGACGCGGGACCAGGGCAGGCTCCGCTCCTGGAGGATGCGTTCGCCCAGCTTCCACCGGGCTTGTTCGCGGGTGGCGTCCATGCCCTGGAGCGAGGCCTGGATCTGCGCTTCCGAGCGCGCGGCCCGCTTGGTCTCCTCCGACAGGTTCACGGCCTCCCGCCCCGCTCGGCCGGCCTGGTGATAGGCGCGCCAGGTAAGGGCCAGGGACCCGAGGAGGAAGGCCGCGCCACAGCCGAGGGCGACCCAGCCGAGGATCCGGTGGTACTGCCGCCACGTGCTGGGGCGGGGCGCCAGGTTCAGGTGAAGGGCAGGAACGGCCATCAGGGCGTCTCCACCAGGGCGAAACGGTCATCCAGGATCCGCACCGGAAGGCCGGTTTCAGGCCAGGTGGGGGCACCCCAGATCGCCAGGCTCTGCGGCGTCCGGGATTCCCGCTGGAGGAAGGCGGCGCTGGGGGCGATGCGCTCTTCATTCCAGTCCTGGGGATCCAGGGGTTCGGACCACTGGCGGAGCAGGCAGAGGGTCCGGCCCCAGGCCACCAGGGTGCCGGCATAGCGGCCCTGGCCGGCGGGGCTGAGGGAGAGGAGCATGCCCGGGAGGTCCAACGACGGGGCCAGCAGGTTGTAGAGGTGCAGCCAGCGTGGCGTGAGGGCATGGAGGTTCCGGTCGAGGCGGAGGCCGAGCTGAAGCAGGGATTCCCGGAAGGTCTCCCGGATGCCCGAAGCCAACCAGGTGCCCGGCTCGATCTCCAGGGCCTGGACGAAGTGGGGTTCCTCCAAGGCCAGGGTCTGGTTGAACCGCCAGCGGAAGAAGGCCTCCTGGGCCTCCGCGCCCTGGGGCAGCTCCGTGAGGTCCCGCATCAGGATCGAGGGCGTCCAGAGATCGTCCAGCACCCATCGGGTGGGTCCCAGGGGTAGGGCAGCCAGGGCCTGGGCCAGTTGATCCTCCGTGGGCGGGCCCGAAAGAGGGCGCCGGTGGGTGCCGGCCTGGATCCGATGGGCCTCCAGCCAGATCAGGGAGGCCGCGGGGGCCTGGAGGAACGGCAATCTCATGGCGCCCATTCCCTGATCTCAGCCGCCCGATCCAGATATGACGCTCCCGGCCGGGCATTCATCGCCGGGTCGCACGGGGGGAGGCTCAAGGAATACACAGACGGCTCCTGACAGGACAGGGGAAGGAATCGAGTCTAACGGGCCTCCGCCGGATTCCCAAGGGCCCGGAGGGCACGCTTGGTATGGAATGATGGAGGCAGATGTTCCCTGCCACCTTTCCTGGAGCGCTGATCGCGTGCGCCTGATCTCCCTCGAACTCCACGGCTTCAAGTCCTTCGCCGACGCCCAGAAGCTCAGCTTCCCCGGGGGCATGACCGCGGTCGTGGGGCCCAACGGCTGCGGCAAATCCAACATCTCGGACAGCCTCGCCTGGGTGCTGGGCGAACAGCGGGCCTCCATGCTGCGCGGGGCGGAAATGGCGGACGTGATCTTCGCGGGCACGGCCCAGCGCCGGGCCACGGGCATGGCTGAGGTGAAGCTGGTCCTTGATATGCCTGACCCCACCCTGCCTGGCTCCTCGCGGGAGGTCATGATCTCCCGCCGCCTCTACCGCGACACCGGCAGCGAATACCGCATCAACGGCCGCGAGGCGCGGCTCAAGGACGTGCAGGATCTGCTGCTGGACACAGGCATGGGCACCCGCGCCTACAGCTTCATCCAGCAGGGCCAAATCGACCTGATCCTCAGCAGCAGGCCCAAGGATCGGCGGCTGCTGCTGGAGGAGGCCGCGGGCATCACCCGCTACAAGTTGCGCCGCGCCGACGCGGAGAAGCGGCTGGAGGAGACCCGGGCCAACCTCCAGCGGCTCGACGACATCCTCTACGAGCTCAACAAGCAGATGGATTCGCTCCGCCGTCAGGCCGCCCGTGCCCGGAAGGCGAAGGAACTCGACGCGGAGATCAAGGCCACGCAGCGGGTGCTGCTCGCTGGCAAGGCCGTGGAACTGGAAGAGGCCAAACGGCGCATCCTGGACGATCTGGACGCGGCCGAGCGGCGGGTGGCTGAGCTCACGGCGCAGGTGTCCGAGAAGGCCTCCGAGGTCGAGGCCCTGCGCCTGTCCGTGGATGAGCAGCAGCAGGCCCAGGCGAAGCGCGCCAGCGCCATGCTCGGACTGGACCAGCGTCTCCAGCTGGCGGACCAGGAACGTAGTTTCCAGGAGGACCGGCGGATCGAGGCGCGGGACCAGCGGAGCCGGCTGGATGAGCACATCCAGATGCTGGTGGCGCGGCTGGCCGAATCCGGCGACTCCTTCACGTCGCTCGAAGCCCAACTGAAGGAGGCGGGTGAGCGCCTCGCCCTAAAGGAGGCGGACCTATCCAAGGCCGAAGAGGTCGTCGCGCTGGCCCAGGGCGCGCTCCGCCATGCGGAGACGGAAGTCTATACCCTCCGCGACCGCAAGGCTGAATCCCAGAAGGAGGCCGTGGCCCGCCAGAAGCAACGCCTGGGGTTCCAGACCCAGATCGCCCAGCTGGAAGGCCGCCTGGACACCCTCAACCACGAGGAATCTGTTCGCGCCCCGCGGATGGAGAGTCTTCAGGCCGAAGCGAGCCAAGTGGATCGCACCCTGGAGGGCCTGCTGTCCCAGCTCGAGCAGGCGGAGGAAGCGGCCCTCGACCAGCGCCATCGCGCGGAACAATTGGAGGAGGTCCAGCGGTCCCTGACGCAGGACCATCACCGGGCAGAGGCTGAACTTGACGCTGCCGAACGGCGCCTGAGGCAGCTCTCCGACCTGCTCGCCAAGAGCTTTGGTGAGGTCGAGCTCCAGAAGGGGCTCACTTGGCTGCGGGAACAGGGCGTCCGGCCGCAGACTCTGGTGGACCTGCTCAAGGTGGACGAAGCCCTGCGGCCGGACGTGGAACGCCTGCTGGGCAGCTGGCTCCAGGTCCTGGCCGCCGATGAGACCTTGGCTGGCCGCGCCGCGGAGGCCCCCGGCCACCTCTTGTTGGCCCTCGAAGCGGAGGCCCCCTTTCCGCCCGCTCCCGAAGGCTGCGAACCCCTGCGCGCCCACCTCCAATGGTCGGGCTCGGAGCGTCCCCTCGGCAACCTGCTGGGTCGGGCCTTCCGGTGCTCCGACGAGGCGCTGCCGGCGCTGGCCCTGGCTCACCCGGATCTGGCTTTCGTATCACCGGCCTTTGTGCGGTTGCCCTTCGGGCCCATGCAGCTCGGCGTCTCCGCGCCCGCAGCCTCGCCTTTGAAACTGCGGGCCGAGCAGGAGGAGGCCAAGGCCACCCGCGAAGCTCTGCTGGACCGGATCGAGGACCTGGAGACCCGGCGCGGCCGAGGCGGCGATGAGACCCGGGCCGCCCGGGAACGATCCGTGGAGATCGATGAGGACCTCCGTGCCCTGCGGCGCAGGGCGGACACCCTGAAGTCCCAGCAGACCTCATTGCATGGCCAGGTCTCAGAGATCCAGGCCGCCAGCGAACGGGCGGACGCCCTGTGGGAGCAGATCGAGACCGAGATCAAGGGATTGCAGGGTCAGCTCCGTGAGCTGGATGCCCATCCCGAGGAGGAGGGCGACACCGCTCTGGACGAGGCCATCCAGCAGGGGGAGACCCTGGTGCGGGAGGCCCGGTTCCGGCTGGACGAGCGCCGCGATCAGCGCGGAGAGGCCGCCCGTAGCCGCGATGCGGTCTGGGCGGAGCGGGACGGCCACGAGCGGCACCTCCAGTTGGCCCAGCGGGGCCGCTTCGATCTGGAGGCGGAACGGCAGCGGCTGGAGGTGGAAGCCGCGGAGCAGACTGGCCGGATGGAGACCTGCGTCCGGCGGCTGACGGAGCTGGAATCCGAATCTCAGGATCTCCTGAAGGAACGGGAAGGTGTTCACGCCCAAGCCCAGGAGGCCCAGCCCCGCCTGGAGCTGGACCAGGAAACGCTGCGCGTGCAGGAGCGGGCCGCCCGCGAATTCCAGGAGGCCCTGGAAAACGCCCGGGCCCAGCACCAGGAAGTGCTCATCCACGGCGCCCAGATCCAGGGCAGCCAGGAGGCCCTGGCCAAGGAAGTCGAGCTGGCGCTGGGACTGGATGTCCCCGCCTTCCTGACGGGCATCAGCGATGCCGAGCGCGAGGCCTGGTCCGAAGGCGAGCTGGTCCACCAGACCCGCCTGAACGAACTTCAGGGCCGCCGGATGGATCTGGGTGGAGTGAATCCCCTGGCCATCCAGGAGCTGGAGGAGGCAGAGACCCGCCTGGCCTTCATGAATGAGCAGCGGGCCGATGTAACCGCCGCCATCAAGAACCTGGAGTCCACCATCCAGGAGATCAATGCCACCAGCGAAGAGCGGTTCCGGGAGGCCTTCGACTTCGTGAACACGCGGTTCCAGGAGGTTTTCCGCGAAGCCTTCGGTGGTGGCCAGGCCCAACTGAGCCTGGAGGATCCCAAGAACCTCCTCGAGTGCGGCATCGAGATCACGGCCCAACCGCCTGGCAAGACCGCCAAGGCCCTCACGTTGCTGAGCGGCGGTGAGAAGGCGCTCACCGCCATCTCACTCCTCTTCGCCATCTTCCACTTCAAGCCCAGCCCCTTCTGCGTCCTGGACGAAGTGGACGCACCCCTGGACGAGGCCAACGTGGGCCGCTTCGCCGCCATGGTGCAGAAGATGAAGGCCGATACCCAGTTCATCGTCATCACGCACCAGAAGCCCACTATGGTGGCTGCCGACACGCTGTACGGCGTCACCATGGAGGAGGCGGGCTGTTCGCGTCTGGTGAGCGTTCAGCTTCGGGAGGCCGAGGCCCTGGTGTGACGAAATGAATGGTGCGAGGCCTTTTCGCCCCCCTTTCCCACCTGCCAAAGGCATCCGGCCTGTCAATGCGAAAGAAAGCGGAAAATGTGGAAAACCCATTTCCAGAAACGGTCGGCAGATTCCACCAACGTCATCAATATAAAAATTGATATTATTTAATTTAAATAGGTAGGAATTTTGAATTGTGACCTCGGGAAGTCCATCTCGCAGCAGGGTTTAGCCCCATCCGAGGGCATCAATCCGCAGGCTTTTCCACAGATCCGCCCCGCCGGATTGTAACTACCTGGTAACGCTCGGGTGAAGGGGCCGTGAACGCCTCGCCAAAACCTAGGTCAGCCTTCCATCTCAGCGGGCATGAACTCCGGCCGCAGCCATTCGTGGAGGGTCTCCTCGGCCACACCCAGGCGGATGAGATGCTCCGTGGCCATCTTCATGCTCTGGCCTTCGTCGCGGCAGATGAGCAGGCGCTGCTTCCAGGCTTCTCTGGCGCGGGCCAACAGCTCGGGCTCGCCATGCTCCATGCGCTTCTCTAGCACGAAGCCCAGGTTGTTGGCGGCCTTGCGGTGCTGGGGCTCCAGGGTTAGGGCCTTTTCGTAGGCCTCGGTGGCTTCCTTCAGCCGGTCCGTCACCTCGAGAGCCACCCCCCGTGCATTCCACACATCTGAATCGTCGGGGGCCAGCGTCATGGCCTGGTCCACCATGCCCATCTGGTCTTCGCGGCGGTTGGCGAAGCGGTAGACCTCGGATAGCCCCAGGTAGGCGCTGTATTCACTGGGATCGAGCTCGAGGGCCTGGAGGAAGGCCTGCTCGGCGGCGGGCCCCTGCCGGGTTTCGAGGAGGGCGTAGCCGAGCTGGACCTGGAGATCCGCCGCATCGGGTTCGCGCATCAGGGCCTCGCGGTAGCAGCGGAGGGCATCCTCCCAGCGGGATTCTTCACGGGCCATGTCACCCAGCGCGGCCCAGGGGTTCGAAGCATCGGGATCAGTCTCCGTGGCGAGGCTGAAGTAGGACACGGCGCCCTCGCGGTCGCCCATGTCGCGCTTCAGCTCGCCCAACAGAGCCTGGGCCTCCGCCAGCACCGGTACGGGCGGCGCCAGGAGCATGAGCGTGTGGAGTTGGCCCTGGGCCAGTTCCAGATGGCCCTGCTCGCTGAAGATCTCCGCGAGGATGAAGTAGCTGGCGGGATCGCACACGTGCAGGCTGCGGGCCCGCTGGATGCAGCGCAGACCCTCTGCGAGTTCGCCGCGCTTCAGCAGCATCTCGCCCAGGGCATGCCAGCCCCAGTAGTAGGCTCCGTCAGCCTGGAGGGCGGCCACCAGCTGCGCCTCGGCCCCGGTCCAGTCGCCCAGCAGGTCCATGGCGATGGCCAGGAGACGCAGGGTGCGGGGATCCTTCGGGTTCAGGCTGAGCGACTTCAGCAGCCAGGCCTTGGCCTCGGCGGGATGGTTGCGGTGCAGTTGCACCAGGCCCGAGAGTTCGAGGGCCTTGGGATCCTGGCCATTCAAGGCGAGGGCCTGTTGCAAGGCGAGCTCCGCGCCATCAACATCCTGCATGAGCAGGCGCAGGTACCCTAGATTCCGAAGGTAGCCGCCGTGCTCGGGATGCTCGTCCCGGAGGGATTCCAGCTGCCCCAGCAGCTCCAGGCCCTCGTCCTCATCGCTGTGGTCATTGAAGCAAAGCAGGCGCTCGAACCAAGTCTCCGCGTGGGAGCGATCCTCGGCCAGCAATTGGTCCAGGACCTCCTGGGCTTCCGTGTGGCGGGCACGCCCGTTGAACGCGCGGGCCAGCTTGAGGCGGTTTTCAAACGATGCCCCGGCGGCGTCCTTGAGCGCCGTCAGGTCGGGGTCAAGCAGCTTGAGCCAGGGGCGTACCATGGGGTGCCTCGTGAGGGAGTCCAGGGTATCACCCAAGCGCAGTGGCCAGCCCGTCACAAAGCAGACGCGCCATGGCCCCGCGGGTCTCCACGGTGGCGGACCCCAGGTGGGGCAGCAGCACCGTGCGGGGTGCCTTCAGCCAGCGCGGATTGAGGCGCGGCTCGCCTTCGTAGACATCCAGCCCCACGCCGCCGAGGCGGCCCGACTCCAGCAGATCAATGACGGCATTCTCATCCATGATGCCGCCGCGGGCGGTGTTGATGATCACGGCGCCTTCGGGCAGCTTCTCCAGCGCGGCGCGGTCCAACAGGCCGCGGGTCTGGTCGGTGAGCGGGCAGTGGAGGGACAGTACGGCGCTGCGGGACAGCAGGTCCGCCAAGACCAGACGCGGGGTCACGAAGGAGGCCTGGCCGACACTGAAGTCCACCACCCCGCCACGGCCTTCCCGGTCCCAGAAGACCGGCGTCATGCCCAGGGACCACGCCCGCCGCGCGAAGGCCTGGCCGATGGGGCCGCTGCCCAGGACGCCGCAGACCTTGCCCGCGAGGCCGGCGCCCAGCAGTTGGTCGGGCGCCCAGCCTTGCCATGCGCCGGAGCGCACGAGCGCCTCGCCTTCCGCCACACGGCGGGTAACAGCCATGAGCAGGGCGAGGGCGATATCGGCAGTGGCGTCCGTCAGCACACCGGGCGTGTTCACCACGGCGATGCCCCGGGCCTGGCAGGCCTTCACGGGCAGATGGTTCACGCCCACGGAGTAGGTGCCGATGGCCTTCAGTTTCGGGGCGGCCTTGAGGTCGGCTTCGGTGATGGGTTCGGAGAGCATCACCACCAGAGCCTCGGCCTCGGGCAGGGCCGCGTTCCACTCCGGTGAGCGGAAGGCGGCGAGGCGCAAGTCGGGAAACCGGGCGCCGAGTTCGGCCAAGGCGGGACCGACGAGGGGGGATGTGGAAAGAATGCGCGTGCTCATCGCTGCAGGGCCTTCAGGGCTTGGCGGATAGCCTCCGCCAGGGGCGGCTTCGAGGCGCGGAGGTCCGCCACCACTGGCAGCACCACATCCTCCTTGAAGCCAAGATTCGTCAGGGCTGAGCGCAGGCTCTCCTCCCACGGGTCGCCGGAAGGCGTTCCCGTGAGGCCTTCCAGGCCCGAGAGGCCGCCCATCTTCTCCGACAATTCGAAGCACATCTTCTCGGCCGTCTTCTTCCCCACGCCGGGAATGCGCGTGAGGACCTTCACGTCGCGGCCCCGCAGGGCCCGCACCAGGTCCTCCAGGGATAGCGCCCCCAGGGCCGCCAGGGCCATCTTGGGTCCCACGCCGTCCACCTTCACCAGCATCCGGTAGAGTTCCCGCTCTTGCGTGGAGGAGAACCCGAGCAGTGCGATCTCGTTCTCGCGCACCAGCAGCTCTGTGTGCAGGACGACCTGGGAGCCCGCCTCCGGCAGCAGTCCGTAGGTGGAAAGGCTGATGGCCGCCGCGTAGCCCACGCCTCCGCATTCGACGAGGGCCAGGTTCGGCAACTTCTGGATGAGTTCTCCGCGCAGGCGTCCGATCATGCTTCGAGGATACCGGAAGAACGATCGTGAACCCGGCGCCTAGAGCCAGTAGCGGACCAGGGAATCCAGCAGGCGTCCGACCACGTCCCGGTTGCGGCGGTTCCGCTCCTCCCGGCCCGCGAGTTCCGGATAGGCCGGCACCGGGTCATGCAGGGTCTGGCCGATCTCAGGGCCCAGGAGATGGCGCCAGCGGTCCAGCCATTCCTGAGGGAGGTTTTCAGGGACGGGAAGATCCATCAAGGTGAGGTAGAGGATCGCCCAGACACGGGCCACCACCTGGGCTTCGTAGCCGCCTCCCAGCGTGAAGAGCACTCGGCCCTGGGTGTGCGCATCGGCCAGTTCGAGGATCCTGCGGTGGAGCGTCTGGAAGGCCTGGGTCGTCAGGGCCAGATCCCCCAGGGGATCGGCGAAGTGCGCGTCCGCACCGGCCTGGACCACCAGGATGTGGGGCGAGAACTCAGCCAGGGCCCGCGGCACCACAGCCTCGAACGCCTCCAGGTAGCTCTCGGCTTCCGTGAAGGGCTCCAGGGGGATGTTCACGCTCAGGCCCCGCGCCGGGCCGGTCCCCAGCTCCTGGATGTGGCCGGTGCCGGGATAGAGATAGTGGCCGGTCTCGTGGAGGCTGATGGTCAGCACCTGGTCGTTGCCGTAGAACAGGTTCTGGACGCCGTCGCCGTGGTGGAGGTCGATGTCCAGGTAGGCCACGCGCCAGCCGTGGGCTACGCAGGCCTGGATGGCGACGGCCAGATCGTTGTACATGCAGAAGCCCGCGGCCCGGTCCTTCTGGGCATGGTGCAGCCCTCCCCCCAGCTGCAGCACGCGTGTCTCGGCACCCGCCATCAGCAGCCGCGCGCCGTGGAGCGCACCGCCCACCAGCCACCGGGCGGCGAGATCCATGCCCGGGAAGATGGGGTTGTCCGGCGTGCCCAGGCCGAACTGCTCGGCTTCGGGCCGGGCCTCGCCGCGGTCCAGGGCTTCGACCATCGCCACGAAGGTCTCGTCGTGAACGGACAGGATCTCTTCCCGAGTCGCCGCTGGTGCGGCGATGGGCGAAACCGGATAACCCAGGCACTGGATCAGGTCCAGAAGCATTTTGAGCCGTGCGGGGGTGAAGGGGTGCTCCGGCCCGAAGTCGTACCCGGCATATTCCGGGCGGTGGATCAGCGCTGCCATGGTCGGTGGCTCACAAGGAATCCCCATGTCGCGCCATGGTCGGGTTCAGTTGCGAGCTCTTGGGCAGGGGCCAGAGAATGGTGAATGCAGCCGCTCTGAGTTCCTCCGCCAAGGGGCGGATCTGGTTGGAATCCAGCCTCAGCACCGTGCGGATCGCGTCAGGCGAGGGATAGGTGAGGATGGAGTGGATGTTGACGTGGCGGCTCGCGAGGAAGGCCGTGAGGCGGGCCAGTTCACCCGGTCGATCCGCGAGGGCCACCTCGAGCCGCGAGGAAGGCTTGGCCACTCCCGTGAGAATCATCAAAGCGTCCAGCAGGTCCATGCCGGTCAGGATGCCCACCAGCTCGGATCCGTCGACGACGGGCAGGCAGCCGATCTTGTGCTCCCGCATGATCCGCGCGGCATCCTCGACAGGATCCAGGGGATCCGCCGTCAGCGGTGGGCTACTCATGGCGCTGCTGACAGGGTCCTTGGCGGTCCTGGGGGACTGGCAGAGGCTGCTGGTGGCGAAGCGGAGGTCCCGGTCGGTGAGGATCCCCACCAGGCGCCCCTGATCCACCACGGGCAGGTGGCGGAACCCGCGGGTCTGGAACAACTCGCAAGCCTCGCCGAGGGTGGCTCCGCCGGAAATGACCGTCACCGGTCTTCGCATCATTTCCTTCACGAGCATGGCGGCCCTCCTTCGGGTTCAGGGCTTGCGGAAGCCGACCTGGGTGAAGGTCAGGCGCAGGTCGGGTTGCAAGGGCAGGGGGCGGAGGGAGCCGGTCTCGCCATGAACGGCGACCTGGGCATCCAGGGTGCAGAGCCAGGGCAGCTCCTCCACGAGCTGGGTCAAGCGGCCCAGGGTTTCGTCCAGGCCGCTGGAGGGGGGCAGGTGCATTCTCTCGAGGACATCTGCGATGTCCAGGTCCGTGAGCGGGGTGATGCGCAGAATGGAACCTACGCCCTGGCGGTGGAAGCGCCAGATGGGTCCGAAATCGGGGTCCGTTGAAAGGTTGAGCGCCACTCGCGGACCCCGTCGATCCGCGGGCTCGGGGAGATTCGCGACGGGAATGCCGAAGAACCCCATGAGCTCCCTGATCTGGGGCGCCGAGAAGGTCGACGTGGCGTAATCGGGAAGTTTCTCGACGTGCTGTTCCACGCGCCGCCGAGCCTCCCCCGCGTTCACATCCGCATAGCCCAGGAAGCGGCCCGGCGGCTGCCGACGGAAGCGGGCGTACTCCACCACCTTGGAAAGGGCCAGGGCGGCGGATTCCGGGAAGCGGTAGGACGGGAAGGTCCGGTGCAGGCCGCCGCTTTCGCCCAGGGCGGGGGATCCCACCGGCACCGCGCCGCTCACGCCCATGAGCGAGAGCAGGGTCGGCTTGGCGATGCCCGTGGTCTGCTCGGCCCGCACCGAGGCCCGCCGGATGGCCCGGGCCACCAGGGCCGGGTCGCATGCCCCCACGCAGGCGAAGGAGGCGATGAGGGCGTCCACCTCGGGATGCTCCAGGGCCTCCCGGCAGGCCCGTTCGTAGTGCTCTGCCGTGGCCATGGCGTGCAGGTCCATCACGCCGGGGCCGGAGATGCGCATGCCGTGCGATTCGCAGGCGTCCGCGCAGATGGTCGCGACCCCGCCGGAATTGCTGACGATGGCCACGCGGTCCCCCTGGGGCAGGGGCTGATGGGACAGCAGCAGCGCGATGTCGAACAGATCCTCCAGGGTGTCGGCCCGGATCACGCCGGCCTGGTGGAAGAGGGCTTCCACCTCGGCGTCATTCTGGGGGCTCGCCGCGATGTGGGCCTGGGCCACGCGGCGTCCGGCGTGGCTCCGGGCGCTCTTGACGCACAGGACCGGCTTGCGATGGGAGATCCGGCGGGCCAACCGGGCGAAACGGCGGGGGTTCCCGAAGGTCTCCAGGTAGAGCAGGGCCAGGTCCGTGTCCGGATCCTCCTCCCAGTACTGGAGCAGGTCATTCCCCGAGACATCGGCCCGGTTCCCGGCGGAGACGAACGTGGAGAACCCCAGCCCGCGCTCGGCGGCGTACTGCAGGATCACCACGCCCAAAGCCGCGGAATGGCTGAAGAACCCGACCCGCCCCCGGGGGGGCATCACCGTGGCCAGGCTGGCGTTCAACTGGACGGCGGTATGGGTGTTCAGGAGCCCCAGGCAATTGGGGCCCACCAACCGCGCCCCCCGGCTGCGGGCCAGCCGCACCAGGCGCTCCTGGCGCCGGGCACCCTCCGGGCCCGTTTCGGCGAAGCCGGCCGCGAGGGCCAGAAGGCCGCGGGCGCCTTTATCCAAGGCCCGCTTGGCGAGGGCGTACACCTTGGTGGCCGGGACTGCCAGGACTACCAGATCCGGTGCCTCCGGCAGCGACGCCAGGGAGGGATAGGCCTGCACCCCTTCGATGGCCTTGGCCCTGGGGTTGACCGGGTAGACAGCGCCCTGGAAGCCTCCCCTGAGGATGTTGCGGAAGATGGTGCTCCCGACGGAGGCGGGATCCCGGGAGGCGCCCACCACGGCCACGGTCCTGGGCCTCAGGAGCGGGACCAGGGAGTTGGCCGTGGCCACGCGCTCACGGATCTCCGCACGCTCGCGCTGGGCCTCGGGGGCGCTGAGGGGGAAGTGCACATGGATGATGCCGCCTTCCATGGCCCGCCGGGTCTCGAATCCCGAGTCCCTGAAGACGTTGTCCATCTTCTGGTTTTCGTAGAGAAGTTCAGCCTCGAACCCGACATAGCCGGCGCCCGCCGCCAGCCCCGCCAGGCGCTCGAGGATCAGCGAGCCGATGCCCCGTCCCTGGTGCGCGTCCGCGATCATGAAGGCGACCTCGGCGACGGCCCCGCCTTCGCCCACATAGTTGCCCAGGCCGAGGATCTGCTGCTCAGGGCCCTCTCCCTCGATGGCGAGAAGGCAGGCCTGCTGGTGGGGGTTCTCCACGCAGAGATCCTCCACGAACTTGCGGGAGACGCCGGATACGCCGCCCATGAACCGCAAGGCCATGCTCTTCTGGGAGAGGCCACGGATGAAGGCCTCCACCCGCTCCACATCCTCGGGGGAGGCGATCCGGAGGAGGACGCCTTGGCCATCCTTCAACAGGACGAATTCCCGGTAGCCTGCGCCGTCAGGAATGATGCTGAACACAGGGTGCCTCACGAGTTGAGTGCAACGCGACTACCCTATCATGCCCCTTCAGCATATTGGTTCCAGAGGACTTTTCTTTCTTCTCCTGCGAGTCGTTTTTCGTCCTGGACGGCCGGCCCGCGGCATCATAGATTGGCTATATAACCCAATCAACAAGGAGGGCCCTACATGAACGGACGGGAGGCTTTTCTCGAAGCCCGGAAGATTCTGATCCAGCACCGGAATGACCACGCGAAGGCCTGCAGTGATTTCCAGTGGCCGGTCCTCGATACCTTCAACTGGGCCCTCGACTACTTCGACGCCTACGCCGCGGGCAACAACCAGCCTGCGCTGTGGATCGTCGAGGAAAGCGGAGCTGAAACCAAGGTCAGCTTCCAGGACCTTTCCCGGCGAAGCAACCAGGTAGCCAATTCACTGAGGGCCATGGGCGTCCGGCGGGGCGACGGTGTGCTGATCATGCTGGACAACGTGCTGCCCCTGTGGGAAGTGATGCTGGCCTGTATCAAGCTGGGGGCGGTGCTCGTTCCCTGCACTTTGCTGCTCTCCCCCACGGATCTTCAGGACCGCCTCGATCGGGGCGGTATCAAGCATCTGGTGGTGGATGCCGCCCAGACGGCCAAGTTCGAGGGTCTGGATGCCAGCCTCACCCGGATCAGCGTGGGCGCGAAGGTGTCTGGCTGGCACGACGTGACGGAGCTTTACGGGGGGGCGGAGTCCTATAAGCCTGATGCGGTCACCCATGCCACGGACCCCATGCTGCTCTACTTCACGTCTGGGACCACGGCGAAGCCCAAGCTGGTGCTCCACACCCATCAGTCCTATCCCGTGGGCCACCTCTCCACGCTCTACTGGGTGGGCCTGCGCGAGGGGGACATCCACTACAACATCAGTTCGCCCGGCTGGGCGAAGCACGCCTGGAGCAGCTTCTTCGCGCCCTGGAACGCCGGGGCCTGCATCTTCGTCTACCGGTCCGCCCGTTTCAGCGCATCGGCCACCCTCCAGACCATCGTCGACAAGGGCGTCACCACCCTCTGCGCTCCCCCCACCGTGTGGCGGCTGTTCATCCAGGAAAACCTCGCCTCCTACAAGGTGAAGCTCCGGGAAGTGGTCGGCGCCGGCGAGCCTTTGAATCCCGAGGTCATCAGTCAGGTGGAGAAGGCCTGGGGCCTCACCATCCGCGACGGTTATGGCCAGACCGAGACGACCGCCCAGGTGGGCAATGCCCCCGGGCAGTTGGTCAAGGCCGGATCCATGGGGCGCCCCCTGCCCGGGTACCAGGTGGTGCTGCTGGATGTGGACGGGAAGGAAGCGGAAGAGGGCGAGATCGCCCTGAAGCTCAATCCCAAGCCCCTGGCCCTCATGGCCGGGTACAAGGATGACCCGGAGAAGATGAAGAAGGCCGAGGCCGAGGGCTTCTACCGGACCGGCGACGTGGCCAGCCGCGACGCCGATGGCTACCTGTTCTTCGTGGGCCGGGCGGATGACGTCTTCAAGAGTTCCGATTACCGCATCAGCCCCTTCGAACTGGAATCCTTCCTCATCGAGCATGACTTCGTGGCGGAAGCTGCCGTGGTGCCCAGTCCGGACCCCCTGAAGCTGGCGGTGCCCAAGGCCTACATCATCCTGCGGGCGGGCATCGAGCCCAACCGCGCCACGGCCCTGGCCCTGTTCAAGTTCATCCGCGAGCGGCTCTCCCCCTACAAGCGCATCCGAATCATCGAATTCGGCGATCTTCCCAAGACCATCTCGGGCAAGATCCGGCGCGTGGAACTCCGGAAGCGGGCGGCGGATCCAACGCCCTCCCCGCTGGAGTTCCGAGAGGAGCAGTTTCCCGAACTCAAGTAGCCCCTCGCAGAACGCAAGCGCAAGCCCCATAGTTGTGCCGCCCTTCCCCCATCTCACCCTGGAGGCTCTGATGAAATACCTCGACGACGACCGCGATATCCGGTTCAACCTGCTGGAGTGGCTGGATCTGGACGCGGTCCTGAAATCCGAGCACTACCAGGAGTTCGACCGGGAGCAGCTGGGCATGGTCCTTGATGAAGCCCTGAAGGTCGCCAAGGGCAGCGTGGCCGCCTGCAACGAGGTGGGAGATCGCGTCGGCGCCCAGTTCGAGAACGGGAAGGTGAAGCTGCCGGATGGCTTCGCCGGGGCCTTCAAGGATCTGGCCTCCGGCGGCTGGATCAGCGCCACCATGAACCCCGAGTTCGGCGGCATGGGCCTGCCGGAATCCGTGGGCACCGGCATCAGCGAATTCCTCATGGGGGCGAACACGGCCCTGGGCCTCAAGACGCTGCTCACCCGCGGCGCGGCCCATCTGATCGAGACCTTCGGGAGCGATGAACTGAAGGCGGTGTACTGCGAAAAGATGTACACCGGGGAATGGACCGGCACCATGTGCCTCACCGAGGCCGGCGCGGGCAGCGACCTGGGCGCGCTCACAACCAAGGCCGTGCGCCAGGACGACGGGTCCTACCTCGTCAGCGGCGAGAAGATCTTCATCACCAGCGGCGACCATGAGCTGACTCCGAACATCATCCATGCCGTCCTTGCCCGGACGCCGGGCGCCCCCGCGGGCCCGAAGGGCCTCAGCCTCTTCGTCGTGCCCAAGGTGCGGGTGAACAAGGACGGCAGCCTCGGCGCGCCCAACGATGTCGCCTGCGCCGGCATCGAGCACAAGCTGGGCATCCACGGCTCGCCCACGTGCAGCCTCGTGTTCGGCACCAACAACGCCAGCCAGGGCTTCCTCCTGGGCCAGGAAGGCCAGGGACTGGCCCACATGTTCCAGATGATGAATGCCGCCCGCTACGAGGTCGGCGTCCAGGGCCTGGGCAATGCCTCCGCGGCCTATCAGGCCGCCCTGGCCTACGCGAAGGAGCGCCTGCAGGGTCGCGCTCCAAGCGCGGGCAAGGGGGCCGGCCAGTCCCTCATCGTCGAGCATCCCGAGGTACGGCGCATGCTCCTCATGCAGTCGGCCTACGTCCAGGCCATGCGCGCCATCGTGTCCTACACCGCCTGGTGCATGGACATGGCCCATGTTTCCGCCGGCGAGGAGAAGGACCGCTGGCAGGGGCTGGTGGAGCTGTTCACGCCCGTCTGCAAGGCCTGGTGCTCCGACTGGGGCTTCCGCGTGACCGAATGGGCGCTCCAGACCTTCGGCGGCTATGGCTACACCATGGAGTACCCGGCGGAGCAGTACCTCCGCGACTGCAAGATCGCGTCGATCTATGAAGGCACCAACGGCATCCAGGCCCTGGATCTGGTGGGCCGGAAGTTCAAGATGCAGGAGGGCCGCCCTGTGAAGGCCCTGATGGGGCAGGTGGGGGCCACGGTCCAGTCCCTGGCCGCGGACCCGGTCCTCGGTCCTTCCGCCCGCCAGCTGGGCGACGCCGCGAAGGCTCTGGGCGCCGTGCTCCAGGAGATCCCTGCTCGTGACAACGCCGCCCTGCTGATGGGGCTGGACGCTGTGCCCATCCTGGACATGGTGGGCCATGTGGTGGGCGGCCACCTCCTGCTCCAGCAGGCTGCGGTGGCGAAGAGCAAGCTCGCCGCGCTCCTGCAGGAACGGGGCGTGGACGCCTCGAATCCTCAGGCCGTCCGGGCGCTTCTGGTCGACAGCCGCGAAGCCGCCTTCTATCAGAACAAGGTGCAGGCCGCCATTCACTTCGCCCACCGGGGCCTGCCCCTGGTGGCGGCCCAGGCCGTGGCGCTGCATGCTGGCGAAACCGCTCCCATGGAGGCTGTGTTCTAGCCGGGGAACCAGGCTTCATTACTCAAGTCGCTCAACGGTGATTCCATGACCGTTGTACCCCGAACCCACCGACCTGCCAGCCTCGAGCTTGGTGGTTTCACGGGCCTCGCTGAACAGGAGGCGCGGCTTCGCCTGGAGCGTGAAGGGCCCAACGAACTGCCCTCTCGTGAGAAGCGGGGTCTCTTGGCCATCGTGCTGGAAGTGGTCCGGGAGCCCATGTTCCTCATGCTCGTGGCGGCGGGCGCCCTCTACCTGCTGATGGGGGAACCGAAGGATGCCTTGATGCTCCTCGGCTTCGTCTTCATGGTCATGGCCATCACCATCACCCAGGAGCGGCGGACCGAGCACGCCCTGGAGGCCCTTCGGGATCTCTCCAGCCCCCGGGCGCTGGTGATCCGGGAGGGCCAGCAGCGCCGGATCCCGGGCCGCGAGGTGGTTCCCGGCGACCTCGTGATCGTGGTGGAAGGCGATCGGGTTCCGGCGGACGCACTCCTCCGCGCGGGTATCAACCTGTCCGTGGACGAGTCCCTGCTCACCGGGGAATCCGTCCCCGTGCGCAAGACCGCTTCCACTCAGGCCCAGGTCCTTGATGCCCCGGGTGGGGATGACCTGCCCTCCCTCTTTTCCGGGACGCTGGTGACCGCGGGTCAGGGTGTGGTCGAGGTCCTGAGCACAGGCCTCGGCACGGAACTCGGAAAGATCGGCAAGGCGTTGCAGGAGGTGGAACCCGAGGCCACCTTCCTCCAGAAGGAAACCAGCCGGCTGGTGCGCATGCTCGCCCTGATCGGCTTGAGTGCCTGCGTGCTGGTGGTGATCCTGTACGCCCTCACCCGGGGTGGCGGGGCCCTGGTGTGGAAGGAAGGTTTGTTGGCGGGCATCGCGCTGGCCATGGCCATCCTCCCCGAAGAATTCCCCGTGGTGCTGACCGTGTTCATGGCCCTCGGCGCCTGGCGCATTTCCCGCAGCCATGTCCTCACCCGGCGCATGCCCGCCATCGAAACCCTGGGCGCGGCCACCGTGCTTTGCGTGGACAAGACCGGGACCCTGACCCTCAACCAGATGACGCTCAAATGGCTGGACGTGGAAGGTCATACCCAGGATCTGACTGCCGTCGGATCCGAACTACCGGAACCGGTCCACGAATTGATGGAATACGCCATCCTGGCCAGCAAACGCGATCCCTTCGACCCCATGGAACGCGCCCTCCATGCGGCGGGGAAGGCGTGGCTCGTGGAGACTGAACACCTCCACCCCGACTGGTCCCTGGCGAAGGAATACCCGCTCGCGCCGGAACTCCTGGCCGTCACCCACGCATGGAACTGCGGCGACGGCCAGATCATGGTGGCGACCAAAGGCGCGCCAGAAGCCGTCGTGGACCTCTGCCACCTGCCAGAGGAACGCAGGATTCAGGTCGAAGGGCGGGTGGCGGCATTGGCCTCCCGGGGGCTGCGTGTCCTTGGCGTGGCCCGGGGCCGCTACCGCGCCGCCGACCTTCCCGAAGAACATCACGATCTGGAACTGGAATTCATGGGCCTGCTTGGGCTGGAGGATCCCGTGCGGCCCACGGTTCCCGCGGCGGTGGCTGAATGCCAGACAGCCGGCATCCGCGTGGTGATGATCACCGGCGACTACCCCGTCACCGCCGAAAGCATCGCCCGGCAGGCTGGGATCGCCCACCCCGAAAAGGTCATCACGGGACCCGAGCTGAACGGAATGAGCGATGAGGCGCTCGCGGAACGGATCCGGGAGGTGAATGTCTTCGCCCGCGTGGTTCCGGAACAAAAGCTGCGGCTGGTCATCGCCCTCAAGGCCAATCATGAAGTGGTGGCCATGACGGGGGATGGCGTGAACGATGCCCCCGCCCTCAAGGCTGCCCACATCGGCGTGGCCATGGGGGGCCGTGGCACGGACGTGGCGCGGGAAGCCGCCTCCCTGGTGCTGTTGGACGATGATTTCTCATCCATCGTGGCCGCCATCAAGCTGGGGCGGCGCATCTTCGACAACATCCGGAAGGCTGTGGCCTTCATTTTCGCCGTGCATATCCCCATCGCCGGTCTCTCCATTCTTCCGGCGTTCTTCCCCGGCTGGCCGCTCCTCCTGCTGCCAGTTCATATCGTGTTCCTGGAACTGGTGATCGATCCCTCCTGCTCGCTGGTCTTCGAGGCCGAGGAGGCTGAAGCGGATGTCATGCGACGGCCACCCAGAGATTCCCAGGAGCGGCTGTTCAGCCTGAAATCCATCGGTCTCGCGCTGCTGCAAGGGGGTACCGCCCTCGCAGCATGCCTGACCGTGTACCTGCTGGCCCGCCCCAGTCATGGGAACGATGTCGCCCGTGCGTTGACCTTCACGACCCTGGTGGTTTCCTTCCTGGCCATCATCCTGGCCAACCGATCCTGGACCCAGAGCATCCTTGGCAGCCTGGGAAATCCCAATACCGCCCTGTGGTGGGTGCTGGGTGGCACGAGCGCCTTCCTGGCCCTGGTGTTGTCCTGGCCCGTCGCCCAGCGGCTCTTCCATTTCGCACCATTGCATAGCCGGGACCTGCTGCTGGCCTGCACGGCGGGTCTTGTCAGCATTCTCTGGTTCGAGGTATTCAAGCTCGTGCGCCGCCGGGCGCCGTTGGCCAGAAATGTGTAATCTCATGACAGGAGCCCTCCGGTGAACCTTGGCGATGCCTCAAGCCGCACCACCGCCACCGATGGTCGGCCCCGGGATCCCGTGGCTGAGGTAATTGCGAGACTGGAGGTCTCCGCGCGAAAGGGTGAACGCTGGCTCACCGGTTATGCCAAAAGCAAACTCCGGCAGGATCCCATCTACCGTACCGTTCTGCCCCTGATTCCGCCACGGATGAAGGTCCTGGATCTTGGATGCGGCGTCGGCCTTCTTGGACTGCTCCTGGATGCCCGAGGTTTGGAAAACGAAATTCATGGTATTGAATGGGATGCGCCCAAGACCCGCTTTGCCCAGCGGTTGACCGAGCAGATTCCTTCAATCCAGCTGGTGTGTGGCGACCTGTGGGAGGAGTCCTGGCCCCAGTGCTCCATGGTCGTGCTGCTCGATGTCCTTCACTACTTTCCCCCTGACCAGCAGCGAAGGTTGTTATTCCGGATTGGTTCCCACCTTCCTGAAGGCGGGAGGCTGCTGCTTCGCGTGATGGATGCCCGCAGCGGGGGCGTGGCGATGCTGACTCGGCTGTGCGAGTGGGGTGCCGTCAAGTTCGGATGGAACCAAGCCCCGGGCGTGCATTGGCGCCCCCTCGCGGCGATTCGAGGAGATCTGCTGGAGGCTGGTTTTTCGATTCTTCCCTCACCGGGGAAGGCCGACCATGGGCTGGGAAACTGTCTCCTGGTTTGCGGGAAACCTAGGAGTGCAGATCCGCTCCCTGCTAGGAGTCCTTCCGGGCTGCGCCGATCAAGCCGTAGCTCTTGAGCCTGCGGTACAGGGTCGCCGAGCCGATCTGGAGTTGCTCGGCGGTGCGTGTCTGGTTTCCGCCATTCAGCTCCAGCGCCGCCAGGATGTATTCCTTCTCGATCTCCTCGAGCGACCGCACCGTCCCCTGGGTGGCCATGGGCTTGAGAAACGCCTGGCGGACCTCCTCGGGCAGGTCTTCCAGCTCCAGGCGGCTTCCGGACGCGAGCGCGACGGCGCGCTCCATGGCGTTCTCGAGCTCGCGCACATTGCCCGGCCAGGCGTAGCGCAGAAGCTGATCCGCCGCGGCCGGGGAGAGGCCTGAAATTTTGCGTTTCATCCATAACGCCGAACCCGCGAGCAGCACCCGCGCCAGCGGCAGGATATCGTCCCTGCGCTCGCGGAGCGGGGGCACATGCAGTTTTCAGCCGGTAGTAGAGATCCTGCCGGAAGGCGCCGACCGTCACTCCGAGCGCCAGGTCGCGATTGGTCGCGGCCACGATGCGCACATCCACCCGTCGACTCTTGTTCTCGCCGACCCGCCGGATCTCCCGCTCCTGGAGCGCGCGCAGGAGCTTGACCTGCATGCCCGGCGAGACTTCGCCGACTTCATCCAGCAGCAGCGTTCCCTTGTTGGCCGCCTCGAACAAGCCCGGTCGGTCCTGATTCGCGCCCGAGAACGCGCCGCGTGCGTGCCCGAAGAGCTCGCTCTCCAGGAGCGTCTCCGTGATGGCCCCGCAGTTGACCGCGATGAACGGCCCCGTCGCGCGCGTCGATTCCTCGTGGACGAGCCGCGCGATCCGCTCCTTGCCGGCCCCGCTCTCGCCGGTAATGAGGACGGTGGAATCGACCTTGGCCACGCGGCGCGCCACGTCCACGAGCTGCCGCATTCCGGAACTCTTGGCGACGATGTCCAGCGGCTCCTCGACCTCGTGCGCCACGCGCACCAGCGCCCGGCGGTGGTCGCGGAGCTTCCGCTCGGAGGCCATCAAGGTCTCCGTCACCCGGTGGAGCGAGACATCGAGGCATTCCTTGAGGAGCTTCGGCTCGAAGAAGCGCATCTCATCGGCCCGCTCATCGCCCCACTCCTCGCGCGTGCGCCCGAAGAAATGGCAGGCCGCGCTGCCCTTGCCCACGCAGCGATCTTCGAGGACGTAGATCTCCTTGCCGGTGCTCCGGCTGAGGTAGCCGCTGGTGAGGCCGCAGATGGTCCAACACACAGACACGTCCGAGCGCCCGAAATGCAAAAGATGCTGTTCCGCCTCGTAGGAGCAGTAGGCCACCATGCCCTCTTTGGAGAGGGGTCCCTTGCTATCCGGGTCGACGCGGAAATGGCCTTCGAGGGCGTGGATGCGGATTCCGGCGCTGCGCCACTCATCATCGTTATCCCACTTGAACTCGGTCTTCATGGCCTCGGCCATGCGCCAACCGTGGGCGAAACCGAACTGGGTGAGCACGGTGCGGGCGGCCGTGAGGCCGAAATTCTCGACGAGATACTTTCGCAGGAGCCCCATGGCCACCGCGTCAAGCAGGAGCGCGCGCTGCCCGGCAAAGCGGAGCGCGCCTCCCTCAGAATCCAGCTCCAGAAGCTCCCTGTGATCCAGATCTTCGACGCGCATGGGCAGCCTCTATCGGTCGGATTGAAGGGAAGGGTAAGTCATCCTGATTGAAATGCCACTGACTCGAAAAAATTTCATGTATTTCAACACTAGTGTCCGGTTAAAAGTCAAACAATGGCAATAGGTTGCATTCATCGGCGATCGTGCTTCTGTCTTGAATCTTCGGGAAGGCGCGCTGTAGCTCGATTTTCTCGAAAACGGACACCGAGAATAT
>Ga0315270_10000496_pt1 | contig 21923 bp, 23 predicted proteins | sample C1_bottom_MG_FD_204932 | JGI IMG/M metagenome (GOLD analysis project Ga0315270, IMG submission 204932) | Sediment microbial communities from Yellowstone Lake, YNP, Wyoming, USA - C1_bottom | ecosystem: Environmental > Aquatic > Freshwater > Lake > Sediment | place: USA: Wyoming | collected...
CAGAGACGCAGCGACCGGCGCCAGGTACCACGGGTACAGGATGCCCCGGCGCCGGAAGGCGCCAGGAGCCCGAGACGCCCGCCCCGGAGCCCTGCCCCCGGAAAACACCCTTTGACCAACGCTTTTATATATCGTGCAACTTGCGCGATACGACGATATAGATAAAGCGCATGAGATATGAGCTTTACAGTTTTGAGTTCTTATTCTTTTGAGGGCTTGAAAAACAGGGAATCAATTGACAGAATTCCTTATAAGCTTTTTCCCTGTTTTTTGAGACCGAGAAAAACCGGGGAGTTTGGGGGTGGAAGCCCCCAAGTCAACTGACAGAATACCGCTTATGAGTTAGGGCAATCATCACTGAATATTCACTGAATACTCATGAGCATTCATTGAGGAACCTTCAACCGGGCTGGAAGCACGGGCGGCCACTAAAGCTTGTGCAGGGGGTCACTGGATGTGACTGGCCGCCCAGCAGCGGACTTTCAGGGAGCAGACATCTCCTAACCCCCTTCCTTGCTCACCGCAGGTGCGCTGTTGAATCCCCGTCAACCCCAGTGGCGCGGCTTGTGCCTTTTTTTTGCACAAGGCGTGACACCTACCCCCAACGTCGCTCAGCACCTGGACCCCTATCCGCCGCTTTTTAAACAATCCTTTATTAATAAAACTTTCAGACTGCCCTGACCGTGGCCTGTTCCCTCAACGTATAGACAGCGCATAGCCGTGCCGGAAAACAGTAGTTCATACACCCGCCCGTCACACAGCGCCGACGATCAGCTTTTTGATGGTCGGCGCTGCATGCGCCACAGCCAAGTTTCCGCGTTCCCGTCCTTCTCCCGGTGCTTCGGGTACCGCTTTTCGCGGTTCCCGAAGCAGAGCCATCCGCGCCCAGTAAGCACTTCAACAGGTTTTGAAAACAGTTGGGGTGGCGGGCGGGCATTGTCAGATAATGCTTTTATCCGCTTCTGGCTTTTCGTCCTGGGACTTCCTGTCAAGCTTTCAACCCGCTTCCAGTGGCGTGACCCATGCGGTTTTTTTGCATGGGGCATGCCACCAACTTCCATGTGTCGCGTTCTCCTGTTCTCGATTCCGTCGCTTTTTAATCAATCCTTTGTTAGTAAAAACCTCTTGTTACCCCCAAAGTTGCCGGAAAACAGTTTGACAACAGTTCAGTTTGTCCCCGTGTTCACCTGCCCGTCACCCGGCAACGATGATCGGCTTTTTGATGATCGTTGCCGCACTCCTCAGCCCGCGCCTCCATGTTCCCGTCCTACGTCTCATGCCACCAGTTACCGCGGCCCTTGCGCGGTATCTGGCGGCACGCTCGTCATGTTCACAATTTTTTTTGCTTTTGTCATCGCACTTGCAAAGAGGTCGATTGCAAGTACGAGATATTTCTCTGCGTCGGGATTCGTGCTTTTGGGCACGAATCCCGTGAGCACGTACCGCGCGTTCACAGTTTTTTGCTTTTGTCATTGCAGTTGCACACGATTTCATTGCAACTGCAAAATAGCTCCTGGCGTCGGGTACCGTGCTTTTGGGCACGGTTCCCGTAAGCTCGCACCGGTCGTGGCGGTGTTTTTTTCTGGATCCACCTCTGCCCCATGGAGCGGGATTCGCGCTTTTGTGCGCGAATCCCGTGAACACGTGCTGTACGTCCAGTGCCGTCTTTTGTGCTGGTGCTGTTTTGTCTTATGGAGCGGGTGCCTGGCTTTTGGGCCTGGCCGCCGCGAACACGCACTGGATGTCCCCGTATTTCTTCTGTTCTGTTCTTCGGGCCATGTGAACGGGTACCGAGCTTGTGCGAGGTTCCCGTGAACACGTGACACATGTCCAGGGCCGTCTTTTGTGCCTGTGCTGGTGTCTGTGCTGGTGCTTGTGCTTTTGCTTGTGCGTCCAGTCAACACAGAAAATCGCCTAGGCGCTCCCCGGCTTTATGGGGTGCGCCGTTTGAACCACATAGCGGGCAGCCCGGCTGTTTTCTCGGCGCTTCACAATAGAACATCGCCTAGCCGCTCCCTGGCTTTTTAGGGAGCGGCTGGCCAGCACTGAACGTCCAACCATTGGCCATCTCCTAACCCCTTTCCTTCCGCGTTTTGAATGAAGGCGTCGCATAGAAAATCGCCTAGGCGCTCCCGGGCAGTATCGGGTGCGCCGATCTGCACTGCATGTCGGACTGCGCCGTGGTTTTTCCTTCCCGAGTTTTCAGAAAGGTTGTCGCATAGGCGCTCCCTGGATTTTCAGGGAGCGCCGCAGTGCACCGGCCGTCACTGCTTTTGTTTTTCTTCCGCCGCTCCAAAAGGTCGCCTGTACACCGCTCCCGGCAGTTTGGGTGCGCCTGAAAGCTGCGGCCACATGCTTGTGCTTGAGCTTTTAGGCTTTTTTATCGGAACACCCCTCAACCAGCTCGGGAAAGTCGCCTAGGCGCTCCCGGGCTGTATCGGGAGCGCCGGAGCGGTTTGACCGGGCGGGGTATCATGCACAATCGTGACGCCTGCACGGCTTTTGCTTTTGGGAGCCCCTGGGGGCGGACGGGCGATCTGCCAGGAAGGTTATGCGGAGAGATCAAACAGGTCGCGTAAACCTTGGGGCAAGAAGACATAATGCGTGTTATGTCTAGTGGAGTGAGGGCAGGTTTTTGGGCTGCGTGCTGCGGTTTTTTGCAGCGTGCAGACCAAAAAGCCACGGCTGATAAGAGCTCTTATCAGCCGTGCCGAACGGAACGACTTGACCCAAGGTTTTAAGCGGCCGGTCGCAACCCGTGAAAGTCCATAGGAACCAAGTCACCCGGCGGGCGGGGGATCAAACTGACAGAATACCTTATTCCTCTGCTTTTTCGTCCAGGATGCTTCTCACGCCAGCTCGGCGCGGCTGTAAGGGTCTCCCGGCAGTTTGGGAGACCCTGGAAGTCGCAGGCCGGGCGGGTTCAGAACTCAGGATATCCGCATGCAGGCTTTTTTTTGCTCTCCGCCTTAACCAGCTCGGCGCGGCTGATAGGCGCTCCCTGGCTGTATAGGGAGCGCCGTTAAGTCGTGACGGGCGGTGGATCAAAGCTTCGGCCTCGGCATACAGGCTTTTCTCGTGGTATTCCTCAAAAGGTCGTCTGTAAAACGCTCCCTGGCTGTATAGGGAGCGTTTTACTCATTCTGACCGGAAGCCTTGCCGGCGGGGCTGTATTTTTCAGCAGGCTCCCGCCGGAAGGCAGTCCTTTTCGCGTCACCCCTGAAGAACGTCTGTTAGGCGCTCCCACCAAGCTTGCTTTGTGGGAGCGCCGACACACACACTGACAGAAGACCAGCCGGGCGGTGCTTTTTTCCGCACGGAGGGCAGTCCCGTTCCAGGCCGACACAAAAGGTCGTCGCATAGGCGCTCCCGCCAAGCTTGCTTTGCGGGTGCGCCGTAGCCAGCACAAAACAAAGTCCTGCCGGCGGGGCCTGTGTTTTTCAGCAGGGCTCCCGCCGGAGGGCAGTCACTTCCGATCCCCTCAATAGAACATCGCCGAAGCGCTCCCGCCAAACTTGTTTTGCGGGTGCGTGCAGGCGCACTCCGTCCCCGTCCTTCAGCACACCCATGGTGCGCTCCCTGGCTTGTTCTTTTCTTCTGGTCGCATCACCTCAATAGAACGTCGCCAAAGCGCTCCCCGGCAGTTTGGGGAGCGCTTTGGCATTGCTTCCCCACGTCCAGGTCATGGTTTTTGCTGTTGCTGTTGCGTTAGGGGGGCTGAAGGGAAGTCTTCGGCGGCTTTTTGCCGAAGACCGGAGCGACAGCGGAGCCGGAAGACAACCGACGGCGTCAGCCGGAACGCTCAAAGGCAGAAACTCAGGTAATGCCAATACCAGTATAAGACGAAACACCAACACCCTGGGATCATCAACCACATCCGCCACCACCAATACCCCCACACCCACACAGGGGCGCTAGCGGGGAAGCATAAAAACAACAATACGCCGAGCCGCCACAGCAGTGCGGGTGCTTTTGCTTTTGTTTTTGCCCGGCGAGCCACCCAAAAGAGTAGCGGCGCGGCCTTTGCTGGCTTTTTTGCAAAGGACGTGTCGCCAGCCACGCCGTCAGGTCGCGTCACCGCATAGGCGCTTCAACACCAAAGGACGTTTTATTCACTGAATGTGCAGTCAGTCACCATCAAATTGGCCTTTATCCGCCAGCAGATATGGCAAGCAACAACCAAATGAGTAGCGGCGCGGCCCTTGCGGCTTTTATGCAAGGGGCGTGACGCCTACACCTCACGAGAGAGGTTGCACCATCAAATATCAAATGCTTTTATCCGCTTCGTGGTGGAGCCGAAGGCGACTCCAGGAACAAACTACCGGGCTTGCACCAAATGGCCCAGCGGCGCGACCCTTGCGGTTTTTTTGCAAGGGGCGTGACGCCTGCTCCTTCCGTTCAGGTTGCATCCATGGTACATCATGTGGAGCTGCACCCTGGGCTTCTCACGAATCCATCCGGTTTGTCATAGCTACCCACTTTACATCTAACATCATCAATCATCAACCATTGACATTTCACGCCTTTCCGCTTTTTTTTTTCATTTTTCATGTCATTTTACCCTCATTTCATGTCAAAAATGGGTCCTTTCCACTCATTCAAATCCATACGGGTGCCCTACTTGCACCACTCCCCCAGATTGCCTTGTTTTTTCATTATAACCGATAAGTTACCATCTTAACCGCCCCCCTTGAAAGCATCGGATATTCGCAAATATCGCACTTCCTTCTTCCTGCACACAAAAGCCCCTTTTCCCTGCATTTTAAGCGAATACTGCGAACTGTGTACGGTGCTCAACTTGCGTCCCTGAAAAAATCCTGCATTATTATCGCCATGCCACAGACCCTAACAGAGTTGAATACATTACTTGCTGCTGTAGACGAAGCCATTGCGAACTTGATGTCGGGCGAGCGCGTCATCCGCATTTCAAACGGTGAACGCATGGCCGAATATGGTCAAGCCAAGCTCGGGGATTTACAGGATTACAAGTCCAGCCTCATAGCGGAGATAAACGCCTTGAACAGCAGACCACGACACTTCCGAATATCTACGAGCAAGGGGGTTTAATGGCCTATCTGAAGATATTGGATGCCTCTGGCCGCAAGATCCGCGCTTATACCGCTTTTGAGGGTGCGGGAAACGGCCGGCGCCTGTCGAACTGGGGCACATCCACGTCAGGGCCGAACAGCACACTGTACTCATCCCTCGGGAATCTCCGTTCCCGGTCCCGCGAACTGTCGCGTAATGATCCCCAGATATGCGGGGCACTTGATTGTCTGGTATCCAATATTGTCGGGATGGGAATTTCCCCCCGGTGGCAGCTTGCCGACTCCAAGCTCAAAAAGAGGCTGCAACAACTCTGGTCGGACTGGACGCAGGAAGCGGACGCAGATGGGCTGCTTGATTTTTATGGACTCCAGGCGCTTGCTGCCCGGTCGATCATCGAATCCGGAGAGGTTTTCATTCGGTTTTGCCCGAAGCGCTCGGGAAAAGGGCTTATGGTGCCGCTGCAATTACAGATACTGGAAGCCGATCACCTGGACCACAATTACAATACGATTGCCCCAAACGGCAATGAAATCCGCATGGGTATTGAGTTTGATAAGACAGGTCAACGCAAGGCGTACTGGATGTTCCGGGAGCATCCAGGGGAGACTTTCCTGACCAGTGTTCACCCATATGACCGGATTCGGATTCCGGCACCTGAGATACTTCACGCATTCCAGCCGCTTCGCCCTGGGCAGCAGCGTGGGCGGCCGTGGCTCGCTTCCCTGATCCTGACCATGCACGAGCTGAACCAATTTAATGACGCCGAGCTGGTACGTAAAAAAACAGCAGCCATGTTCGGGGGGTTTATCACACAGCCTTCGGAAGAAGGCAATATGCCCCCACTCTTTGGAAACGAGGGGGATGCGGATGAAACCGGTTCCCCCGTTATCCAGATGGAGCCAGGCACGTTTCCATCGCTTCCTCCCGGATACAATGTCACGTTTTCGGAGCCGGCGGATGTCGGCGGCAATTATGGTTCTTTTGTCAAGCATCAGGAGCAGCGGGCGGCGCGGGGGATCGGCGGGCTGACTTATGAAAAGTTTACCGGGGATCTGTCCGGAGTGACTTATTCCTCTATCCGGGCCGGAAACCTCGAATTTCAACGCCAATGCAAGCAGTTTATTTTCAATGTCATGGCATATCAGATATGCAGGCCGGTTGCCAGGTATTGGCTTTCCCAGGTTGCGCTGTCGAATGCCATGCGCTTGCCGGGATATGCAAAGGACCCGAAATCTTACATGCGGATCAAATGGACGATTGACGGCTGGCCGTGGGTTGACCCCCTTAAGGACTTGAAGGCGTCAACCGGTCTTGTCCGCTCCGGGTTTTCTTCCCGGACCCAGGAGGTGGCTGAGCGGGGATTGGACGTTGAAGCGCTTGAGGAAGAAATTCAGGCCGATAATGAGCGGGCGGATGCGGCTGCCCTGGTGTTTGATTCGGACGCAAGGCCGTGACAATGCTTCGCAAGGAAACCGAAGGGAAAAACAGGAGGAAATGGTGATGGAAATACCGACCAGGCTTTTTAATGCAGCGTTGATGGTGGCGCCGCAAGCAGTTGATGAAATTCTTTCTGCAAAAACGGCGGGTATCAAGTCAAATGGCGTGACATTGCATGGCAAGGAAACGGCTGACTGCAAGAGTGCCGACAAATTTCAGGCGCTGGCCTGTTTTGAAAACGAGGTTGTGTTTGCGGATGCGGGTTACGCGATCATTGACGGCATTGCCCTGATCGAGATTTCAGGCGGGCTGACTTATCGCGCGTACAGTTGGTGGACCACGTCCTATTTGGATATCCGCGATAGTTTCCGGGCGGCGATGGCCGATGAACGTGCTGAAGGCATTTTGTTTCTTATAGATTCCCCAGGTGGTGAAGTCGCGGGCCTTTTTGATTTGGTGGATGAAATCTACCATGCAAGGGGAACCAAGCCTATCATTGCCCTTGCTGATGATGCGGCTTTTTCGGCTGCTTACGCGATTGCTTCCGCAGCGGATGAAATTTATCTGCCAACAACCGCGCAGGTCGGTTCGATCGGGGTTATCGCCATTCACATTGACCAGAGCGGTTACGACAAGAACCTGGGACTTCGATATACCACTATTTTTGCCGGTGATCATAAAAATGATTACAACCCGCATGAGGCGTTGAAATCTGATGCCAAGGAAGTGCTGCAAGCCCACGTCGATAAGCTCTACGACATGCTCACTGCGATTGTTGCGCGAAACAGATGTATGACACAGGCGGCGGTGATTGCCACGCAGGCGGGCTTTTATATGGGTGCAGAAGCTGTAGCGGCTGGTTTGGCGGATGGTATTTTGTCGGTAACGGATATCATGACAAGAATGAGTTCAAGCAAAGGAGATATGACTATGAATTTGAACGAAGTGAAGGATTTCATTAACCAGGCATTGGCGGAAAGCCTGTCTGAAGTGAAAAAGATGCTGGAAGGGATCGAGGCGCGCTTGATCGAGCCGGCGCCGGTGATCGAGCCGACCGACACCACTGACCCGGGCGCTGTGACCCCGACTGCCGGGGCGGGGGCTGGGGACATTGTGGAATTGTGCGACGTCGCGGAAATGCCGGAACTGGCTGGCCCCATGATCCGTGATGGACTGACGCTCGATGAGGCAAAAAGCGCTATTCTTGACGCCAAGGCCAAGGCGGCAGCGCATGCGCCTATTATATCCACTATCGGACCACTGGCCTCAAGTGAAAGCAACCCGCTTTTGGCTGATGCGAAAAAGCGTGCTGAACTTGTTTTGAAAAACAAATAGCGTCTTGGACAATAAGGAGAACGAACATGCAGACTGTATTGACTGAAGGAGCGTACCTGAATGATTTGCTTAAATGGGAAATGGAAAACAACCACTCCCGCGAGCATGTCACTGTATTGGCCGGACAAGACCTTGTTATGGGGTCTGTGATCGGGAAGATTAAAATCGGATCTGTGCCCACGACCGGTACTGCCGGAACCAACACCGGAAACGGCACCTGCGTTTCCGTGACCGGTGGCGCCAAAACCAAAGTAGGCGTTTATAACCTGCGATGCGTCGGGGTGGCTGCCAATGGCGGGATTTTTTCGGTCCGAGATCCGGATGGCGAATCATTGCCGGATGCCGTGATGGGCGCTTATACCAACCCGGCGATCAATTTCACCCTCACCGATGGCGCCACGGACTTTGCCCTCGGCGATTCTTTCACCATTACGGTTCCGGCTGGTTCCGGGAAAGTCAGAGAGCTCAATCTTACCGGGATTGATGGGTCTGAGGACGCTTATGGGATACTGACTGCCGGGGCGGATACGACGGATACGACCCGGAAACAGGTTGCCTACACCTCGGGTGGCGTTGCTGAGCTGCTGGCCGGCGAAACTTTGACCGGTGCAATAAGCGGAGCAACCGCGCAAGTTGTTTCATTTACTTTGAGTTCCGGAACCTTTGCTGCGGGTACTGCGGCAGGCACCCTCATTCTCGACAACCAGGTGGGAACTTTCCAGGCTGAAAACCAGAACAGCGCCCGGCAGACCAATATCTGCACGATTGGAGCTGACACATCTGCTTATAACTCTGACAGGCAGGCTGTTGCAATTGTCCGTGATGCCCAAATCGTTGCCGATTATCTGACCTGGCCGGCAGGCGCCTCGGATGCCCAAAAGGCTGCCGCACTGACCCAATTGGCGAACGCGGGGATTGTTACCAGAACGGATGTTTAAACAAAACAGGTGATGGGTAATAGGTTATGGGTAAAAAACCATCCTTACCCATAACCCCTTACCTATAACCTCTTACCCCCCAAAAAAAGGAGTATGAAAAATGTTGCTTAACCCTTTTGAAACAGATGCATTTAACTTGGTCTCGCTTACGAATGCAATCAATATCCTTCCGAACAATTACGGCAGACTGAGAGAGTTGGACGTTTTCCCCGATAAGGGGATAACAACCCGTGTGGCGCTGGTAGAGGAGCAAAACGGGGTACTTAACCTGTTATCAACGATGCCTGTTGGCGCGCCCGAACAGCAGAACCGAATGGGTAAAAGGAAAGTCAGGGCGTTCAGCGTCCCCCATATTCCCCTAAGCGATGTGATCCTGGCTTCCGAGTTTGAAGCTGTCCGTGAATTCGGCACAGAGAACCAGGCACAGACATTAGCCAGCATCATCAATAGCCATATGCAATCGGCCAAAAACAAGTACGCGATTACCCTGGAACATTTGAGGATGGGGGCGCTGAAAGGGATCATTCTGGATGCTGACGGGACCCTTCTGTACAATCTTTATACGGAATTCGGGATTGAACAGAATTACGTTGATTTTGATTTATCAACACCCACAACCGATGTCCGGGCCAAATGCATGCAAGTGCTTCGACTCATTGAAGACAATCTGCGCGGTGAGGTCATGACACAGCCGCGAGCGCTTGTTTCCGCCGACTTTTTTGATGCGCTGACCGGGCATGCGAGCGTCAAAGCCGTTTTTGACAATACCGCATTGGCCGTTCAAGTCATTGGCGGAGACATTAGAAAGGGGTTTTCCTATGGCGGGATTATTTTTGAAGAATACCGCGGCACTGCTACGGATGCCACGGGAGCAACCAGAAAATTTATAAATGACGATGAAGGGCATTGCTACCCCCAGGGAACGATGGACACCTTTAAAACCATTTATGCACCGGCCGATTTTCTGGAAACCGTGAATACTATCGGGATACCGCTTTACGCAAAACAGGATGACCGGCCGTACAATCGCGGTATCAATTTACACATGCAGTCCAACCCGCTGCCAATGTGTTTTCGCCCTGGAGTGCTCGTCAAACTGGTGGCGTAATGACTGACTTTGACACCCTACAAAACAGACTCTGGACGGATGTATTGGCCAGGCTCGGGGGAGTAGATGCCACATTTACCCCTTTGACCGGCGAGCCGTCCAGCTTCAAGGTGCTGTTTACCGAATCGATGCAGTTGCAGCCATCCGGCATGTCCCAAACATGGCTACAGGTGAATACCATAGAATATTCTCTTGCAGACCTGGCGCATGTAGCCAAAGTCGGAGAAACCTTTACGATTTACGGTACCCCATACGCCGTACAGTCCATTATGAATAATGACGGCTACGTTATCAAGGCGGTGGTCGGTGAGTGACAGCTTTATCATAAAGATTAACAGGGCTTCCTTTGATGATGCGATAGCAACACTGCAACTGCTGAAATCGTATCTGCCCACGCACGCCTGCACATCAATCACAGAAGGTGCAGTGCAATCCCAAAAAGATATTATCACTGAAACCGTCAAGACGCTGAATGTCGATGAGCTACATGTACGTGCTGAGATCGAAATGACAATACCCGATACTGAAACCCTCGACGGATACAAGGCGGAGATCATCTCAAAAGGAAAACCGATCAAGTTGATCGATTTTGCCATCGACGCAGCGGGATGGGACTGGCGGCACCCAAAATCGATAAACGTCCAGATATTTAAAGATGGCGTTACGCATGAATTCAGACATGTCTTTGTTTCAAAAGGCCACATGTATGGCCGCAAAAAAAACAAAGGGGGCGAAGCCGCCGGTCGCGTTTACGCATGGATGAAATACGTAGCCGGGGCTATGTCTCTCAGATACCCCATAGAACGCCTGCAAACTGTTCGTATTCAGGACATCCAGGCGCAACCTTATTTTATTGATCCGATAACGGAAGCCGGCGCCGAAGCCATTGTCACGGATTACAAAAAAGCCGTTGAAGAGGTTTTCGAAAGTGTCTGACACAAAACGTGAACTGATCATTCAAGCATGCCTTGCGCGCGCGGCAACCATCACCACGGCAAATGGGTATAACACAGACATGGGGCTGAATACCTTCCGCGCGATATCCAAAATAGATCCATCAAGGCTGCCGGCATGTATCATCTACCCGTTTTCCGAAACAGCAGAGCGGGTCGGCGGCGGAGAATACCTTTGCACGATGCCGCTTCGGGCTGAAGCTGTTGCTTTAACCGGGATAACGAACCCCTCAGTTCTTGCGGAGCAGATGCTTGGGGATATGCGGCAAGCTTTCATGGGGGCGCCGATTACGCCCCTTATTGAAGAAATAGCCTACACCTCCGGCGGCACGAATGATTTTTCGAAGAATGATTCAGTTTCGGTCATAGCGAATTTCACGATCAAATACTTTTCAACCATATCGACTCCATACACATAAAAAAAAGGGCCAACGATGACAACCGCGGAAAACTCATTGTTGTATTTTGAAAATGGACAAACCTTTGTGCCCATGGCCGTCTTGGCGGATGCGGGAGACCATAAGACTTATAACTCAGCAGCAGAAATCTGGTCTGATGAAGCCGGTTTTTCGCCTGTTGTCAAGCCGGACGGTGTTCTGACCGGCCTGGTTGTAACCCCGGCGATATCCGGCTCAAATGACAAGGTTGATTTATCGGCCGGTACCCTGAACCTGGCAGGCGTCGTGACAACTCTGACGGCAAGTGCGGATAACACCTGCCTGCGCGGCTCAGATACCAACATTTGCCGCATCAATTCCATCGCCATTACTTCAGCCGGGGTTCCCGCGGTCGTAAGTGGCTCGGACCACACGGCGTTTTCTGAGGAACGCGGCGCAAGCGGCGGACCCCCTTTCATCCCGGTCGGCAGCGTCGAGATTGCCCAGGTGCGTTTTTCATCCATCACGGCGGCGCCTGTAGCCGCCAGCGAAATCAAGGCCGTACCGAACCGGCACCGCGAAATGGCAAATTACCCGTCAATCATCCGGATCAACTCTATCCGCGAACAGGACACAATTCTGGGCGCTCCAGGTGTTGATTTCAGCACGGCCTTGATGCGCAACCATACAGGCAGCATCACCAAAAAAGTTTATGCCCAGTATTATGAACCGGATTTCACAGAAGTTCTGAATGCAACGGACTTTCAACCGGCCATAATCAGCATGACGACTTCTTCTCTGCCGGTTTACGGCGGCGCCATCGGGGAAGTCAGTTCAGCATTGAAAAACGGCAAATTCAAAGCCTTTTTAGAAAACGGTATTTCAGACGCAATTTTGAGAAAAGAAGGAAAGAAGATCTGGTTCAAGTATTACGCCGACAGACTCCAGACCGAAAATTATATCCTGACCCAGGGTTACCTCGGAATCACCCCGAATTACCCGGCACGGAGCAGCATTACCGCGGACTGCACCATCAATGCGTTAGACCCCGGAAAGAGAATCACCGGGTAAACAGAAGGGTGCAGGCATCAGGTAGCAGGGGGCAGGAACAAACCCTGAACTCTTTATTTAAAGGAGAAAGACCATGAGAAAATCTTTATTTGCCTGTTTGTTGATTGCTTTGCTGTTTGTACTGACCAGCCTTGCCACTGCCGGGGATATCAAAACCGATATTGCCGGTCACACTTACGATGTTACCCTTTCCGGAACCGTTTATGAAATCCTTTTCACCCAAGGGCCTTTTGGACCCGGCCCCTGCGGGAAAGCGGAACTGAAGGCCAATGGGGCTGTGCTTGCGACTTACGATTTTTATACCAACGGGGATCTGGTCATCATTACGAATTTCGCAAACTTTTATTACCGGGACTGGGAACTGATCTGGATTCAAGGGCAACTCCTGGTCCTGGATGGAGATTAAGATGCCTTTTAAATCAAAAGAGTATAAGAAAGCCAAATTTTCCTATCGGACTGGAGTCGTACTTTTGCCGGAATTAAAAGACTGGTTCGATGGCAATGGCCCGCCCGAATGGATCGTAAAAGGCCTGAACGGCAATGAACTGGCACACTGCAAGGAAATGGCCGCACGAAACAGAAAGACCATCAAGTCATTACTTGAAACCCTTGTCAAAGAACAGTCGGAAGATGCCGTTAAAGCCGTGAAACACCTGACGGGCACCGATGGATCGGTGCCAATGGATATCGCCCTGCGGGCGGAACTTCTGGTTGCCGGAAGTGTGGACCCGCCCTGTGATATTGTTCTGGCACTCAAACTGAACATGACGCACCCGATTGAATTCCAGTACCTGACAAAAAGAATCGAATCCTTGACCGGAATGGGTTACGAGCCGGGAAAATCGAAGCCCTCTGGAATCGAGCCGACACCAGAACCCTGATGAATCTTTGTGCGTCCAGGGGGCGTTTTTTGTTTGAAGTAAGACCGGATATTTTCCCGCAAGGCTTTTTAACGGACGATGAAATGTACTTGTGGGGCCTCTACTATCTGGAAAAAAACAGGAGAAAACAGCTTGGCCGATCTTGAAAAAACAGTCCAGATTATCTTCGAAGCAATCGACAACATGACGGACCCCATTGGTGAAATGGGTACCGCGTTAAGCGGTTTCGGAGGCATGGCAGGTGATGCCGCTGAAAAAGCCGACGGCCTGGGCGATGCCATCGAGACAATACCTGCAGAACTGAGGCTTGATATCACCCTTACGGATAACGCAAGCGGGAGCTTAAACGATATCCAGCAGGGGATGGACGATATCCCCGAATCCGTGGAACTTGATATCGGCGTTGAGGCCGGTGATTACAGGTCGATTTTTGATGATTTTTCAGAAAGTATTGATACCGCAAGACAGGAAATTGAAGACCTTTTTGCCGACCAGCCCTGGGAACTGAAAGAATTTGAAGCCGAAGCATGGCGACAGGCGATCGATGCTGACATGGAGATGAAAAATCAAGAATTCGAAGCCCAGAAAAAACTGATCGATCAACAGCTTGAATTGCTGGATTCAAAAAAAGCCCTGTTGGAATCCGGACAGGCGCTTATTACCGTCGATACAACCGGCCTGGAACCTGTATTTGAAGACCTTATGATGAACTTTCTAAAAAAGTGCCAGGTTAATATCAGTGAAAACTTTCCAGCCGTCTTGGTAGGGATTGCCTAAAGGTATGCTGATATCGCTTTCCTCAATAAACGCAGGAAGTTTCACCTTCCTTGATATAAACGCTGCCCTGCCGCGAGAAGGAAGCCGCAGGCTTTCCCGGACCGCCACACTTGACGGCGGTGCTGTCATTACAGATGGAGGCGTAACGGATGCCGACAGGAGTTTTGACTTTACTGCGATACAGGCACCGGAAGACACCATTGAAACCCTATGGGCGATGTTTCAGGCTGAAGACCTGGTGCACCTATCTTGCCCGGAGGGTGTGTTTACGGGGTACCTGCAAAGAGTAAAAATAACCGCTTCCGGCGTAAATATAAGCTTTATGGTTCACGAAAAATTGACATAAAAAGCAGGTGATGGGTCATAGGTAATTGATATAACCATCCTTTACCCAAAACCTATTACCTATAACCCCTTACCCAGATTTTAGGAGAGGGAAAAATGGCAATCGTTGTAACGGTCCCCAACCACTACAAGTACCTGCTCAAAACAAAGCAGATAGACGAGTTGAACGATACGTATAAGATCATCCTGATGAATACGACATTTGCTTATAACAAAGATACTCACGCAGAGCTTGCAGACGTGACGGCGGACCAGTTGGCAACGGGGAATGGTTATACCCAGAACAGCAAGACCTTGACCGGAGTTTCTGTAACAGAAAACGATACCACGGACAAGGCTGAAACAAGATGGTCAAATGTATCCTGGACGGCTTCCGGCGGATCCATCGGGCCAAGCGGCGCGGCGATTATTTATAACGACACAGTTACGGGTAAACCGATTGCCTGCTGTATTGATTTCGGGGTTGATAAAACGGCTGAAGACGGCACGGGGTTGTTGATCGAGACACCTGGACTTGATCTATCGTAAAGGCAAAGGCGGAAGTCCATGACGACATTTTACCTTGATCCTGCAGGTGGAAATGATTCAAACGATGGGTCCACCTGGGCGCTGGCCTGGAAAACGATTACCACCGGCGCAACAGCGGCAAGGATCACCCCAGGGGATACGATCAAGGTTGCAAAATCCCCGAACCCAACCAGTATCGGAAGCGCAACATGGAATAACCTGTCCAAAACCGTTACCCTTGCCTCGGCTTTGACCGCAAACGTGGAGCTGTGTGAAACGGCGTGGTCAGCGACTGCGAACATAGCTGTCATAACAAGCACCACCTATCGAAAAGAAGGCAGTAATAATATACAAATCACGCCTGCCGGAGCCTTTACCACCGGGAAAATGGCATATAAGGCACTCGGGAGCGCGGTTAATTTTTCGGCATATCAACAGCTTTCTTTCTGGATTCGAACAAGCGCGGTTGTGGGGGCCGGTGTATTAAAGCTGTGCCTTTGTTCTGATACAGCCGGAGACACGATTGTAGATGAATTCGTTATTCCGGCGATTGATTCCTCTGCATATAATTACCCCTTTACCATAGACAAAGGTTCAGCGCTCGGCTCATCCATTCAATCCGTGGCCCTTTATGCAATCACCGACCCCGGTACAACAGTTTTCATGCTGGACAATATTATCGCCTGCAAGGCGAGCAGTGCTGCCGATGCCTTGAGCCTGACAAGCCTCATATCGAAGAATTCAGCAGCCAGCGGCGGGGATGAAGGCTGGTACCCGATACAGTCCATCAACGGCACGACGATATTGTTGGACAACGGGCCGCCGACTGTAGCAAGTTCAGGCCGCGGCTATTACGGAACGACTGAAACCGTGACGACATACCGACGGGAAGGTTTCAGAGTCGCATACACCGCCTGCACAATTCAGGATTCCGGAACAGCCGGAAGTCTGATCGAGTTCCAGGGGGGCTATAATACGTCCACCGGGAACCAGGACGGCGAAACCTATTTCGACGTGGGTTCAGGCAGGGGCGCCGGGATTGATTTTACAGGCAAAAGCTACGTTCTGACCAACAGACTGAACATGGTCCGGGCTGCTTATGCCGCTTATTTTGCTTCTGCTGCATCTTTTTGTGAAATGATCGCCCACAGCCTGTGCGGCAACGGAAGCGCCGGTGTTTACATCTACGGGGTGAGTTGTTGCAAGGTTGACGTAAAAAACGCCAACAACAATTCCGGCTCGGGTGTTTTGTATGCGGGCACAAATAACGTCGGCAACGAAATCACCCTGGTCAATGCCAATAACAACAACAATAGCGGGATATCGATTGCAGCGGCCTACGCGAACAAACACACAGCGGAGAATGTTTGTAACAATGGCGCCTCTAATATTTTACTCGGGACAAACTCGATCCGGAACACATTCAAAATAACGAACAGTAAAAATTCCGGCGCCTACGGCTTTTCTTTTGATACCTCCCCTGCCCTGGATAATAAAATCAGCGGAACAACCACAGCATCAAACGCCAGCGGAGCTGTAACGGCTGCATCTCCGGGCACCCAGTTTTTCAGGAGCTGCACCTTCGGAGAAACCATCAAGGTTGCAAACCAAACGGCCTGGCTGAATGGCAGGGTTTGTTTGAACGCCCACGACGGATCACCGGATAATAATTATATCTACACTGACGGCGGAATCATCAATTCCCAATCGTCCGTGAGGCACACGGCGGCCGGGATTGCATGGCAATTATCGCCGATATCCGCAAATCGGAGCGCCTACTATCCACTTTTTATGTCGCTGGCAAAAATCGCGGTTGCCGCAAGCACGCAGGTGACTGTCACGTGCTGGTTCCGAAGAACCAACACCGGAATCACCGGAAAGCTTGTTTGTCGCGGCGGGCAGATTGCCGGGGTCAGTGCGGACGTTTCCGTCTCGATGTCAGCGGCGCAGGACACCTGGGAACAACTTACCATCACCTTCACGCCGACGACTGCGGGCGTGGTGGAGATTGAAGCCCTGGCCTACGGCGGCACAACTTACAGCGTTTATATTGACAACCTCGAATGCAGCCAAGCATAGGCCGGTGAATAGGTGAAACGATGAGAAAGTCAAAAGTTTGGGTCCAGATTTTTTTATTTGTCGTTTCGGTGCATCTGGCATGGGACGCCAACAAGGAACCTAAGCTCAGCGGGTACAAGCTCTACTACGGCAAGGCAACCCGGAATTACAGCGTTGTCGTTGATGCCGGCAAGGTAACGGATTACGTGCTGACAGGGGTTTCGGAAGACAATCCCATTTTCTTTGCTGTAACGGCTTATGACACAAGCCGCAATGAAAGCGCCTACTCAGAAGAGCTGGAATGCGCTGTGGTTAAAGAAGAAATCACCGGGACGGGAAAAGCAACCATCACCAATACTGTCACGGGGTGGGCGTCTTCGACGACAAAACAGCTTTTCGTCATCGAGAAAAACAGAAATAGATCGCTGACAATAACTTTAACGCCGGAAGACCCAAGCAATTTCGTTTCAGCGGTTCGGCTCAATGGAAACTTGTTGACGCTCACGGCCCCGAAAATAACGATCGAGAACATCACCGGGGACCACCTCTTGAATTTTGACATAAAGAAATTGTTCGCACCTTCAGGCGCAACGGTGAAATAAAACGCCATGGCATTGCCGACTTTTAATAATTTAAAGGGCCTGGACGTATCCTTCAACGGAGAGCCGTTCTGTAATGTCTCGATAGGTAACGGCAGCCTTGACGGCCTGGATACGGCTTACGAAGGGGAACCGTTTTCCGGAACCAAAGCGGCCAGCGGCGGCGGTGTCGATATACAACCGGACCCGGGCCTTATAACGGCAAGCGGTTTTTTTGCCGGGCTTAAAATAAATTTACCCAGCGCTCCGGGGGTGATTGCATCGGCTGGCGTGTGCGGGAATATCAGTGTTTTCGAATCCGGCGAAATAAGACCCGAACCTGGAACGGTAGCGGCAACAGGGCGGGTTGAAGGCATCATGATGGTGATACCTTCGCCAGTGGGCCTGGCAGGTGCGGAAGGCACGTGCGGCGGTGTTGTAATCGCAGCCGTTATGCAACCGGCGCCGGGTGAAATAAGCGCCTCGGGGGCATTCTCATGGATCGGACAAAAAATCAGTCCGCCGGCGGCGCAAATAGTCAGCGGCGGGAATATATCCGGCATGCTCTGTGTTTTGTCGGCAACACCTGCCACGGGGCTTTTGACGGGCGGAATAGCGGGCATTCGGTGTGTTTCCGTTACAACCGGGGTGCAGCGGCGGTATGAATGCAAGATTCAATGTGTCGGTTTTGACGACATCATCGTACCGGTCTCGGCATTTTCGTCAAGGCAGCGCCATGGATACCCGTCGTATTCGGAAATAACGATACCGGGACTCCAGCACTTTGTGGAACTGGCTGCGCGGCATGAAGGATATCTTGTGGTATCGGCCATCATCGCAAAAGGGAACGAAATTTTATTGAGGGAAGACATTTTTAACGCCCCTATCGATAAGATGACCATTACGGGAAATCAGTCCCTTCAGCACATGGTGTTGTCCGGCACCCGGCCTGCAGAAGAAAACCCAGGGCCACAAACAGCACCTTTGCGCGGGATCGTTTACCGGTGTCTTTCATATGGAAAGCTGGCGTTACGGGCTGCGGTTACGGACCTGTACTTGAAACCCGGTGATACGGTCACCTATGACGGCGACAGCTTTACCGCAAGAACCATCACGCATACTTTTTCACCCACAGGGGCTTTCATGGAAGTCAGGGAGTCGGATGTATGAAGTATAGAGTATGAAGTATGAAGTATGAAACGGTTGGATTTTCATTGGAGGAATAATGAGCGCAACTGTTGTGAACTGTAAGATGACAAAGACGGGACTGACAGACCTCATGATTCCCATCAGTTCTTTCCAGGTTTTCAGGCGGCGAGACGGGACGCTCGGCTTGCAGGTTACAACCCGCAGATTTGATCTTTCGGGGGCAATTGCAGACAGGGCAAGGGGCTATGTTGTCGTAACCGCAACCATTGATGGGGCAACGGAAGAGATCGGGACAGCCAAAGTAACCCGGATACGGCTTGATGAAGGCCCGATGAATAAATCGATCACCATCCAGGCGACGGCGGAATAAACATGGGAAAAGGTGAAATCATATCCGGCGGCGAAGATGGCCAGTACCAGGTGAGACTGAAATACTTCCGGGATACGCTTAACGAAAAACTGGCCCTGCTCGATTCGAAAATTGCCGAACAGGAAGTAAAGATTGGTGAATTGCCGGAAGGCAAGGACCGTAACCGGGCAAAACTGACACTTGTGGTGCTTGAACAGGAAAAAGAACTTTTCAAGGCCCTGCCGGAAGATCCGGAAATAGATGCGTGGTGCGCGGATTTGTCAGAAGCCCTGTCCGGAGCGGTTGGAATGATCGAAATCGGCGGACAGCTTTCACCCGGCAAGGTGATGATCCGCCCAGGTTATAACGGCAGAGCGGACTTTGACGCGGGGCGTGACGGGCAACTCGTGCACTTTCTAGCCCTGAAACCCTGGCTGGCACTTTACAATTTTGTCCTGATGCCCGGTTGGCAAAAGTGGATGCCGACATATCGGGTCGGGACGATCACGGAAATTGATGAAGACACATGCAGCGTTACAATCGATAGCGTCATATCCATCCATCAAGGCCTCGATGTGACCGGTCAAAATAGTTTGTCCGGCGTGGCCATTGAATACATGAATTGCAATGGAGCGGCTTTCGAGGTCGGAGACCGGGTGATCGTGGAGTACCGAAACCGCTCCATCGAAGATGACGAAACGCCGGTTGTAATCGGGTTTGAAACCAACCCGAAGCCTTGCGAATGCAACATTCGGATAAAAATAAACGGGAACACCCCGACAAAAATCAAGACGGTTTATCTTGTGGAACAGGAATCCGGGAAGGTGCACACGGCAAGCAGTCACGCGCCTATCAGTCCGCCCTCCCCTCTGCACGCTTATGATGTGTGCGGACCGTTCAGTAAAGTGGTTTTTCCGGCAAAACTCTATCTGGCCAAGATAGACGGGACGGGGGATGCCATGTTTGAGTTCTGGTGCGAATGTGAGGACGGAGAGCCGGACCATGAGCATTTCGGGTCAAGCATATACCCGAACGAATACCCATACGGGAGTTACCTTTCCGGAGGGCTCAGGGGCCATGAGTCGCTTCCGCATACCCGGGAGGTTGTCGCAAAAAAGATCGAACGGGCACAATATGCAGCCACGTTGACGGAGCGCCCGGAGTTGGCAACGGTGCATAATTTCGCAAACATGAAAGTCCTTATGATCGCGCTTTATCAAAAGCTGGATGATGAGGGGTGCGGAGAACTGATACCAGTTACGGATAAAAAGTATTACCCGCAGGTATGGCAAGGGTTTTACCCGCAGGTCCCCGGAGGTGCATATCCTCCAGATACCGACTGTCCGGGCTGGGGAGTGGGGAACCAATGCGAATCGGGATATTTCGGAGAGGAGTTCGGCGACCCGATTTATGATGATTTTGCTGCACAATACACGGGCGGCGCCCTGGTGCCGAATGATGCCGTAGCCATTTTCACGGACGAAGATGGACTGAACCCGGCGCATACGACGTGGGAATGGAAGATACAGAATTTTTACCCGCACCCGGAACCCGACTTTGTTCCGCGGTATGAAGACGGGGCCTTTTGGAGGGTGTCTGCTGTGGACACGCCGATTGACAGGATATAAGGGGGCAGAATCAACCATGGAAAGCTGGGTCCAGATAGCACTTTCTTTAGGGGCGTTTACCATCGTCAATCTGTCTGCAACGGCGTTTCTCATCGGAAAGATCGTGCAAACCGTCAAGGAACACGGGGAGCAGATCGAAGAGATAAAAGAGGAATACTGCAAGATCAAAGACAGGCTGATCCCGTTAAACGGAGATAATAGGTTGATTACGGTCAAAGAATGTGCAGCCAAGCAGGCCGTTATCGTATTGGGGATCGCGGAGATTAAAAGCATGCTTAACATTGCCGATCAACGCCATGAAGACCGGATGTCCAGAATTGAGGCAAGACGGGATGAGCTCGTGGCATTGGTTTTTAACCTGACAGGAAAACTTGACGGGGTCAAAGGAGGGCCAAGAAATTGATGGATTTTATAACATTGACACAAGAAGCAACGGAAAAGGTTTTTCTTGCCCTGGTGGTCTGGCGCGAGTCCCGGGGGGAATCGAACGAAGGAAAGGCGGCGGTGGCATCAAGCATTTTGAACCGCGTGCACAGGCCGTCATGGTGGGGGCATGACGTACTCACGGTTGTTTTCAAAAAATGGCAGTATTCGTCCTTGACTGACCCAAAAGATAAGCAGCTTGCGACATGGCCGCAAAAGTACGCTCCGGACTGGATCGAGTGTTTGCAGGTCGCAAGCAATGCCGTTGACGGGATACTGAAAAATCCGGTTCCTGGTGCGGATGGATATTACGATGTATCCATACCGGCGCCCGACTGGGCAACGCCCGAAACGTTTGTCAGGCAGATCGGGAAGTTGAGGTTTCACAATCTGGACCATGACATTGAAAAAGAGGAGTTAAAAACATGAAAGCATTAATTCTGGGATTCATCATCATCATCATTGTTGTTTTGTTGTCAATTGCGCCGGCTTCGGCAGCGCCTTTTCTGGTGTCGGACCCAGTAGCGTCGGCAATCGGCGCATCTTTTGAGATACAAGATAAAGCCGGAGCCGTTATTGCCGTAAAAGCCAACCAGGCTGACGGGTCGATCCACTATGACCTGCAAAATGTCACTGTCGGCATCAACACCTGGCAGATCAGATATGTGGCCGATAACGGGGTGTGGGGTAAAGCGTATACCGCTTTCATCCCTTTCGACTTCAAGAGACCTGGAAGTGCAATCGACCCTATAAAGGGGCTGCGACTTGCAACGGAGTAATCAAGTTCGAAGGATTGTGATGGCATGAATATTTTACTGGTGGTCCCGCATTATCCGGATTCGTTCTGGGCTTTCAAAACCATTTTGCCTTTTGTCGGTAAAAAGGCGGCATGTCCGCCGCTCGGCATGATAACCGTGTCGGCCATGCTCCCGAAAGACTGGAATAAAAAGCTGGTGAATC
>Ga0315270_10000497_pt1 | contig 21919 bp, 24 predicted proteins | sample C1_bottom_MG_FD_204932 | JGI IMG/M metagenome (GOLD analysis project Ga0315270, IMG submission 204932) | Sediment microbial communities from Yellowstone Lake, YNP, Wyoming, USA - C1_bottom | ecosystem: Environmental > Aquatic > Freshwater > Lake > Sediment | place: USA: Wyoming | collected...
CGATCTGGCTGCCGAGTTTGGCGTGTCTGCCGAGCGCATCCGCCAGATCGAGCAAAAAGCCATGTCCAAGATGCAGGCCTCGCTCAGTGCCGGTTGACTTTCTAATCCAACATAGCGCAAGATTACCCGCGCCGCCCGTTGCGGGCACGGAGCGCCGTCATCAGGTAATACGGCGCACTCGCCTGCAGCCTATTAACCGGACACCTTCTGGGAGAAAATCATGAGCAAATTCACCACCGCCGCAAAACTGTTGTCCCTCACCTTGCTGCTGTCCTTCGCCGCCTGTTCCAGCGGCCCCACCAAGGTGGAAAGCAACCTTGGCATCAGCGGCGCACCGGACTGGGTCAACCAGGGCACTAACATCCTCAACAACAAAGATGGCCGCCTGTTCCACGGCGTAGGCTCGGCCTCCGCGATGGGCGACCCGGCGCTGCAAAAATCCACCGCCGATGACCGCGCACGCGCCGAGGTGGCAAAGATACTCTCGTCCTACCTGGATGTGGTTTCCAATGATTATCTGGCCGCCGCCAAATCCGGCGAGAACGCCGTCAACGAGGAATCGGTATCGCGCCAGATCAAGGCCATCACCAAGGTCAATCTGTCCGGTGCCCGCATCATCGGCAGCTGGCACGACCCCAAGACCAATATCATTTATTCCATTGCCGAGCTGGATATGAACCATGTAAAAAGCACGCTGGCCGGAGTACAGGACATGAATGCCGACCTGAAGCGTTACATTGAGTCCAGCGCCGACAATATTTTTGACCGCGTTGCCAAGGAGAAAAAATAATGCGTTGGATGTTCCAAAAAACGAACTTCGTGGCTGCGATATTGCTGGCTGCGGCCTTGTCTGCCTGTTCCACCTCGGTGACGCGCATGGATGCGGGTGAAGTAAAAGACCTGAGCGGCGCATGGAACGACACCGATTCGCAGCAGGTCTCCGCCGAAATGATCCAGGATGTGCTGAGCCGCACTTGGCTCCCCGAATTTACCCAGACCAACAAGAAACGTCCTTCCGTGATCGTGGGTGAAGTGCGCAACCTGAGCCACGAGCATATCAACGTTAACACCTTCGTCGCCGACATGGAACGCGCGCTGATTAATTCCGACCGCGTGCAGTTTGTCGCCTCCTCCACCGAGCGCCAGGAAATCCGCGATGAGCGCAAAGACCAGGATCTCAACGCCAGCGAAGCTACACGCAAAGCCATGGGACAGGAGAAGGGTGCCGACTTCATGCTGAAAGGCACGATCAACACCATCATTGATGCTTCCGGGCGCGACCAGTTGCGCTACTACCAGATTGACTTGACGCTGATCAGTCTGGCAGACAACACCATTGTTTGGGCGGGACAAAAAAAGATCAAAAAAATGGTGGAACGCAGCAACCTGAAATTCTGACGCCACCCGACATGCAGCGCACCCTGCTGGCTGGATTGGCCTTGGCGCTGCTTCTGTCGGGATGCGCCACCTACAGCGATTCTTTCGGCGTCATCCAGCATAATCTTGCCGCGCAGCAATATGACGACGCATTAAAAGTCATCGAGAAACAATCCGGCTCCAAAACCGACCGCGTGCTGTATCTGCTGAACAAGGGCATGGTGCTGCGCATGAAGCGCGATTTCACCGGCTCCAATCAGGCGCTGGAAGCGGCCAAGATGGAAATGGAACGACTGTATGCCGCCAGCGTCAGCGAACACACCCTGTCATTCCTGGTAAATGACGCCACTGTCAGCTACGGCGGCGAGGACTACGAGCAGGTGCTGGTGCATCTGTATATGGCGCTCAATTATTTGGAACTCGGGCAACCGGGCGAAGCGCGGGTCGAAGCCATGCAGGTGGATGCCAAGCTGCGCGAGATCGGTGAAAAATTCAGCGGCAATAAATTCACCGAAGATGCCCTCTCGCGCTACCTCACCGGCTTGATTTTTGAAGAGCTGGGCGAATGGAGCGACGCCATGATTTCTTATCGCGAAGCCTACGAAGCGTACAAAAAATATCAGGCCAATTACGGCACAGCCATGCCGGAGATGCTCAAGCATGACCTGCTACGCCTGTCCAAGCGCCAAGGATTAAAGGATGAGGAGAAGCAGTACCGCAATGCATTCGGCATCGCCCTGCCGCCCGCAATAAATGACGCTGTAAAGCAGGGAGAACTGGTCTTCATCCTCAACAACGGTCTCGCTCCCATCAAGCGCGAGAAAGTCACCAGCCTCTCGGCACCGCCGCCCTCCATGGTCATGGATGCTGCCGCAAACAAGCCCATCACCCTCGCCCCGGCGGTGTTTGTGGACATCGCCCTGCCTTACTACGAATCGCAGGCGAATAATGTAACCGGCGCGCGCATCAGGGTCGCCGAAAAGCAGGCCAACACCGAACTGATGGAAAATATAGATGCCATTGCGCGTAGCAGCCTGAATTCCCACATGGCCGCGATCACCGCGCGCTCCATCGCGCGCGCGATAGCCAAGGTGCAAATACAAGAGACCGTGGATCGTGCCGGGGAAAGAAGCAACAACGATCCCGCGGTGGAAATTCTGAGTTCCATTTTCGTGCGCGTGGCATCCGTGGCCACCGAACGCGCCGACACCCGCAGTTGGCTCACCCTGCCCGCCAACATCCAGATGGCGCGCTTGCCCTTGCCTCCGGGAACATACACGATTACAGTGGAGCTGCTGGACGCGAACAGCCAAATCGTGACGGCCCGCAACTATCCCGGAGTCGTTATCACCGAGGCGCGCAAAACTTATCTGACCCAGCACTGGACTCCATCCATCCAGCCTTCCACCGTAAGGAGATAGCCATGAAAATTTCCATCCCCGTCTTTTTCACCGCCGTGTTCATATTGCTGGGCGGCTGCGCCAGCCAGCCCACAACCAACCAGCCCGATTGGATAACCGGCGACAGCGCCAGCTACAAGAGCGCGCAATACTTGCTGGGACGCGGCCAGGCTGCCACGCAGGAAGACGCAAAAGATCGTGCACGCGCCGATCTTGCCAAGATATTCCAAGTGGCCGTGGTGGCGAGCAGCGAAGACGTACAGCAGTTCAAATCCACCGGCGCAGAGGCTGGGCAATATGCAAGCCAGACCTCGCGCAGTATCAGCACGCGCACCGAGCAGATCATCCGCGGCATCCAGATCGCCGAACTATGGCAAGACCCCGCCAGCAAAAAATTCCATGCACTGGCGCTGCTGCCGCGCCTGCAAACCGCCGCAGCACTGCGCCAGCAAATCGGCCAACTGGATGATGCCACCGGCAATTACATCGCGCAATCGCGCAGCAGCAGCGACCTGTTCCTGCAGATCGCCGCCGCCAACCATGCGCTGGAATCGCAACGCGAGCGCGATGCGCTGCAAAAATCGCTGCAAGTAGTGGACATCACCGGGCGCGGCGTGGAAGCGCAATGGAACGCCGCAAAACTCAAGGCTGACCTCGACGCCCTGCTCAAGCGCGTTCGCCTCGCCTCGCGGGTAACGGCGGATTCCACTCCCGGTTCGGCGGAGATCGTGGCCGGCGCATTGGCGCAAGCGGGCTACATGATCGAGACCGGCCAGAACCCGGATTTCATCTTGCAGGCGCGCATGAATCTGGATGACAAAGGAATGCAGGAAGGCTGGTACTGGCAGCGCGGCACGCTGGAGATCACCCTGAGCGAAGCCGCCAATGGCCGCGTGCGCGGCACCCAACGCTGGGACATCAAGGCCAGCGCCACCGACCGCGAAAACTCGATCAAGCGCGCATTGGGTCAGGCCGATGCGATTCTCAAGCGCGAACTGGGTGGCGCGATCATCACCATGGCTACCGGCCAATAACCACCGAATGCACGCACATTACACCTACAAAATACTGGAGGACTTCCATCATGCCCACAAAGAAAATTATATTTCGTTACGCTTTATCGGGTGTTGTAGTTATCCTGCTGTCCGGTTGTATGACCCCCGCCGAACGGGCTGCTCGCGCCCAAGCGGAAGTAGAAGAGATGATTAAGGTGTACGGCCCGGCATGTGAAAAGTTGGGCTACAAGCCCGATACCGACCTATGGCGTGACTGCATTTTGCGGCTTGCTGCGCGTGCCGATAACCGTTACCGCGACCGTCCCAGAATGACCACCTGCACCGGCCAACAAGGATTTTATAACTGCATGTCTTATTAATTCCAGCAACACTCAAATAGAAATGGGCACGCAATACGTGCCCATTTTTATGATTGGCAGAAAAAGCCTGTGAATTTGCCAAGTATGCCTATGTTTTAGTTGTAGTGTGTCATTTGTTTTCATCGTTCGGGACTTAAATCAGAGATTCCTTAACGCATTCCTCATGCCTCGGTTCATCTTCATGTCACGCATCCGACCCAATCAAACTTTCCGGTGCCGCCGTGCTACCAGTTACCTTCACCATCTTGTGGCGCGATTGCGCGCCGCGCAGCAGTTCGACATTGCGCAGCGGCACTCCGAATAACTCTGCGATGAATTTCACTAAGGCTTCGTTGGCGCGCCCTTCGATGGGTGGGGCGGCGAGGCGGATTTTCAGGGCGTTGCCGTGCAGTCCGGCGGTCTCGCTGCGCTTGGCACCGGGCTGTACATGCAGCGCCAGAATGATCGCATCGCCTTCGCGGCGATACCATGCGGCCACGTCAGAGCGCACTCATTATCATTATCTCCAGCCACCCGACTGGAAGCGCCAGGATGGCGTAGCACAGGAAGAACAGGATCATGAACGAAAAATCAATGTTGCCGGCGGGTGCGACGAAGCGGCGTATCGGTTTCAGGAAGGGCGTGGTGATACCCCGAAATATCGGTGCGAACGGCGTGTGCGGATTGGTCCATGACATCAGCGCCTCGATGAACAGCGCGCCCATCAGCAGGTAGATGCTGAGCTTGAACAATTCGATCAGCGCCCAAGGCAGGAGCAGTACGCCCAGCGGGTGGCTGTGCAGCCACAGCGTGGCGGAAAGGTAGGCCATCTCCACGATGCAGGCCAGGGTGAAGGTGGCGATGTCCAGCATCCGCACCGCCGGGATCAGGCGGCGCGCGCGCAACACCAGCGGGTCGGTGAGCAGGATGATGAATTCGCCCAGCGGGTTGCGCAGCGGCACGCGCAGCCATTGCAGATGGAAGCGCAGCAGCAGCAGCGCGGCATAGGGCTGCAACAGGGTGTCGAGAAAAAATTGTCCGGCATCGGTCAGCATCATGCGCTTCCCAGTTCGTCACCCATTTCCTTGGCGCGCGCGGCGGCGGCTTTGGCGGCGGTGATAATGTGCTGCTTGACGTGATTCGCTTCCATGCTGAGCAGTGCGCGTTCGGTGGTGCCGTTTTTCGAAGTGACGCGCGCGCGCAAGGTGGCGGGGTCTTCCGCGCTTTCATGCGCCAGTTTGGCCGCCCCCAGGGCGGTTTCCAGTGCAAGCATGCGCGCCGTGTCATCCGGCAAGCCGAGTTCCTTGCCCGCTTGCTCCAGCGCCTCGATGAAATAGAAAAAATAGGCGGGGCCGCTGCCGGAAATGGCGGTGACGGCATCCATATCTTCTTCGCCGCGAACCCAGACAAATGAGCCCACGGCAACCATGATGGTTTCTATTTGCTCAAGTTGCGGTTGCGTCAGCATGTGCTTGGGCGGGATACTGGAAAGCCCTGTTATGCCCGCGCCCACTAATGCAGGGGTGTTCGGCATGGCGCGTACCAAAACATAGTTTGAGTCTGGAACAAGCAGCCAACGCCTCAAGTCGGTAAGACGGATACCGGCGGCAATCGTTAGCACAATCTGCCCAGACAGCGACCCGGCAAGTTGGGTCGCAACCTCCTCCATTTGTTGCGGCTTGACTGCCAGCACGATGACATCACTTCCCCGGATCGCCTGCTCCTCCAGATGGGCGAAAACAATGACGCCTTTGGCGGCCAGCCGCTGGCGCGCTTCGTCATTGATTTCCACCACCCGGATGTGGCCGGGTTTGCATGTGCCGTTGAGCAACAGCCCGCCTATCATGGCGCTCGCCATATTTCCACCGCCGATGAAACAGATGTTCATTTAGTTATCTCCATAAGTCCAAGCCGGACAAGCCAGAACGGAATGTCTGAGCATACCCGTTTGGAGTGCGGCGACGTGTCGCCGCTGCTTTGTTATAAGGCGCAGTCATGCCTGCGCACTTCATATACGCTTTCCAAATATCGCCGAACCGACGCGCACGATGGTCGCGCCCTCCAGTATCGCAGCTTCCAGGTCTTGCGACATGCCCATTGATAAGGTATCCAATTGCAAGCCCTGCGCATTCAGGTGTTGCATCAGTTCGCGCAATTGCGCGAAGGGTTTGCGCTGTTCGTCAAATTCCTGAACGGGGGCGGGGATCGCCATCAGTCCGCGCAATTTCAAATGCGGCAATCGCGCGATTTGCTGTGCCAGTTGCATCACTTCTTTCGGCGCAACGCCGCTCTTGCTGTGTTCGCCGCTCACATTCACTTGCAGGCAAATATTCAACGGCGGCAATTCCGGCGGACGTTGCGCCGACAAGCGTTCGGCGATCTTTAACCTGTCCACACTATGCACCCAGGAAAAATTTTCCGCTATGTCGCGTGTCTTGTTGCTCTGGATCGGCCCGATGAAATGCCACTCCAGCGGCAAGTCGCGCAATGCCGCCATTTTATCCAGCGCTTCCTGCAAATAATTTTCGCCGAAAGCCCGCTGCCCGGCCTCATGCGCTTCGCGCACCGCGCTCGCCGGAAAGGTCTTGCTCACCGCCAGCAGGGTAATTCCTTCCGTTTGTCGCCGCGCCTGTTGCGCGGCTTGCGCAATGGCATGGCGGACGGCTTGCAAGTTGGAAGCGATTGCAGTCATAATCGGCGCGTTATTCACAGGAAACTGGCGGCAGCATTTTGGCGCGTCGCCGCATCAATGGGGAATTATATATGGATATCACCGAACTGCTCGCTTTCGGCGTCAAGAACAAGGCTTCCGACCTGCACCTTTCCGCCGGCTTGCCGCCGATGATCCGCGTGCATGGCGACGTGCGCAAAATCAACCTGCCGCCGATGGAGCACAAGGAAGTGCATGCCATGGTGTACGACATCATGAACGACGGGCAGCGCAAGCACTACGAAGAAAATAAGGAATTGGACTTTTCTTTCGAGGTGCCCGGACTGGCACGTTTCCGGGTTAACGCTTTCGTGCATAACCGTGGCGCGGGCGCGGTTATGCGTACCATTCCATCCAAAATCCTGTCGCTGGAAGAACTCAAGGCACCGAAAATTTTCGAATCCATTTCCGATTATCCGCGCGGCATGGTGCTGGTGACCGGCCCTACCGGTTCCGGCAAATCCACCACGCTTGCGGCGATGGTCAACCACAAGAATGAAACCGAGATGGGCCACATCCTGACCGTGGAAGACCCGATCGAATTCGTGCATGAATCGAAGAAATGCCTGGTCAACCAGCGCGAGGTCGGCCCGCATACGCTGTCGTTCAACAACGCGCTGCGCTCCGCGCTGCGCGAAGACCCGGACGTGATCCTGGTGGGCGAGATGCGTGACCTGGAAACCATACGCTTGGCGATGTCGGCGGCGGAAACCGGCCACCTGGTGTTTGGCACGCTGCACACCAGCTCCGCCGCCAAGACCATAGACCGTATCATTGACGTGTTCCCCGCCGACGAAAAGGAAATGGTGCGCGCGATGTTGTCCGAATCGCTGCGCGCGGTGATCTCGCAAACTCTGCTTAAGACCAAGGACGGCTCGGGTCGTGCGGCGGCGCATGAGATCATGATTTGTACCCCGGCGATCCGCAACCTGATCCGTGAAGCCAAAGTGCCGCAAATGTATTCCGCCATCCAGACCGGCGGCAGCATCGGTATGCAGACGCTGGATCAGTGCCTAGTCAACCTGGTCAAGCAAAATGTCGTGGATGCCTCGGAAGCGCGCACCAAGGCGATGAACAAAGACCTCTTCCCCGGCGGCAGCAAGGAGTAACTATGGAACGCGATCAAGCTACCGAACTGATACATAACCTCTTGCGCGGCATGATCGCCAAGAAGGCCTCCGACATGTTCATCACCGCCGGTTTCCCGCCCGCGTTCAAGATAGACGGCAAGATGACGCCGGTTTCCTCGCAGGCACTTTCCGCGCAGCATACGCAGGAACTGGCGCGCGGCATCATGAACGACAAGCAGGCGGCGGAGTTCGAAGCCACCCACGAATGCAACTTCGCCATCAGCCCGCCCGGCATCGGGCGCTTTCGCGTCAACGTGTTCGTGCAGCAGCAGCGCGTTGGCATGGTGCTGCGTACCATCACCACCAAGATCCCCGAGCTCGAATCCATGGGCTTGCCGCCGGTGTTGAAAGACATCGTGATGACCAAGCGCGGCCTGGTGATCGTGGTTGGCGCCACCGGCTCCGGCAAATCCACCACCCTGGCGGGCATGCTGGGCTACCGCAACCGCAACAGCTACGGCCATATCATCACCATTGAAGATCCGGTGGAATACGTGCATGAGCATGCCAACTGCATCATCACCCACCGCGAAGTCGGCGTGGATACCGAGTCCTGGCATAACGCGCTGAAGAACACCCTGCGCCAGGCGCCGGACGTGATCCTGATCGGCGAAATCCGCGACCGCGAAACCATGGAACACGCCGTGGCCTTCGCCGAGACCGGCCACCTGTGCCTCGCGACGCTGCACGCCAACAGCGCCAACCAGGCGCTGGACCGCATCATCAACTTCTTCCCGGAAGAGCGCCGCGAACAACTGCTGATGGATCTGTCGCTCAACACCAAAGCGCTGATCTCACAGCGCCTGATCCCGAAGAAAGACGGCGCGGGACGCGCCTGCGCCATGGAAATCATGCTCAATTCGCCGCTGATCGCCGATATGATATTCAAGGGCGAGGTGAATGAGATTAAAGGCATCATGGCCAAGTCGCGCGAACTCGGCATGCAGACTTTCGACCAGGCGCTGTTTGACCTGCACGAGAGCGGCTCGATCACTTACGAGGATGCGCTGAAAAACGCCGACTCGCTGAACGACCTGCGCTTGAAGATCAAGCTGGAAGGCAGCGCCACCAAGGACAGGGACATGATGTCCGGCACGGAAGGGTTGAAGATGACCTGAGGGTTGGTTCTGAAAAAAATGCCGCACCTCGTGCGGCATTTTTGTTTGGGGGCTGACACCCTCTCCCCGTGAGGGAGAGGGTTGGGGAGAGGGGTAAAATCAAAACCGCCGGTGGCAGACCGGCAACTGGCCTATTTCTTTTGCTTGTCCAAAAGAAATAGGCGAAAGAAAAAGACACCCCGGTGCGCCGCCCTGCGGGTTCCCTGCGTTGCTCGGCAGATCAGGCCTCCTCATAAACTCGCACGACCTGCTTACGCAGTCACGTGCTCGAACATATTCGTCGGACTACCCCTGCCCGCCTGCGCTACTCGGCGGCACACAGGGGAATGAAAACGGCAGGTGTCGTGTGCGCTAGCGCACGATATATATTTTGTGGCGGCGTAGCTCGCGCTACGCCGCCTAAGGATGAGGCCATGTAGGGTGGATAAAGTGCGAAGCGCATATCCACCAATTTGAACGGTGGATACGGCACGTTGTGCTTTTATCCACCCTACTGAGCTGTCAGAGGGAAATAAATGAAGCATCTTCTTGGCTACTGGAATAATACAACTCGACTTCCGATGCTTATTAAAGCGGGCTGTCGTGCGAGCATGCTCATTGCGCCACTCTTTTTGTTTTTGCTGATCGTTCCTGTTTTTGATTGGACCGTCAACGAAAGAGAGGTACCTTACCGGGAGTTGTGGTTCTGTGGGGCAGGTCCAGTTTTTGCTACCTTTTTTGCCCTTGTTGGTTTTGGCGCATGGGGTGCTGCCGCACGCTACCCGGCCTCACGATGGGGCTTTGTCCTAGCTCCGATTCTTCCAGTCACGCTGGTTTGGCCGCTCCCTTCCAGTTGGTTCACTCAAGAAGTGGCTCTATCCGCCAGCGTGCTTATTAATGGCTTTATCACCGCAGTGTTCATCTACATCTGCCTGTTTTACATACGAGGTGTCCGTGAATACTTTCAGGTTTTGTAGGGCGGGTTAGCGAAGCGTAACCCGCCGGATGTTTGTTTGATACCTACTGCGCGGGCTTTTTCTCGAATAACTGTTGTGTGATTTGCTATGAGCAGAAAGCAAGAAATCTATACCGAAATATTGCGGCTATGCATCCCGACGGCGCGGAACAGCCTTACCCGGCCATTTCTTTATGGGAATGTCAGAAAAGAGACTTACCAATTGTGCGAGCTTTCGCACAATATCTACGCCTCAATCCTGGAGCCTGATTTTGGAAGTCACGATGTATGGTTTTTGAACTGGCAAGCACGTAGATTCTACGATACGGCGAGAGGCGCTACATGCTATAAGGACTTGGTTCGATTAATTGCCGAACTGTTTTCGTTAGCTCCCGAAAATATTAGGGGTGAACTTGAGTGGCAGGGGCCTTAGGGTACATGAGCGAGGTAGGATGGATTGAGCATCGCGATACCCATCGTTGATTCTGCAATTGTTGGGTATCGCTTACGCTCCACCCAACCTACATCCGTTATTTGGGGCGATTGCTCCCCGCTACAATTTTATATTCAAACAACCTGCATTCAATCGCGCCGTTGAACAGCGGCGTGCGGCGCGAGACGGAGAGGCGGATGAATTTGGGCATGCGCAGGTCGGCGGTGAACAGGTAGGCGTTCCAGCCGCCAAATTTTTGTTTCAGCGTGTCGCCCAGTTTGGGATACAGCACTTCCAGCTCCGCCAGTTCGCCCATGCGTTCACCATAGGGCAGGTTGGCCACGAGGATGCCGCTTTCGGCGGGTGCGGAGATTTCCAGCACGTTGGCCTGGTTTAATTCCACAGTCTGGCGTATGCCCGCCTCTTCCAGGTTCTGGTGCGCGGCCTTGAGTTCGTCGCCGTATAAATCGCTGCCGTAGATCGGCAATTCGGTCACTGGTTTTTGCGCTGCGATTGCTTGCTCACGCAGTTTTTGCCACATCGCGATGTCGAAGTTTTTCAGTTTCTCGAAAGCGAAGTGGCGTTCTATACCGGGCGCGATGTTGAGCGACATCAACGCGGCCTCGATCAGGAAGGTACCGCTGCCGCACATCGGGTCGAGCAGCGGGATGCCGGGTTTCCAGCCCGCGAGCAACAAAATTCCGGCGGCGAGATTTTCGCGCAGCGGCGCGATGTTGGTGTGGGTGCGCACGCCGCGCTTGAACAGCGCATCGCCGGAGGTGTCCACATACAGCATCATGTGGTTGTGTTCGAGGAAGGCGTGGATACGGATGTCCGGTTGATGTGTGTCCACGCTGGGGCGTTCGCCGCACAGCTGGCGAAATTTGTCGCACACCGCGTCCTTGATTTTCAGTGTGGTGAAGTCCAGGCTCTTCAGCGGGCTTTTGATCGCGGTAACTTTGACGCGGATGGTGCGCGTCACGTCAAACCAGTCGCCCCACGGCAGCGCAAGCGCGGTATCGTAGATGGTTTGTTCGTCGCGGTAATTGCCCATCGCCACGCGCCACAGGATGCGGCTGGCCAAGCGGCTGTGCAGGTTGGCGCGATAGCACAGCGCCCAGTCGCCGGAGAAGCTGACGCCGCCGTCGGTGGCGCGCACTTGTTGTGCGCCCAGTGCGGCCAGCTCGTCGGCCAATAATTTTTCCAGCCCGCGCGGGCTGGGTGCGAAGAAATCTGCCATCTCAGAGCGGCTTGACCACGACCAGGATGACGATCGCCGCCATCAGCAAGATCGGGATTTCGTTGAACCAGCGGTACCACACATGGCCGTGCTGGTTGAGTCCCAGCCGGAACATCCTGAGCAGCTTGCCGCAATACAGGTGATAGCCGACCAACACCAGCACCAGCGATAGCTTGATCATCAGCCAAGTGCCGACAAAGCCGTAGCGCAGCCACAGCCAAGTGCCGAAAGCGATTGCCAGCACGGCGAGCGGTGCCATGAAGCGAAAAAGTTTTTGCGCCATCAGCAGCAGGCGGTCGCGCTCGGCTTCCTGCGTGGCCATCGCCAGGTTGACGAAAATGCGCGGCAGATAGAACAGGCCGGCGAACCAGCTGATGACGAAGATGATATGAAATGCCTTAATCCAGTACATGACCATGATAATTCTCTACTTGGACAAACGTCGCCGAAACAGCACCAGCGACACATAAAAACCGCACAGCATATAGCCCAGCAACACGGCGACATGCAGCAACGAATTTGGCGGCACATTGCCCACCATCAGCGGGCGGGCGATGTCCACCGCCTGCGTCAGCGGCAGCAGCGCCGAGACGGTTTGCCACAGCGGCGGTAATTGCGTGACCGGGAAGAACACGCCGGATAATAACATCATGGGCGTGACCATCAGCGTGAAGTAGTACATGAAAAAATCATAGCTGGGTGCCAATGCGGTCATGATTAAACCGAGCGCGGCGAAACACAGGCCGACCAGCAGCGCCAGCGGCACCAGCCACAACGACAGCGCGAAATGCGACAGCCCCAGCAAATAAACCACCACCAGCACGGCTGCGCCGGACAACATGCTCTTGCTGGCCGCCCATAAAATTTCCGCGAGCACGATGTCGTCGAGCGTGACCGGTGTATTCATGATCGCTTCCCAGGTGCGCTGGTCGTGCATGCGCGCGAAGCCGGAATACAGTGCCTCGAAGCTGGCGCTGTTCATCGTGCTGTAGCAGATGGTGCCGGCGGCGAGGAAGGTCAGGTAAGAGGTGCCGCCCATCTGCGGCAGCAGGCCGCCCAAGCCGTAGCCCAAGCCGAGCAGGTAGATCATCGGGTCGGCGATGTGGCCGAGGATGGAAGTGGCCGCGACCTTCTTCCACACCAGCATATGCCGCCGCCAGATCGGGAAGAAGCGCAGGCTGATGCGCGGGACAGCGTAGTGGTGATGGTTCATTTCAACTGATCCTGTTCTATGGCAGCGATAACCTCATCCGGTCTCACCACGCCGCTGCCGCGCGCATAGACGCAACCTTTCGAGGTGCCTTCGGCAAAGATGCGTTCCGCGTTGCGAAAAATGTGATTCATGTAAAAATATTTTTCATCCCAGTGCATCATTTCCAGCAGCACCTCGTAACGGTCGAACAGGTTAAGCGGTTTTTTGTAAACCATGGTGTGCTCGGCGATGACGGGTATCCATTTGCGCCTGAACATGGATTTCAGCAGGCTGGAGCGGATGAACAAGTCCATGCGGCTGAGGTCGCAGATGGTCAGGTAGCGTCCGTTGTTCATGTGGAAATTGAGATCGAGATCGTTCGGCAACACGCGCAGGGTCAGGCTGCTGTGTACTTTACCCACGGATAACCGCACACGAAACAGCGACAAAATGAACACGTAGATCAGGCGGAATATCAGGTTCATTCGCGCATTTCCCTGCCGGTTAATTTCAGGAACACATCTTCCAGGTTCGCCGGGCGGTGCAAATAGCGCAACTCATTTTGCGTATGCAAATGTTCCAGCAGCGGTTGCGCATCGCTCACATAGCAGAACGCCGTTTCGCCGCTCACCTCGAAACGCCCGGCAAAACGCGCGGCGTGTTCATTGGCCCATTTCACCGCGTGTTCGCCAAACACTTCCACCACCTGCGGCTCGATGTGCTGCGCGATCAGATCGCGCGGCGTATCCTCCGCCACCATGCGCCCGTGGTCGAGAATGGCGAGTCGGTGGCACAATCGTTCGGCCTCGTCCATGAAATGCGTGGTGAGCAACAGTGTCTTGCCCTGCACCGTGAGTTCGCGCAAGCGCTGCCAGATCAGGTGGCGTGCCTGCGGATCGAGGCCGGTGGTCGGCTCGTCGAGGAATACGATGTCCGGGTCGTTTACCAGCGCGCGCGCCAGCGTCAGCCGCCGCTTCATGCCGCCGGACAGAGTGGGGATTTTTGCGTCGCGCTTGTGCGCGAGATTGGCGAATTCCAATAACGCGGGAATACGCGCCTCGATTTCGCTGTCCTTCATGCCGAAGTAGCGCCCGTACACCAGCAGGTTTTCCGCCACGGTGAAGTCGGGATCGAGGTTGTCCACCTGCGGCACCACGCCCACGCGCAGCCGCGCCTCGCGCGCATGGCGCGGCACGGCAAAACCGAGCAGATCCAGCGTGCCGCTATCCGGGTCGGTCAGCCCGAGCAGCAAACGCAGGGTGGTGGTTTTGCCCGCGCCGTTCGGCCCGAGCAGGCCGTAGCACTCGCCCTTGTTGAGCGTGATGCTGACGCCGTTCACCACCGCCTGCCCGGCGTAAGATTTGCGCAGGTTTTGCGCGGAGAGGACGGCGTTCATAAGGATTGCCCGTTGAAATGTTGCAGTACCAGTTGCTTGATCTGGTGCAGTCGCCCATGAAAAAAATGCTCCGCTCCCGGCAGCACCGCGACGGGCAGTTGTTGCGGGCGCGCCCAAGTCATCAAGTCCGCAAGCGGCACCACCTCATCCTGCTCGCCATGGATCAGCAAAGTGTTTTGCGGCACGGGGGGCATGGCGAATCGCCCCACTGCGGGCGCGATCAGCACCAGCCGCTGCGGATGCAATTGTTGCGCCGCGCGCGCCTGCACATAGCCGCCGAAAGAAAAGCCGGACAGGATCAACGGCAGATCGCCGAACGCTTCTTGTGCGTAATGCACGATGGACAGCACATCTTCCAGCTCGCCGTCACCGCTGTCGAATTCGCCTTCGCTGTTGCCCACGCCGCGAAAGTTAAAGCGCAGCGCGGCGAATCCCAGTTCGGCAAACGTTTTCGCCAGCGTGGTGACCACCTTGTTCTCCATCGTCCCGCCCATCGTCGGCAAGGGATGCGCCACCACCGCGATGGCGCGCGGCACCGCGTCAGGTAGGTGGGTGATACCTTCGAGGTTACCGGTTGCGCCAGCAATGAGAAATTTTTTCAACGCGGGCATCAGATTTTCAGCCGCTCCACGATTTTGCCATTCTTCAAATGTTCTTCGATGATTTCATCGAGGTCGCTCTCATCCACGTAGGTGTACCACACGCCTTCCGGGTAGACCACCAGCACCGGGCCGTCGTCGCATCGGTCCATGCATCCGGCGGAGTTGATGCGGATGCGGTTGGCCGCAGTGGAAAGCCCCAGCGCTTTGACTTTATTCTTGACGTAGTCGCGCATTTGCTGCGCGCCGTGGTTGTTGCAGCAGGCCTCGCCCGATGCGCGCTGGTTGGTGCAGAAAAAAACATGCTTGTGGTAATAACTCATGGCGTTCTCCAGAATAAGGCCGCCATTATACCGCTGTGTGCCAGCGCTTCCGGGTGTGCCATAGATAACCCAGTAGCAGCAGGGGAAACAGCAGCAGGATGGTTTGCGACAGGCCGTTGTAGGTCAACAAGTGGCCGACTTTCCAATGGTATAGCCGCATGCTGCTCGAGGGTGCGCCGCTGTTCAGGATGCCGTGCGCCAGAATGAGATAGGTTGATGCGGCGACAGCCGCGCACCAGTGAATGCCGACACGCGGTAAGCGGGCGGCTGCGATGAGCAGCAACAGGCCGGTGAAAATACCCAGCACAGCTTCGCTGTTCAACCACAGCAGCAGTGCCCAGGATTTCAACAACAGCGCGGCGGCTAGAAACTTGACCAGCGCTACCGCGCATAACACCAACATCAGGCTGATCACCGCATGGCGGCGCAGGTGCAGCAGGATGAGCAATAGACAGCCCAATGTCAGCAGGTTGAGCGCAACGGCTATGCTCTCCAGCCAGTTGAAAGGTTCGATATGCGGCGGCGCGAATGGCTGCCTCGCGGCCTCGCTGATGAAAATGTTGCCGAGCATGGGCAGCGAGGGATTGATTTGCGCGAACATCCACAATGCGACCAGCACCAAGCCGAAATCCACGTCGCTGCCGGGGCGGATCAGGTGTTGCCGCCAGCGCGTCAGCATGGCGAACCACATGCTCGGCGCGATGCTCGCTGCCAGCCATGCCCCCGCCAGCGTGCCGCTGCTGTTGGTGAGCAAATCAAAATTGGAGCTGGTGCGCATCGGCAAGTACATCTGGGTATATTCCATCGTCGCGGATAGTGCCGCGCCGCCCAGCGTGGCGAGCAATACGCTCCAGGCCGTACCGAAACGCGCACGCAGGGTCAGGCCGAGCAGCAAGCCGAAAGGTAGGTAAGCCAGCAGGTTGACCACCGCATCATACGGCGTATAGGTTTGTCGCAGTGGTGCCGCCAATACCGCAGCAAACTCCAGCCCTTGTTCGTGCCAGCCGGTAAACGGCGACAGACTGGCATAGGCGATGAGCAGCGTATAGCCGACGGTGAGGTAGCGGCGCAAGCGGGTGGAAGGTTGGGCAGAGGGAATATTTTTCAATTGTTGGCCGCGAAACTTTGCGAATACAGCTTGGTTTGCATTAGAATCAATTGACGGATGTCTGTTGGGGAAACTACAATCCCTCTATAAGAACAAGGTAATTTATTGTCGGCATTTTCGGGAGGGGCGATTATGGCATACATGCAGTGGACGGAAGATCTGGATACGGGTATCAACGTTATAGATGAACAGCACAAGCGCATTGTTGGCTACATCAACGAATTGGATCACGCCAGCCAGACCGGTAGTGCTGCGGAGGTTCAGCAAGTGCTGGAAGGATTGCTCGATTACACCATCACTCACTTCGAGTTCGAAGAAGAGTTGCAGGAAAAGGCCAATTACCCCTTCCTTAAGGCGCACAAAAGGGTGCATGAGATTTTCATGAGAAGGATAGCCGCCTTTCGGGAACGCGCCAGCAAAGGGGAGGATATTATTCCCGAATTGCTGTCCATGCTGAAAGTCTGGCTGTCCAGCCACATTAAAGGGGATGACCGGGATTATGTGGAGTCGGTCAAGAAGATCGTGGGTGGAAACAATCAGGAACACACCAGTTGGCTGGGCGCGACGCTGAAGCGGTTTTTCGGCTAGGCCACAGGAAGAGAGGCACGGCTAAAAAGGATCGGCAAAAATATCGTTGATCGCAGCCCCCGAAAGATAAGTTTCCCGCTTGGCCGCGTTGACCATGTTCGGGTTGCCGCACAAGAAAATGCGCCAGCCGGCAAGGTTGGGGTTGTCGCGCAGGGCCACATCCAGCACCATACCCTGCGCATAACCATCGGTTGCAGCTTCCTCGGACAGGCATGGGACATAGCTGAAGTTGGCATGGAGCTGCACAAGTTTCCTGAGTTCCGCCACCAAGTAGAGACCGGCGCTGTTGTAACTGCCGTGATAGAGCCTGATCTGACCCGTGTGCCCATTCAGCAGTGCATCGCGGATGATGCCGTACAAGGGAGCCAGGCCGGAGCCGGTTCCGATCAATAAAATATTTTGTTCGGTGTTGCCGGGGACATAAAAACAATCTCCCGCAGCTTCCGAAATCGTAACGCTGTCGCCCGCTTTCAGGTTTTCAAAAATCCATTCGCTCACCAGGCCGCCGGGTATTTTTCTTACATTCAGGCACAACTCGTCATCCAGCGAGGGCACGCTGGCCAACGAGTAAGAGCGCACGGTGGTTTCATCTTTGTAAAAATTGATAAACTGTCCCGCCTTGTATTCAAAGGCGTGCAACGGTTTGATCCTGATGCCGAGAATATCGGCATTGAGTAGCTGGATGCTGGAAACCTTGCCGACAATTTGTCCCATGCCCTTCTCTGGCAGGGTAACGACGATGTCGTGTTCAGGATAGCAGACACAGGCCAGGAAATAACCTTGAGCCAGCAGCGTGGGCTTGATTTCCGCCTGCGCCTTCTCCGGCAATTTTCCTTCGGTGACCTGCATCATGCAAGTCTGGCAGACGCCAGAATGGCATGAAGATGGAATAACAGCACCTTGGGCAGTCAAACATTCCAGCACGGAAGCGGTGCCGCAATCATAAGACTGCCCGCCATAAATAACTTTGGCCATCGGTGCTACAGCTTACTTGCCCAGAACGTCTTTTCTCGTGCTCTCGGCGATGGCGGCTGCTTGCGCGATCAAATTGCCGGGAACATTGAGTTCGGTGAGCGTGGCACCGAGATTTTCCATGACGGCGTCGAAGTGGGAGTCGTTAAGTCCCTTGGCGACCAGATGGGCATGGCCTTTGCGCATATCTTCGCCGCTATAGTTGTGCGGGCCGCCGAAGGCCATGGTCAGGAAAGCCTTTTGCTTGGCGGCTTGTTTGTCCATGTCCACGCCGTCGAAGAAATGCTTGATGCGGTCGTCCTTCAATACTTTGCGGTAAAAAATGTCCACTGCGGCATTCACTGCGCCTTCACCACCGATTTCGCTGAATAAGCTCATTCTCCATCCTTTCAAGTCAGGTTAATTTTTAGGCCACAAATGGCGATTGTATGAATAGCATTTCAAATGTATATTTGACGGACTAGCGGATTGAGCGCCAAATGCTTAAAATGCATTCAGGATGCATCTTCTCATTGACGTGAAAGTTTTGTCAATAAAAATACTCACGCCGAATAACTTTGGAGTTTTTCTAAATCAAATGCGCCTGACTCTGTATACCGATTATTCGTTGCGAGTCCTGCTGTACCTCGCCGGCAGCGGGGATCGGATAGTGACGATCACCGAGCTTGCGGACTTTTACAAAATATCGAGAAACCACCTGGTCAAGGTGGTGCATGAACTCGGACTGAGCGGATACATCCTGACCAGCAGGGGGAAGCGCGGCGGTATCAAGCTGGCACGTCCCGCAGATCAAATTGTGATCGGCGCAGTTGTCAGGCAAACCGAGCCGGATTTCGATTTGCTGGAATGCCTTAATCCCGCCGTTGACCAATGCGTGATTACCAATGTCTGCAAGCTGAAGTCGGTGTTATTCGGCGCGCGCGACAGCTTCCTGGGCGAGATGGATAAATATACGCTGGCCGACCTGACCGGGGCGGCAGTGAAAAAATCGCCCGCGTTCAAATCCATCCCGGTGGTTCACGGCTGACCGCATTTGCGTCAGTCGCTTACTGACTCTTCTTTTTGGCAGTCGCCTTTGCAGCAGGCTTGGGTTTTGCGGCTGCCTTGGATTTGGCGGGTTTCTTTTTGCTGGCGGGGGCTTTTTCGGCGCGTGCGGCCAGCAGGCTCAACGCCTCTTCCAGCGTGACGTCATCAGTCCCCAGGTCTTTGGGCAGGGTCGCATTGATCTTGCCATGCCGCACGTAAGGGCCGTAGCGTCCGCTACACACTTCCACGGTAGCCTTGTCGTCGGGGTGTTCGCCCAATACGCGCAATACCGTAGCACCCCCGGTCTTGGCTTGCGCCAGCAACTCGACAGCTCGCGCTAACTCTATCGTAAAAATGCTGTCGCTCTTGGGGATGGATTTGAATTTGCCGTCATGCCCGATGTAAGGGCCGAAGCGCCCGATGTTGACGATGACCTTCTTGCCGGATTCGGGATGGTCGCCGATTTCGCGCGGCAGCGAGAGCAATTGCAGGGCGGTGGCGAGGTCGGCGTTTTCTGTTGGAATCTCTTTGGGCCAGGAAATGCGCTTGGGTTTCTTCTTCGCGCCTTCTTCCACTTCGCCGAGCTGCACGTAATACCCATAAGGGCCGCGCAACAGCAGGATGGGCAGGCCGTCGGCATCCTGCCCCAGTTCCTTGCGCGCCTCACCCGCATCGGCTTCACCGCTCAGATTGCGCGTGTAGTCGCATTCCGGGTAACCGGTGCAACCGATGAAGCTGCCGCGTTTGCCGAGACGCTTGGATAATGGCTTGCCGCATTTCGGGCAGGCCTCATCCAGTATTTCAGTACCCGGGCGGTCAACTTCTTTCTTGTCGGCGATCAGCTGGCTGAAGCCTTTCCAGAATTCATCCAGCACCGGTATCCAATCGCGCTTGCCCTCGGAAATTTCGTCGAGTTCGTCCTCCATCTGCGCGGTAAAGCCGTAGTCCACATAGCGGGTGAAATGTTCGGTGAGGAATTTGTTGACGACGCGCCCCACATCGGTCGGAGTGAAGCGCTTCTTGTCCAGCAGGACATACTCGCGCGCTTGCAGGGTGGAGATGATGCTGGCGTAAGTGGATGGTCGCCCGATGCCGTGCTCTTCCAGGGTTTTGACCAGGCTGGCTTCGGTGAAGCGCGGCGGCGGCTGGGTGAAATGTTGCTCGCCGTATAATTTGTCCAGCGTCAGCACATCGCCTTCCTGCAAGGGGGGTAGCTTGCTCGCCTCCTCTTCCTCGCTGTCGTCGGTATCTTCCTGATATACCGCGATGAAGCCGGGGAATACCAGCGTCTGGCCGCTGGCGCGAAACAATGTGTCATCGCCGGCCAGGCGGATGTCCACGCTGACCGTGTCGAAACGCGCCGGAGTCATCTGGCTGGCCAGGGTGCGCTTCCAGATCATTTCATACAGGCGCAACTGGTCAACGGTCAGATGGTCGCGCACGCTGTCCGGGGTGCGCGCGATGGAAGTGGGGCGGACAGCCTCATGCGCCTCTTGCGCGTTCTTGCTTTTGCTTTTGTAAGTTGGTTGCGTCTTGGGCAGGTAGTCCGCCGCATAATTTTCGGTAATGTAAGCGCGCAATTCCTGCACGGCCTCCTGCGCCAGAGAGAGCGAGTCGGTACGCATATAAGTAATGAGACCGACGGTCTGGCCGCCGATGTCCACGCCTTCATACAGCGATTGCGCGGTGCGCATGGTGCGGTCTGCCGACATGCCCAGCTTGCGCACCGCCTCCTGTTGTAGCGTAGAAGTGGTGAAAGGCGCGGCGGCAAAACGCTGCTTGGCTTTCTTTTCCACGCGCACCACTTTCGGCGGCAGTTTGGCCGCGCTGAGGGTATCGTTAATCTTGTTGTATTCAGCCTCGCTGCCTATACTCAACTGCTCCAGCTTCTTGCCCTGATACTGAAACAGTCTGGCAGTAAATGGCACACTATTTTTCTGGCTGTCGAGGTGTATTGTCCAGTATTCCTGACTATTGAACGCCTCGATCTCCAGTTCGCGCTCGACGATCAGGCGCAATGCCGGGCTTTGCACGCGCCCTGCGGAAAGACCGGGGCGTATCTTGCGCCACAACAGCGGCGACAGGTTGAAGCCTACCAGATAATCCAGCGCACGCCGCGCCTGTTGCGCATTGACCAGCGGAATGGAAATTTCGCGCGGGTGGGCGACGGCTTCTTTTACCGCGCTCTGGGTGATTTCATAGAACACCACGCGCTTCATCGGTTTGTTCTTTAGGCCGCGCTTGGCCTTGAGCAGTTCCGAAATATGCCAGGCGATCGCTTCTCCTTCGCGATCCGGGTCGGGTGCCAGAAAGATGTTGTCGGCTTCCGCTGCCGCCTTGGCTATCGCATCTACATGTTTGCTGTTGCGCGCGATGGTTTCGTATTTCATGGCGTAGCCATTTTCGGTATCTATCGCGCCAGTCTTGGGAACGAGGTCGCGCACATGGCCGTAAGAGGCCAGCACCTCGAAATCCTTGCCCAGATATTTTTTCAGCGTCTTGGCTTTGGCCGGAGATTCGACGATCAGTAAATTATTTGCCATATTTAATCGAGCACGAGTTTTTGGTGCAGGTTAATGCAAGCCGACACTGGCAGGCATGAGCAGGTCTTCTATCAGCATGGGGTCAAGCTCGTCACGGAGATTCCACAATACCATCAGCGCGATCAGCTTGACCTTGTCCAGCGATAAATCTTCGCGCCCCATTGCCACCGCGCGGTCGAGTATCATTTCGCGTTCTACCGGCGTGATCAATTTATTCTGTTCCCAGAAAGTCAGGAAGCGCCGGGCTTCGATGCTGATGCGGTCTATCTCCAGCTCGGCAAAGCAGCGCATGCCGCTCTGGTTGATGGTCGCCGGATAGTTGGATGCGCTGAGTTGTTTTAGCCCGGATAACCAAGACAATGCCAGATGTATTTCTTCATCCTCAAATCCTGCGGCGGTGAGCTTCCGGGAAAGTTTGTCGGTATCGGGATAGTTGTCGGCATCATAATAACTCTCAAACAAAAACATTAAAATAT
>Ga0315270_10000498_pt1 | contig 21900 bp, 22 predicted proteins | sample C1_bottom_MG_FD_204932 | JGI IMG/M metagenome (GOLD analysis project Ga0315270, IMG submission 204932) | Sediment microbial communities from Yellowstone Lake, YNP, Wyoming, USA - C1_bottom | ecosystem: Environmental > Aquatic > Freshwater > Lake > Sediment | place: USA: Wyoming | collected...
TGTACAGCGTTAAGGGACTTATGCCATTCGGCGGTCGGGTCTAGTCTTATCGGTATGTCGCATTCCGCCATCAATGCAATGGTGGAAATTCGCAGTGCCGTACGTGCCGAATTATCCAATTGCAGCCCGGGTGATGTTGTCATTGTTGCTTGCTCAGGGGGCGCAGATTCATTGGCCCTTGCCTACGCGGTCTCAAAGGAAGCAGAGAAACTCGCACTTCAGGTCGTGGGAGTCACCATCGATCATCAACTCCAGAGCAATTCTCGGGTTCAGGCAGAGACCGTTGTAGAGCAATGTGAATCCATGGGTATTGCGACTGCGGAAATAATCCCGGTGGTGGTGGACGTTACAGATGGAATGGAAGCCTCCGCTCGGCGAGTGCGATATCAGGCGCTGGATGAGGCGTATGAAAGACACGGTGCAACGAAAGTCTTTCTGGGTCATACCCGTGATGATCAGGCCGAGACTGTTCTCCTTGGATTGGCACGCGGTTCAGGCACGAGGTCGCTTTCAGGAATGGCTCCCGTCATGGGCAAATACGTACGGCCACTCCTAGGAATCACCCGCGAGCAGACTCTCGCTGCCTGCATCGATGCGAAGTTGGAGCCTTGGGATGATCCACATAACCAAGATCGGCAATACCTTCGGGTTCGAGTTCGCCTGGATGCTCTTCCCGCACTTGAGAACACGATTGGGCCAGGGGTTAGCGCGGCTCTAGCTCGGAGTGCGGCCTTGCTTCGAGATGACGCCGATGCCCTTGATGAATGGGCCTCCCGAGAATTTCAAGGCTTGGACCCGGAATCTATGGACCTTTCATCGCTGGCCGAGCTCCCACGCGCGGTCAGGAGTCGCCTTATTCGGGCAGCCATTTATGCGTGCGGTGCCCCTCAAGGCTCGGTCACGGCCGATCATGTGAGCGCGGTTGAGTCCTTGGTCACTTCCTGGCATGGTCAAGGCGAGGTCAGCCTGCCCGGCGGTGTGAAGGCCAGGCGAATATCAGGCAGACTTTCGCTCTTACCCCCGACTAATTAGAAGCAGCGAGGAACCGTGGATCTATCAGTGGTTGGCAGCGACATTGAAAAAGTCATCGTCACAGAAGAGCAACTCAAGGCAAAGGTGAAGGAACTAGCGGCGCAGATTGACACTGATTACCGTGATCGCGATTTGCTGATGGTTGGAGTTCTCAAAGGTGCGATTATGGCGATGGCTGATCTATCACGAGAATTGCAACGCCATGTTGATATGGACTGGATGGCTGTCTCCTCTTATGGCTCGGGCACTAAGTCCAGCGGTGTTGTTCGAATTCTCAAAGACCTTGATCGGGATATCACCGGCCGCGAAGTTCTTATTGTCGAAGACATTGTTGATTCAGGCCTCACGCTTTCGTGGTTGAAGGCAAACCTCGAGTCACGTGGCGCGAAGAGTGTTGAAGTACTTGCGATCTTGCGCAAGCCTGAAGCAGCGAAGGTCGACGTCAAGGTCAAGTATGTTGGTTTTGAAATTCCTACCGATTTCGTTGTGGGCTATGGGTTGGATTTCAATGAGAAATACCGCAATCTTCCGTTCGTTGGCGTACTAGCAAAACATATCTACTCCTAAGAGATGAGACCGTTGAAAAAAATGGCTAATAAGAAAAAACTTCCTCGCAAGAAGGCACAGACGCGATTCCAGCGCATCATGCGCGGTCCTCTTTTCTGGATTGTCGCGGCCATTGTCGCGGTCACTATCTTCGGGCAAATTTCAGCGGCAGGAAATAAATACACGCAGGTAAACACCTCTCAGATACTTGCTGCCATTTCGCAGAATCAAGTTGACTCAGCGTTGCTGATCGACAAAGAGCAGAAGATTCAAGTAAAACTCAAATCAGGAATCTTGATCGAAGGCTCATCAAAGGTCGAGGCCTCCTACATCACTGGAGAAGAACCCACTCTCGTTGACCTGCTTGTAAGCAATCCACCACCGCATGCATGGTCGGTAAAAGTAGGCACCCAATCATTCCTTGTCAGTCTCCTCTTCTCATTCGGCCCATTCCTTCTTATCGGCTTCCTTTTCTTCTTGATGATGAGCAATGCTCAAGGTGGGAACAAAGCATTCTCATTCGGGCGCTCGCGTGCGAAACTTCAGACAGATGAAGTTCCAAAGACGACCTTCGCCGATGTTGCCGGCTCGGATGAGGCAGTGGCAGAGCTAAGTGAAATCAAGGATTTTCTTGCAAATCCACCCAAATACATAGCCCTTGGCGCGAAGATTCCAAAGGGGGTACTGCTCTATGGCCCTCCAGGAACCGGAAAGACACTCCTTGCACGAGCTGTCGCAGGCGAGGCGAACGTTCCTTTCTATTCCATATCTGGTTCAGATTTCGTAGAAATGTTTGTTGGCGTCGGTGCTGCTCGAGTCCGCGATCTATTTAATCAAGCCAAAGAGAATGCGCCTGCAATCGTCTTTGTCGATGAGATTGATGCAGTGGGTCGCCAACGCGGCGCAGGTTTGGGCGGGGGCCACGATGAGCGCGAGCAGACTCTCAACCAATTGCTAGTTGAGATGGATGGGTTTGAAACAAATAGTTCAGTCATTCTCATCGCTGCTACAAACCGCCCCGACATTTTGGACCCAGCGTTACTGCGTCCAGGTCGTTTTGACCGCCAGATACCGGTTGAACGTCCTGACCTCAAGGGACGCGAAGCAATTTTGAAGGTGCATGCAAAAGGAAAACCACTCAGCAAGGACGTAGATCTCCTCGCCTTTGCCCGCCGCACTCCAGGATTTACGGGGGCGGATTTGGCAAACGTTCTCAATGAGGCAGCTCTTCTAACGGCTCGTGAAAATCAGAAAGTCATTACGAATATTTCTCTTGATGAAGCCATTGATCGCGTTATGGCAGGTCCTGCTCGTAAGTCTCGCGTGATGAGCGAAGAAGAAAGACGTGTCACCGCTTATCACGAGGCCGGCCATGCACTGGTTGCGCATGCATTGCCTCACACCGACCCTGTTCACAAAATTACTATCATGCCTCGCGGTCGCACCCTCGGTTACACGATGGTGCTTCCAGATGAAGATAAATATTCAGTTACAAGAAATCAACTACTAGATCAATTGGCTTACTCACTTGGTGGCCGTGCTGCAGAAGAGTTGATTTTCCATGATCCTTCAACTGGTGCAAGCAATGACATTGAAAAGGCTACGACTCTTGCTCGCGCAATGGTGACTCAATACGGGATGACCGAAGCAATCGGCGCTATTAAGTTGGGCACCGATGCCTCTGAACCGTTTATGGGTCGCGACTACGGTCATACTCGTGATTTTTCCGAGAGCGTCGCGGCGGTCATTGATAACGAGATCCGCACCTTGATCGAAAACGCCCATCAAGAAGCATTCGATATCTTGGACGAAAACCGCTCCATATTGGATGAGATGGTTCTTCAGTTATTAGAGCGTGAAACCCTCAACAAAGAGGAGATTGCAGAAATTTTTGTAAAGGTCGTGCCAAAGCCCGATCGACCTTCATGGACCGGCTCTCCTACCCGCAAACCTTCTGACCTCCCACCGATCCCAACTCGGATGGCTCTCTCCAACGGGAGTGCTGAAGAAGCCCCAAAGGAAAAAAAGACTCCAACAAAGCGAGCACCGAAGGCGAAGAAAACAGATGAGTGACGTTAACTCAGTCTCGATGGGTCCGCAGGATGGGCGTGCGGCTCACCCTTACGACCAGGTGCGTGCTGAGCGAGCAGTAAAGGAATTACTTCTTGCTCTCGGAGAAGATCCAGATCGAGATGGTTTGCAAGATACCCCCGCACGAGTTGCTCGGGCATTCGCTGAGAACTTTGCTGGGCTCTGGCAAGCACCTGAGGATGTACTAACCACCACTTTTGATATTGGTCACGAAGAACTTGTGATCGTCAAAGACATCGAGGTTTTTTCTCACTGCGAACATCACCTCACTCCATTTCACGGTGTGGCACATGTTGGTTACATCCCTTCAGGGCGCATTACGGGCTTGTCGAAGATCGCGCGTTTGGTGGATCTCTTCGCACGCCGACCACAAGTACAGGAACGGATGACCACGCAGATTGCTGATGCATTGGTGGAAATACTCAAACCGGCAGGCGTAATTGTCATCGTGGAATGTGAGCACCTTTGTATGTCGATGAGAGGTGTAAGGAAGGCCGAAGCCCGCACGGTTACTAGTGCAGTCCGCGGAATACTGCGTGACCCTGCAACTCGTGCCGAAGCAATAAGTCTCATTACAAAGAGGTAGTTTTCGTCATGCTACTTTCGCAGTTGAATTTTCCAGCTGATCGTCCTGTCGTAATGGGGATATTGAATGTGACTCCCGATTCGTTTGCAGATGGAGGGCGGTTCGAGAGTTTTGAATCGGCGTTGAAGCGCGGGCTTGAGATGCTTGAAGAGGGTGTCGATATCATCGACGTCGGAGGCGAATCCACCAGGCCTGGATCTAAGCGGATATCTACTGATGAAGAGTTGCACCGCGTACTTCCTGTAATTGAAGCATTAGCAGCCAATGGCGCTGTAATAAGCATCGATACCAAACGTGCAATAACAGCGAGAGAGGCGGTAGAGGCAGGGGCGCATATCGTCAACGATGTAAGCGCGGGGCTATCCGATCCTGAGATGCTCTCTATCGTTGCCTCCCTGAAGTGTCCGTACATCGCAATGCATACACGTGGCGAATCCGCAGATATGCAACTGCGCGCCGTGTACGATGACGTTGTCAAAGAAGTTGTTGACGAGTTGCGCGGGAGAGTTAGTGCAAGTTTGGCCGCCGGCATTGCTCCCGAGAATCTGATCCTAGATCCTGGGATCGGCTTCGCGAAGGAATCTGAGCACAATTGGGAGATCCTCAATCACTTGGATGCTTTTAAAGCCCTTGGCTATCCAATCCTCATTGGGGCCTCACGCAAACGCTTTCTGGGAAAACTTGTAGACGCCGACAGGACGGATGCAAGAGAATCTGCCACTATTGCCTTAACCGCCCTACTCGCCAAGCAGGGAATCTGGGGCGTTCGAGTCCACAGCGTTAAACCACACCGTGATGCAATTGCAGTAGCAAGGAGTATGAAATGAGCGACCGAATTGAAATCACCGGATTATTTGGTTTCGGCTACCACGGGCTCTTTGATGATGAACGGGAGAACGGCCAAGGCTTTCTTGTCGATGTAATTTTGAACATGGACTTGTCCAAGGTGTCCCAGAGCGATTCCATAGACGATACTGTCAATTACAGCACCTTGTGTGACTTAATACTCGAGGAGATTGTTGGCCCGCCTGTGTCTTTGATCGAAAAACTAGCTGGACAGATCGCTGAACGTATTCTCAGGGAATATCCAAAAGTTGATTCTGTTCGCATCACAGTACATAAACCTGATGCACCGGTGGCGGCAAAAGTGAAGGATCTTTCAGTCTCCTTAGTGCGAAGTCGATGAAGGCAGTAGTCGCATTAGGCGCCAATTTAGAAGAACCAGAGGCAGCGATTGAATTGGCGATTACGCTGCTTGAACAATCCACGAATTTGATCGCTCGCTCCACTCTTTATTCAACAAAACCTGTAGGTGGTCCACCACAGCCAGATTATGTGAATGCTGTGTGCATCATTGATTCCGATCTGCCGGCCCATGATTTATTGGCTCTTTTGCATGGGATTGAAAAGAGCATGGGCCGCATTCGCGAAGAACGATGGGGTCCTCGGGTGATAGATCTTGATCTGATCACTTATGGGACTTTGCTTTTGGAAGAGGAAGATCTGACTCTGCCTCACCCAAGAGCCCATGAGAGGCGATTTGTTCTCGAACCGTGGTTTGAAATTGATCCAGATGCCGAACTTGCCTTGCATGGTCGAGTGAGTGATATTTTGGCGGAGCTACCTCCTTCCAAGTAACCTTTTAGTCTTGAAAGCCCGGTACCAGGAAAGGACTGGAGCAGATGCAGGTAGTCGATCACCTCAGCCACGTGCGTAGGTCAGAACTTGGCCCGATAGCTCTTGTCCCGACTATGGGGGCGTTGCACCAGGGGCACGCGGCACTAATTCGACGAGCAAGGCAATTTTCAGAGTCGGTATTGGTGAGCATCTTCGTCAACCCACTTCAATTCGATGATCCTGCGGATTTGGAGAAATATCCCCGGACACCAGAATCAGATATTGCGACCGCTCGAGAATCTGGCGCGCAAGTGCTCTGGGTTCCTGAATACAGGGAGATATATCCAGGGCCCGCTGAGCAAATTGAACAATTAAACCCAGGACCTGTGGGCTCGCTCTACGAAGGCGCCATGCGCAAGGGCCATTTCGCGGGGATGCTGACAGTTGTCAAACGATTATTCGATCTCGTCCAACCTACATGGGCCCTCTTTGGCGAAAAAGATTTCCAACAGCTCTTCCTTATTAGGAAGATGGTTGAAGAGCTCGGCCTCAATATCGAGATTGTGCCAGTTCCAACCGTTCGCGAGGCCAGCGGATTGGCGATCTCGTCACGAAATGTCCGTCTTAGCCTCCAGGATCGCCAAGTTGCGCTGGTCATTTCGCGCTCTTTGACCAATGCTTCTCGGATGGAATCAGTCGAATTGATGCAACGAGAACTCAATGCAACGCTGGCGAGCGAACCCGGTTTTAGACCTGAATATGCAGTGATTATTGACGAAAATGACTTCTCATTAGCAACTGATGAGACCGTGGCCCCAATGCGAGCGCTGATTGCCGGTTGGGTAAATGGGGTCAGGTTGATCGACAATATGCCCATGACTGGCGTGGCTCGATGAAACTACTCGCACCGAATCCGGGCTGGACCGCGCGTGCAGATGTGATCGTTGTTGGATCAGGAGTAGCCGGTCTTACGACGGCACTTCAAGTACGAAGTTTTGGTCTTTCAGTTCTGTTGGTTACCAAAGCACGAGTGGATGCGGGTTCTACGAAGTGGGCGCAAGGAGGAATTGCTGCGGCGTTGGGACCTGGCGACACTCCAGATCAACACGAGAAGGACACACTCGTCGCCGGTGCAGGATTGTGCGATGAACCTGCAGTCAAAGTTCTCGTTTCCGAAGGACCCGAAGCTGTTCGCAAACTAATCGCTCGCGGTGCGGTTTTTGATAAAGAAGCAAGTGGAGAAATCTCGCTTACTCGTGAAGGTGGACATCATCGAAATCGAATTCTTCATGCTGGGGGAGACGCCACGGGTGCAGAAGTATCGCGCGCTCTGCTTGCAGCGGTGAGAAATGATCCGGAGATTGAAGTTCTTGAGCACGCCCTTGTTTTGGATGCGCTTAAGGACTCACAAGGAAAAGTCTGCGGAGTTACTCTGCATGTTATTGGTGCAGGAACTCGTGATGGCGTAGGTCGAGCCATCGCTAGGGCGACGGTTCTGGCAACTGGCGGTTTGGGTCAAGTCTTTGCTCAGACAACCAATCCTTCTGTTTCTACAGGAGATGGTGTTGCATTAGCACTTCGCGCAGGAGCCGACGTTGCAGATGTTGAATTCATCCAATTTCACCCGACAGTGATGTGGCTAGGTGATGCATCGCAAGGACAGCAGCCTCTCATTAGCGAAGCCGTTCGTGGCGAAGGCGGACATTTAGTCGATGACGAAGGTGTGCGATTCATGGTCGGTCAGCACCCGATGGCTGAATTAGCCCCACGCGATGTTGTCGCTAAGGCGATCATGCGCCACATGGATAAGACGGGCGCCCACCATGTCTGGCTGGATGTGCGAAATATCGAAGGGTTTGTTGACCGTTTTCCCACTATTTACGCATCATGTTTGGCACACGGCATTGATCCATTAAATGAGTTAATTCCAGTTGCACCTGCCTCACACTATGCATCGGGCGGTGTGCGAGTTGATATGAACGGGCGCTCAAGCATCTCTGGGTTGTATGCATGCGGTGAGACCGCCTGCACGGGTGTACACGGCGCAAATCGTCTTGCATCCAACTCATTGCTTGAAGGATTGGTATTTAGCGCACGAATTGCCGCCGATATTGCAGCGAACCTTCCTGAATTTTCAGAGCCCGTTGAGATTCCTCAGCAGACCATTCTGCTGGATCCGAATATTCGCAAAGAACTTCAGACAAGTATGAGCGCCGGTGCTGGCGTTCTGCGTTCACGCGACTCCCTTCTCAAAGCCAGTCAGGATCTTGAAGAGATTGGAAAGCAGAAAAGTGTTCAACCGTGCGTTGAAGCGTGGGAGACGACAAACCTCTATCACCTAGCCATTGCGATAGTGCGCTCTGCACTGTTACGCGAGGAGACTCGTGGATCTCACTGGAGAGAAGATTTTCCAGATTCCTTGGATGCATGGGTGAAACATATTTTGCAGCGAATGGACATTGAAGGCAATTGGAGTTCTAGTTTTGAGGAGGTGAGCAAGTCATGAAGTTCGCTGAGATTTCTCCATTAACAACGCAAGCCTTGATAAATGCTTCTCTCGATCCAGGGCATACGGTCGACCTAGTCAAGCGTGCATTTGAAGAGGATCTACAAGGCGGCGAGGACGTAACTTCCGTAGCGACAATTCCAGCAGATCACAGGTCCACGGCTGAGTATCGCGCTCGTGTGAACGGCGTAATTGCAGGGATCGAAGTGGCAAAAGTTGCCCTGGAATTAGTGGGCATTACTGACCTTGAATCCGGGGTTCTGTGTGCGCACAATGTCGAGGCTGGTTCAGTTGTATTGACTGCACGGGGGAATACGCGTGCTCTGCTTCTTGCCGAACGCACTTCTCTTAATTTCCTGGGTCATCTAAGCGGCATCGCAACACTTACTCGTGCATGGGTCGATGAGGTAAGCGAGTACAGCACAAGGATTCGAGATACTCGCAAGACAACTCCTGGAATGCGAGTGTTGGAGAAATACGCCGTTCGCATGGGTGGAGGCACCAACCATCGAATGTCATTGAGTGAGTCTGCCCTCATCAAAGACAATCACGTCGAAGCAGTGGGTGGTGTCAGCAAGGCTTTTGAGCGCGTACGAAAGCTCTATCCGCAGATCGAGATAGAGGTAGAGGTTGACTCTCTGGATCAATTGAAAGAGATTCTCGTTCACAAACCTGATCTTGTATTACTAGACAACATGAGCGTTGAAGAGTGCAAGCAGGCAGTTGCCATCGTCGCTGGGCGATGCAAGCTGGAAGCATCAGGTGGGCTGTCACTAAAAAATGCAAAAGCATATGCACAGACGGGGGTAGATTACTTAGCAGTTGGGGCGCTTACTCATTCTGCACCTGTATTGGATATCGGACTCGACCTTAAGGCGGAGATCTAAATGTTGCTGACAATTGATGTTGGAAATACGAACACAGTGCTTGGTGTTTTTGACGGCAAAGTCCTAGTTCGATCATGGAGAGTCAAGACCGATGCCCGCAACACATCCGATGAACTCTGGTTGCAGTTTGGTTCCCTCGTTGCCGATTACGAGATCACAGGATTAGCAGTCTGCTCAACAGTGCCCGCGACCCTTCGCGAACTTCGTACCATGATCAACGCCTACTTTCCAGATATCCGAGTGACAATCGTGGAACCAGGAATCAAGACCGGAGTCCCGTTGCTCGTCGATAATCCGAAGGAGATCGGTGCTGACCGAATCGTAAATACTCTTGCCGCACACACTCTCTATCCACACGGTCCTGCAATCGTGGTCGACTTTGGAACATCCACCAACCTCGATGTTGTATCGAACAAGGGTGAGTTTCTTGGAGGCGCATTCGCTCCCGGAATTGAGATCTCGATTGATGCCCTTGCAGCGCGTGCAGCTCAACTTCGAAAAGTGGAACTCGTCCGTCCTCGATCTGTCATTGGAAAGAACACCGTCGAAGCCCTTCAATCAGGGGCGATTTACGGTTTTGCCGGCCAGGTGGACGGACTGGTCTATCGAATCACGGCTGAACTTCAACAGACTTACTCGGAAGCTCCTACGGTCATCGCAACTGGCGGCCTTGCACCGCTGGTCCTTGGAATCTCTGAAACTATCGCCCACCACGAGCCAGATCTAACGCTGATCGGACTTCGCTTGATTCACGAACGAAATGGCTGAATAGGTAGACTTCGCGCACTATGAAATCCACTGATCAAGAGAATATGGGTTCAAACTCGACTCCGCTCATTGAAGATGACCTTCCAGAACAGTTGAGGATTCGCCGTGAAAAGCGTGCTGGTCTTCTTGAGCGTGGTGTTGAACCGTATCCAGTTTCGGTTCCTCGCACGAAATCCCTTGCCCGCATCCGTGCGATCTATTCCGACCTTGCCATTGATGTTGCCACAGGTGATGTCGAAAGCGTCACCGGACGAATTATTTTCAAACGCGATACAGGGAAGTTGTGCTTTGCCACTCTGCGTGAAGGCGATGGGACGACTCTCCAAGCCATGATCTCTCTGGACAAAGTGGGAGAAGAATCCCTTGCCTCTTGGAAGAGCGATATCGATTTAGGAGACATTGTCAGCGTCACCGGCGAGATCATTACGTCCAAGCGCGGTGAGCTTTCAATCCTTGCCAGCGATTGGGCTCTGGCCGCCAAATCGCTGCGACCTCTGCCAAACGAACACAAGCCCATGTCAGAGGAGACCCGCGTTCGCATGCGCTATGTGGACCTTATTGTGCGTCCAGAGGCTCGAAGCAATGCACGTCTTCGCCCTGCAGTCATGCGTTCACTGCGCGACACCTATCACGAGCGCGACTACCTAGAAGTTGAAACACCCATGTTGCAAGTTCAACCTGGTGGAGCCGCGGCACGACCTTTCAAGACATATAGCAATGCATACGACATGGATCTCTTCTTGCGTATTGCACCTGAATTATTTTTGAAGCGTTGTGTTGTCGGTGGAATCGAACGAGTCTATGAAATCAACCGCAATTTTCGAAACGAAGGCGCCGATTCAAGCCACTCCCCGGAATTCGCAATGATCGAAAGTTACGAGGCATATGGGGATTGGCGAACAGTGGCTGAATTGACTCGTGCTCTCGTCCAAAATGCGGCAATGGATATTTTCGGTACTCATGTTGTGCGCCACCACGATGGACGTGAATCTGATCTGGGCGGCACCTGGCGAGAAATCTCCCTGTTCGACGCTATTTCAGAAGGAATTGGCGAAACCGTTACTGCATTGACTTCAATGGAGGATTTGAAGAAGTACGCGGAAAGATTAGGAATCAAGGTTGATCCGAGTTGGATACAGGGCAAATTGGCAGAAGAGATTTTTGAGCATGTTGCCGCCGACAAACTCAACGAGCCGACATTTGTTATGGGCTTTCCAACCGACAACGCACCTTTGGTCCGTGCACATCGCACAATTCCTGGAGTTGTTGAGAAATGGGATCTCTACGTCGACGGTTTCGAATTAGCCACTGGATATTCAGAACTCATCGATCCTGTAATTCAACGCGAGCGCTTGGTTGAGCAGGGACGACTTGGTGCCAAGGGCGATGTGGAGGCGATGAGCGTCGATGAAGATTTCTTACGTGCAATGGAGTTTGGCATGCCGCCGATGGGCGGAATGGGAATGGGTGTCGACCGCTTACTGATGGCCCTAACCGGCCTTGGCATTCGAGAGACAATTCTTTTCCCACTTGTGAAACCAGAGATCGACTAGCCATGGTCGAAATTCGCGCAGCGAAATCCACCGACGTTAAGGGCATCCGCAAACTCATCGATACATACGCACCTCAACGCCGACTCCTTTCCAAGGAGACTGTCACCTTGTATGAGAGCGTCCAAGAATTTACTGTCGCTGTCGATAACGGTGAAGTCATCGGTTGCGGAGCACTCCACGTTCTCTGGGAGGACTTAGCCGAGGTAAGAACGGTTGCAGTTGCCGAGAAATATCGGGGACAGGGCATCGGCCACCGAATTATGGAAGCGATCATTGAGCGTGCCCGGGAAATCGGAGTTAAGAGGATTTTCTGCCTCACCTTTGAGACCGACTTCTTCGGACGCCATGGTTTCGAGGAGATCCACGGGACGCCCGTCGATCCTGAGGTCTACACCCAGCTACTTCACTCCTATGACACCGGAATCGCTGAATTCCTCGATTTGGAGAGCGTCAAGCCCAATACTTTGGGCAATACGAGGATGCTGAAATACCTTTAGGGCATAAAACCTCCAGACCTGCGGTTATATGGGGCAGGCGGAAAGTTTCGCGCCCAAACCGCACTTGGTTTAGGCTAAGAAGAGCAGGAAATCAAAAAGGAGTTGGCGATGTTTGAGCGTTTTACGGATAGGGCGAGACGAGTCGTCGTGCTAGCGCAAGAAGAAGCCCGCATGCTCAATCACAATTACATCGGCACCGAGCACATCCTCCTTGGCCTCATCCACGAAGGCGAAGGCGTCGCCGCCAAGGCCCTTGAATCCCTAGGCATCTCCCTCGAAGCCGTGCGCTCGCAGGTTGAAGAGATCATCGGACAAGGCCAGCAAGCCCCAAGCGGTCACATTCCATTTACTCCACGCGCAAAGAAGGTCCTCGAACTCTCTCTACGCGAGGCTCTGCAGTTGGGCCATAACTACATTGGCACCGAACATATTTTGCTTGGACTTATCCGCGAAGGCGAAGGCGTTGCAGCCCAAGTTCTCATGAAACTCGGGGCAGATCTTTCCCGAGTTCGCCAGCAAGTCATTCAACTTCTCTCTGGATATCAGGGCAAAGAGCCAGTCACCACTGGCGGCCCCGCCGAAGGAACTCCTTCAACTTCTTTGATCCTTGATCAATTTGGACGCAACCTGACACAGGCTGCCCGCGAAGGAAAGCTCGATCCTGTCATCGGCCGCGAAAAAGAAATCGAGCGCGTCATGCAAGTTCTTTCTCGCCGAACAAAGAACAACCCAGTTCTTATCGGTGAGCCGGGAGTCGGCAAGACTGCAGTAGTCGAGGGACTTGCTCAAGCAATTGTTCGTGGCGATGTTCCAGAGACTCTTAAGGACAAGCAACTTTATTCACTAGACCTTGGCGCACTTGTTGCCGGAAGTCGTTACCGCGGAGACTTTGAAGAGCGCTTGAAGAAAGTCTTGAAAGAGATCCGCACACGCGGCGACATTATCTTGTTCATCGATGAGATTCATACTCTGGTCGGCGCAGGCGCAGCAGAAGGCGCAATTGATGCAGCAAGCATCTTGAAGCCGATGCTCGCGCGCGGTGAACTCCAGACAATCGGTGCCACAACACTTGATGAGTACCGCAAGCATCTTGAAAAGGATGCAGCCCTCGAGCGCCGCTTCCAGCCAATTCAAGTTGCCGAGCCAACTCTCGAGCACACAATCGCAATCCTTAAGGGACTTCGCGATCGCTACGAGTCTCACCACAGAGTTTCCATTTCGGATTCTGCGATAGTCGCGGCAGCAACACTCGCCGATCGCTATGTTTCAGACCGATTCTTGCCGGATAAGGCAATCGATTTGATTGATGAAGCGGGCTCGCGCCTACGTATTCGTCGCATGACTGCACCTCCTGAGTTGCGCGAATTCGACGAGAAGATCGCCAACGTGCGTCGCGAAAAGGAATCGGCCATTGATGGTCAAGACTTTGAGAAGGCTGCGGCATTGCGCGATACTGAGAAGCAGTTAATGAATGAGAAGCACGAGCGCGAAAAGAATTGGAAAGCCGGGGATCTCGACATGGTCACCGAAGTTGACGAAGAGCTCATTGCTGAAGTTCTTTCTACCGCAACTGGTATTCCTGTATTCAAGTTGACTGAGGAAGAAACTTCTCGCTTGCTTCACATGGAAGATGAACTCCACCGTCGCGTAATCGGACAAGACCAAGCGATCAAGGCACTTTCACAGGCAATTCGTCGTACGCGTGCGGGCCTAAAAGATCCAAAGCGCCCTGGCGGTTCCTTTATCTTCGCCGGTCCATCTGGTGTGGGTAAGACCGAACTCTCGCGCACGCTTGCCGCGTTCTTATTTGGTACAGCCGATGCGTTGATTCAACTTGATATGTCCGAGTACTCCGAACGTCACACCGCATCGCGTCTCTTCGGCGCACCTCCGGGATATGTCGGCTATGACGAGGGCGGTCAGTTGACCGAGAAAGTTCGTCGCAAGCCGTTCTCTGTCGTGCTCTTCGATGAAATCGAAAAAGCACACCCAGATATTTTCAACTCACTTCTTCAGGTTCTTGAAGATGGACGTCTGACCGATTCACAAGGTCGTGTCGTCGACTTCAAAAACACCGTCATCATCATGACGACAAACCTTGGTACTCGCGACATCTCAAAGGGCGCAGGACTTGGTTTCGCCAACTCTGAAGATGAGATGAGTAACTACGAGCGCATGAAGTCGAAGGTCGGAGATGAACTCAAAACACATTTCCGTCCCGAGTTCCTCAACCGTATTGACGACATCATCGTCTTCCACCAGTTGACCAGGCCAGAAATCGTCCAAATTGTCGATCTCATGATCACCAACCTTGATGATCGCTTAAAGGCAAAAGACATGGGTATTGAATTGACCTCTGCTGCCAAGGATCTTCTTGCGCTTCGCGGTTATGACCCATTACTTGGTGCTCGTCCACTGCGTCGAACCATCCAGCGAGAGATCGAAGATAGTTTGTCTGAGAAGATCCTCTTTGGTGAGGTAAAGGCTGGCGAGATCGTGCTTGTTGGAGTCGAAGGAGAAGGCGACGAAGCGAAGTTCACCTTTGTCGGTTCGCCTAAGGCTCTTATGCCCGATACACCAAGCGATCTGACGGAAACCGAAGCGCCAACTGCTTAAGTTCGAGCAAGGGTTGTGAAAACACCAACGCTCTATCTGCTCTGCGGTCTGGCATCTGCTGCCAAGTCGGCTCTTGTTGAGTCAATTAAGGACGAGTTCGGCGTAGAAGTTATCTCCATTGACGGAGTTAATGCTCGACGGGGATATGCGATCGGTGATCCGCGAATCGATGATTCTGTAATTGAGGCATCCGTAGAGGTCGTTCTATTCGAGATCATTACGGCAGGAATGTCCGGTCAGTCAATTGCGATCAACGACACCTTGGGCGATCGATCAATACTTGATCGTTACTGTAACAACGCCAAAGGTGCTGGGATGACGGTGGAGGTACTCTTACATCCCAAGAACTCTTAGTCCACTCTTCTTGGCACAATTTGCGAGGCGTTTGTCATATGTGAGGAAAGCAATCTGTGGACCTTTGACCCGTAGAGCAGAGGCAAGGTGGATGGAATCTAGCGTGGCAAGGCTGTTTCCGGCAGCGACGTCACTCGCCCGCAAACTTAGCTCTGCATCAAACTCCACCACATCAAATACATTAATGTCTGTTTGAAACAGCTTGGAAGTGATCGCAAATTCAGTCGTACTCAATCTCTTTCGTAAGTTGATTAAGGTCTCAGTAATTGTGATTCGAGACGTTATCCAGTGAGAATGTACATTTAGGATCGACTGACAATCATCTGATTCAGGTTCTTGTACATACCGTTTTAACAGGGCGCTCGTCTCAACATAAAGAGATGCCATTAGAAGCGCTCGGTGCGAGACTCACGCAGGAGTTCCGTGGTGGATTTTCCAGTTTTCCTTGGCTTGATCGGCTTCACCGTTTGACGGATATGCACTTTTGCTGGCGTGAGCCAACCTTCCTCAATTCCCTTTGTTAGATATGCAGGTCGTTTGACTTGAGTGACTTCTGTTGGTGAAATCTCGCAAAGAGGGCGGCCATGGTGCGTGATAGTGATCTTCTCGCCGGCGTGGGCCCGGTGCAAAATCTCTGAAAGACGGTCTTTCAGCTCGCGGATGCCAATTTCCATGTGGGAACAATATCACCAAATTGTGGCCACAATTTATCTGGTGCCGTTCCATTTCACATTGCCGAGAGCCACGAGCCCGAGGATTAGCAGTAATTGAATGGCTATCGCGATAGGGGAAGTCAGTTCATCCTTGATGATTTGACCTAATGAAGTTTCTTTTAGGACGTTCGCACCTGAAACATAAATTGAATAACTAATTAGTCTGCCACCGGCAAAAGCGAGAAGCAGCGGACCTAAAGCGATTCTCTTGATTATGCCTGCAGCTTCAAAGAGTTGGGCGGAAGAGATCGGGGAGAGGAAGAAGAGCGTGAGCAGACCAATTGCTCTTCTTGGATTCTTTTCAATTTGCTCGCCGATTCTCTCCATGTTTGCTACATAGCCTTTTGGCAGCCAAGAGCGAATCGCGCGGAATACGTTGGCAAGGATTGCTCGTCCAAGCGTTGCGCTCATTACGCCAAGGAGCACTAGCGCCACTGGATTCATGTGATAGCGAAGCGTGAAGAAAACGAGTATCGACCACGTTGGAGGCGCAAAAGCGGGAAGTAAGTTGGCTCCCGCGATTACTGCTATTGCTAGCAAGTAATTGCTCACAGCCTTAGCCTAGGGATATATTGCGGCGTTTCCTATAAAACCCCGGGAGGGTTTAATCTTTTAGCTCAACAGAAGGGTATCCATGGCCAGCAACATCGAAGACCCAACTCTTGGTCTACTTCGCACCGAGCAAGTAGATACTAAATACCGAGAGTTGGACGTGATGTCAGTTTCGGAGCTCCTTCATGCAATGAATGAAGGCGATCTCGAAGTGCCTAGGGCGATCTCCATGGTGTTGCCAGAGATTGAAAGTGCGATCAATGCGATCGTGGATCGCATGTTGGCCGGAGGAAGACTTATCTACATTGGCGCTGGAACATCTGGGCGACTTGGAGTTCTAGACGCTGCTGAATGCGGACCGACTTTTTCGGTGTCGGACGAACAAGTTATTGCGTTTATTGCGGGTGGCGAGAGCGCGCTTACGCGTGCAGTTGAAGGTGCCGAGGATGATCCTGCTGCCGGCGCGGAAGACTTGAAATCCATCCACTTGACCTCAAAAGACGTGGTTGTTGGGATTGCGGCAAGCGGAAGGACCCCGTATGTCTTGGGTGGTCTGGCTTACGCGAAGAAAATTGGCGCATTGAAGGTGGGCTTGACCGGGAATCCGAACTCAGAAATATCAAAACACGTCGATCACCCGATAGAAATTGATTCGGGACCAGAAATGTTGGCTGGCTCGACACGCCTTAAATCTGGGACAGCCCAGAAATTGGTTCTTAATATGATTTCCACGATCACGATGGTGCGCCTAGGCAAGACTTTTGGAAATCTGATGGTTGATCTTCAGATTACAAACGAGAAGTTGAGAGATCGGGCCATGCGCATCATCAGCCAAGCCACCGGTGTTTCTCGCGCTGAGGCTGCTCACGCGCTGGCCGATTCAGGAGATGAAGTCAAAGTCGCCATCGTGATGATCCTTCTCGGGGTGGATGCCCCCGCCGCCCGCGAGCGCCTTTTGTCATCAGCAAATCGGGTCCGCGATGCCCTCAAAAATCGTTAGAACCTCGTGACCTTTTTCGCTTGACCTTCTGAAGAATTAGGGCAATGATTTCCACCGATCGCTAGAGTCTGTGAAGGTTTTTTTCACGGACCTCGCTTTCAATGTGGCTCTAACCTTGGAAGGGGAAATTCAGTGAGACTAAGAAAGAAATTTGCGGTCGCAGGCGTGGTTACCGCGCTGGTGGCTGGAGTAGCACTTGTGGCACCAGCGCAAGCTGCGAGTAAAGACCTTGTGATTGGCATCACCCTTGATATCGATAAATTGGATCCACAAGCCGCAACAAGTTTTGCAACAGTGCGAGCGCTTGGATTGGTTTACGGAAGTTTGGTCGAAGTTGGACCAAAACTCGATATCCGTCCAGGTTTGGCAACTTCCTGGTCCTTTAATTCGGCTGGGACTCAGTTGCGTTTGCACATCCGAAAGGGTGTCAAGTTTCAAGATGGCACTGCCTTCGGTCCGGCAGACGTGAAGGCTTCAATTCAGAGAATTCTCGATCCAGCCACTAAGGCGGCTGCACGTTCCAACTTGCTGACGATTAAAACAATTACCGTCGCAGGAAACGATGTAGTTCTCGACCTGACTATCCCCAACGTTCCGATTCTTGCAGCCCTTGACGGCGTTAATATGGCGATGTTGTCAGCTAAAGACATTGCAGCCGGCACCATTGGGAAGACTGTAAACGGAACCGGCCCATTCAAGTTTCTTTCGTGGGATCCCGGTCAGTCAGTCAAGTTGGCTAGCAACCCAACCTATTGGGGTCATGAGCCAAAGATCGACACAATCACGTTCCGTGTCATTCCTAGCGAATCGTCAGTACTTTCAGCGTTGAACGCAGGGACCGTCCAATTTGCAGTCATCACGGATCCACTAATTGCAAAGCAGGTCGGAAAAAACCTAACGAAGTACTCAACTCCTTCACTTGCATACATGACACTGCAGATCAATGCTCGAAAAGCTCCATTGGATAACGTCAACGTGCGTTTGGCGATTCAGTGTGCAATTAGCCGACAAGAGGTTGTGAAGACAGCGCAGTCAGGTGAGGGAACGGTTATCGGACCGATCACCAGTCCTGCGTACAAGTCGGATCCAACAGATCGTCCATGCCCAAATGCGGACATTGCAAAGGCGAAGCAGTATCTCACTACCGCTGGTTTCCCAAACGGTTTGACTATCAAGTCGATTGTTGCGCCAACACAATTTGCGACGGCATCTGCAGTTGCTCAAAGTTTGAAGTCTCAACTTGCCAAAGCTGGCATCACCTTGCAGCTCGAGTTGGTAGATGACTCAACCTTCATCTCTCGTTGGCTAGCAGCCGATTTTGAGACCGCGATCGCCAACAATGGTGGCCGCATCGATCCAGACACCATGTACACCCGTTACTTCACTTCCACGGGTAACTTGAACAAGGTTGCTGGGTACTCTTCCGCAAAGCTTGATTCGCTCTTCGCACTGGGCAAGTCCACAGGGAATGTTGCTCAGCGTAAGGCTGCATACAAGAGCATTTCCGAGGAATTGGAGAACAATGCAGTATGGATTTGGCTCTTCTCGCCATATGAATACCGCATTACATCCAAGAAGTTGACTGGTTTCGTGCCGCTAGCAACTGGCTCTTTGCTTGAGCTACGCAAGGCAGATCTAAACTAATCAGATGGGGCGGTGCGTGGATTAAGTTTTACGCATCGCCCCATTTCTTCAAATTTTCAGGGTAGGTCTTTCATATATCCATTCGGAAGGGGCGAGTCGCCGTGCAGAAAGTGAACAGACTGCAGCGATTCATTTTTTCTCCCATAATGGTTCGACTTTCAAGCATCGTGACAACTCTTTTCGGAATTTCTATCTTCGTCTTTATCGTACTAAGAGTGATTCCTGGCAACACAATTACTGGGTCTTTCGGCATTGAGACTGGCGTCTTGACTCCGCAGCAAATTGTCGAACTTCGTCATTACTATGGCATTGATAAGTCGCTGCTTGCGCAGTACCTGTCGTGGATGGGGAGTTTCTTAACCGGACATCTCGGGTTCTCGTTTTCTACGGGAGTCTCGATTCTTCGTTTGACTGAGTCCGCGCTTCCAGTGACGATTGAGCTCGCTCTTATCGGAACCATTTTGGGCGTCATAATGGGAATTGCCGTAGGAATGTTTAGTGCCAGCAAACCAGGCAGCTTTCGCGACTTTGGTGGGCAACTCTTTGGTCTGTTGGCCCTAGCGATTCCTGGATTTGTTCTTAGCACGGCGATTGTCACAGTCATGGCAAACGTATTTCATTACTTCCCAAACGGCTTGGAATATATGACGCCGTGGGAAAACCCCTGGGTAAATTTTCAACAGATGATGTTTCCAGGCTTGGTGCTTGGTATTGCAGTAGCAGCGCCTGTGATGCGCACGACGCGATCTGCGCTCCTAGAGACTGTTGATAAAGACTTTGTTCGTACGGCTCACGGAAAGGGTGTCGCACCTGGAAAAGTGCAGATGCGTCACGTCTTGCGCAATTCCTTGATACCGATCGTCACCATGACTGGAATTCAATTTGGCTATTTATTGGGTGGGGCGGTGATAGTTGAGAAGATTTTTGCCTTGCCAGGAATGGGCAGGCAAGTTCTTGATGCTATTACCAAGCGCGAATACGCGACTGTTCAGAGCAGTGTCATGATTTTTGCCATTATGTTCGTGACGATTAACGTCTTGACCGACCTCGTGTACCGCAGGATTGATCCGAGGATCAAATGATGAAGAGTAAAGAGAATGCAACTAAAGGTGGCTTGCACTATTACTTTCAGAGTAAGAGTGGGGTCATCGGGGCCATTCTGCTGTTGATGATGATTATTGGATCCTTATGTGCTGCATTTGGCTGGTTGCCCCACAATCCGCTGGACCAGAATGTGGATCACATCTTGAAGGGGCCATCCGGGAAATTCTGGTTCGGAACGGATCAATTCGGGCGAGATATCTTCTCGCGCACCCTCGATGGCATGCGTCGCTCCTTAACTGTTTCGATTACTGCTGTGTCGATTGCCGCCTTAATCGGTATTCCTTTAGGAATTTTGGGTGGCTACCTTGGCAAGTGGTTTGACATATTCGTGACCCGAATGAGCGATGCCCTCTTTGCGTTCCCGGCGATACTTTTAGCCTTGGCAATTGTTAGCAGCCTTGGTACCGCTTGGTATGACACGGCGATTTCTATTGGAATTGTGTACACGCCGATCTTTATCCGCGTGGCTCGCGGTCCAGTTTTGGCCGCGAAAGAAATGGATTACATCAAGGTCTCTCGCATTCTGGGTTACTCCTCACCGCGAATCCTTATTAAGCACATTTTGCCGAACGTAACGGCGCCTATAGTCGTTCAGACAGCACTCTCGCTTTCATGGGCAATCCTCACCGAATCTGGTCTGAGCTTCCTTGGATTGGGAACACAGCCTCCGGATGCTTCATTGGGTCTGATGGTTTCTGACGCACAGTCCCTTGCCGCTCTTGCCTGGTGGACTCTGCTCTTCCCGTCACTGTTTATCACGATTGTCGTTGTCGGTCTAAATCTTGTTGGAGATGGGCTCCGCGATGCCTGGGATCCCGCCAGGAGGAGCTCATGAGCCAGTTGAAACCACTGCTTTCTGTCGATCATCTAGTTATTTCCACATTGCAGGATCCACGTGTCCTCATCAACGATGTGACATTCGAGGTTCATGCAGGCGAGGCCGTTGGCGTCGTCGGAGAGAGTGGATCTGGCAAGACACTCTCCGCACTTTCGATATTGGGTTTGCTTCCTCGGGGCGTTGCCGTCACAAAAGGATCCATTGAGTACAACGGAATCGATTTGGCGAAGATCTCTTCACAGGAGATGCGAAAGATTCGTGGTTCTGAGATTTCCATGGTGTACCAAGATCCGATGACTGCCTTGAACCCTGTAATGAAGATCGGCGATCAACTTCTGGAAGTTATAGAGTCCCACGAGAAGATCGACGACTCTTCAGAGGAGCGCGTGCGCGAAGCCCTTAGAGAAGTAGGAATTCCTGACGTAACGCGAGCAATGGCGAGTTACCCTCACGAATTTTCAGGAGGAATGCGCCAGCGCGTCATGATCGCAATGGCACTTATACTCTCGCCGAAATTGTTGATTGCGGACGAGCCAACAACCGCGCTTGACGTCACGATTCAACAGCAGATACTCGCCCTTGTCGCCGAGGAACGTCGCAAGCGACACATGTCAATGCTTTGGATTACTCATGACCTTGGGGTAGTTGCAAACCTGGTAGACCGATTGATCGTCATGTATGCAGGTCGGATTGTGGAGTCGGGAACGGTGAAGGAAATTTTCACCAATCCTCAACATCCTTATACCTACGGATTGCTAGCTTCGCTCCCGATAACTACTGACAAGTCTCGCAAGCGCCTGACTTCCATCGCTGGAGTTCCGCAGAAGCCTTGGTTAGTCGGTCAGTCATGCTCCTTCTCTCCGCGATGTTTTAATGCCGGGCCTGAGTGCAAGAACCAGATACCGCAACTTCTTGGCACCCTTGAAAAAAGCGTCGCCTGCTTCTACCCAGTGGGGGTTAAATTATGAGCCTTCTCATTGAAAATGTTGAGAAACA
>Ga0315270_10000499_pt1 | contig 21849 bp, 14 predicted proteins | sample C1_bottom_MG_FD_204932 | JGI IMG/M metagenome (GOLD analysis project Ga0315270, IMG submission 204932) | Sediment microbial communities from Yellowstone Lake, YNP, Wyoming, USA - C1_bottom | ecosystem: Environmental > Aquatic > Freshwater > Lake > Sediment | place: USA: Wyoming | collected...
TTGACCGCAAAGATCAGCGCGTCTCGCCGCGGTTTGTCGTCGAGCACGGCTTCGATCGGCGTATTTGAGTAAATGCCACCGTCCCAATACGGCTCGCCGTTGATGCGAATCGCCGGAAACGCCGGCGGCAATGCGCCCGAGGCCATGACATGTTCGACCCCGAGCCGCTCTTTGGCGGTATCGAAGTAGTGCATCGCACCGCTGCATGCATTCACCGCGCCGACGGTCAGGCGCATATGGCATTCGCAGAGATAGTCCCAATCGACCAGATCGCTCAAGGTTTCGTGCAAAGGCGTCGTGTTGTAGTACGACGCGGACTCGACGCCCAAAGCGGCGTCCGAGCCGCGCAGCGCTGCGAGGTTGGGCTCAAAGAACGACGGGATGCCGCGTGCCACCGTACTCAGGTTGGCGGCCATGCGGGCCAGGCCCAGCCAGTCGAGCGCCGCCGGAATCGTGGGTTGCGACTCCACTTGTTCCCAGAATTGGCGCAGCCGCTGCATGCGCTGCTCAGGCTTGTTCCCCGCGAGCAGCGCGGCGTTGATGGCGCCGATCGACGTGCCGATGACCCAGGCGGGCTCGATCCCCGATTCAAGCAACGCCTCGATCACGCCCAGCTGGTACGCACCCAGCGCACCGCCGCCTTGCAGCACCAGGACCACTTGGCCGGGCAACTCGGGGCGGGTCGTCGCCGCCACTGCTTTGGCAGCGGCGTGGGCCGCCTGGTTTGGTTGGCGTGCCGCGCGGCTCGGCGCGTTGATCGCGGAGGAACGGGAGGGGGTCATGGTGATTTCCATCTCAGTGTTGAGTCCAGCCGCCGTCCATGGCGATCGCGCCGGCGGTCATTGACGCGCCTGCATCGGAGCAGAGAAACACGGCCAGTGCTGCCAGTTCCTCGACGCGCACGAATTCCTTGCGCGCCTGGTGCACCAGCATTACATCGCGCACCACGTCGGCCTCGGAGATGCCGTGCGCCCTGGCCTGGTCGGCGATCTGCTTGTCCACCAGCGGCGTCTTCACATAGCCAGGGCAGATCGTGTTGCACGTGACGCCGTATTCGGCAAGCTCGATCGCAACCGTTTTCGACAGGCCGATCAAGCCGTGTTTGGCCGCCACGTACGCCGACTTGAACGGCGAGGCCGTCAGGCCATGCGCCGATGCGATGTTGACGATGCGGCCGCAGCGGCGCGATTTCATTTCCGGCGCGACCGCCTTGATGAGGTGGAACGCCGACGACAGGTTGATCGCGAGCACGGCATCCCACTTCTCGTCAGGGAAGGTGTCGATCGGCGCCACATGCTGGATGCCGGCGTTGTTGACGATGATGTCGACCTTGCCGAATTCGGCGCGAGCCATCTCGGCCAGGGCGCGGATTTGCGCTGGCTGGCTCATGTCGGCGCTTGAATAGCGCACCTTCACACCGAACTGGCGTTGCAGTTCGGCGCGGGTGAACTCGATTTCCTGTGCATTGCCGAAGCCGTTGAGCATGACGTCGGCGCCTTGCTCGGCGAAGGCGCGGGCGATGCCCAGGCCGATGCCGCTCGTCGAACCGGTGACGATGGCTGATTTCTGTTTGAGCATGGAGGACTCCGGTGAAGTGGCGTGGTGCGGCTGAATTCGATTCGTCTTCGTCGTGTTGCGCGTGTCGATCTTTCAGGTCTTGACGTGGATTTCACGAGGCACGCTCGAGCACGTGCAGCGCAAACCGGGCGTGAGCGTCAGGCCAGAACTGGCGATGCGCCCACAGGGCGTGGCGCGCCACGCTGTGAAACTTGAAATAGCCGTACTTGTAGTCGCTGGCGGTTTGCAAGGGCTCATCCGGCTCGAAATGGAAGCTCTGTCCGAGGACCTGCACCTTTTGTTCGCAGCGACTGACCAATTGCATCTCGACGCATTGGCTGGCAACGTTGAAGCGAGCACGATGGTCGAAGGCAGCGAGATCGAAATTGCCATCCAGTTCGCGATTGATTCGGACCAGCAGGTTCTTGTTGAAAGCGGCGCTCGCGCCTTCGCCGTCATCGTAGGTCGGCAGCAGCAACGCCGGGTCGTGCGTGGTGTCGGTGCCGATGACGAGCAGGGCGTCGCGTCCGACGCTGCACCCGATGCGCTGCAACAGCGCCACCGCCTCATGCGGGGTGAAGTCGCCGATTGCCGAGCCGGGAAGGTAGACGATGTGCCGCCCGCCAGCGGCGGGATCGGCCGTCGGCGGCAGCGATGTCAGGCGCGAAAAATCCGCGATCATCGGCGCGATCGTCAACGGCGCAAAGCGTGCCCGCAATGTTTCCAGCCGCTGCGCATCGAAATGCGCCGCGGTGTTGATCGGCACATAGGCCGCAGGGCGGTCCAGCGCCGCCAGCAGAATGTGTGTGTTGCGGTTTGCGCGGCCGCCGAGTTCGATCAATGTGGCACGCGGGCCCGCGGCCGCGGCGATTTGTGACGCGCTGCGCTCGAGGATCCAGGTCTCGGTTCGGGTCGGGGTGTGGCTTTCCAGTCGGGTGATGCGATCGAAGAGTTGTGCGCCGCGCGCGTCGTACAGCCAGCGGCTCGGAATCGCCTTGCGCGGCCGCGACAGGCCCTCGAGCACGTCATCGGCGAACTGCGCACTGTCGTCTGCCGGCGTTTCGCCGCAATGCACTAGCGCGTGCATGCTTTCAGAAGCGAGCGTTGCAGCCGGCGCCGCGCTCATGACCGCTCCTGTGCCAGGCTGCCAAGTGGCGCATTTGTCGGCCGCGGGGCGTCGTCGCCTTCGGGCGGGCCGGCGTCGGCGAGGGGTTCCAGTTTGGAAAGCAGCGTCGGGATCAGTTCGCCGACCGTGGGATGCATGTAGACCGTTTGCTGCACCTGTTTGTACGAAATCCCCGCAGCCATCGCGGTGAGCAACATGTGCACCACCTCATCTGCCTCGATGCCCAGCAGTGCGGCACCGAGAATGCGCTGGTTGCCGGCGTCGACCAGCACTTTCATGAAACCGGCTGTTTCGCCGCGTTCACGGGCGCGCCCGACGCGGGCCATCGGCAGCGTCGCGCGCAGCACGGGCCGGCCGCTGGCTCGCGCCTGCGCCTCATTCATGCCGATGCGCGCCAGTGGGGGATCGGTGAACAAGGCGTAGGCTGGAATCCGGTCGCTGACACGCCGGTTCGCCCCGTCGAGCAGATTGCCCGCGACAATTTCATGGTCGTTGTAGGACGTGTGGGTGAACGCGCCACGGCCGTTCACATCGCCCAGCGCCCAGATACCGGGCACGTTCGTGTTCAGCCCGTCGTCGACCTGAATGAAGCCGCGCGCATTGGCCGCGATGCCGGCTTGTGCCAGGCCCAGATCGTCGGTGTTCGGGCGCCGGCCGATGGCAGCGAGCACATGGCTCACCTCGACGCCCTGGCGTGCGTGGGAGCAGTCGAAGCTCACGCGCAGCGGCGCGCCGGCGCCACGCGCCGCCACCCGTGCATCGCGAACCGAGAGGTGAAACTTCACGCCTTCGGCTTCCAGAATCGCCTGCACCTCGCGCGAGATGTCGGGGTCTTCCTGGGCAATCAGTCGATCGGCCACTTCCAACACCGTGACTTGCGCGCCGAAGCGGCGGTACATCTGCGCGAATTCCAGGCCGATGTAGCTGCCGCCGATCACCAGCAAATGCTCGGGCAAGGTCTCGAGTTGCATCATCGACGTGTTGTTCAGCACTGAAGCGCGGTCAAGCCCCGGCCAGTCGGGCAGCAGCGCGCGGCCGCCGACGTTGATGAAAATCTTCGGCGCTTCCAGCACTTCGCCTGCCACCTCGACGGCATGCGCTGCCACAAAGCGCGCGTGGCCCCACACCAGACTCAGGTTGGGTGTGCCCAGCAGCCATTGTGTGAGGTTGCGAATCGATTCGCCGACGACACGGTCTTTGCGCTCCTTGACCGCCTTCATGTCGACGCTGACCGTGCCTTCGAGGCGTACCCCGAAGTCCGCGGCGTGGCGTGCCACAAACGCGGCCCGGGCGCTGGCAATCAGCGTCTTGGTCGGAATGCAGCCGTCGTTGACGCAGGTACCGCCCAGATGCTCGCGCTCGATGAGCGCAGTGCGATGGCCCGCTGCGGCCAGGCGCACGGCCAGCGAGGGCCCGGCCTGGCCGGCGCCGATCACGATCGCGTCGTAGGACTTGGACATTCGGGTCTCCTGTGCGCCGGTCGAATCCGGCAGTGTTGTGCGTGCCGCGCTCGCCTGCGCGGCAATGGTCATCCCGGCGAACCGTCGCCCCGTGCTTGACACGGGGGCCGCGATCCAGCGGGTGATCGGCGAACTCTATTCCTGCTTGCGCCGGAGTCGCCGACTGCGCCGGCGGCGCCGTTGTGGAACGCTTTACTTGGCGCGAATCGTCGACGTGATCGACTGCACCACGCCAGACGCGGTGGCGAACTGCTGTTCGCGATCGCGAATCCCATGACGCATGGCGATCCAGGCGAAGTCGGTGTAGGCGGCCCAGACCGCGCCGCTGTCGTCTTGCAGCACGAGCACGCGCACTGGCCAATCCAGACCCGAGAACGGGTTCGAGGTCAGGAACTGCGCCCCCAGCGGCGGGTTGCCGAAGCTCAGCAGCGTCGACGGGTTCAGTTTGATGCCGGCACCGGCCGCAAGTTGGGCCTGGTCGACGGCCGAGAAGAACATGATGCCCTTGTCGGCAATGTCCTTGCGAATGCGCTGAATCGTTTCTTCCATCGAGTAGGCGCTGCGGACCTTGATCAGGCCGCTTTGCGGGTCGACGATGGTTTGCGCGCTCGCCGGGGCGGCACACAGCAGCGCTGTGGACAGGCCGAGCGCGGACACGAGGTTGGCGATGAGTTTGAACATGCGAGACTCCAGGTTTGTGATATCGATGCTGCCGCGCCGGGCACGCGCGGGCACCTGCCCGCAGCGCAGCGCGGCGCGAGCCGCGTCACATCATGTGTTCGTCCATCATGCCCGGGCCCGGGAACAGGTCCACCGAGATCAGCACCGCCGGCTTCGGTCCGGTGTTCTTCCACCAGTGCGAGGTGCCGTTCTTCTCCGGGGCGACGTCGCCGGCTTTGTGCATGATCGGCTGGGCGCAGCTGCTGGCGTACTCCGTGACTTCGCCCGAGACGATGTAGATCATGGCCGGGCGCTCGTTGTGGCTGTGCCAGGGCACGATGCCGCCGGGCTGCATTTCGAGTTGGCGCAGGCGGAACTGGCGGCCTTGCAACGCCAGCGGCTCTTTGGCGAGGTCGGTGCTGGCGCGCACCATGTCGGTCACGTCTTTGGGCATGCTCGGGCCTGGCTTTTGGCCGTGGCCGTCGGCGACGCGTTTGTCTGCTGGGCATTCGCCGGCAAAGGCAGCATTGGTGGCCAACGCCAGGGCGCCGACAATCGCCACGCTGAGGACAAGGCGTGGCCAAGGTGACGGGCGATACAGATTGATGATGTTCATGGGCGGGTTCTCCTAGTGGGTTGATGTGCGGGCGGCTCGTGGTGCTGAGTGCGCCGTGGGCCGCGCCGGAATCAACTATCGGTGCCGCGCCTCACGCCAACATCAAACAAAGATCACGTGTTTGTCACATTGCGGTTTGGGCGCGAGTCGGTCCAGAATTCAGCATGGACTTCGAGTACGAGTCGCTTGCGCGCCTGGGCGGCGACGAAAGTTTCGAGTTGCATCGCGCGCGCGCCGTACGCACGGGCACGAGCGTGCTCGTCAAGTCTGCACTGGCATCCACCCGCCGCAACGCGAACCTGCAGGCACTGCGGCGCGAATGTGCCCTGGCGCTGCAGTTGTCCAGCGCTGCGACGCTGCTGCCGCGCCTCGTCGATCTGCGAGACGGCGCGGCGTTGCTGATGCAAGACCCGGGGGGTGTGGGGCTGGCGGACTTGCTCGCCGCGGGCCGGCTGCCGATCGCACTGGCGCTCGCCGCCGGTGTGCAGTTGGCCGCTGCGCTCGCCGAGCTGCATGAGCGCGGTCTGGTGCACAACGGCATCCGCCCCGGCGCGGTGCTGTGCGATCCGAAGCGCAGCCTCGCCTGGTGGGTCGACCTCGGCGCTGCCGATCCGCAAGCCGCAGTGGTGACGCCTGCGCTTGGCGCGGCGCGACTGGTCTATGCCGCACCCGAGTGCACCGGCCGCATCGACGCAGGCGCCGACCGGCGCAGCGACCTGTACGCCTTCGGGGTCCTGCTCTACGAGATGTTGACCGGCGCGCCGCCGTTTCACAGTGACGATGTGCTCGAGCTGATTCATTTGCATGTCGCCGGTTCGGCGCGTTTGCCGGCGCAGCAGTGCGCCGACATTCCGCTGCCGCTGTGCGACATCGTCATGAAGCTGCTCGCGAAGGCGCCCGACGAGCGCTACCAGAGTGCCTCGGCCTTGGCGCACGACCTGGCGCGGTGCGCACGCGAATGGTCGGCTGGCGCGCGTATCGAGCCGTTTGCGCTGGGGCGGCGCGACGTGCCGCAACAGTTGGTGGTGGCGCAGCGCCTGGTCGGTCGCGAAACCGAGGTAGAGCTTCTGCTTCACGCCTTTGAGGCGGCGTGCGACGCGCAACGCCAGGGCCCGGGTGCGCTGGTGCTGGTCGAAGGCTATGCCGGCGTCGGCAAGACCGCCTTGATCGAGCAGCTCTACAAACCGATTGCGCTGCGGCGCGGGCGATTCATTTCCGGCAAGTTCGACCAGGTGGCACGGGGTGTGCCGTTTGGCGCGTTGATCCAGGCCTTTTCCGGTCTGGTGCATCAAGCCTTGGGCGAAAGCGAGGCGCAATTGACGCAGTGGCGCAGCCGGCTGCTGCAGGCGCTGGGCGGCAACGGCGGCGTGCTGACCGAAGTCATACCCGAGTTTGAGCTGATCGTCGGCCCACAAAGCGTTCCGGTCGCGCTCACGGGTGCCGAGGCGCAGAACCGTTTCCGGCGGGTGTTGCAGGCGTTTGTCGCGGTGCTCGCCACGCCCGAGCAGCCACTGGTGCTGTTCCTCGACGATTTGCAGTGGGCCGATGCCGCAACGCTCGGTCTGCTCGAGCCCCTGCTCAGCCCGGATGCGATCCGCGGTCTGATGCTGCTGGGCGCGGTTCGCGACAACGAACTCGACGCGGCACCGCGCCTGGCGCAGTCGGTCGCGACCTTGCGCGGCGCCGGGGTTGCCGTGCAGCGCATCGTGCTCGCGCCGCTGGGCCAGGCTGAGCTGAGGCAACTCGTTGCCGACACCTTGCGCAGCGATTCGACGCACGCCCAACCCCTGGCCGCGATTCTGTTCGCCAAGACCGGCGGCAACCCGTTCTTCGCGATCCAGTTCCTGAAGTCGCTCGAGCGCGACGGCCAATTCAGCTTCGACGTCGATGCTGGCCATTGGGCCTACCGCATCGACGCCATTTCGCGTGCGCCGTTGGCCGACAACGTGGTCGACCTGATGACGCAACGCATCGCGCGCCTGCCGCCTCGGGCGCAGTACGCGCTGACGCTCGCGGCGTGTATCGGCAACCGCTTCGATCTGGGCACGCTGGCGCTGGTCAGCGAACAATCGGTGTCGGCGACTGCGCGCGATCTCGATCTCGCACTCGTCGAGGGGCTGATCATCCGGATCACCGGCGGCGCCGAGGCCAGCGGCGCAGAGGATCAGACGCAGCCGTCACTGCGTTTCGCCTTCGCCCACGACCGCGTGCAGCAGTCGGCCTACGCGCTGATCCCGGCGCCGCGACGTGCTTTCGTGCATCTCAGCGTAGGCCGCGCGCTGCGCGCGCGCGCCACGGCGCAGCAGCTCGACACAGAGGCGTTCGAAATCGCGCACCACCTGAATCTCGGACGTGATTTGATTCAAGAGCGCAGCGAGCGCTTCGAGGTGGCGGCGCTGAATCTGGCGGCGGGCCAGCGCGCCAAGGCGGCGACGGCGCAGATCAGCGCGCTCGAACTGTTCGAAGCCGGATTGGCCCTGCTCGACCGGCAGGCGTGGAGCATGCAGCCGAAGCTGCTCTTCGAGCTTCACTTCGAGGCCGCGCAAAGCCAGTACCTGTGCGGCAACTTCGAGCTCGCGCAGCAGCGCCTGCTCGAACTCGCGCCCCACGCCAGCACAGCCATCGACCGTGCGCGCATTGCCTGGCAGCTCAGCATCCAACTCGAGAGCCTGGGCCAGGTGGCGCAGGCCCTTGCCATCACGCGCGAGGGCCTGGCGCCGCTCGGCGTGAGATTTCCTGAAACGCAAGCCGACCAGGGGTTGGCCCTGGAGCGGGAAATCGCGCAGATCGAAACATTGCGTGGCGAACGGCCGATTGCCGCACTCGTCGATCTGCCGCCGATGGCCGACCCGCAAATGCGGCTCGTCATGAGCATGCTGACGAGCAGCTGGTCAGCGGCGTTCATCGTTGGGCAGGCGACGCTGGCACGCTTGTTTTCGGCGACCATGGTGCGGCTCACGCTGCAACACGGCAAGGTGGAAGAGTCGGCATACGGTTTTGTGACCCACGCCATCACCGTCGGGCCGGTGCGCGGCGACTTCGCCGCCGCGTTTGACTACGGCACCCTGGCGTTGGCCGTGAATGAACGGCTCGATGACAAACGCCTGCGGGCGAAGATCTACCAGCAATTCCATGCCCACGTGAACCTGTGGTGCCGGCCCTTCCACACCTGCATCGGCTACGCGCGCCGGGCGCACACGAGCGGCCTGGACAGCGGCGACTTTCTGTACGCAGCCTACGCGCTGGGCACCGAACCGTGGAGCGCCTTCGTCGCCACCCAGGACCTGGCGTTGTTCGTTCGTGACTACGCGCCCAACGTGGCGATCATCGAAAGACTGAAGAACCGCGGCTTTGCCGATTCACTGCGTCTGTTCGTGAACTGGGCGCGCGCGTTGCAGGGCTTGACCGACGCGCCGCTGTCGCTCACCGATGCTTCGCTGGATGAGGCGCAATACGGGCGCGACTACGACGACCATCCGTTCTTCGGCACGATCCATTCGATCTTGCGCCTGCAACTCTGTTGCCTGCTCGGGACGCCGGAGCAGGCCTGGCGTGCCGCCGAGGTGGCTTCAAGCCGGGTGCACCATGTGCCGGGCACGATCTGGCCGATCGTCGAGCGTTTCTGGGGCAGCTTGGCGCTGGTCGAATACCACGTTGAACAGCTCGCGAAACACGCCAGTGGCAACACGGCCGAGGCCGCGGCGAGCGCACTGCATCGAATGCGTGAAGCGCAGGCATGGTTCGAGTCGTTGGCGTTGCACTGCGAAGACAATTTCCGCTGCCCGGCCTTGCTGATCGCGGGCCAGGTGGCCCGTGTCGAAGGGCGTGAGCGCGACGCGCTCGCGCAGTTCGAAGCGGCGCTGGAAATGGCCTCGCGCCTCGGGCAAATCCTGAATGCGGCACTGGCCCACGAACTCTGCGCGCGCGTGCAGCGCAGCCTGGGCGCCACGCGTTTGGCCGACCTTCATGTGACGGAGGCGGCGCGCTGTTATGAAACCTGGGGCGCCGCAGCCAAGGTCGACGAGCTGGCAGCGCAACATTCCAGGTTGCGGCTCGCCGCCGCAATTGGCCCACCGAGCGAGCGGCTGGCGCACGCCGGGGCGAGGGCGCAGGGCGGTTCTGCTGACAGCGGGGCCGATGCCAGCGCCGGCCTGGATCTGGCGAGTGTCTTGAAGGTCGCGCAGGCCATCGCCAGCGAGATCGACTTCGGCGCGCTGCTTGCGCGCCTTCTGCATCTCACGATCGAGAGTGGCGCTGCCGAATACGGCAGCCTGGTGCTGGAGGGCGAGCGTGGTGCGCTCGTGTACAGCGCTTCGGCCGCGGACGAGCCCGGCTCAACCTCGCCGCACGGTGTACCGCTCGATGCGTGCGACGCGGTGCCGCGTGCCATCGTCAACTACGTGCGGCGCAGTGGCCAGCCGCTGCTGCTGTCGCGCGCGCAGGCCGGACGGCAATTCGCCGCCGACCCGCACATTGCGCGCTGCGCGCCGCGCTCGGTGCTATGCATCCCGGTGCGTCAGCAAGGTGCGTTGGTCGGCGTGCTGTACCTGGAGCACCGCCGCATCGATGCCGTCTTCACGCAGCGGCGCGTGCACGTCTTGCAACTGCTTGCGGCGCAGGCTGCCACCGCGCTGGACAACGCACGCCTGTTCACCGGCCTGCGGGAGCGCATCGCCGAGCGCGAACAGGCGCAGGCGCAGTTGGCCGGCGCGCTGGCCGAAGTGCAGCGTCTGAAGGACGACCTGGAAGCCGAGAACACGTATCTGCGCCGCGACCTGATTGCCAACGTGTCACACGATCTGCGCACGCCGCTCGTCGCGCTGCGCGGCTACCTCGAAGTGCTTGCGGCCAAAGGAGCGAACCTGGGTGAGGAGCAGCGCCGCGGCTACCTCGATATCGCGGTGCGCCAGAGCGCGCATCTGGGGACGCTGATCGACGAGCTGTTTGAACTTGCCAAGCTCGATTTCAAAGGCGTGACGATCAACCGCGAAACGTTCCAGTTCGCCGACCTTGTTTCCGATGTCTTGCAAAAGTTCCAACTCGCAGCCGACGAGGGCGGCGTCGCGCTGCGCGTCGACGCGCAGCGAGGCCTGCCGTTGGTTGACGCCGACGTGAGGCTGATGGAGCGCGTGCTCGACAACCTGATCTCCAACGCACTCGCGCATACACCCGCGGGCGGCCAGGTGACGGTGGGCCTGTCTCGCCACGAGCGCGGCCTGCTGGTGCAAGTGGCCGATACCGGCGCGGGCATCGCGCCGGAGCGGTTGCCGCTGATCTTCAACCGCTTTTACCGCGTCGACAAGGCGCGCGGCGGCGGCCCCGGCTCAAACCGCGGCGCCGGGCTGGGCCTGGCCATCACGAAGCGCATCGTCGAGCTGCACGCGAGCCGAATCGAGGTGCAAAGCGAACCCTTGCGCGGCACCTGTTTTTCGTTCTGCTTGCCGCTGCTGACCGAGCCGCCTGCTCTCTGAGCGCTCAAGCATGGCTGTGCTCGCGCATCTCGTTGGGCACGCCGCAGGGCGTGCTGAGCCCGCCGGCGGCGATCCAGGCGCGTGTCGTCAGCGTCGCGCGGTCAATCAGCGCCGCGCAGCCTGAATAGTCGTACGAGGACGAATCGACCGGGCACAGCGGCGGCACGACGTGCAGCGCGGCGTCGCCGCGATAGCGTTCGATGTCGCTCACAAGCTGGCGCATGACGAGCAGCGACAGGGCATGCAGGGCCCGACCGATCGCGCTTGTCGGCAGGCCCTTCAACGCACACGCGAAGCCGGTGGGCAGCACGACGATGCGCTGCGCGCCGAGTTTGATCGCACTCGAAATCGGCGTGTTGTTCGAGACCCCGCCGTCGATCAGGTAGCGCCCGTTGACCTGCACCGGCGGGAACAGCCCCGGGATCGCGGTGCTTGCGAGCACGGCGTCGACCACCGGCCCGGTGGAGAGCAAGACCTCCTGACCGAGCACCATGTCGGTGGCAACGACGTGCATCGGAATCGGCGCCTGCTCGAGCAACCGGTAGGGCAGGTGGTCTTCGAGCAGACGCCGCAGGCCCGAGGGGTTGACCAGGTAGTCGCGCCGCAGCGCGATCCGAAACAGATCGCTCAAGCGCATCGGCATCACGTGACGCCGGATCAGGCCGCGCCAGAGTTGGTCGAGTTTGGCCACGCCGCGCGGCGTGGGGTCGGCAGCGAAGTACGCGCCGTTGATCGCGCCGGCCGACGCGCCGACTACAAAATCGGGCCGCACGCCGTGTTCGGTGAGCGCGTGCAGCATTCCGACCTCGACGGCGCCGAGGCTGCCCCCGCCGGCCAGAACGAACGCAGTGCGAACTTGCGAGTTGTGCATGGAGTCCCAGTCTGCCCGGCGCGCGTTGTCGCAGCCGAGGCGCACATCATCGCTGAAAGCGTCGCTTGCGACTCGGCGCGGCGCGCGAACGGCAATCGAATCGGAAACTTGAATCGCGGACAAGCTACAAACCACCACATCCCGCACCAGAACTGGCCAGGCGGCCTTCGGGGTTTGATTCAGCCGGACCTTGCTGTGGTCAAGCAAGTATCAAGCTCGCAGACTCCATCAAGGTATCGGCAAAGCCATTGCGCGCAGCGCGCAGTAGTTAGAATTGGTTCTTTCGGTAGCACCTTTTCCCCGGACCGGCCCACTGGCGCGAGAGGCAAAATTCGATGGCGCAAGCCCGGGGTGTGCAATGAAGCGAATCAACAATCAGTGCAGAGGCCGCGGCGAACGCCGAAGCGCACTCGGCAACCGGTGCTCCCGCGCCGTTTCGGGTGCCTTCCTCGCATGCATGGTGCAATGGGCTCCTTGCGCGGCGCAGACGCCCGCCCCGGCGGCGCAGCACTTGCGAATCGTCGGCGGGTTGGCCGGAGTCAATCAGTACACGCGCCATGAAGAGCCGTTCTGGACCCTCGAACTGGCCCGCCTGAGCGGCGGGCGAGCCGGCGCCGAAATCGTGCCGTTCGACCGCGCGGGAATCCGCGGCCAGGAGATGCTGCGGCTGGTGCAACTCGGCGTCGTTCCATTCGGAACGTCGCTGCTCAACCTCAGTGCAGTGCTCGATGCTGAACTTGGCGCACCCGATCTGGCCGGGCTAAACCCGGATGTGGCGACTCTTAGACGCAATGTCGGCGCCTTCCGTCCTTACCTGGAAAAGTTGCTGCGTAAGCGCTATGGCAGCGAGCTGCTGGCGCTCTATGCCTATCCAGCCCAGGTCACCTACTGTGCCAAAGCCCTCGGCAGCCTCGCCGAGCTCGCCGGGCGCCGGGTCCGGGTCTCGAGCGCGACCCAGTCGGACTGGGTTATCGCGCTCGGCGCGATACCGGTGCAGACCGCCTTCGCCGAAATCGTCGCGAACGTGCGCAGCGGCAACATCGATTGCGCCATCACCGGCACGATGTCGGGTAACACAATCGGCCTGCACGAGGTGACGAGCCACGTTCACAGCACGCCGGTGAATTGGGGCCTTGCCGCCTTTGTTGCCAACGGCGCAGCATGGAACGCGTTGCCGACGGATCTTCAAAACCTGCTGCGGCGCGAACTGCCGAAGCTTGAGCAAGCCATCTGGACCGAAGCCGAGAACGAGACCAGAGAAGGGATTGCCTGCAATGTTGGCGCGTCGACATGCACCGACGGACGCAAGGGCCGCATGACCGAGGTTCGCGCGAGCGCGGCAGACACGCGCAAGGGCCGCGAGATTCTGGTCAAGACCGTGCTGCCGGGCTGGCTGCAGCGCTGTGGCCCGCAATGCGCGCAGGTCTGGAAGCAGACCCTCGGCGCGACCAGCGGCGTCGATCTGCCCTGACTCCGATGCCGATGGCGGGCGTTGCGACCGGCAGCCAGCCCACGCCGGGCATGCAGAACCGCGGCCGGTTGATTTTCGCGATATGGGGCACAGTGAGCGCGTTTGTCGTTGCGGCGGCCGGCGCGGCCACGTGGCTCACCATTCGCGCCGAGCGCAGCGCGATCAGCGAAACGCAGGAGCGTGTGCTTCGATTCGTCAGCGGAGCCGAGGCGGCGCTGAATCGCACATTGATCGGGGTCGACCTGCAGCTGGCCGATATGCGCGAGTTGCTCGCGCCCGTGACCTCCCCCGACGGTGAGCTTGATCGCAGCGCTGCGGAGCGCTTGTTGCGTGGCGAGGTCAGGCGCAACCTGGAATTTCGCGATCTGGCCGCAATTGAGGAAGGCGGTCATGTGCTGGCCGCAGCGCACGAGCAAACCGAACGGCTGGGTGTACCGCTGAGCAGGCAGTTTGCACGCGACACGCTGACCCGGCCGACGCCAATGATGGTGATCAGCGCTCCGGTCATGAACTTCGCCACCTCGGAGCGCGCGCTCTACTTCGCGCGGCCGCTGCAGCTCACGCCGGCGCGGCGCGTGCTCGCGGTGGCCGAGGTGCCGCTTTCCATCATCACGACGCTCTTGGCGCAGTCGGGGCAGATTCCGGGCCTGGTGGTCACGCTGGAACGTGACGATGGGCAGTTGTTGGCCAGCGTGCCCGCCAGCGATGGTCAACTCGGCAAGCGCCTGGCCGCAGCGTTGCCTGGACCGGCCATGGGCGGTGCAGCGGTGCACGCCGCGGGGCGGCTCGACGGTTCGCCTTCGATCCTGGCGGCGCGCCCGTCGCTGTATCGCTCGGTGCGGATTTCCGCTGGTATTTCGATGGACGCGGCGCTGGCGCCTTGGCGTCAGGACCGCAACCTGTTCATGGGCGCCACTGCAATCTTGATCTCGATGCTCATCGCCGCGGGTTGCGCAACCCACTGGCAACTCCTGCGGCTCGCGCGCGCCCGGCTCGAGATCGCGCAGTCCAAGGCCATCATGGACCGTGCCCTGGCGTCGATGGCGGATGGCTTCCTCCTTTGCGACGCGCAGGACCGCGTCGTTGCGTGGAACGAGCGCTACCTCGAGATGTTCCCGCGGCTGCGCGCGGTGATCGGCGTCGGTGTCAGTTTCGAGAGCTTCGTTGACGTCGTCGCACTCGCGGTCGTGCCCGACGCCAGCGGCGCCGCGCAGCGCCAGGCCTGGCGCGAGACGCGGCTGGCGAAGCACCGCAGCGGCGATGCGATGTTCGACCAGGAGCTGGAAGACGGCAGCGTGATCCATGTCATCGAGCGACGCACACCCGACGGCGGTGTCGTCGGTGTCATGCGCGACGTGACGAAGGCCGAACGCGAGCTGGCCCGTGCCAAGGCGGCGGCGGAGGCCTCGAACCATGCCAAGTCGGAGTTCCTGGCGGCGATGAGCCATGAGATCCGCACACCGCTGAATGGTGTGCTGGGGATGAACAACCTGATGCTCAAGACCGAGCTCAGCGACGAGCAGCGCACGTATGCGCGCACCATCCGCAGCTCCGGCAAGGCGCTTCTGGCGCTGATCAACGACATCCTGGACCTGTCGAGAGTCGAGGCCGGCAAGCTCGAACTGGTGCTCGCCGACTTCGACCCGCGCCGTCTGGTGGAGGAAGTGGCGGCGTCGATCGCGACACGCGTGCAGGAGAAGGGCCTCGCCTTCAACGTGCAGTTCCAGAACGGGTTGCCCGCGGGGCTCAAGGGCGACGAAGGGCGCCTGCGCCAGGTGCTCTTCAACCTGATCGGCAACGCCGTCAAGTTCACCGAGCGCGGCTCGGTCAGTGTTGATATCGCCTATCGCGCGCTGGAGGACGAGAACGTGGAGCTCATCGCCTCGGTGCGCGACACCGGCATCGGCATCGCCGCAAACGTGCTGCCGACGCTGTTCGAGCGCTTCATCCAGGCCGACAGCGGCATTGCGCGGCGCTATGGAGGCAGCGGGCTGGGCCTGGCGATCAGCCGCGGGCTCGTCGAGCTGATGGGTGGACGCATCGAGGTCGAAACCGAGGTTGGCCGCGGCAGCACGTTCCGCGTCGCACTCACGCTGCAGCGTGGTCAGTCGCCGCAGATCGCGGTCCCCGACACCCAGGTCGACGCATCAGGCGATATGGTCGCGGGCCTGCGCATCCTGGTGGCGGAGGACAACGAGGTCAACCAAATCGTCATCAGCGCCACGCTGGAGCAGCAGGGCCATACCTGCGATATTGCGCGCGACGGCCTGGAAGCGGTGGCCAAGGTCAAGGCAAACATTTACGACCTGGTCCTCATGGACATCCAGATGCCCGGCCTGGACGGCTTGGCAGCCACGCGCCTGATTCGGGCGCTGGAAAGCGACGTCGCACACATCCCGATCGTTGCGCTGACCGCGAATGCGATGGTCGAGGATCGCCGCGCCTGCATCGAAGCCGGAATGGACGATCATGTGTCCAAGCCGGTGGAGGGGAAAGAACTCGCCCGGGCCATCGCACGCGTTCTCGCCCATCAGCGCCAAAGCTGACACCAGCGCTTCATGCAGGTCCGCCCGCTGCGGGGTGGCAGTATTGAAGCGCTCAAGAGCGCAGCAACTCGTTGATGCTGGTCTTGGCGCGGGTTTGTGCATCGACCTTCTTCACGATCACCGCGCACGCCGTGCTGTAGCCGCCGTCAGGCGATGGCAAGGTGCCGGCGACGACCACCGAGCCTGCCGGAATGCGGCCGGTGCTGATCTCGCGCGTCTCGCGGTCGAAGATCTTCGTGCTCCGGCTGAGGTGCACGCCCATCGAAATCACCGAGTTCTCCTCGACGATGACGCCTTCGACGACCGACGAATGGACGCCGACGAAGCAGTTGTCCTCGATGATTGTCGGCTGCGCCTGCGGCGGCTCGAGTACGCCACCGATGCAAACGCCCACGCTCAGGTGCACGTTTCTGCCGATCTGCGCACACGAGCCCACGTTGGCCCATCCGTCGATCATCGTGCCCTCGTCGACGTAGGCGCCGATGTTGACGAAGCTGGGCATCACGACAACATTGCGGGCGAGATAGGCGCCGCGGCGCACCATCGCCGGCGGCACGATGCGCACGCCGCTGGCGCGCATGTCCGCCTCGTCGAAGCCGGAGAACTTGGAGTCGACCTTGTCGAAGTAAGACATGTTGCCGGTGCTCATCAGCTTGCTCTCGGTCAATCTGAACGACAGCAGCACTGCTTGCTTGACCCACTGGTTGACCGTCCACTGGCCAACGCCCTGGCGCTCGGCGACGCGCAACTGCCCGGCGTCAAGCGCATCGATGACGAACTCAACGGCCTCGTGCACGATCGAGGGACGGACTCCGCTGGGCCCGCTGGCCCAGGCGCGTTCGATGAGGGTTGACAGGTCGCGCAGCGTCGAGCTGTCGATCTCGGCGCCAAGGCCATTGAGGGTGGCGGCGGTGCTTGAGCGTGGGTCGCGCATGGCCGTGTGTGCTCCGATGGGGTAAGCGATCGGGTGCGCGCATGAACGGTACGCGCAGCGCGGGCTCGATCTGTCGATTGACGCCAATGACCCGTGAAGGGTAATGGCAAGCTTGCTCGGCGTCGATGGCCTGCGTGTGATGAGCGCAACACAGGCAGCCAGCGATCAACGCCTGACTGGCGTACCGCCGCGCGCCGCGCCGGCACGCGAGCGCAGCATCGCTGCGCCAACTCCCGCGCCGACGATCAGCACGATACCGGCCAGTGCGGGCCAGGTGACGCGATCCGTCAGCAGCAGCACGTCGTAAAGGAACGAGAATCCGATGCCCAGGTACTGCAGGCTCGCTATCACAAGCGCTGGGCCGCCGACGTAGGCGCGCGTCAACAACAACTGGGCCACGGTCGCGAGCACGCCCACTGCCAGCAACAGGCCCACGCCGCGCCAGGTGTGTGCGTGCCAGCCTGTCAGGGTGGCCAGCAAGGCGCCGCCGAACACGCCGCCGACTGAGAAATAGAAGACGATGCGGCCCTCCGGCTCGCCGGCGCGGCCCAGCGCCGCGACCTGCAGGTAGCCCGTGGCCGACACCATGCCTGACGACAGGCCGGCGAGCCCATACCACAACTGCCCCTGCTCGATGGTCGGTCGCAGGACGAGCACGATGCCGGCGAAGCCGACCAGTGCTGCGAGCACGAGACGGCCGTCCACCGCCTTCGTTCCCAGCATGCTGGCACCGCCGAGCAGGAACAGCGCGATCCACAGCGATGAGGTGTAGTTCAGTGTCATCGCCGTGGCCAGCGGCAACGCGGCGATGGCGTAGAACCACAGGCATAGGGCCGTGACGCCGGTCAGGCTGCGCAGGAAATGTCGCGCCGGCATGGCGGTGCGCAGCGTGCCGCCATGCCAGCGGCTGATTGCGCCGATCATGAGCGCACCGACCATGCCGCGGTACATCACGATTTCGCCGCTGCCGTAGTCGGCAGCGGCAAGCTTGATGCACACGCCCATGGTGGCGAACAGCAGTGATGCGATCACGACCAACCAGGATGCAGGCATGCTCCCCATTCTGCCTTCTGGGCGGCCCGGCGGCTGACCAATGTCGCGGCTTGCGCGTCCGATGCGCCGACGGTGGCGCCAAGGCTGCGTCTTGCGCAGGCCTGCCTTGTCTCGAACAACGTGCGGGCCCGGCCACCCGAAGGTTGAGAAACTTGGCCTATGGCTGCAACCTACGGTATTGGTTGGTGTGGCGGATCGGCTGTAAGGCGTGGCCCGATTGCTCGTGCAGCCGCGTTCTCCGGTGTTTCGGAATCAAGAAGACAATGCTTGCTCAGCCCGCGCGTGCGCTTTCTTTGGCCCGGGCGAGGGTTCGAAGTTCAGCTTGGCGGCATAGTGCGCCAGCGGCTTCCCGGTCGGCATTCTGCGCTGTGCCTCGTTCGCGTTCGTGGCTTTTTGGTTCTAGAGAGGCACGCCCGGCGCGTGCGCGGTGCCGCACACGCCGTCGATCCAGTGGCTGAATTCGTCCAGCAGTTCGGCCAGAACATCGGTATCTTTGCGCCCGCTGCGCGCGGGCACGTGAAACGAGTGATCGGCGTCTTCGAACAGGCACAGCGTGGCGCGCGCGCCAAGTTGCCGCGTCAGCGACTCCAACAAGCCCAGGTCTGCGAGTTCGTCGCGCGTGCCCTGCAGGAACAGCATCGGCGTGGCCAACTTGAGCAGGTGCGCGCCGCGCTCACTCCCCGGCTTGCCGGCGGGGTGCAAGGGAAACCCAAGGAAAGCCAGGCCAAGGACACCGGGCAGTGCGAGGCTCGAATGCGCTTGCGACGTCATGCGCCCGCCGAACGACTTGCCTCCCGCCAGCAACGGCAAGTTCGGCAGCAACCGCGCGGCTTGCGCCACCGCGGCCCGCACCGTGGCCTGCGCGAGCGGCGGCGGATCAGGGCGCTTCGATCCGTGTTCCATGAACGGAAATTGATAGCGCAAGGTCGCGACGCCACGCTGCGCAAGCCCGATCGCCACGGCTTCCATGAATTCATGGTTCATCCCCGCACCGGCGCCATGCCCGAACACAAAACACGCATGCGCGCTCGGCGGTACCAGCAGCAGGCCCGACACGGCTTGCGTGGCGTCAACCGGGAAACAAACGGCTTGTGGGCTCGAGGTTGTGGTCGTGGTTGCGTTCGTGGTCAAGGCATGCTCCGAGAGGTCTGCTGCGCTTCCGGGGCTGCGACGGCACCTCGGCGCTCGGGGATCCGGGACACAGTTCAGTTTGCTGCTGCGACAACAGTGGGCAGCAGCTCCGGCGAAATTGAGGCAACGATCACTCCTGGCGCGGTGTTGCCGTCCAGGTGCGCAATCGCATTCGCGTAATAGGCAACGATCTCGTGCGCGTCGCCGGCCATCGTAAACAAACCGTCTTCTTCGACCACCATATGCCGCTGCACGAGCATGCGCAGCCCGACGCCGAAGGCGTAGTCCTGGTCCTGGCGCGGAATATATTGGTGTGCGCCATGCGCCTGCAGGCGTGCCATGCGCGCATGCATCGCCGCCTTCAGCTCCAGCTCCGACCAGCGCCGCCGTGGCGCGTCGACGAAGACCGACGCCACCAGCGACACCGGCAGCACCGGAATGACCTGGCCGATCTGCTGCATCAGGTGCTCGGCGACACGTGTCACTTCCACCTTGCGCTGCGCGTCGGGCAGGTCCGGGAAACGCACGCCGTGCTCGCGGCACCAGGCGCGCATCGACAGCGGCGCGCCGAAATTGACGCAGGCGTAGCCGAACCGGTGCCAGCGGCCGTTCAGCGCGCGCCACAGCTGGCCGCCCCAGAATCCAAACAAGGTGCGAATCGCTTGCGCTCGGCCCGGCCGCGGTGCGTCGGGATGGAGCTTCAGCAATTGGGTGCGGTCTTCCAACACCCTGTCGTAGTTCAACCCCACCGGCAGGAACACGAGGTCACGCCGGCCGTCCAGTTCGCGTTCGTCGAAACTCTTGAGCATGTAGTCGAGCAGGCCGAAGCGCGGTGCGCGCAGTTTGCCGTCGAGCGTCAGCCCGCCTTCGGGAAACATCGCCTGCGTCACGCCGGCCTCGGTGGCCATCTGCACATAGCGCTGCAAGACGACGCGGTACAGCGGGTCGCCTGAATTGCGCCGCACGAAAAACGCCCCCATCGCGCGAATCAGCTGCTGCAGGCCCCAGATGCGCGCCCATTCACCCACGGCGTACGACAGCGTCACGCGCTCGGCGGCGAGGAACGAGACCAGGATGTAGTCCATGTTGCTGCGGTGGTTCATCACGAACACGAGCGTGGACTTGGGCGAGATGCCACGCAGCACGGCTTCGTCGGCGAAGCCGATTCGCACCCGGTACAGCAGGCGCGCGATCGCGCGCGACAGCGAATAGCCGATGCGGAAATAGATGTAGGCGTTGAACGAGGGGACGATTTCGCGCGCATAGCGATCGATGCGGCGCGCCACGCTGGCCAGGGCTTCGCCGCTGCTGCTTGCGAATTCGGCGGCAGCGGCCTGGACCTTCGGGTCGTTGCTGACGCGGTCGATCAGCGTCAGGCGCCGCGTCAGCTTGAACGACGGCAGTTCCATCGCCAGGCTGGCGTTGACGCGCTCGATCATGCGGTTGATGCGCCGCCGCAGGTACCAGCGCATGCCCGGCGCAAGCAGCAGCACGAGGGTGCTCCAGCAGGCCAGGGTGCTGAGCAGGACCAGCAGCCACAGCGGCACGGCAACCGGGTCGGTCATGGCGTGAGGCCCATCGTCGCATTTCTCGTTGTGCGCGATGATTACAGCATGGATGCCGGCCAGGGCCGGGTTCAAGGCAAGCCCGAAGGCAGACGATGCAGGCGCTTTTCGTTCACGGCATGGGCCGCTCGACGCTGTCGGGCTGGCCGCTGCTGTGGCACTTGAAGCGTGCGAACCTGGTGACCCGGACCTTCGGCTATGCCGTGAGCCTGGAAGACTTTGCGGCGATCCGCAAACGTCTCGTGGCACGCATCGTCGCCCTCGCGGCGCGCGACGCCTACATCCTGATCGGCCATTCGCTGGGCGGTGTGTTGATCCGCGACGCGGTGAACCTGTTGCCGGCGGGAATCCACCGTCCGCGGCATGTGTTCCTGCTCGGCTCGCCGCACCAGCCGGCACGTCTGGCGCAGGCGCTGCAGGGCAACCGCCTGTATCGCGCAATCACACGCGATTGTGGCCAGCTGCTGGGTTCCAGGCCGCGCATGGCGTTGATCGGCGCGGTGGCGGTGCCGACGACCAGCATTGCCGGTGTCGGCGGCCCGCGCTGGAAGGCGAGCCCGTTTCGTGGCGAACCGAACGACGGCGTGGTCGCGCTGTCGGAGGTGAGCGCAAAGTGGATCGTCGATCAGGTGCAGCTGTCGACGATCCACACCCTGTTGCCGATGAGCAAGCGCGCCGCGTCCGTCATCCTGGACAGGCTCGGCAGCACGGCCCCGCCCCCGCGCGACGCAAAGTGATTCAAACCCAGCGCCTCCACGGCCACGCATTGAGCCACCGGCGATCGCCGGTCGAACCTTCAACGCTGATCGAGCGTGATCATGACCTTCGCGCTCGTCGGGTGCGACTGGCAGCACAGGACGAAGCCCTGCGCCACTTCAGCCGGGGTCAGCGCGAAATTGCGGTCCATGCGCACTTCGCCTTCGAGCAGTTTGCCCTTGCAGGTGGAGCAGACACCGGCCTTGCACGCATACGGCACTTCGAGACCGCAGCGCCGCGCGGCATCGAGGATTGACGGGTCGCTGAGACGAAACTCGACCTGGCGTGCGAGGCCGTCGATGATGAGGGTGACCAGGGCGTGATCGGCGTCGCGCGCTTCGACATGGTGTTCGGCGCCGGTGCCTGAATCGCCGAAGCGTTCAACGTGGACATGCGCGTCGGCAACGCCGGCATCGGCCAGCGCCGCGGTCACGGCATCGATCATGCCCGCCGGGCCGCAGACGAATGCTTCGTCAACGCTTGCGGCGGGGACCAGGGAGTTGAGGAACCCTGCCATGCGTTCGCGATCGAGCCTGCCGTTGAACAGCGGCGCGTCTTGCTCTTCGCGCGAGAACACATAGTGCGCGGCAAAGCGCGCGAGATGACGGTTCTTGAGTTCGGCCAGGGCATCG